>Ga0075530_1001141_pt1 | contig 12744 bp, 13 predicted proteins | sample NGEPerD_2_FD_75101 | JGI IMG/M metagenome (GOLD analysis project Ga0075530, IMG submission 75101) | Arctic peat soil microbial communities from the Barrow Environmental Observatory site, Barrow, Alaska, USA - NGEE PermafrostL1-D | ecosystem: Environmental > Terrestrial > Soil > Wetlands > Peat ...
GCTGGGGCTGAGCCTGAGGCGGAGTCGGCGGCGGCACCGGCTGGGGCTCGAGCGGAGGCGGGGGCGGAGTGGGATGCGGCTCTGGCGGCGGTGGCGGAGTGGGTAGCGGCGCGGGCGCCGGTGGCGGTGCGGGCGGCTGAGGCTGTGGCGGCGCGGCGGCGCCCTGCACCGACCCGAGCACGGACTGCTCGGCTTCCGTCGCCCGGCGCTCGGCCTCGCGGGCGCGCTCCTCGGCCTGGGCGATGCTCTCCTCGATCTCGCACAGCCTCTGCTGGCGCTCGTCCTCCTGCGATTTCAGCTTCGCGAGGCGCTCCGCCTCGGCCGCACGCTGCTCGGCCGCCTTGGTCCTCTGTTCGATCTGGCGCAGCCGCTCCTGCGCTTCGGCAAGCGCGCGCTCCTGCGCTTCGCGCTCCTGCTGCAGTCGATGTTCCGCCGTCTGCAGATCCGCCGACTGCAGATCCGCCGCCGGGGCCGCGGCCGGCGGCGCTTGCGGCGGCGGGGCCGCGGCCATGCTCTGCGTGGTCTGGCCGGTCTCGGCTTGCGCCCGCCGGGCCTCTGCCTCGCGCTGGAGCCGCTCGGCCTCCTCGATGCGGCGGTCTGCCTCGGCCCGGATCCGCTCCTCCTCGCGCTGGATCTCGGCGACCTTGTCCTGCACGCGCTGTTCGGCGATGGCTGGGTCGTAGTCCCCCGGAGCAGGCGACGACGACGGAGGCGCCGCGCCCGTCTGGGGCGGCGCCGGGACGGGTGAAGGAGGGACCATGCCGGCTGGACCCGGAGGGACGGGTGGAGGAGGAACCGTGCCGACTGCGCTCAGAGGGACGGGTGGAGGCGGCACAGCCGGTGGCGGTGGAGCGAGCGGCTGGGCCTGGGGGACCTGTTGCGCCGGCTGCTGAGCCGTCGCCGAGGTCTGCCGCTCGTACAGCGCCCGCTCCTGCGCGGCGCGGGCGCTGGCCAGCTCGCGCTCGGCCCTGGCCGCCTCCTTCTTCGCCCGCCGGCCTGAGCCACGTCCGCCGGCCGGCTTGTGCCGCCGTTCGGCCCGATTCCTGGCCTTCTCCTCGCGGCGCCGCTTCGACTCTTCCTGGCGGCGCTTGCGATGTGCGTCGCGGGCAGATCGCTGCTGCTCGCGCGCCTGCTTACGCTTGTCCTTGGCGTTCAGTGGCCGCCCGGGGGGCGACGGAGGCGGGGGCGCAGCACCCTGCGCCGGCTGCGAGTGCTGCGGCGCGGGCGGAGGCGGCGGAGGCCCGGCGGCGGCCCCCACCTTCTTCTTTCCCTTTTCCTTGCCGCGCCGCTGGGCGATGCTGATCACCAGCAGCAGAAGCAGGATCGCCACCACCAGTCCGGCGACGAAATACTCGACATTGTCGCTGACGAAGTCCGCCATGGACCCCGAAGCTACCTCATTTTGCCCTTGAATTCGCGCTCGACCTCGCGCCGCACATCACGATCCGCGATCTCGCGGCGCCGGTCGCGCCCCTCCTTGCCGCGCGCCAGCGCCAGCTCGACCTTCGCCCGCGAGCCCTTGAAGTAGATCCGAGTCGGGATCAAGGTCAGGCCGCGCTCCGCGGTCTTGCCGACCAGGCGCTCGATCTCCGCCCGGTGCAGGAGCAGCTTGCGCGGCCGCTCCGGCTCGTGGTTCTCGCGGCTGGCCGGCTCGTACGGCGGGATGTGGAGGTTGCGCAGCCAGACCTCGCCGTCGTCGATCACCGCGTAGGCATCGGTCATCTGGGCCTTGCCGGTGCGCAGCGACTTGACCTCGGAGCCGCGCAGCACCATCCCCGCCTCGACCCTCTCGATCCACTCGAATTTGTGCCGGGCGCGGCGGTTGGTGGCGACGTCGCCGGAGGCCGGCTCGCGTTTCTTCTTGACCTTCTTCGCCACGGTCAGCTCTCCACCGGCTCCAGATCTGCTCTGCCCCGCACAGCTTCGACGCCGCTCACCCGGACGGATACCGGGTCGCCGAGTCGCAGCCTTCGGTTCGACCCCGCGCCGACCAGCGCCGTCTCGGACTGGTCCAGCTCGAACCGCTCGGCGCCGCCCAGCCGGCGGGCCGGCAGAAAGCCTTCGTAGACATCGCCCAGGGCGCCGCCGAAGGCGACGAAGGCACCGGCCCGGATCAGCCCCGAAACCTCCCCTTCGAACTCGGTCTCCGCACCGCGCTCGCGCAGCTCGCGGGCGAGCAGGAAGGCGGCGCAGATGTCGTCCGCCCGGCGCTCAACCCGCATCGAGTCGCGCTCCCGCCCGCTGCAGTGCGAGGCCGCCTCGCGGGCTTCGGCGGCGCTCGGCGCCGGCTCGCCCTCCCCCAGCGCCGCCAGCAGGGCGCGATGGACGATCAGGTCCGGGTAGCGGCGGATCGGCGAGGTGAAATGGCAGTAGGCGGCGCTGCCCAGCCCGGCATGGCCGCTGTTGCGCTCGCTGTAGGAGGCTTGTTTGAGGGAACGCAGCACAAGCGATGTATACGCGGCGCGGCCGTGCCCGCGCCGGCTCGCCTCCTGCGTCACCAGCCGGCTCGCCGCCGCCGCCAGCTCGGCCGCCTCGCGCGGCGCCGGCGTTCCGCGCAGCGGCGGCGTCGGGATCCCCAGCTCGTGCAGCTGCGCGATCAGCCGCTCGATCCGCGGCGGGTCGGGCTGGGCGTGGACCCGGTAGATCGCCGGCGTCCGCTTGCGCTCCAGCAGCCGCGCCACCTGCTCGTTGGCGAGAACCATCAGCCGCTCGACCAGGCGGTGCGCCTCGGTCTGGGCGACGCCGCGAGCACCGACCACGTGGCCGCGCGAGTCGAAGCGGAACTCGGGCTCGAAGGACTCGACGTCGAGGCTGGTGGCGCCGCGCCGCTCGCCCAGCGCCGTGGCCGCCTCGCGCGCGGCGGAGAGCGGCTCGGCGATCCCCGGCGGCGCTGGGACGCGACCGGAGAAGATCAGGTCGAGCTGGTCATAGTCGAGCCGCGCGTCGGAGCGGATCCGGCTGCGGTAGAAGCTGACGCCGCCGGGCCGCCCGTCCGAGCCGAGCTCGATCTCCGCCGTCACCGTGAGCCGCTCGACCCCCGGCGCCAGGCTGCACGCCTGCTCGCTGAGCGCGTGCGGCAGCATCGGCTCGACCGCGCCCGGCGCGTAGGTGCTGTTGGCGCGGCGCCGCGCCTCGCGGTCCAGCGGCGAGCCCGGCGGCACGTGGGCGGCAACGTCGGCGATGTGTATCCAGAGCCGGATCGCCCCGCCCTCGCGCTGGGCCGAGACCGCGTCGTCGAAGTCGCGCGCGGTCGCCGGGTCGACGGTGAAGGTCGAGAGCGCGGTCAGGTCGCGGCGCGGGCCGCCGCGCGACTGCGCCACGTCGGCCGCCCTGCCGGCCTCGAGCTCCAGCGAGGCACGGAAGCCGCGGCGGCCGCCCAGCTCCTCGCGCAGCAGCGCCTCGACCGCATCACGGGCGGTCTTCGGCGGCGACTGCTTGCGGCCGCGCCCACGCGTGCGCTGCCGCTCTCGGTGGTGACGCCGGTCGCCTCCACTCATGAAAGCCCCTTCCGGTGCGCTTTACGTGCATATACGGTGCAAAAGGCGCACCGGAAGCTCATCCTTCCCTCGCCAACGCTTCCAGGGCGCGTTCGAGGCCCTCGTCGCGTGCCGTCCCGGGCACGTCGCGCACCTTCAGGTCGGGCTCGATTCCCTTGCCGGCCAGGTTGGTCCCGTCCGGCGTGAAGTACTCGCCCACGGTCAGCTTCAGCGCGCCGCCGTTGGAGAGATCGATCTCCTGCTGGAAGACGCCCTTGCCGTAGGAGCGCGTTCCGGCCGTCTTCGCCCCGGCGTCGTCGGCCAGCGCCGCGGCGAGGATCTCCGCCGCCGAGGCGGTGCTGCCATCGATCAGGACTACGATCGGCAGCGACGGCAGGTTGCCTCCCTTGGCCTTGTAGAGGGCATGGCCCTGGCTGCGCGACTCGGTCGAGACCACCGTTTCGCCCTCGGGCAGGAAAACGCTCGCACTCAGCACCGCCTCCTCGAGCAGGCCGCCGCCGTTGCCGCGTAGGTCGAGCACGAGCCCCCGGGCGCCGCGTCGCTGCAGCTTGCGCACAGCTCGCTTCAGCTGCTCGTGGGCGCCTTCGCTGAAGGCCGCGAGGTGGATGTAGCCCAGCTTCTCTCCCTGCGCCGTCTCCAGCTTGCTGCTGAGGACCGGCAGCGATATCTGGGCGCGGGTGAGGCGCTCCCGCCGCGTCTTGCCGCCCTTCGGACTGCGCACCCCGACCGTCACCTCGGTCCCTTCCGGGCCCTTGATCAGCGCCGTGGAGGCGTTCGAGTCGAGCCCGGCGATCGCGTGGCCGTCGACCGAGACGATCGTCTCCCCCGCCTCGATCCCGGCCCGGTCGGCCGGCGAGCCCTTGAAGACGCGCACGACCCGCAGGCCGCCGTCGATGCCGGTCACGCTGAGGCCGATCCCCGAGAAGCGCCCCTCGATTTCTTCGTTGAAGCGGGTCAGCATCCGTGGCGAGAAGTAGTCGGAGAAGCGGTCCCGGTAGCGGCGCCGCAGGCCCCGCACCATCCCCTGCAGGGACGAGTCGATCAGCTTGCCCTCGGCGACCGGCCGGTAGTAGTTGTCTTCGATCAGCTCGCTCGCCTCCGCGGTCAGTCCGGCCGACTCGTCGACGAAGACGTCGCGCAGGATCGGCGGCATCTTCGCCGGGTGGCCGCCGATCCAGAGCCCGGCCGCGAGCATGGTGAGCAGCGCGGCCGTCAGGCCCACCGTCCGCACGACGCTCACGCCGAGCTCAGATGACTGGTTCCCAATTGGCGTGCCCGCGGGGGCGTGGCTGGCCAAGCTGGGCGGTGCGCGCGGCCGCTGCGCGTAGCAGCGCTACGCGCGAGGTCGTGGGTGCCGATCCAGCGCCGCGCCAGCCGCGTCATCCGTGGGTGCGGGAATTGGAACCATTCATCTAAATCTTGAGGAAACGGCGCAGGGTGACGCCGGAGCCGATCGCCGAGACCAGCACGGCGGCGGCGAAGAGGACCGCGACCAGCGCCGGGAAGGAGAGCGTGGTGCTGTTCTGCGCGGCGAGGAAGCCGATGCTGTCACTCAGCGGGTCGACGATCGTCAGCTTGCCCAGCCACAGGATAAGTATGGCCACCAGGCCGCCGAAGAAGCCGACCACGACCCCCTCGATCATGAACGGCCAGCGGATGAACCAGCGGGTGGCGCCGACCAGGCGCATCACCTCGACCTCGCGACGGCGGGTGTAGATCGAGAGCCGGATCGTGTTGCCGACCAGCATCAGCGAGGCGACGATCAGCAGCGCCGTGATCACGGTCAGGACGATCTTCAGCGCGCTCGTCACCTGCTCGATCTTCTTCGAGTCTTCCTGGCGGCTGAAGACCCCGTTTTCCGTCGGGATGATCGACGAGATCGGCTTCGGCTTGCCGTTCGGCCCCGGCGGCGTGACCGCCGCTTCGACCGCGGCGAGATTGCTCGCGTCGTCGGCCTTGACCTGGAAGTTGGCCGGCAGCGGGTTTGACTTGAGCTGGGTCAGCAGTTCGCCGCTCTTCTCCTTGCCGAGGTCCTCGCGCAGTTCGGCCAGCGCCTCGCCCTTGGTGATCAGGTTGACCGACTCGACGTGGGGGATTTCGCGCAGCTCGCGGTCGAGCGCGCCGATCTCGGCCCGCGTCGCGTCGTCGTAGATCGCCACCCGGAACTCGAGGCTGTCGCGGACCTGGTCGCTCTTGGCCTGCGTGGTCTGGAAGACGGGGATCAGCACCCCGAGCAGGATCACGGTGACGATCGTGGTGACGATCGCCGCCATACTCGGCGCGCCGTTGCGGCGCAGCGCCCGGAATGCCTCCTGAGTGAAGAAGAGAAGTCGTGACATCTAGAAGAGCGAGTCGTGGGCGTGGCCGTTGGTCTGACCCTCGGGGCCGACACCCATCTCGGCCCGCATCCGCAGGCCGAACTCGGAGGTCGACTCCTCGGTGTAGCCGCCGCTGACCTCGTCGCGGACGACGCGGCCCTCGTAGAGCTCGATCACGCGGCGGCGCATGTTGTCGACCATCTCGCGGTCGTGGGTGACGACGACGACCGTCGTGCCGGTCTTGTTGATCCGGTAGAGCAGCTGCATCACGCCGATCGAGGTGACCGGGTCGAGGTTGCCGCTGGGCTCGTCGGCGAGCAGCAGAGGCGGGTGGTTGACGAAGGCGCGGGCGATCGAGACGCGCTGCTGCTCCCCGCCGGAGAGCTCATCGGGGTAACTGTGCAGCTTGGTCGAGAGGCCGACCAGGCGCAGCGTCTCCGGCACCTGACGGCGGATTTCGCCGCGATGGGCGCCGATCACCTGCAGCGCGTAGGCGACGTTGTCATAGACGGTGCGGTCGGGGAGAAGCTTGAAGTCCTGGAAGACGGTGCCGATGTTGCGCCGCAGGTGCGGGATCTTCTTCTCCGCCATCTCGCCGATGTCGCGGCCGGCGATGCGGACGCTGCCGTCGGTCGCCGTGAGCTCGCGGATCAGCATCTTGATCAGGGTCGACTTGCCGCAGCCGGTCGGGCCGACGAGGAAGACGAACCCGCCCCGGTCGATTGCCAAGGAGACCCGGTCGAGCGCCATGTGGCCGCCGGGATAGACCTTGGTCACGTCGCGCATCTCGATGATCGGCGCACCGCCCTTGCGGTTGCGTGGCGCCGGCGTCTCGGCGCCCTTCTTCTTCTTTCTGCCTATGGCCATGGGTCGCGGGGGGTCCTTCTCCGGCGACAGGGTGACTCCTGCGCACGCCATCCGGCGCAACACCCCGCCCATACAAGGATGTGCGAAAGGCTAGCGCATTATCAGCAGACGCTCATATTTGACCCTGGACGGCGCGAAAGTTCGAAACGGCCGATGCGCAGACGGCGGAGTGGGACCAGGATTACGACGCCGACACCTGTGGTCCCGGACCGTTCTCGCTCGGCAACCCCGAGACTACCCGCGGCATTCTCGAGGCCGCCGGGTTCGCGGAGATCGAGCTGCATCGGCATGACTTCGACTACTTCATGGGCAAGGATATGGATGAGGCGATCGAATCCCTGCTCGCGATCGGCCCCGGAGCCGAGCTGATCCGTCTGAACGGAGAGCACGGTGAGAGCCGTCGGGCGGAGATAGCCGAGGCCCTCGCCGACCACTACGCTGCCTGGCAGCAGCCCGACGGCTCCATAGTCGGCCGCGGGTCCGCCTGGATCGTCGCTGCAACCAATCCTGAGTAGAGGTGTGGTGACGGTGCGGTTTTTCTCAGGACTGAGCCCCACTCAGCGATAAATGACGGTCTCGGCGCCGGCTGGAGGGCGAGCGGCCTGCCCGGACGAACCGCCGTGCGAGGCGTCTCATCAGGCGATCCGGCGCGCGGCGAGCTGCGGCCGGCTGCGGCCGGGCCTTGGGTCAGGCGGGGGCGTGGAGCGGCTCGAGCCAGGCGAGACGCGGCTAGATTTCTCCCGATGGCAGCGCGCCTTCGGCCAGATGTTCCCGACGGGCGCCTTGCCGGCGGTCCGCCAGGGTGTGGATGCAGCCGGAATCCTCGCCGAGGGCATCCCCGCTGCTCGCATAGGCGCGAGCCCGCGATCCGCCGCAGAGATCGCGGTAGTCACAGATGCCGCAGTGACCGGAGAAGTCAGCGGCGCGGATCGACCGCAGCAGCGGATGGTCGCGATAGATCGAGATGAAGCTCTGGTCGCGGACATTGCCGAGCCGAAGGGGGAGAAATCCCGAGGGATAGACATCGCCGTCGTGGGCGACAAACGCCACCCCCTTGCCGTCGCGCGTTGCCACCGAGGGAGCGCGGAGTGACGCCGTCGGCGCTCCCAGTTGGGCTCGAAGCCGGTGGCGCAGCGTCGCGTAGGTCTCCCCCAACCCGAACTCCGTCTGCGGCTCCCCGGTATTCGCCCGCTTGCGTTCGGCAACGGCGCGGCGGAAGAAGGGCGCCTCGACGGTGCGCACGACAAAGCCGTACTGGGCGGCATCGACGAGGAGGTGACAGACGTCCCAGTTGGTGCGGGGGTCGAGAGCCTCGGCGTCGACCCCCCGCCCCACGTTGATCAGGAAGAAGACCTCCCAGACGTTGACGTCGGCCCGCTGGAGGAGGGCGGCGATGTCGGCGATCTCGTCGAGGTTGCGGCGCATCACCGTGGTATTGATCTGCACCCGGAAACCGTGGCGTTGGAGAAGAGCGATGGCCTCAAGGGTGGCCTCGAAGTGTCCGGGTATTCCTCGGATCCCCTCGTGCGTGGAGGCCTCCGCTCCATCGAGGGAGAGCGAGGCCATCTTGACTCCGAGGCCATGGAGGTCGCTGAGAATCCCGGGCGTCAGCTGGGGCGTGACCGAGGGAGCGATGGCTACCGGAAGATCAAGGGAGCGGGCGTGAGCGACCAGGGTGGTGATGTCGGCTCGAAGCAGGCAGTCTCCCCCGGTGAGGATGAGGATCGGACGCGGTTTCCCCAGGCTTGCGAGTTCCTCGATGAAGGCAACCCCCTCGGCGGTGGAGAGCTCACCGGGGGCAGCGGTGCGCTGAGCCTCGGCACGACAGTGGAAGCAGGCGAGCAGGCATGCCTTGGTCATCTCCCAGAAGACGAGGTGGGGCCGATCGTCGAAGCGGGGGGTCACGGCGCCCCCCCGAGCCAGGCACGGAGATCTTGGAACATACATGGAGCAGGCTACAGGATGGACGGCCGGGTTTCCGCCATTTCAAGCGAAAACCACGCACGAGATGGACCCGGTCGAGATCACGCCCTGACCGTGGGCAGGTCGCGCATGATGAGCATGTCCCGTAGCCCGTAGAACTTGAGACGGCGGTCCTCCCGCCCCGTCCGCTTCCGGTCATAGGCGGATCCCAACACGAGATCGATCAGCGGGCCAGTACTCCCCAACTCACGGCGGGCGCCGTGTAGGAGCCATCCTCGTTGCGATAGGGCGCCATGTTCTCCATGATCGCCGCCCGGGCTGCCTGCCGCTCGTCATCTGAGAGTTCGTCGATCGCTCCCGCGATCGGGCCGGCCAAACGGACGAGCGAGTCCCAGAGATCGCCAGAGTCCGCGTAGCAAAAGTCAAACGCAATCTCCTCCAACTCGGGCTCCTCGAAGCCCGCACCCCTCACCAGCGCGCGGACCCGGTCCGGATCCCCCATCGCGAATATCCCGGGCCCGTCGGGCTCGGGCGGAGGCATATGCCCCTGCTGGACCAGCGTCATGGCCGGAACGGCTGCCCAGGGGTTGCGGTCTGGCGGCGCCCAGACGGCGAAGGCCAGAAGGCCGCCCTCGCGCAGCACCCGCCGAGTTTCCTTGAGGGCGATCGCCGGGTCTGCCATGAGCATGTAGCCCCAGCGGCAGACCACAGCGTCCACGCTGTCGTCCTCGAGGACCATCCGCTCGGCGTCCAGCACCCTGTACTCGACGTTGCCGAGTCCCCGCGCCTCACCCAAACGGCGAGCGACGTCGACCATCTCGGGTGCGAAGTCCGTGGATATCACCCGACCCGAGTCGCTGACCCGAGCCGCGACTCGGAAGCCCAGGTCGCCCGGGCCGGCTGCGATCTCGAGGACTGTATCCCCGGGCTGCGGATCGGCCCGCTCCACGATCCAATCGTTGACCCGGCCGGTGTGGCTGATCATCCACTCGTTCCGATCCTTCCAAGCCGGGGCCAACTTTCCCCAGATCGCGAGGCTCCGCTCGCGATATGCACGGGGATCAAACTTCATGCCTCACCTCCGTCCAGAGTTATCGGCTTTCCCCCCGTTCCCCCTGCGGGCGAGGCTTGCGGCATCGTCGTCGCTGGAAGGAGGCTTGTCACTTGACAAAGTTGTTGAACAGCGACTTCGTGATTCGGTCGAGAGGCATCGCTGTCTCTGACGATAGCTGAGACTCCTTGGCGGAGGGAGGAATCGGCGCGCGGGCGGCCGACGGTCAGGCCGGCGACGGGAATGCCGGACTGGGTGAAGACCGCTTCGAAGTCGCGCTCGCCCGGATCGCCGTCGAAGAGGACGGCACCGGCCCCTCGTAGCCGCGCCGCCGCAAAGTCTCGGCGCAGCGCCGGGCGGCCAGCCCACCGCCGACGATGACGATTCCACTGTCCTTCATCAGGCCTCCTCGGTCGCGGGCATGGGTCGAATCGGTCGGCGTCGCGGGCGGCGGGCCGGCTGAGGGTCGCCGGCCGCCGCGCGCTGCCGCCGCCTGCTCGCGCGCTGCCCGGCGCCGAGCCGGTAGACGAAGAGAGACACGATCGGAACGCCAGTGACGATCGCCCACCAGCGGAAGACGGGCGCCGAGGCGTCGCTGCCGGCGCTGAACGCGTGGCCCAGCCCGAGCGCGTAGACGACGATCGCCGCCCGGTGGGCCTTGCGCCAGAGGCGTGGCCCGACACGTTTGCGCAGGTAGTAGCTGAGGCCGAGCAGGGCGGCCAGGTAGCCGCCGGCGATGCCGAGCGCCGTCGCCAGAGGCCGGTATCCGATCGCGAAGGGGACGGCGACGCCGGCGACGCCGGGATGCAGCCAGGGGTCGCCGAGCAGGGTGATGCCGTGGACGGCGATCGCCACCAGACCGGCCAGCGCGGTGTGCTCGTGGAGAGCCAGCAACCTGCGCGAGAGACCGGGGCGGCGCATCACCTTGCCCGCCATCGTCAGCCCCAGCCCGACCGAGATCGTGATCAGAACCATCGCGACCAGGCCGGAGGCGCGGCTGGCCATCCACCAGCCGTGGGTCTGGAGGGCGGTCGAAACGGCGCCGGCGCCGTTCGTCGTGAGACTCACCGGGCTGCCCTCCCGGCCAGCTCGGGCAGGCGGATCCGGGGCCTGCCGCTGAGCGGACCCAGCGGCTCGACCCGGCCGCTGTCGTGGACGAGCAGCCCGCCCCGCTCGGCGAGCACCTCGCGCCCGCGCTCGGGACCGGAGAGCAGCGCCTCCTTGGACAGGGTCTCGGCCTCGACCGCGGTGTCGCCGAGGGCGGTTACCCCGATCAGCCCGGTCCAAGCGGGCTCGCCGCTTGCCGGGTCGAGCAGGTGGTGGGCGTAGCGACCGCCGGCGTCGTGCCAGATCCGCACGTTGAGCCCGGAGGTTGCGACAGCGCCACCGGCGAGACGCAGCACGTGGGCGCGCTCCCCCGTCAGCGGGTGTTCGACGAAGACCTCGTAGGGCGAGACCAGCGCTTCGGGGCCGCCGATGCGGATGTCGCCGCCGCAGTCGACGATGAAGCGCGAGTAGCCGCGCAGCTGCTCGGCGATCAGGTCGGCGGCCAAGCCCTTGCCGGCGCCCCCGGTGTCGAAACGGACGCCGGGCGGGCGCGAGATCGTGCCGGACTCGTCGTCGACCTTGAAATCGCGCCAGCGCGCCGCCGGGTTGGGCCAGGCCGGGTGGCGCGGGGGCGCCTCGGCGAGGGCCTCGGCGAGCGGCGCGCCGGGCACCCCGGCGCGCGAGCCGACGTAGCCGGCCGACTCGATCTCATCGGCCAGGGTCGGGTCGACCAGGCCACGGCTGCGCTCCGCCGCCGCAAGACCGGCCTTCACGGCCGCCCGCATCAACGCCGAGGCGGGCACCCGCTCGCGCCGGTCGGCATTGAGCGCGCAGAGCTCGCTGCCCGGCTTGAAGCGTGAGAGCTTCGCGTCGAACTCGGCGACGAACCGCCGCGCCCGCCCGGCCGCCGCTGCGGCCGGCTCCATTCCGGCGCCCGGCTCGCCGATCAGCAGGCGAACATGGGAGCCCATCGCGTCGAAGCTGACGTCGTGCCCGCTCACGATGCGCCCGTGGTGACGGGGGCCGTGCCGGCCGAGGATTCGACCGGCGCCGAGCTGCTTACGACCGGGCCGCTGCTCACGGCAGCGGCGCCCGGAGTCGGCGCGACCGTGGTGACGACCCGTCGCTGGATCACCTTGCGCACCAGGATCGGTCGCGGCGCCGGGGCGCTCGCGGCGCTGAGCTGGTAGGTCAGCAGCGCGAAGAGCACCGCGAAGAGGGCGACCGAGCCCCAGAGCACCGGGGCGAAGCTCGGCCGGCGGAGGCGGCGCGACTCAGTCATCGCCGCCCTCGTGCTCGGACTCGTGCTCGCTCTCACTCTCGCCGCCGCCGGCCGTGCCGCCGCCGCTCGTCGCCGTGGTGATCGGTTCCGCGCCGCCGCCACTTCCCGAACCGGCGCCGGCGCCGCTGCTGGACGTCGTCACCGGGGTCGATTCGGCGGACGAGGACGACGTAGAACCCACTGACGAGGATCCGGTCGTCGCGCTCGCCGCTCCGCTCGAACCACCGTAGCCGGCCGCGCCGGTGACTCCGGCCGCCCCGCCGACGGTGACCGGGTGCTTCGGCTTGGGGTGCTTGGTGACGTGGATGGTCCGCCGGATCACTTTGGTCCGGACCAGCGGCTTGGCCGCCACCGGCTGTGAGGCCCCCTGGTTGCCGGCGTTCAGCGCCACTCCGGCGAGTCCGGTGAGTCCGAGGATCGTTGCGATTGCTGCGATTCGCGTCTTGATGCTTTTCACGAGTGATGACCTCCTGGCCGAAGTTGTGGCTCGAAGTCTGCGGAGCGGGGCTGCAAGCGCAGCCAAGGCCCGGGTAAAGGCTTGGCAAAACCTCGCCCCTGCCCCTGAATCGCGGCCAGAACCGCCGCTACAGTTGCCCCATGGACACCGCAACGGCGCCCGGCGGGCGCATCCTCGTCGTCGAGGACGAGGAGTCGATCTCGGGGCCGTTCGCCGAGGCGCTGCGCCGCGCCGGCTTCGAGGCCCTGGTGACCGGGACGGCGGCGGGTGCGCTGGAGCTCGCGGCCGAGGCGGAACCCGAC
>Ga0075530_1001142_pt1 | contig 12743 bp, 9 predicted proteins | sample NGEPerD_2_FD_75101 | JGI IMG/M metagenome (GOLD analysis project Ga0075530, IMG submission 75101) | Arctic peat soil microbial communities from the Barrow Environmental Observatory site, Barrow, Alaska, USA - NGEE PermafrostL1-D | ecosystem: Environmental > Terrestrial > Soil > Wetlands > Peat ...
AAGCGGCCCGGAAGATCACCGAGCAGGGCCAGGGGCAATTTTACGGGGTGATCTTCGGCGCCAAGTCCACTGGTCGCCTCTCAACGTTTGTCCGCAACCTCGGTCGGCAGGCGGGCGCGCCCGGTGGCGGCAGCCTTGGCTTCGAAGACATCGATTGGCGCACGGGCGAGTTCCAGTACACCAGCGACCAGTACCTTGCCGCCATCGACCTGTTGCTGGCGCTCAAGGCGGATGGCAGCATCTTCCCTGGCTCGCTTTCGCTCAGCGAGGCGCAAGCGCGAGCGCAGTTCCCGCAGGGCATCGCCGGCATGCTGCTGGAAGGCCCGTGGAACATCCCGCAGTGGCAGACCGACAGTCCAGACTTCAACTTCGGGCTGGCCAGCCAGCCGATCCCCAATGACGGTGAATCGACGCCGCTCACCTACGAGGAGAACGGTTCCAACGTTTCGTGGGTCTACGCCGACAGTCCCTACAAGAACATCGCTGGCGACATGTTCTCCTACATGGGCAGCGTCGAGGGTCAGGTCGCGCTGATGGCCAAGTCGCAGGGGAATCTCCGGGCACTCATCCCCGAGTCGGTGGAGATTGCCACGAGCAGCGTCGAGCTCGATCCTTATGCCACCGAGGCGCTCAAGCTTTACGACGAGCAGATGCGGATGGGGCCGATCGTGACCGTGCGCAATCCGGAGACGTCCCAGGTCGCCTTCGAACGTAGGACCCTGACCCCCGATTTCGGCGACATCGTGCAGGGTCTGCTCGTTGGGCAAATCACCGATCCGAAGGCGGCCATGCAGGACTTGCAGGATCGCACCAACGCGGAGCTGGACCGCGCGCTCCAGGCCGCCCAGGACAAGGGCGCCGAAGTGTCCCGCGATGACTTCGTCTTCCCCAACTGGGATCCGGCGGAGAATTACACCCAGGAAGACTACGAAGCGCTGTAGTGCAGGAAACCCGGCGCCGCGCGGTGAACGCATTCGGGGCTGCGCGGCGCCCTTGACGCAGGCAATCGGGACCAATTCAACGTTTGCGGCTGAACAACATCGTCGATCATGACCGGCTCTGTCACTGCCCTGTCGCCAGAATACAGATAGTAAATCCGGAGGAAGCATCATGACACGCAACTATTCACGTCGAAGCTTTGTCAGGAAAACAGCCACCGGCGCGGCGGCGGCGGCGTTCGCCATGGCGGGCGCCAATGGCCTTCGGCACGGTGCCGCCCAGGATGCAACGCCCGCGGTATCGAACCCAGGCGCCATGGTCATTCCTGACTCCGGCGCTGACCTGCCCACGGAGGACGTCACGTTCCGCTGGATCGACAGCGGCGATCTCAAGGCGATGTTCTACACGAAATTCTTCCCGGCCTACGAGGAAGCGCACCCCAACATCACCGTCGAATACGACGCCCTCCCATGGACCGAGGTCAACCGGATCGTGCCGCTCGGTGTCCAGAACGGCGACGCCCATGACGTCTTCGCCAAGCCGCAGGAAATCCCCGCCGGACAGATGGTCGCCGAAGGGTGGGTCGCTCCACTCGACGACATCATCCCCAACTTCGAGGAATGGAAGAACCGGTTCCCCTACGGCACGTTCATCGAAGGGGTGCACATCTTTGATGGCAAGCTCTACGTCTACCCACTCACGTCCAGCAAGCGCTACTGGTCAATGACGTTCTACAACGCCGACGTCTTGGAAAAGGCGGGGTACGATCTCGCCAACGAGCGATTGACCTGGGACGACTATCGAGCCGCCGCGAAAAAAGTGACGGAGCAGGGGCAAGGACAATACTACGGCGTGATCATGGCCGGCAAGAATGGCGGAAACATGTCCACCATCGTGCGCAATCTCGGCCGAATGGCGGGAGCGCCAGCAGGCGGCAGCCTTGGCTTCGAAGACATCGACTGGCGCACGGGCGAATTCCAGTACACCAGCGACCAGTATCTCGCCGCCATCGACCTGTTGTTGGCACTCAAGGCGGACGGCTCTATTTTCCCCGGATCGCTCTCATTGAGCACCGCCGAGGCGCGTGGCCGATTTCCGCAAGGGATCGCCGGCATGATCCTGCAAGGGCCATGGAACATCCCCCAGTGGCAGACCGACAGTCCGGACTTCAGGTTTGGGCTGGCCAGCCAGCCGGTTCCCAACGACGGATCATCGGTCCCGCTCACCTATGAGGAGAATGGCTCCAATGCGTCGTGGGTCTACGCGGACAGCCCCTACAAGCAAATCGCCGGCGACATGTTCTCGTACATGGGCAGCGTCGAGGGTCAGGTTGCGTTGATGGCGGCCACCGGTGGCAACCTGCGGGCACTTGTGCCGGAAGCCGTGGAGATCGCCACAAACACCGTTGAGCTCGATCCCGTTGCTGACACGGCGCTCAAGCTTTACGACGAACAAATGCGGATGGGCCCGATCGTCACGGTGCGGAATGCGGACGCCGCTCAGGTGGCGCTCGAGCGCCGACCGGTGACGCCGGACCTCGGCGACCTGATGTCGGGCATCATGAGCGAGCAGATCGACGATCCGAAAGCGGCCATGCAGGACCTGGAGGACCGGTCGAACGCCGAGCTGGAACGGGCGCTCAAGGCGGCACAGGACAAGGGCGCGCAGGTCTCGCGTGACGACTTTGTCTTCGCCAACTGGGATCCGACGGAAAACTATACGCAAGAGCAGTATGAAGAGCTCTGAGACGGCGTTGCAGGATAGTTGCGTGAATCCGGCCGAGCCGGACAGCCCCTTCGACGGACAGACACGGGGTCTGCCCGTCTACGGAGTATACGTATGACTGGTGTCCTGAGAGAATGGTCGGGACATCAGTCCGTCGAGGCGAACCAGAGCATGGCGACGGTAGCGCAACGAGATGACACGAGTAATTGAAGGAGAATGACCCATGTCCCAGTCACTCAATCGTCGCTCACTTTTGCGGAACGCCGCCGCAGGCGCCGCCGCGGGCTCGGTCGGGATGCTTGGCGCCCACGGCCGTCAACTGGCCATGGCGCAGTCAACGCCCGCCCCCAACACGATCACCATTCCGGACCCGGTCGTCGAGCTGCCAACCGAAGACGTCACCTTCCGCTGGGTCGACAGCGGCGATGTGAAAGGGTTCTTCTGGCGGGCGTTCTTTCCCGCCTATCAGGACGCGCATCCGAACATCTCCATGCAGTACGATGGGTTGCCTTGGAACGAAATCCAGAAGGTCGTGCCACTGGGTATCCAGAACGGCAATGCCCCGGATGTCTTCCAGATTCCGGGGAACATCCCCGCCGGCCAGGCGGCGACGGAAGGATGGGGCGCGCCGCTGGATGACATCATCCCGGATTTCGAGAACTACAAGGCGGGATTCCCCGAGGGGACGTTCGTCCCCGGTATCACCGACTTCGGTGGCAAGACCTATGTCCTGCCGCTGACCTCCAACCGGCGCCACGGCACCTTGCTGCTCTTCAACCGCTCCTACATGGAGGAGGCCGGATACGATCCGTCGGAGACCCGTTTCACCTGGGATCAGTTTCGCGAGGCCGCGAAGAAGCTGACCGAACAGGGCGGTGGTGACTACTTCGGCCTGATCTTCGAAGGTAACCAGACCGGTCGCTTCTCCAACTTCGTCAATTCCATGGCCATCAATGCCGGCGGCAACTTCAGCGATTTCGTTGGCGGCGCGCCACTTGACTGGACGACAGGAGAGTTCCTCTTTACGTCGGACGAACACGCCGCCGCCATCGAGCTTCTGCTTGCGCTCCGCGACGACGGGAGTGTCTTCCCCGGTTCCATGTCGCTCAATGCGCCCCAGGCACGCTCCTACATGCCACAAGGCGCGTCCGCGATGATCCTGCAAGGTCCCTGGAACATTAGCCAGTGGCAGATCGAAAATCCTGACTTCAACTTTGGGGTGGCGGCTCCGCCACGAGCATCCGAAGACATCACCGGCTACTTCCATGTCGGCCCTGGTGGATCGAACCCGATGTGGGTGTATGCGGACAGCGGGCTCAAGGAGGTTGCCGCGGACATCTTCTCCTACATGGGAACGCTTGAGGGCCAGACAGCATGGGCGAAGATCGTCGGCGTGGCGGACATGGCGCTCTTCCCCGAGGCGCAGAAGGCGATGGGCGATAACCCGGAGGCGAACAAGGCACTCGATATCTTCGAGAAAACCGTGATCCTCGCGCCCGATGCTCGGGTTCGCAATCCCGATATCGCCAAGGTGTACGAAAACATTGTGCCGGTGCAACCGGACTTCGGCACGACGGTGCAAGGCATCTACACAGGCCAGATCGACGACGTCGCCGGGGCGATGCAGAGCCTGCAGGACGCCTGGAACGAAGAGCTCGAACGCGCCATCGCCGAAGCCACCGAGGAAGGCGCCGGAGTGTCGCGCGACGACTTCGTGTTCCCGAACTGGGATCCGACCACCGACTACACACAGGCACAGTACGACGAGCTGTAGCAGCCGCATCTGGCCAGGAACCCTGATCGGTTCGGTCAGCCACCGGCCAGGAGGAAGATGACACAATGGCGACAGGATCCGCCCAGCGCGCCGACACCCTGATGAGCCAAGGTCCGCCAGCGTCTGGCAAGACGCTGTGGCAGCGCGTCTGGGCAGCCCGCTGGTCCTACCTGTTCATGCTGCCCAACCTGATCCTGGCGGCGATGTTCACCTTCTACCCCACGGTGATGTCCTGGTATTTCTCCTTCCTCGACTGGTCCGGTTTTACCTCGGACAAGGAATGGATCGGGCTGGAGAACTTCCGCGAGATCATCAACGACAGCTATTTCTGGGATGCCTATCAACGGTCCTTCCTGTTCATGATCGTGGCCGTGCCGATCCAGGTCGTGCTCGCGCTGGTCGTGGCGCTCGTCCTGAACGACAGCTCCTACAAGCTGGGGCCGTTTTTTCGCACGGTGTTCTTCCTACCGGTGGTGACCAGCTCGGCCATCATCGGTATTGTCATGAGCTTCGTCTTCAGTCCCTTCAACGGCCCCGCCAACAAGATCCTTCTCGACACCAGCCTGATCGACCGACCAGTCGATTTCCTCGGCGATCCGGATACGGCGCTCTGGACCATCGCCGGCGTCTGGATTTGGAAGTGGTTCGGCATCACGATGATCTACTGGCTCGCCGCCCTCCAGGTGGTGCCGCGGGACCTCTATGAGGCGGCACGAATCGATGGCGCTGGTCGCCTCGCGCTGCACAAGGACATCACCCTGCCGATGGTTTTCCCGTTTGCAATCGTCATCGTGCTAATCACCATCGTCGGCTCGCTCAACGTCTTCGGGCTCGTCCAGACCATGACCGGTGGCGGCCCCTTCTTCGCCAGTGAGGTGATGGAGGTCTACATCTATCGGAACGCCTTTGGCGAAAGCGGTATCCCGCGGCTCGGCTATGCCTCCGCCGCCGCGCTCTTCTTCGGCATCACCGTCCTGGGTCTCTCACTGCTGCAAGGCTGGGGTCTGAAAAAGGCCAACGATGCCCGCTCGCAGATGAAGCAATCCTGACAAGGAGACAATCAGTGGCGTTTCGAACAATCTCCCAATCCGCACAGGCACATGGCCCGACCGATGCGAAAAGCTGGTGGAAATCGCTCACCGGTAAAGGACGCCTCCGGGCGGTCATCACCACGGCGATCCTCCTGCCGATTGGATTCGGCTGGATTTATCCCTTTCTCTGGATGGTGAGCGCCGGTTTCAAAACCACCGACGAAATCTTCAGTGGCCTGGGTCTCTGGCCATCTGATCCACAGCCGCGGAACTTCACACGCGCCTGGACCGATGCCCGCATCGGCGAGTACTTCCTCAACACCGTGATCGTGACTGTCGGCTCGATGCTGATCGTGCTGGTCACCGTGTCGATGATGGGCTACGTGCTCGGACGCTACCAGTTTCCGGGGAAAAAGGCCGTCATTGTCGCGTTCGCGGTGACGGTGTTTCTGCCGGAAGGCTACACAATCATCCCGATTTTCGAGCTGGTCAACCGGCTCGGCCTGGCCAACTCGCTGGCTGGCGTGACGCTGGCGCTGGCTGGCGGCGCGCATGTGGTGATGGTGCTGCTGTTCGCCGGGTATTTTGCCCAGCTACCAAAGGAGCTGGAGGAAGCGGCCGTTGTCGACGGCGCGGGATTCTTCCGGGTGTTCTGGGAGATCATGCTGCCGCTCGCCAAGCCGATTGTGGCGACGACCATCATTCTCCAGTTCATGCACAGCTGGAACGCCTTCCTGGTGCCGTTGGTGCTGACGCTGTCACGCCCGGACCTGCGGACGCTGGCGGTCGGCATTTACGCCTTCCGGGGCGAGTACTTCACCGACTGGAGCGGCATGGCGGCGGCGGCCACGATCAGCCTCGCCCCGATCGTCATTGTGTTCCTGTTTCTCCAGCGCTACTTCGTTGAAGGCGTGGCCGGGGCGGTCAAGACCTGACGGAATACTGATCGCGCAGGAACATCATTCACTACCTGTTTCGAATCACGTCGCGCATGTTTGAGGAAGGTTCAGATTCGTGCCAAACGTATTGCTGTTCATGTCGGACGAGCACAACGCCAATGTCTCGTCGGTCTATGGCCATGACCGCGTCGAGACGCCAAATATGGACCGGCTCGCCGCCGAAGGCGTGGTCTACGACGCCGCCTACTGCCCCTCCCCGCTCTGTGCGCCGTGCCGGTCGTCGATCATGTCCGGTTTGCCGGTTCACCAGGCGCGGGTCTACAACAACTGCTGCGTCATGACGTACGACTATCCGTCCTACGGCGCGGTGCTCGACCAGCAGGGGGTGCACAGCGCCTATGCCGGCAAAACTGACACCTACAATCACTCGGGTACATTGGGATTCTCCGAGATGCTCGCGCCGGGCGACAGAAAGCCACCGGGCGATGTCAATTTCTGCCGCGATCCGCTGACCATTCGTGAAGACGGTGTCACCCGGGCCGACAACTACGGTGTGAAGGATGACGCCTTCGCGAAGGACACCATGGTCGTCGACGAGGCGATCGAATGGCTCTCTCGCGATGCACCTCGTCTCGACAGGCCGTGGACGTTGACGGTCAACACGATTGCGCCGCACTTTCCCCACTGGGTGACCGCCGACCTGTGGGAGAAATATCGCGAGGGCGGCGACCTCCCGGACCACGGCCGCGAGGCGGAATCCGCCAGGCATCCGTATGCCCAGGATCTGCGGCGACACTTCCAGACCGACGGCATCTCGGAGGAACAGACGCGAGGGCTGCGGCGCGGCTATCTGGGTCGCGTCGACTTCCTCGATTCAGAGTTGGGACGCATGCTCGATACCCTGGAGCGTCTTGGCCTGCGCGAGGACACGGTGGTGATCTACACATCGGATCATGGCGAGATGCTCGGCAAATTCGGCCTGTGGTGGAAATCGTCAATGTACGAGGACTCCGTCCGGGTGCCGCTCATCGTGTCGGGTCCCGGGTTCGCCACCGGTGCTCGCGTCGACACACCCGTTTCCTTGCTCGATGTCCAGGCCACCCTGTTCCGGGCGACCGGAGCGACACGACCAGACGCCTGGTGGGGCTCACCGCTACAGGACATCATGGTGGGCGACACCAACCGGGTCGTGCTGTCCGAGTATCACGGCCACGGGACGCGCTCCGGCACGTTCATGATCCGCAAGGGGCGCTGGAAACTGCTGTATCACGCGGCGGCGCCACACCAGCTCTTCGACGTGATTCGCGACCCGGACGAGCTTTGTAATCGCTACGACGACGAACCAGCCGTCGCACAGGATCTTGAGCGCGAGCTGCGGCAACGATGCGACCCGGAGCGGGAGTTCCAGCGCGCGCACGACGTCGAGCGGGCCCAACAGGCGCGCCTGGACGAGATTTCAGCGTGAACGTGCATGTGATTATCGAGGAGTTGATCCCAGGATGGTAAATCGTCCGAATGTCATTGTGTTTCTCACCGATCAGCAGCGGTGGGACACCACCGGCCTGCATGGCAACCCGCTCGACCTGACACCGAATCTCGATCGCATTGCGCGTGAGGGTACCCATGTTCGCTATTCGATCACGTGCCAGCCGGTGTGTGGTCCGGCCCGGTCGTCGCTGCAAACCGGTCTCTACGCAACCCAAACCGGCTGCTACACCAACGGCATCCCGCTCGATCCGGAGCTTCCGACCCTGGCGACGTGGTTCCGGGAGGCGGGCTATCGCACTGGCTATATCGGCAAGTGGCATCTTGCCTCCGAGGAGCCCGTGCCCCCCGGTCAGCGTGGCGGCTATCAGGACTGGCTCGCCTCGAACACCCTGGAGTTCACATCCGACGCCTATGACACGGTCATGTACGACGAAGCCGGCTCACCGAAGAAGCTGCCCGGTTATCGGGTCGATGCGCTGACCGACGCCGCGATCGACTATGTCGATGCGCATCAGGCCGATCAATTTTTCCTGTTTGTCTCCTATATCGAACCGCACCACCAGAATCACCGCGACGACTATCCCGCGCCCACCGGATACCGCCAGCGCTACGAAGGACGATGGATGCCGGCGGACCTGGCGGCGCTGGGAGGAACCGCGCATCAACAGTACGCTGGCTACTGCGGCATGGTGAAGCGGCTGGACGAGGCATATGGGCGGCTGCTCGACGCGCTACAAAGTCTCGACCTGCTCGACGACACCATCGTCCTGTTCACCTCCGATCACGGCAACCACTTCAAGACGCGGAACGGCGAGTACAAGCGGTCGCTGCACGATGCATCCGTGCGGGTGCCAACGGTACTGACCGGACCACGATTCTGCGGAGGTGGCGAAATCCGGGAGCTGGTGTCGCTGGTCGACCTGCCGCCCACCCTGCTTGACGCCGCCGGGATCGACGTGCCTGACCATTTGCCGGGCCGATCACTGCTGGACCTGGTCGAGCGACGATCCGCCGCGCCATGGCCCGACGACGTGTACATCCAGGTCAGCGAGAGCCAGACCGGACGCGCAATTCGCACCCATCGCTGGAAGTTTGGTGTAGCGGCGCCCGATTCGGTCTCAACTCACGCGCCGGGCTCCGACACCTATCACGAATATGCGCTGTATGACCTGTATGCCGACCCCCATGAGCTCAGGAACCTGATTCACGAGCGCTCACATGCCGAGCTGTGCCTGGAGCTCACCGATCGGCTGCTCGCTCACATGCGCGAGACCGGTGAGCCGCCCGCCACCATTGTTCCGGCGGAGAAGCGTCATTCCGGGCAGCGGCGGGTGCATCTTGCCATTGCCGGCGGGAGTGATTGAATGGAGGGCAGCGACAAGCCCGGCTCATGCGGAGCCCCTTGTGAGCTCCAACCCTCTCGCGGCACCTGAAGATACCGGCCCGGACTTGGCGCGGTGCGGCGAACCAGGGCACTATGACAACACGACCTTACGGAGAAACCACATCATGACAGGACCAAAGATCGCACTGATCGGCGCCGGAAGCACCGTTTTCGCCAAGAACATCATGGGGGATGTGCTCAGCTTCGAAGAGCTTTCGGGCACGCATTTCGCCCTGTTCGACATCGATCCGGGCCGGCTTGAGACGTCCGGTATCGTCGCCAACAAGCTCGTCGAGTCAGCATCAGCCCGGGATATCACGATCACGACAACAGACAATCGGCGCGAAGCCCTCGACGGCGCGGACTACGTGGTTGCGATGTTCCAGATCGGCGGCTACAAACCCGCCACCGTCACCGACTTCGAGATTCCGAAAAAGTACGGTTTGCGCCAGACGATCGCCGATACCCTTGGCATCGGCGGCATCATGCGAGCCCTGCGCACGATCCCGGTTTTTCTTGATATCTGCCGGGATATGGAAGAGCTGTGCCCCGACGCGCTCCTGCTGAACTACGTCAATCCCATGGCGATGAACTGCTGGGCGATCTCCCGCGCCAGCCGGATCAGCACCGTCGGCCTTTGTCATAGCGTCCAGGGCACCGCCAGTGAACTCGCCAGGGACATCGATATCCCCATCGAAGAGATCAACTACGTCGCCGCTGGCATCAACCACATGGCGTTCTATCTCTCGTTTGAACGGGACGGCGAAGACCTCTATCCGGCCATCCGCAAGGTGATTGACGAAGACCGTGTGCCTGAGGACAACCGGGTCCGCTATGAAATGCTGAAGCGCACCGGCTATTTCGTGACCGAGTCGAGCGAGCATTTCAGCGAGTATGTGCCATGGTTCATCAAGCGCGATCGGCCCGACCTGATCGAGGATTTCAACATTCCGCTGGATGAATACCCACGACGTTGCGAGCGGCAGATCAAAAAGTGGGCGTCCATGCGGGACGAATATACCGGTCCCGGCAGGATCGAGCACAAGCGCTCGAAGGAATACGCGGCACGCATCATCCTGGGCAAGGAAACCGGCGAGCCGCGGGTGATCTATGGCAATGTCCCGAACCGCGGGCTGATTTCAAACCTGCCGGAGGGTTGCTGTGTCGAGGTGCCAACCCTGGTCGACAGGAACGGCTTGCAACCCACAACGATCGGCGCGTTGCCGCCGCACCTGGCCGCGATGATGCAAACCAACATCAATGTCCAGTCGCTCACCATCGAAGCGGCCCTGACCGGCAAGCGCGAACACATCTATCACGCGGCGATGCTCGATCCGCACACCGCCGCCGAGCTTGACCTCGATCAAATCTGGCGCCTTGTCGACGACCTGATCGACGCGCACGGCGACCTGCTGCCAGAATTCCAGGCATCCGGGCTGGCACATTCCGCGAGCTGACGCCAACCGCGGGAGGACGTGAACCCGGTCACGCCCAGTCCGACACCGTGTTGTCCGCGATGAAGTCCCAATCCAGGTCTTCGCCGAGACCCGGACCCTGCGGAATCTGGACATTCCCGTGGTCGTCGATCGCATCGATCGGCGTCTTCAGCCACGGCGATTGCGCATCATGATCGACATGCGGGTGCAACAGCCCCTTTTCATAATATTCGCCTGGGATGCCCATCGCGCCCAGCACCTGGAGGTTGGCCGCGCCACCACCATGTACCTCGCAGCGCATGCGGAACGACTCGCAGAGATGCACTACCTTCATCGCCGGGGTGATGCCGCCGACATCCCACACGCCAACCCTGGAGACGTCGGCCGCGCCCCGAACGATCCATTCGGCGCGGGTGTACATCTGACCCTCGGCGGTTTCCGGTCCCACGATCGTCAGGTCGAGCTGATCCGTGAGCCAGATATACGATGAAATGCTGTGCTCGTTCATCGGCTCTTCCATCCAGTGGAAGTCGAGCTCTTCCAGCGCCCGGCCGAGACGGAGCGATTCCTCGCGGGTGTAGTCATGATGCGGATCCAGCATGAGCTTGATCTCCGAACCGACCCGCTCGCGCACCGCGCGGCACGCGTCGATGTCGCGATCGAGGTCCGGGCCATACGGCGCCATCCAGGTATGCATCTTGAAGGCCGGATAGCCGAGCGCCTGGCAGTCGGCGGCGAAGTCGGCATAGGCCTCCGGGCTGTCCAGTCCCCCCGGAATGTCGTCGCCGCACATGGTGCTGGCGTACGCCGGGACCGAGTCGCGGGAGCTCCCCAGCAACCGATGCACCGGCATGCCGGTCAGGCGACCGGCGAAGTCCCACAACGCGCAGTCGATCGCGGCGAGGTTGCGATCGTCCATGGCGCGACGCTCGAGCCGCTGCGCCATCAGGAGCTCGATCCAGATGGCTTCCCGTGAGAGCGGGTTCATGTCGCCAACCATGCGCATCGCCACGGCGGCCGTTTCCGGCGATCCTCCCACGCAGTAGCCATCGACGCCCGCGCTGGTCCGTACCCGCGTGATCGTCTTGATCGCGTCATGCGGTTCGGCCGGGTGTCCGTGTCCCTTGGTGTCCCGCCCGGTGTGCGACACGTGCTTGAACGTCATGGTCTGGATGTCGGTGATGCTCAGGTTTGCCAGCTCGGATGGGCCGAGCGCCGCTCGCTCAGCCGTGGTGCCGTGTTCGGTCATTTCAGGTCACGTCCTTGATGATGTCGAATCGTGCAGGAATCAATCGTCGAAGAAGCGGGCATGTAGCACCGGGTCCTGTGCCCGGTGGAGTCCGCGTAGGTCAACCCTTGCGTGAAACCGTAGCGCCGACCCTGTGCCAGCCGAATTCACGCCATTTCCTGGGTGGGCAGGTCCTTCGACTCGGACAGGCACAAGGCCCGTCCCTACGTGAGCATCGTCGCAATCCTCCTCTATTCGCTGAGCCGCGGGTCCAGGGCGTCGCGCAGGCCGTTGCCCACCAGGTTGATCGCGAACACCGTGACGAAGATCGCCAGCCCCGGCAGGAAGACCAGTGTTGCCGAATAGCTCCAGACCAATTGGGCGTCGCTCAGCATGTTGCCCCAACTGGGGGTTGGCTGCTGGATTCCCAGACCCAGGTAGGAGAGGCTGGCCTCCCACAGGATCAGGGCCGGCACGGTCAGCCCGGCCCAGACAATCACGGTCGGCGCCACGTTGGGCAGGATGTAGCGAAACATGATCCTCCGGTCGCTGGCGCCGATCAGGCGTGCCGCCTCGATGAAATCCCGCTCCCGCAGCGACAGCACTTCGCCGCGCACCAGCCGTGATACCGTCTGCCAACCGAGGGACGCGATGATGAATCCGAGCGCGACTGGTCCCATCGTCCACATCGAGGCGATCAGCAGGAGCATGAATAGCGTTGGAATAGCCAGCAGGACATCGACAACCCGCATCAGCGCGTTGTCAATCCAGCCGCCGAAGTAGCCGGCGGCCACACCCCAGCTTACACCGATGGCCATCGCGCCAATGATCGACAACCC
>Ga0075530_1001143_pt1 | contig 12719 bp, 11 predicted proteins | sample NGEPerD_2_FD_75101 | JGI IMG/M metagenome (GOLD analysis project Ga0075530, IMG submission 75101) | Arctic peat soil microbial communities from the Barrow Environmental Observatory site, Barrow, Alaska, USA - NGEE PermafrostL1-D | ecosystem: Environmental > Terrestrial > Soil > Wetlands > Peat ...
GATCGACCTGCGTATCGCGCAGCGGTTTGGGCACCGCTTGATGGAGCTGGACGTGCGGGCTGTCCCCGCCCCGACTGCGGCAGCCCGCCGGCTCGGGCATCTGCGTGAGATCGACGGTGGGGAGGGTGAGCTTGAGGCGCATGGCGGGACTCCAACACGGGACGCGGGCAGGGAGAGACCACGATCATACCCCTGTTTCACCGAGCTGTGAACAATCACGAGACACAGCCCCTGTTGCTTCGGCGGCAGGGTGCGAGGCCATCCTTCCGGGACGGCCTCTGCGTTTTGGTGGAGTCGATTCCGCTCTTACCCACCTGCTTCGCCTAATGGATCCGCTTCCGGCTCGCTGTCCGGGAGCTGCAGCGAGATCAGCCAGCTGGCGAACATGAACAGCGTGATGCCGAGCAACACCGACTGGGCCGAAAAGATGTCCGCCAGCACACCGGCGACAGGCGTGGCGATGAGCATGACCAGCGCCTGAACCGATCCCAGCGAGCCAATGGCCCGTCCCAGCAGCCGCTCCGGCACGCGCGTCTGGAACACGGTCATGGCTGTCGCGTTGGCGGCAGCGTTTGGAAAACCAGCAATGAAGTCAATCGCCATCGAGATTGCCAGCACGCCGCTCGTGAACAAGGGATATCCATAGAAGATCGCGTCGAGCGCCGCACCCACGAGAATGGAGCCCTGGAAGATGCGATGCGCCGGTAGCGTTGATGGGATGATTCCCAGAAACACCGCGCCGAGCATCCCGCCGACCGAGCCAGCCGCAAAGATGAGTCCCACCCCGGCTTCGTTCACGTCAAGTGTCTCCAGCGCGAACACCGGCAGCAGGGTGGCGACGCCGACATTCGAGACGGATGCCACGCTGATCACCAGCAGCAGGATGCGGATCGACGGATTCCTGATGAAGAGCGTCAACCCTTCCCGCCACTCCCTGGCGACGTTCCGGGTTGAGCGGGCGAGCGAAAAGGTCGTGGCGCCGGAGGTTTCCACCGTTGCCGGGCGACGGTCGTCGTAACGAATGCGGGACAGCAACAGCGCACTGATCGATGCAAGGATCGCCATGAGCAGCGCGATGCCGTCCATCCCGATCCAGATCAGCAGGACGCCTCCGAGTCCGGTGCCGACGATGCCGCCAAGGTTGTTGTTGAGCTGGTTGAGGCTGTTTGCCCGCACCAGCTCGGTGTCGTAGTCGACGATTTTGGGCAGCAGGGATTGTTCCGCCGGTTTGAAGAACTGCATCCCGGCCGCGGTTCCGAGCCGCACCAGCAGCACCAGCCAGAACCAATCGGCCCGCACCGCCACGGCCAGCAGGAGCAGCCAGCCGATCCTGATCACGGTCACGATGAGCATCACCCGCGTCCGGTCCCAGCGATCGACGAAGATGCCAGTGATGCTTCCGAGCGCAACAGACGGGATGATCGACATGAGCGCCACAATACTGACCTGGGTCGCGGAGCCGTGCTGCTGGAACACCCAGATCGGCAGGGCGATGAACATGCTGCCGGAGATGTAGGAAACGAGCCCGGCGAACCAGATCATCGCGAAGTCGTGTCGCTTCAGGAGTTGCATCGGGTTCCGTTTCGGTTGGTTCGGGCGATTGGGTCACCGAGAGGATAGCACCCGTTGTTGTCATTTATCCAGAGAATCATTGAATGGCTCGTGACGTTCGTTCTTATCGACGAGTTTGATGCTTATCTCGGGCGGAATAGCACTGATTTGTTCGGAACGAATGCACATAGAGGCGGAGGCACGTCCGGAACGCTGGAGTATCCGCGTTACCTATAAGAAGCGGCCTGCAGGTTGTACAGTTCCGCGTATGTACCGTTGCTAGCCATCAACTCCGCATGCGTTCCGTACTCGGCAATCCTGGCTCCAACGATAACCACAATGAGATCCGCCATCTGGACGGTGGAGAATCTGTGTGACACCAGAATCGTAATGCCACCCACATGGACTCGTTTATCTTCCCTGGCTGCCTGGGCATACCGGTCGAAGAGGGCGTGTTCTGTCTCGGCATCCAATGCGGACGAAGGCTCGTCGAGGACCAAAACCAAGGGGGTCGTCCGCATGTACGCACGAGCGAGGGCGATTCTCTGCCACTGGCCGTGAGACAAGGCGACGCCGGATTCCCATGTCACACCAAGTTGTGTTTCAAGCCCCTTGGGCAATTCCATCACCAGACGGTCAGCTCCTGCTCGCCTGACGGCAGCGCTTACATGCTCGGCACTGCCGATGTTGCGCACGTCGCCGACACCGACCGACTGCTGTACCGGATACTCGAACATAAAGAAGTCCTGAAAGGCGCCTGACAGGCACCGCCGCCACGCTGCGAGATCCATATTCCTGAGGTCAGTACCGTCGATCAAGATCCGGCCTTTTGTCGGTTGGTAGAGACCGCAGATGAGGTTAACCAGGGTGCTCTTTCCCGCACCGTTTTCGCCGACAATAGCAACGACTCTCCCAGCTGGTAGCTCAATGGTCACGTCCTCAAGCGCATACGTATCAGCGCCAGGATACTTGAAGCTAACCCCATCAAGACTCACTCCATCGCGCAGAACGGACGGAACATTTTCCTTCTCGCCTCTCACGTGCGACGCGGCATAGTCCTCAAGCCACGCAAGCCGGCGCGAGCAGTCCAGCCAGATGGTCCGGAAGAAGTGCATGTCAGATGCAGCCTGACTTACGTACTGTGACAGCCGGCTACCCGCTACGAGGACAAGCATCATGTCGCCTGCCGATGCGTCCCGGACTGTTCCCACGAAGGCGGCCGCTCCTGTCAGGGCGAGGCCGAACAACGCCATTGCGCCCCCTCGTGCAAACGCGGAGGCCCACCCCACCCGCGAAAGTGTTCGATAGCGCTCATCCCATACGTCTTGTCGTTGTGTTCGGAGCCACCGCCCGAGGCCAGCAACACGAATCTCCTTACCCTGCGCTGGCGAGGCGCCAACCAGGAAGAGCTGCCGAGCGCGTCGCTCCTGCTGACCCAGGCGCTCCCGAACCTTGTGCTCGACCCCGCCCCTCCAGTTCGATACGATCAATGCCGGCAGCGCAAACATAGCCAGGACGGCCAGCGCCGGATGCACGGAGACTAGGAGTCCAAGGGTGATTATGAGTCTAAGGACGGCTCCCACCGTGCTGAAGAGCGAGCCATACAGTTCGCTCAAGGCGCCAGCGTGATTTCGCAGCAAGGAGAGTCTGTCAAGGTAGTCAACGCGTTCCTGGTGTTCGAGGGTCCCAATCGAGGATTGCAGGTGGGCTACGTGGGACTCAATTGAGATACTTGCACGTTCGGTAAGTCGACGGTTCAACCTTTGGCCTACCACATCGAGCAACCAGCTCCCCGCAACCAACAGTGCTAACACCGCGGCCGCGATGAGCGCATCTGAACTGCTATGTGCGACCACGCCATCTGCCAGGTACGCAAGGCCAACCGCAAGGAGCGCATCAGTTGCCGCGGCGGATAGCCTGGTAGTCCCCGACACGACGAGTAACATCGGCTCAGCTTGCAGTCCGTGCCGCATGGATCGCCAAAGCGACTCAACGGAGCCCGGCAACCTATCGATACCAAGCGCATTCTGGTCCATCTCAGCCCTGGCCTCCCACGAAGCGGGAGGCCTGGAGATCGAACATCGCCCGATACCGTCCTTGAGCCGCCATCAATTCTTCGTGATTTCCCTGCTCAATGACGCGGCCACCTTCGATGACATGGATCTTGTCTACTCGCCTAACCGTCGAGAACCGGTGCGAGATCAGGATTGTGGTCTTGTCCCTTGTTGCCTCAAGAATACGATCGAAGATCTCAATCTCTCCACGAACGTCGAGCTGCGCTGTCGGTTCATCGAGAATCACCAGCTCCGCACCTTGCTTTACGGCACACAGCGCCCGCGCAATAACGATGCGTTGCCATTGGCCGCCCGACAGATCGGTTCCATCGTCGTAGCCCTTGGCGAGAACGGTGTCCAGGCTTGTAATGGACGTTGCGCCAGCCTCAGTTAGCGATTCCCAGATCAGGTTGTCGGGAGCGCCGAGGGGTGCAACGTTATCTCGTACCGACAGGTCATATCGTGCAAAGTCCTGAAAGATAACAGCGAGCCTGGATCGCCAGGACGCAAGCGCCAGGTCACGCACGTCGGCGCCATCAACTTCAACACAGCCGCCGTCCGGGTCATACAATCGACACGTCAGCTTTACCAGCGTTGTCTTTCCGGCTCCATTTACGCCCACTATCGCTATCGACGTTCCCGCATCAATGGTGAGGTCCAAACCGTCCAGTACAGGATCCGCGCGGCCTGGATAGGAGAACGTCATGTTACGGAACACAATAGCCTTCGCCGGCATGTCCTCAGCGCTGATCTGGCCGTCCGTCATTCGACCCTCCACCGCCATCGAGTGACGAAGCCCTTCCACCAGTGCCACGGACTCAGCTGCAGGCGGCAACGCCCAGTTCAGCCCCCCGAAAGCCAAAGCAGCAACGCCAACAGCTGCTTGCGCATAGACTGCGATCTCAGCCAGGTTGATCACGCCGTTTGCGGCATCTCTCGCAAGGAGTCCAAACAGGCCCAGGTTCAATCCAACAAGAAGAACTGTCGACCAAATCATCGGCCCCTCTCGAAGACGCATAGCTTTCCATCTAAGGTCTACGAGTCGGCGACAGTTCTCAGCGAACTGGGCAACGGTCCACTCGCTCAGCCCAAAGAGCCGGATCTCCTTCGCTGCGGGCGGATCCACGGCCAGTCGATAGGTGTACTCCGACCGCCTCTGAGCCGACTGAATTCGATCATCCAATCGCGAGCTGATCGTACTGTCCTTTAGCAGCCAATGCGTCGAAATCCATACCGTGCCAACCAGCAGAGCCACCCACCAACGATAGGCGGCGAGAACTCCCACCTGTCCCAATCCAGCTACAAACTCCACCAGACCGCCAGCGATGATGCCGATTGAGATGTCCATTGGTGGACCCGACCGTCCGAGGTCGAAATCCTGTGCGACCGCCAACCTGTCTGTCAGGTGGCTCGATTCCATGTGACGAAGACCATCAGGAGTTAACGTCGCATCCAGCAGCTGATCCTGCAGATATGTCGACATCCTGTCGCCCAGGTTCACGCTCACCTGTGTGTGGACCGAAGCGAGAACCTGAGACAACGTAAACACGATAGCAATGACACTGAGTCCACGAGCCAGGCCACCGGTGTCGCCGCTGTCGCCGACCGACGCGACTACGTCACCAATCGCCAGAACAAGCGCGATCGGCAGAAGTCCACGTGCGACGATCAAGCTTATCCACGTGATCGCAAGTCCACGGCTAGCCCGCGACAATGCCCGGAAGAATCGCCATTGGTTGCTGGATGCCAGCCTTGTAAAGCGAGCTCTTCCGCCAACAGCCACGTCACTCGCTCCTCATATGGGTTTCGGAAAGCTGGGTGAGACACACCCTGGCCACGACCTGGAAACGGTTCCAGGATGTTGCTCTACTTTCGATACTCCTGTCAAACCTAACTGGCACATGATCCAGGGTGTATGCGCGAGCCTCGCGAGAGCCTCCACTCCAGAGGGATCGCTACCGCGCGATAGCAGGTTCGCGGTCCGCGACGAGTGCCGAAAGAAACAGTTGAGTGATCTTCTGGTAGCCGGCATCGTTGGCATGGAGGCAGTCGGTGCCGCCCGCGAGGTCGCTGGCGTCCAGCTTGCCGAAGGTGTCTGCCACCGTCGCGTCGGTGAGCTCGGCCGCCAGGCGGATCACATCGTTCAACCCCGGAAAGAGACCGGTAAGGCCCTCAAGGACCAGATCGGCATTCGCGGCGAAGTCACGTTGATCACAGGCGAGGAACGAGTTGTAGTACGTCATGATGGCAATGCGGGTGTCCGGGCCGGCGGCGACGCGGAGCTGCGTCAGGATGGTCGTCAGGTTCGCTCCAACCGTGGCAAGCGTCTGTTGGACCGCCCGCCCGCACGCGGCGGAGATCGATGCCGAACAGACGTCGAGTAGCGCGTGGACGGCATCGTTGCCGCCGATATCGATTGTGATGACAACGACATCGTTGCCCGGATCGCCGTCGTTGTTGCGCTGCTCGATCAGCGCCAGGGCGCGTGGGAGCTGCGTCTGCAGCAGTGTCGTTGTGGTGGCGCCGATCTCGGCGAGGTTGACCAGCCGTAGCCTGGGGCAACCGCCTTGGCCGCCCTGCCCGCACGGAATGCGCTCCCGCAGCGAGGCGTGCAGCAACGGCACATAGCCCGTTTCCAGCGGGTTCGATGCGCCAGCGCCAAAGGCGAGCGAGTCACCAAGCGCCAGGTAGACGGGTGCTTCGCTGGTCTCCCCTGCCGGTGGATCGATATCGTCAGATGCCGCCGTGGTTAGCGGCGCCAATGAGCCAATCAGGAGAAGCAGGGCAACGAGAAGGGCGCGCATGGCATGTGTCCTATCGTGACGAGCGAAAACGTTTTCGACGGCACGCGGCGCATGCCAATCCCTGAGACGTCGGGTGATGGGTGGCTGCACCCGGAACCAGCATACTCGTGTCGTTCGTATGCGGCTCTGTCAGGATGCACATCGTCCCCACTGTGCGTGTATCATGCCGACCACAATCCGACTTGGCAACCGCGCTCGATGCCGGACGCTGGCCCCAATCTCCGAAAGTGCCGTGGAATCGGGCATTGACCGGGTCGGAAAAGACTTGCAACATGACATTGAAAATTGCCTCGCCGACAGGTATCATAGTGGTACCCCCCCTGTTGCTTCGGTGGCAGGGTGCGAGGCCGTCCGGAAGGGCGGCCTCAGCGTTTAATGCGCGAGGAGCCTGTAGCAACCATGGCCGACGAATTCAGAAGGCTGCGTGCCAACGTCTATGTCGATGGGTTCAACTTTTACTATGGTTGTTTCAAGAACAGGAACCGTCCCCAATGGCGTCCATATAAATGGCTAGATCTGGATGCGTTCATCCGCAAGGTCTTTCCTGCTTATGAGATCAGCCGAATCCGGTACTTCACCGCTCCAGTGCATCCATCTCCGGATGATCCCAACAAGCCGGTTCGGCAACAGACCTACTTGAGGGCGCTGAGGACGCTCCCTCTTCTGACCGTGCACCTAGGTCGGTTCGCGATCAGAGCCAGGCGCCGACGCTTGGCCGATCCGCGGTCGTTCGACCCGCCGTATACACCCATCTATACCGATCCGATCAAGACGGTGGGCGTGATCCAGGAAGAAGAGAAAGGGTCCGATGTCAATCTGGCGAACTACCTGCTGATCGATGGATTCAATGACGAGTACGATGTCGCCATTGTCGTATCCAATGATTCTGACCTGGCAGAGCCGATTCGACTCACTCGTGAGAAACTCGGTCGCCAGGTCATTCTGCTGAATCCTCGGAGAAACACTGCCATTGATCTTCAGGGCGTAGCCGACTACCAACGAGTCGTCCGGCTTGGCCCGATTAAGAGCTCGCAATTCCTTGACAGGTTGGAGGACGCCAACGGCACATTTTCCAAGCCAGGCACCTGGTAGAGCGTCGATGGCAATACGGATACTTTGGTGTTTCTGGCCGCGATCTCCGAAAGTGCCGTAGAATCGGGCATTGACTGGAATCACGCGAATCAGCGGCAAGGAGACCCAGCGCGCATGTCGGCATTCCATCTCCCCAGGCAACACCGCTTCGGCGCCCAGCGCCATGGGCTCTCCTTCGCCGCCCTGCTCGCCCTCACGTTCGCAAGCGCCGTCACCGGCGCCGTCGTCGCGCTGATCGTGCAACGCTTCGCCCAGCGCCATCAGCTGATCGAGGTGCTGCCCTCCCCCGCGCCGATCCACCATCTTCGAGCGCCATCATCCGCGACAACGAGTGGGACTCCAGCTTCGAGTGGAGCCACCGGAGTGTCACCATTGGGCGCCGTCGCCGCCAACCTCACTGCCTCGCGTACCGTTGAGCTCGAGCAGCTTGTGGCGGATCACGATGACGTTATGGCGGGCGACGGCTCGATGGAGTGCCCCTCCAGCTTCCCGATCAAGGGCAACGGCCGCTCCGGCATCTACCATTGGCCAGGCTCCCACAATTACCAGCAAACACAACCAACCCTCTGCTTCCGCACCATGGAAGCCGCCGAGCGAGCCGGGTTTCGTGCCGCCGTGCGCTGATTTCGTCATCTGGAGCATCTCATGCCCGACACGAATCATGTCATCGACCTCAACAGCGATCTCGGCGAGGGCTTCGGTCCTTGGCGGCTGGCGCCCGACGACGAGCTGATGCCGCTGATCTCCAGCGCCAATATCGCCTGCGGCTTCCACGCCGGCGATCCGCGCATCATCGAGCACACCGTGCAGCAGGCGAAGCGGCATGGCGTGGGGATCGGCGCGCACCCCGGCTACCCGGATCGGGTCGGGTTCGGTCGCCGCACCATGACCGCCACCCCGGATGAGGTCCGCACCGATGTGCTGTACCAGGTCGGCGCGATCGCGGCGTTTTGCAAGGTGGCCGGCGCGGAGCTCCAGCACGTCAAGGCGCACGGCGCGCTATACAATCTCGCCGTGCATGACGCCGCCACGGCAGAGGCGATCGCGATCGCGGTGAAACAATTCGATCGCGACCTGCTCTTTTTCGTGTTGCCCGGCTCAGAGTTGGAAGCCGCCGGTGAATCGGCCGGTCTCCGGCTTGCCCGCGAGGCTTTTGCCGATCGCGGCTACCTGGCGGATGGTTCGCTGGTCCCCCGCTCCCGGCCCGACGCCGTCATCACCGATCATGACCTGGTGGTGAAACGGATGATCCGGTTAGTCACCGACGGAGTCGTCGAAACGGTGGACGGGACCGACCTGCGGCTCAATGCCGATACGATCTGCCTGCACTCCGACACGCCGTCGGCGCTCGACATCGCCACCGCGCTACGGCAAGGATTCGACGCCGTTGGGATCGCCGTGCGCCCGGTTGGCGCTGGCTGGTCATGACTGGATTCGAAACGCCAGAATTCATCCCACTCGGCGCGACCGCGCTGATGGTGCGGTTGGGCGACCGGATCGACCGCGAGCTTTCGTTGCGCATCGCGCGGCTGGTCGATCATCTCGATCGGTCAGCGATTCCGGGCGTAGTCGACCTGGTGCCGGCGTACACAACCGTTATCATCCAGATCGATCCGGAGTTGACCAGCACCGACGTACTCATCCTTCAAATCACCGGGGCATGCCGAGCGATTGCGGATAGTCCGCATACAGATAGCCCGGATACACGTATTATCGAGATCGATGTTGCCTACGGGGGCGATGCCGGACCCGACCTTGACGATGTCGCCGCCGCCACCGGGCTGACGCCAGACGACGTGATCCGGCGTCACAGCGACGCGCATTACACTGTGGGCGCGCTCGGGTTCTCGCCCGGTTTCGCCTTCCTGATCGGGTTGCCGGCCGAGCTGGAGGTTCCTCGTCGCGCCACACCCCGCACCCGCGTTCCGGCAGGTTCGGTCGGCATCGGTGGCGCCCAGACCGGAATCTACTCGCTGCCCACCCCCGGCGGCTGGTCGCTGATCGGTCGCACCACGCGGGTGATGTTCGACCCAAACCAGCAATCCCGCTTCGAGCCGCGGCTGGGCGACCGCGTGCGATTCCGTCCGATCCCTGCCGACGAGGTGATCGAGTTTCCGAATGCCGCGCGCGGCCCTCTGGAAGCGCAATCGCACGATGGGGCATTGGAGATCATCGAGGCCGGGGTGCAGACCTCCGTGCAGGATTTGGGACGACCCGGTCAGGGCGGTCACGGCATCACGCCAGGCGGCGCGGTTGACCGGTCTGCGCTGATCGCCGGAAATCGCCTGCTGGGCAATGCGGACGATGCCGCGGGACTCGAATGGACGTTGTTGCCGCCGGCAGTTCGCGTGCATGAGCCATGTCGCATCGTGCTGACTGGCGCCGATCCCGGTTGGTTGCACAACGGCGCTCCCGTCGCGATCGGCGAGGTTGTCACGGTTGCGGCAGGCGACGAGCTCAGGGCGCAGCCTGGTCGCCAGCCACTCGGCGCACGCGGGTATCTTTGTATCGCCGGGGGGATCGATGTGCCGGTCGTGCGAGGCAGTCGCGCGCTCGACCTGTCGGCCGGGTTTGGCGGTGGGTTCGGTCGTCCCCTGCATCAGGGCGACCGTCTTCCAGTTAGTGTATCAACGGATAATCCGGAAGCGGAGCCACCAGGCACTGAACGTCTTGCCGTGGATCCGTCCTCGGTCCCATTCCGGGTGCTTAGCGGACCACAGGCCGACCGCTTCGACGCTGCTGCCTGGTCGGTCTTCCTGGGCGATTCGTTTACGGTCGATCCCCAGTCGAATCGGATGGGACTGCGGCTCAATGGTCCCGCCGTAATACCAACTGGCGGCGCGGACGTGATCTCGGAAGGGGTTGTCACCGGCTCGATCCAGGTTACCGGCAGCGGTCAGCCGATCGTGTTGCTGCCCGGACGCGCCACGATTGGCGGATACACAAAGATCGCCACGGTGATCGAGGCCGATCATGACCGCCTGGGCCAGCTGCGATCTGGTGCGACAATGCGCTTTATCGAGGTGTCGCTCGACGACGCCCGTGAGGCACTGCACCGGATGCGCCCATCAGTCTGTGGTGGATTGGACATGCAGGGTGAGGAACCAACCGTGACTGAAGACGCCAACAACCAACCTGTCTCGCCGCCGAACAATTCCAGCGCATGGACGCCCGATGGCGTGATCGCGGTGATTCGCGAGCTTGCCAACCGTGATGTGCAGGCATTTTCATTGCGGGTCGAATCGGCTGGCCTTGAGATCGCGATCGATCGCGGTGGTGGACTGCCGGGCCGACCCGGGCAACCCTGCGTGTATCAATCGCCTTCCCCAGGCGACGAACATGCGAATGATGAGCAAGCGGACAATCCGAAAATAGATAAAGACAATATGATTACCGCTCCACTCGTCGGCACGTTCTACCGGCGTGCCTCACCGGAGGAATTGCCGTTTGTCAACGAAGGCGACACCGTTGAAGCCGGCCAGGTGGTTGGGCTGATCGAGGTTATGAAGACCTTCCACGAGGTCACGGCGACGGAGCCCGGGGTGATCGAGCGGGTGCTGGTCGAGGATGGCGCTACGGTGGAATTCGGGACGCCGCTGATGGAGCTGAAGCCGCTCGCGAAAGAGGATCGCACATGACCGAGCACCATGACGTGCCCGAGATTCCACGCGAGATTTACACCGAGCGCCTGTTGCTGCGACCGATCCAGGAGTCCGACGCCGTGGCGGTGATCGAGGCGATCGACGAATCCCGCGCGGAGCTCGATCCCTGGATGGCATGGGCGCCACACATGAGGGAACCGGATGACGTCCGGCAGCTGGTAAAGCGCGTGCGGGCAGGCTGGGCGGCGCGGGAGGATTTCGGGCTGGGCATCTTCCGGCGTGATGATGGACGTTTTCTGGGTGGCACCGGCATGCACCGTCCGAACTGGGCAGTGCCGTCGCTGGAGATCGGCTACTGGATGCGGACATCGGACGTGGGCAAAAGCTACGTCCGGGAAGCGGTGATCGGGCTCACGCGGCTCGGGTTCGGCCAGCTTGGCGTGCGACGGATGGCGATTACCTGCGCCGCCACCAATGTGCGCAGCCGCCGGGTGGCGGAATCGACCGGCTATGTGCTCGAAGGCCGGCTGCGCAATGACGATCGGCTGCCCAACGGCGAGTTGCGCGACACGCTGGTCTTCTCGCTGATCGACAGCGATGAGGTTGTGCGCCAAATCTTGCGCGACTCGTCGAAGGGAAAGTGAATCCGGATAGTCCGTTTGCGGACAATAGGAAAATGTTCCGATGCCAATCCGCTGCATGGTCGCTCGGTCGGTCCGGTGGCGATCTCGTAGAACTGGTGATGCAAGGCAGGACGTTTTGTGGCCGCTGCGCGACCACCGGGCGGACAACCCTCGTTGGCTGCCATGGCGAGATCGGTATCGACCGGGGTCCGCCCCTACGAGCCAGGCTACCGAGCAGCCCTGTGGACAAACGCGAAAGGTGGGGCTGCCCCTACGAAGTGATGGTGGTTGTTTTCAGAGCAGTTCCTCCCGCATCCGCACAAACCAGTTCAGCGCGAGCAACGCCTGTGCATTTTCGATCTGCGCCTCGCCCGGCCTGATCAACGCGGCAAGGTCGCCGATTGGCACGCGCAGGAGGTCGATCGGCTCATCCTGATCCGGCTCGTGCGCCACCTGATGGCACCCGGTCGCGACGTAGAAGTGGCTCTTCTCCTGGGTATAGCCCGGTGAGATATAGGCCGCGGCGAGAAACCGGAGATCGCCAGCCTGATAGCCGGTTTCCTCCACCAGCTCGCGGACGGCGGCATCCGCGGGCGCCTCTCCGGGATCGATCAATCCGGCTGGCAGCTCAATGACGTGCCTGTCGATCGCGTAGCGATATTGCCGGATGAACAGCACCTCGCCATCGGTCGTGACCGGCAGCACGATCACCGAGCCCGGATGCTCGATGATCTCGCGGACAGATTCCCTGCCGCTTGGCAGCCGGACATCGTCTACCCGAAGATGGAGGATGTGGCCATCGTAGGCCCCGCGGCTGGAGATGAACTGTTCGTGCGGCGTGTCGCTCGAAGTCGTGAGGTTGGTCGGTGTCTTGACACTCCCCATCCCTAAAGGGAGAGGATTCTCGACTCAACGGGGGCAGCCTCTGCGACATGTCGCTTTGGTCTTACGCCCCCTCCGCGAGCAGAAACGGTCTGTCCGACCGCCAACAGA
>Ga0075530_1001145_pt1 | contig 12715 bp, 10 predicted proteins | sample NGEPerD_2_FD_75101 | JGI IMG/M metagenome (GOLD analysis project Ga0075530, IMG submission 75101) | Arctic peat soil microbial communities from the Barrow Environmental Observatory site, Barrow, Alaska, USA - NGEE PermafrostL1-D | ecosystem: Environmental > Terrestrial > Soil > Wetlands > Peat ...
GCAATGAGGTTGACGTCCGTAGGGGCGGACCCGCGCAGCGGTTGTCCGCCCAGTGGTCGCGAAGCGGCCACAATATGCGGTGGATGTCCTTCCGAGTGGCATGCAATCATCCTGCAAATCGCTCTAAAAGCACGGCAACGCCTGCGCTCAGCTCAGTTGAAAGGAGCAAATTCATGCGACGGAATACCGTGGACCACGTCTGCATCGTCTTCCCCATCCTGCCGGGCAAGACCGACGACACGAGGGCGTTTCAGCACGAGTTGGACACCACGCGCAAGGCTGCCTACGATCAGTCCGAGCGACGGATCGGCATTACCAGGGAGTACTGGTTCATCGCGAGCCTATCCTCTGGGGACCAGCTCGTCGCCTACATGGAGAGTGAGGACTTCGGCCGTGCGCTCGGAATCTTCTCCGAGTCCCGCGAGGAGTTCGATCTGTGGTTCAAGCGGCGGCTCGCTGAGGTCACCGGGGTTGACCTGAATACCCCGCCGCCGGACATGAAGCTGCCTGAGCTGGTTTCGAGTTACGAAGCCTGATGGATCAAGGAATGCAGCATGGGGAGCAGGGTATGGCATATCCCCACCGCGGTATGACAACGCTTCGCGGATTCGTAGGGGTTGACCCCGACGGCCAGCCGCGGGGCTGGCGATTGGTGTCCACCCGCTGTCCAAACGAACGCCCATGCAGCGCACTAACGACGTTCGCCTTGACCGGATTTCGTCGGCGGCAATGAATCCACAACCTTGCCGCCGGCGTAAACTGGGGATGAACGCGACTTCCCACCATGGACGCGTTGCATTCATCCCCGTGGGAACCGCGCTCTCCCTCTCGACACGATCCCGGCAGGACAACCGGGGTCGTGTCACCTTTGTTCGTCATGTGGCACTGTGGATCGTGCCGTCGTGAACGGACACCCTGACCCGATGTTTAGTATCATGAATGCACATCGGTGTTCCCGCGTTCCCGCGCGCGCACGAGACACCTCATCGCATCCTTATTCCCAGTCAGGTGGTTTCCGTTGGCTCGATCTCCCTACGCCGCACCTCGCCGGCCCTCGCGTTGGCCCTGGTTTGCCGGAGCCACCGTCGTCGTGGCCCTCATCGCCTTCGCCGGCGTTGCCGCCAGCACGGGCTCGCTTACCGACGACGACTCCGCGCTGAACCAGATCGCTCGCATGCAGGTCACCGCCACCGTTCCTGGTGGGGCGGATGGTCAGGCCGCGCCAACCCAAACACCGGTCCCGACCGATCCTCCCCGGCCAACCGCGACTCCGGAAGACACGCACCCCGAGCTGAAGACTGCTGAAATGTGGTTTTCGTTGTGGGCCAATCACGATTTCGCCGGCATGTACCGGCTGACTGGCAACACCACGCATACGCTCGTTTCGGAAGAAGAATTCGTCAATCGCTATCAGGACATCGAAGACAAGGCCGGCATCAAGTCGGTGTCCGCCACGGTCACCGGAGAAATGACCCCAGATGGCCGTCTTCCATATACCATCACCTACGATTCCAGCCTGATCGGTGAGTTCACCCAGAAAAATGCCATGACGCTCGTGCCGGACGGTGACGAGTGGCGGGTCGCCTGGTCACCGTCACTGATCTTCAGCGAGATCGGCGACACGGGATGCGTCGACTGGCAGGGGGAACCCTTGCGTCGTGGCCGTATTCTCGATCGGGATGGCGAGGTGCTGGCTGAAGACGCCGAGGTTTCCCAGGTCGGTGTGGTTCCCGGACAGTTGGCCGATGAGGAAGCCACGATCGACGCATTGGGCCAGATGATCGACATGGACCCCGACGATATCCGGGAGGTCTACCAGCGGGACGGTGTCGGCGCGGACTGGTTCGTGCCGATCAAGAACCTTCCCGCCTCCCAGGCTACCGACCTGATCAATGAAGTGATCGAAAAGGGACTCGATGGCGTTATTGTGCAGGAGGGGTTTGCGCGCACCTATCCCCACGGTCCGCTCTTTGCGCATGTCACCGGCTACGTCAGCCCCGCCACCGAGGAAGACGTCCTGGCTGATGAAACCGGATCGGTGCAACCAAATCAAATGGTCGGGCGGTCCGGCCTCGAGTACGGCGCCAATGAAATCCTCTCCGGCAAACCAGGCGGCACGCTGAGCGTTGTCGATTGCGAGTCACGCACCGTGAACGATGTGATCGCCAAAGTCGATGGCGTCGCGCCACTGGACATCTACCTCACCATCGATCTCGAATTCCAGCAAAAGGTCGCGGAGTCGGTTGCCAATCTCGACCAGCTCAAGAGCGTCCCGGACGCCACGCGGGATGACCCCGGCGAGGAAGACACGCCACCTCGCGGGGCGGCGGTGGTGCTCGATCCCCAGACCGGCGCCGTGTTGGCGATGGTGAGCAGCCCAACCTTCGATCCCAACATGTTCGTCACCGGCAGTTTCGATGATGAAGCGCTGGCCAAGCTCAACGACCCAGTGCTGCGACCGCTCGCAAATCGCGCGACCACCGAAACATACCCGGCCGGATCGATCTTCAAGGTCGTCACCACCGCCGCCGCGATGGCCGATCTCGGCTACACCGGCGACACACCGATCAACTGTCCCGCCTCCTTCACGATCGGCGATGTCACCTGGAACGATTGGGTTGTGGAAAACGGGCTCAGCGCGCAGGGGCAGCTCACCTTGCATACGGGTCTCGTGCAGTCGTGCAACACCGTTTTCTATCAGATCGGCGCCAACCTCGACTACGAGAATCCAAACCTGTTGCCGGAGATGGCCAAGGCCTTCGGGCTCGGCTCGCTCACGGAGATTCCGTACTTTCCGGAAGTGCCGGGTGTCGTCCCCGATCCCGAATGGAAAATGGAGAACATCAACGACGGCTGGTCCACCGGCGACAACGTCAACCTCGCGATTGGCCAGGGCTACCTGCTGGTGACGCCGCTGCAGATGGCCAACGCCTACGCCGCCATCGCCAATGGTGGATACGTGTTGAAGCCATACATCGTCGACCGGGCCCAGGTGCCAGGCACCGACCAGGTCAAGCAGATCGGCGAGCGTGAGGTCGTGCGTGAGCTTCCGCTGGACGATCAACAGATCGCCGAGCTGCAAAGCGCATTGCGCGACCAGACCAGCAATGACCGCGGCGTGGGATCCGCGCGAATCTTCGGCGACATGGTGTGGCCAATCGCGGGCAAGACCGGCACCGCCCAAAACGGTCCGCAGGACGGCTCGGTCCCACCGCATTCGTGGTTCGCGGCCTACGGGCCCGCTGGCCAGGAGGCGACCATCGCCTCGGTGGTGATGTTTGAGCAGGTGGGCGAGGGCATTCAGTACGCGGCGCCGGTCACCCGGGCCATCTACGACGCCTGGCTCCGCATCAATGGATCCGCATCGCCGTAATCCGCGGATATCATCACGGCATGGTTGGATCGATACATCGCCGCGCGAAACACGGCGACGTGCGCCTTGATGGCATCACAGGTTGTGCCCGTAACCCAAACCCGACACGTACGTCGGTCGAAACACGCCACCGGCGCGATGGTGTACACTCGCGATGTCTTCAGGCGCGGCGATATTGCGGCCATTCGACAAAACGGGTCTTGACCAAACCAGGCTGAAACGAGGAGAAAGTTCGATGATGATACTCCAAATCAGGTTTGCGCAGAGCTGACGTCATCCATCCCCGGATGATGCTTCAGGTGACGGGGCCACCCGGTTCTGTGATCGCCTGACCCATACCCAAAACATCCCCACCAGATATTTGGAAGATGCGGGACCGCTCCGGCGTGTTGTGTCGTGCCTGTGCTGTGCATTCGCGCAGCCAGGAAGCCGCCATCGCCATGCGTCCCCGCCATGCCTGCTTCGAGGTTGAACCATGACTGCGCCCATTGCTGTCCGCGGCGAACCCAACGCTCTCCTTGCCACGTCGGAAGGGCAAACCTTTCTCACCGGTGAGGAAATCTATCTCCGCCCGTTCGCGCCCGCTGATGCCGGCTACGCTCAATGCTGGCGATTTGAGCCATTTCCGTTCTCGCCCGATCGCATCCGCGCCACGCTCGACGACGGTGAAACGGGTGACAGCTCCAGCAAGGGGAGAATCCACCTGCTGATCGTCCGCGGATATGACGAGCGCCCGGTCGGCTCGGTGCTGATTCACACGGACTGGTTTCCCAATCACTTCGTCGAGGCGGCGACCGACCCGATCTTCGGCGAAGACGGAGACCGGTGGAAGGGCGAAGCTGTCGCCATGTGCATGCGACTCGTGGTCGATGAGTGGCAAAAGCCGATCATCGAGTTCCCGTTGATGGCTGATGAAACGCAGGTGATCGCACGGCTCGAAAAGTTCGGCGCGCGCGAGTCCATGCGATTTCGCGAGAGGTATGTCCGTGACGGCCACCGCGTTGACGGCCTGTTCTATGAGTACCTGAACAGGGACTGGGTCGCGCGTCTCGGTGATCCCGCCGAACGGGAGCAGCCGCGCTCCGGCACCGGCGAGCCTCGGCCCGTAACCTCGCCCGTCCAGATCGAGCATGATCCGCCCCCGAACGCGGTGCGAATCGGACCTCGTGTCTACCTTCGCCCGATCCAGAAAAGCGACGCCCGTGCCGTGGTGCGCTGGGTGATGCGCGAAGACGACACCAATTGGTCGAACGGCCGGGGACCGGTGGGCGGCGAACGCTGGTGGGACGAGATGAAGAAGGAGCAGGCGAAGACTCCGCAAACGTGGGCGCGCTTCTCGGTCTGCCTCCGTGGCGCCGATGACCTGATCGGGTTCGTGGGAATCGACGACATCGACTACCAGCACCGGTTTGGCGAATCGGAGAGCGAGCTGATCCACCCGGATGTTCGCGGCCACGGCTACGGTTCCGAGGCGAAGCACCTGTTGTTCGACTACGCCTTCAACACGCTGGGGCTTCATTCCCTGCAATCCTCGGTGCTGTTCGAGAACACGCGTTCCGCCGCCGCGTTGCGCAAACAGGGGTACCTGCCGTCAGGTCGCGTGCACTGGACACATCCGCGTGATGGAGTGTTCACCCACATGGGAATGTTCGATCTGCTGGCGTCCGATTGGCGCGCAATGCCCCGCCACAATCCGTAGGGACAGGCCTGGAGTTTACCCTGAGCTTGCCGAAGGGCCTGTCCGCCGAAGGGCATGTCCGCATCCGCTACCACAACATGAGGAATGAAATGACCACATCGGAAGAGGTGCGAACGAAAACCAACCCGGCCCTGCTGACGAACGAAGGGCAGACCTTCCTCGTCGGTGACTCGATCTACCTGCGACCGCTGATGCACGCCGACGCGGAATACGCCAGCGCCTGGCGTGATATCGATTTTCCGCTGGCGCCTGAGCGGGTGCGTGGCTGGATTACAGACGATTTCACCAAGAACAGTAACCCACACAAGACCACAACACACCTGATCGCGCGACGCAGTGACGACCGACCGGTGGGGTCGCTGTCGACCGACTATCGCAATTTCCCGAGTCACGGCGTGTCCGCGTTCGTCGATCCGCTGTACGGAGAGCGGGCGCAGCGCTGGAAGGCTGAGGCGCTGGCGCTCACCCTGCCGTGGATTGCCGGCGACCAGCAACTGCCCAAGGTCCTGGTGGCGGTTCCCGAGTTCGAAACGCTGGTGATCGACGTGCTGGAGGCAATCGGCGCTCGCGCCACCGTTCGTTTCCGCGAGCGGCTGGCGGTGCCGGGTGGGGGACGAAGCGACGAGCTGCTTTACGAATACCTGTCGCGCCCGTGGGTGGAGCGGCTGGGTGACCCCGCCGATGTCGAGCCGAAGCGAACTGGTACCGGGATTGCCCGGCCTGTCACCGCGCCAGTGATCGCGGACGGCGACCCACCCGCCAACGCGATCCGGATCGGGCCCAGGGTTTACCTGCGCCCGCCGCAAAAGTCGGATGCCAACGCGTTCGCGCACTGGTCCACCCGCGAGATTGACGCGAGCTGGGACAATGGGCGGTTTCCCCAGACCAGCGAAGGCGTGGCGAAGGGGATTAAGGACGATCAGAAAAAGACCCCGCCCAAAACGATTGACCTGTCGGTCTGCCTGCGCGAGACCGATGAATTCATTGGATTTGTGGGTGTCTACGATGTCGACTACAAGCACGGTTACGGCGAGTCGGGGAGCATGATGCTGAACCCGGACTACCGCGAGGCTGGCTACGGCTCGGAGGCCAAGCACCTGATGTTCGATTACGTCTTCAACACGCTTGGCCTGCACGTGCTGCAATCATGGGTCATGTTCGAGAATCCGCGCTCGGCCGCCGCCCTGCGCAAACAGGGATACCGGGAAGCGGGTCGCGAGCACTGGATCGAGTTCCGCGACGGCGGCTTCGTCAACTTCGTCGCCTTCGACCTGCTGGCGTCCGACTGGCGGGCAATGCCGCGCCACGACAACCCTGAAACACCGTAGGTACAGGTCTTGTGCCTGTCTGTATCAATTCACAGAAAGAAGGCGCCAGTCATGGCCCAGACTGAAACGAAATCGATGACGACAACCGAAGACAAGACCCTTGAACTGACCTGGAACGGCCAGACCTACCTCGTCGGCGAGGAGATTTACCTGCGACCACTGGAAAAGGACGACGCGAAGTGGTCGATGTCGTTCCGCGATTCCAGCTTCCCGCTCTCACCAGAGATCACGAAAGAATGGATCAAGGACGACATGCTCAAGGCCGAGGGCACCCAGTATCTCGGCATTCGCCGCAAAAGCGATGAGCGTGTGGTCGGGCTGGCGAAGATCGAGAAGACCCCGGTCAGTGGCCGCTGGCTGAACCTGTTCGTCGATCCGATCTTTGGCGACAAGGCGGACAGGTGGAAGGTTGAGGCGCTTCGCCTGATCGTTCCATGGTCCGTGGTTGAGCAACACCGCCCCAACCTGATCCTGATGGCGCCGGTGAACGATACCGTCTTGCTGGATGGCGCGAAGGAGATCGGCATGCGGGAAACCACCCGCTTCCGGGAATACTTCTTCAGGAACGGCGAACGAGTCGACGCCGCCGTGCTCGAGTACCTGAATCCGGCCTGGGTGAGCACCCTCGGCGACCCCAGTGAGATCGAGCTCCCGCGCTCGGGATCAGGCGAAAAGCGTCCGGTTCCGGCGGCGGTGACAGTCGATGGCGATACGCCGAAAAACGCGATGATGGTCGGCGAGCGGGTGTACCTCCGTGCCTTCACCAAGGCGGACGCCGAGCAGTTTTCCATCTGGTCACGGCGCGAAGAGCACGCCGAAGCGTTGTTCAATGTCGGTCGGTACATGTCGAGCAAGCTCGGCAAATGGAATTGGATCGAGGGTCACCAGAAGAAGGATCCGCCCGACTGGATCCGGTTCGCCGTGGTCGATCGGGAGACCGATGAGCTCGTCGGCGCCAACGGTATCCTTGAGGTGAACTACCTTGATCGGCGCGGGGAGACGGAAAGCTTTTTCCTGCCGAAGTTCCGGGGGCAGGGGTATGGCACCGAAGCCAAGCACCTGCTGCTCGACTACGCCTTCAACCGGCTCGACCTGCACATGGTGACATCGTGGGTGTACTTCCCGAATGTGCGATCGGCGGCGGCGTTGCGCAAGCAGGGATACCGCGAGGCTGGTCGCATCAACTGGCTGTACGCGAACAAGGGCACATTCGACAGCTTCGTCACGTTCGACTACCTCGCCGGCGAATGGCGCGCCATGCCCCGCATGGGAGAATAGTCCACGGATAGCAGGTTCCACATGACAACCACACGCCGCTCCCCCATGTTCGGGGAGCGGCGTTGTCGCATTCTCAGCCGTTTTGTCGTTCCATTGACGCTCTCATTGACGGCGCATTGACTCGTACGCCCTACAGTACGGCTACGGATGGGTCGGGTACCCATCGTCACGCTGGAGGACGCAACTGTACGCCGACCACTCACGTTCCATCAGAAATGAAAGACGACACCTTCGACGATAACCCCAGTCAACGGACTCAGCCACCTTCATGAAAGGAACATTCACATGACGAAATCATTGGCATTCGCGTTCGTTGCGGTGCTGGTCACCTTGATCTCGGCACCGGCAACGTTCGCCCAGCCCGCGAGCGGGGATGCCGTGTGCGCCGCCGCCATCGCGGGTGACGGCCAGTTCGCCCGGTACGAGCAAGTCTTCCTGACGGGCGGGCCCGGCTCACAGGTGGTCGTTGGCACTGAGGGCGACGACGTGCTATCCGGCGACTCCGGCAACGATGTCCTGTGCGGGCTCGGCGGCAACGATGTGCTCTCCGGAGACTCCGGAAACGACATCCTCGTCGGCGGTTCTGGGGCCGATCAGCTCTACGGCCAGAGCGGTGGCGACACGATCTACGGCGACTTCGCGGACACCGTGCTCGATGGCGGCTCTGGCCGAAATCAGGTTCACACCGCCCAGCCACCACCGCCCGCCGTGGTGTTCGTGGCGAGCGTGAATGCTCCCGACGAAACCGGTAACTGCGATGTGTCGTTCACACTCACCAATGGACCGGCAAACGCTCGCATCCTGGTTACCGTCACCCGAGAAGACGGATCGGGCGTCGGCGTCAGGGTCACCTCGGACGATTCTGGCTTCGCACAAGGCAGCGTTGGTGGCTTTACCGTTGGCACGAACGTTGTAGGCGCAGAGGCCCAGAACGACGACATAGCGGTGATCATTGCCGAAATTCCGATCGAACAAACCTGCGGCGCGTAGCCACCACCTGAGCCGTCCACGTTGCGCCAGTCAAAGACCCGGCTCCACAAGGAAGTGGAACCGGGTCTTCTCCATTGGCTACCCGTCGCCGTTGGACGTCTGGTTGTCCATTGCCTGGTTGATCTCGGCCTTCTCGGGGAAGCGACGTTCCGCCTTCTTTGAGAAAATCAGCTCATCGTTGTAGGTGACTTCAAAGACGCCGCCGCTGCTCGGAATCAGGGTGATGCCACCGGCGACATCGCTGTGACGACTGTGAAGGATATGCTCCGCCAAACTGGCGGCGCGCTTGTCATAGCCTCAGGACGTGCAGAACTCGATTTGCATCGTGGGTGTCATCTTGTTGCTGGTCATGGTCGGACCTTTCCCGTATACCGCCATGCCGGAGGATCTCCGGGATGTGGCGGATGCGAACTGTTTGATGCCACCATCCTAGCAAAAACTCGGCCACGAGCAAGACGACAGGCATCCAGGGGATTGTAGGGACGGACAAACGTCTGGGGTTGTCCGTCCCTATGACACTGATAGCAGCCCCCTCGTCGCGGTCGCCATCAGCTGGCGCGGGCTCTTGCTACCCGATGCGGTACGCGCCGTAGTAATGGCCACTGTAGTAGTTCGAATACAGGCTCGAAATCGTCACCCCGGTCGATTCATTCTCCGCGTGGATGAACTGGCCATCACCGATGTAGATGCCGACGTGGGAGATGCCAGGACCGAAGGTGTTGGCGAAGAACACCAGGTCACCCGGCTGCCACGCGCCCCAGTCGACCCACCAGCCATAGCCCGTCTGTCCGGCCGTGCTGTGCCCGATGTCGATGCCAACCGTGTTGGCGATCACGAACTGGGTGAAACCGGAGCAGTCGAATCCCCATGGGCCTTCCCCGGCCCAGACGTATGGCGCGCCGAGGTAGCCCATCGCGAAGTCGACGATCACCTGACCGGTGCCGGTCGAGGCTTCCGCGTCCTGCTGTGCGGCAGGCGCGATGGACATGCCAAGCGCCCCAAACAGCGCGATCGCGACGATGGCAAGCCGGATGGCACGGTATGGGCGATTCGGCATGCGCGAGGCACATGCTTCGCCCTCCGTCCGTTTGGACGGCATCTCAATAATGGTCATGGTGTGGAAAGACCCTTCCCTCTCAGGATCGCGGACCGCGTGCATGGCGGGCCCGCAAGTGGACGACGATCACCCGAATCCGGGTAACCGGACGTGGTGTCTCCTTTCTGCGGTTCGGTATGGCGATCACTCGCGGAGTGCGAGCATCGCGTGCGTGAATGCCCCCTTGGCCTCCAGCCACGGCGCCAGGGGGATGGTTGCTGGTAGACCCGGCCCCTCTGTGGCCGGGTACAACCAGTGGCAGAGGCTACCACGTCTCCCCGGACTGCAACCACCGAACGAACATTCCTGATGCCAAAAGCAAGGCGTCTGTGCCCGACTGCACGGAAGCAATGGCGGTCGCTTGGTACAATCACGAGGAGATCAACCTGCGCAGGCAGGCACGCTCCACGTCAACCCGGCGCCGGCGTCGCCACACCTGACGCCGGTGAAGGTGACCGCACACGCCGTGACACATGACGGTACCGATTGAGGAGAGACAGACGATGGCCTACCGGTTCTTGCTTGAGGTACCGGAATCTCTTGCCGATGACGCCAACAGCGTGGTGAGTGCCGTGCCGGATGCGCAGCTCCTGCTGACGCGCGATTCCCATGGCCTCGGGTTCGAAGATCCCTATGTGGACCTTTCCATCGCCGCCCATTCATTTTTCGTGATCGAGGCGATCTACCGCTGGATGGTGGACAGCGGTCAGCCGTATCCTGATATCCGCCTCGTGCTGCACGACGGCCGTCGCGTCCGGCTTGCCAAGGCCGACGCCAGCCTGGTCATTGCCGCGGTTCGTCGCGACCAGCCATGGGTGGATCACACCATGCCCATGATCGGCAAGCATGAGCCGCGACCGTGGCTTGCAACCCGCGGCGTCGCCAAGCAGCTCGAAGCCTCCCGGAACCTTGCCCTGGATCGTCCCGAATCGTTGCTTGACCGGCTCGATTCCGCGCCAACCATCGCTGTGCACAATCTCGCGCCCGCCGAGCAGTTCTACGACGAAGTGCTGGATCTGCAGGTCGTGGCGCGTGCGAACAGGTCAGAGGGTGGAGCGATCGAGGTAATCGAAGCAGGCTATTCGCCGCTTCGGGCGCGGCTCGGCGACACGGAAGCCGGCTACGTGTTCCTCGAAAATGGTCCCTTGCGGCTGAACCTCCAGCGCTCGGCGCGTGGGCTGCCACTGCCGTACGGAACGAACCCGAATCATGTACAAACCACCGCGACACCGGAGCAGATCGCCGCGATCAAGGGCAGGATCCTGATGAACGGCTACAACCTGCTCGACAGCGCCGCCGGAACCTTGAGCTTTGCTGATCCATTCAATACGATCTGGCTCATCTCCCCAAATGACACAGCGGCGGCAAACCTGTCCGCACTCGAGGGATAGACGTCATGCTCGACAGTTACCAGGATCTGATCGAAGGTCTCACCGGGACACCATCCACGCTGCGGGAGTTGCTGGGCAACCCCGTACCAGACGACCTGCCCGATGAGGTGCGGGCGTCGCTGGTGGAGCTTTGCAACCGGGAGAAGGTGGAGGTGCGCCGGGTGCAGTCGGTCATGCGGCACCGTCAGGCACGACTTCGGCCCATTCAGTACGAGCCGGAGCTCGTCCAGCCGGGCGCCGGGCCTGATGATCCCGAAGCGATGCTGGCCATGTTCAACAACGAGCGCAGCGAGCTGATCTCATTGCTGGTCAACCTGACCTTGCGTGACTGGGACCGAACGGTCGATCACGAGGAAAGAGGCGAGATCACCCTCGCCGACGAGATCGACGATCATCTCACCTGGGACGAGAACATGCTGGAGCGGTTCGAAACGCTGCTTGCGTGACTCGGCACCACGAGGATATTGCCGTTCCGAGTACTGCGACACAGGCATATTTCATGCTGAGTACCCTGTCACAGCATCTTCGCCTCCACCCAGCCACCACGAGCCGTCCTTCTGAGCGCAGCGATGGACCGCATCCGCTCAGTCCCTGCGGGACTGTCTGTTGAGAATCCCCCGGCGAAGCCGTTGCGCGCAGCGCAAAATAAAGAACTACGTCCACGCAGGCGGCAGCACGCTGCCGATGCGCGTGGGGATCCATTCCCCTTCGCGCACAAACGCGAAAAACGCCGATGGCGGGTGCCAACGACGTTTTTCGCAGGGATGGGGTGGGTGTCAGATGAGAAGCGGAGCGGCGCTGGTGTGGGGGAGCGCCATATGTCCGTTCACCCTGACTTGTTGAGAATAGGACAAATGTTCTAACAATGCAACCCCCAAATCGAGCCAATTTTCTGATTGCCTGCCCGAACCGCAAGATCGGAGAACAGCGTGCCCATGACCGATCAGCAACCATCCGTGATTATCGTTGGCGCTGGCCTCGCTGGCCTCACCGCTGCCCGTGAGCTACACCGGGCCGGATTTACGGTGCGGGTGCTGGAATCCTCGAATGAGATCGGCGGTCGCGTCCGGACGACGGCCACCAGCGACGGGTTCCTGATCGACCGTGGATTTCAGGTCATGCTATCCGCCTATCCCGCGCTGCGACGCCAGGTCGATCTCGACAAGCTGGGCGCGCGACCGCTTGCCTCCGGAGCTCGCGTCTGGACCGGCAGTCGCCACGTACCGCTGAGCAATCCATTACGCCGTCCACACGCCATTCTACGTGACATCACCAGCCCGGTTTTTGGTCTCGCGGACAAGCTGCGCCTCGGGAATTGGGCGATCGACCTTGCGCGAGCACCGTGGACCACCGCCGCGGAAGCCGCCAACGCCAGCGTCGATGTCTCTTCCCTCGATGCGCTCAGACGGTGCGGATTGTGCGGGCGTCACCGGGCACAGGACGCGTGTTGCGTATTTTCAGCCGCGAAACAGGGTGCCGAGCGCAAGATCCGGACGCTGGACGCGGCGATTGATGAAGATCCCAAGGTTGAGGGCGGCGCATTTGCTGACGATCCGGGTA
>Ga0075530_1001146_pt1 | contig 12706 bp, 10 predicted proteins | sample NGEPerD_2_FD_75101 | JGI IMG/M metagenome (GOLD analysis project Ga0075530, IMG submission 75101) | Arctic peat soil microbial communities from the Barrow Environmental Observatory site, Barrow, Alaska, USA - NGEE PermafrostL1-D | ecosystem: Environmental > Terrestrial > Soil > Wetlands > Peat ...
AGGTCCTGTTAGCGTCGCTGCGTGCTGTTTACCAAAAACGGCGTGAACCAGTTGGCGACCAGCATGATCGCAAATGTTAAAAAAAGTGCCGCTACGTCAAGCGGCTGAATCCATTTAAACACCACCGTAAACAAGATGGCGCACAGGATGAGTTTTCCGGACTCACCCTGGTAAAAAGAGCTTATGATCTTTTTGGCAGACCGCGCACCGGTGTAGCGGAATGCCTTAAGCGCAAAATAACCGTGGGGCAGCAGAAAAATGAGACCGCCCAGAAGCGCTGAATAACCGGAAACCTGACCACGTAACAGAAACGCCAGGCTGACCAGGACAAGTACCACACTTTCTATTGCAAACCATCGTGCGATGGGCGGGCGTTGAATCCCGCCCGGAGCTGGTTTGGCCATGTTTGTCCTAGAGTTCGGTGCTTCTAACCGATGCCGTCTGAAAAATAAACAAGCACACCGACATTAGCGCCGCAGATTATATGTGTTCAATGTGCATGAATCAACTAAACCGCGAACCGCGGAAAACCGTGGGAAATCGCAGAATAACCGGGCCTGGCTCTTATTCGACACAAATAGGCTTGCGCTCAGCTTTTCACCACTACATGTTGTGTATCACAGCCGCAGCAAAATTTTGGAGGGGGCTCGAAAGTTCAGAAAAATCCAGGGATTTAACGGATATGACCCAAAATGCCATCAAGCTCATCAAGGGAACTGTACTCAATCACCAGCTTGCCTTTGCCACGTTGCCCTTGAGCAATGGACACTTTTGCCCCCAGGCGCTCGGCGAGATCATCCTGCAGGGCGCGGATATTGGGATCAATCGCTCCTGGCCCGGCCGGTTTCCCGGTTGCAGTCTCCTGCTGAACCCGGCGAACAAGGGCTTCTGTCTGCCTTACCGACAGAGACTTGGCAACAACCTGCTTCGCTACCTGCATCTGTTGTTCCGGCGATAGGGTCAGCATGGCACGTCCGTGGCCCATTTCCAGATCGCCGTGTTCCAGCATTAAACGTACGTCTTCGGTCAGGCCAATCAGCCGCAGAAGATTGGTAATGGTGGTGCGAGATTTACCCACAGCCTCGGCGACCTGGGCCTGGGTCAGGCCAAACTCTTCTTGCAGGCGCTGAAGGGCGAAGGCTTCTTCTATAGGATTAAGGTTTTCGCGCTGAATGTTCTCGATAAGCGCCATGGCGATGGCCGCTTCGTCAGAGACATCCCGGATAATGGCGGGTATGCTGTCCAGTTCCGCCATCTGGGTGGCGCGCCAACGACGCTCGCCGGCGATCAGCTCATACCGGCCCTCGGCAATCGGGCGTACCACAACCGGCTGCATCACGCCCTGCTGACGGATGGAATCTGCCAGCTCCTGCAGAGCTGTGGGGTCCATGTCACGGCGTGGCTGAAAGCGGCCGCGCTGGATCAGATCGATGGGAACCTGTCGCAACTCACCGTCGTGGTTTTTCAGTTCCTGATCCAGGTTAACCCTGGATCCGGCCAGCAGGGCTCCCAGCCCACGCTCGCCCAATCCTCGTTTCTTCGCCGCCATGGTATCAGTCATTCATCCCGTTGGTAGTCGTTGCGCATCGTTTAAAAAAGACGAGCCGCTATGTTACACCGCAACCTGAGCCGATGTCTTTTTTGCCCCGTGGCGACGCACCATTTCTCCGGCCAGCGCCAGGTATGCAATAGCCCCCTTGGACGCCCGGTCGTATTTCAGGGCCGGCAGCCCGTAACTGGGTGCTTCAGCCAGGCGCACGTTGCGGGGAATGACCGCGCGATAGACCTTATCCCCGAAATACTCATTAAGCTGGCCAGACACATCCAGAGTGAGGCTGTTCCGGGGGTCGTACATGGTTCTGAGAATGCCCTCAATCTCCAGGTTCGGATTGACCGTTTCCTTGATCTGTTCAACCGTATTCATCAATGCAGCCAGCCCTTCCAGGGCATAGTACTCACATTGCATGGGGATAAGCACCGAGTCGGCCGCCGAGAGCGCATTCACGGTTAGCAGGCTGAGTGAGGGCGGGCAGTCAATCAGTATGTAATCGTAGTTGTCACGAACACTGTTTAGCGCGAGTCTTAACCGGTGCTCCCGGCCAATCTCGTTCATTAGCGCCACTTCCGCAGCGGTCAGATCGCCGTTCGAAGGCATGATATCGAAACCTGAAGCTTCCGCCGGAATGATCACTTCCGCGGCTGAGGCGCGCTTGGTGAGCAGGTCGTAACCGGAAAGCTCCAGCTCGCTTTTATCCACACCGCTGCCCATGGTCGCGTTGCCCTGTGGATCCATATCCACCAGCAGAACCCGGCGTTTGGTGGCGGCCAGTGAGGCAGCAAGGTTGACGCAGGTGGTGGTTTTTCCCACACCACCTTTCTGATTGGTCACTGCAATCACGCGCGCCATGTCTCGGCTCCTTGTTTCTAAAAACAGTTTCTAAATACAGTTACTGAATACAGCTTCCGAATACAGTTGCGGGTTACTGGGATTCTTTTGCCCGGGTCACAACCAGCAAGTGTCTCTCACCACCGACGCCGGGAACCTTCAGGGAATGGCTGGATGATACCTGCCAGCCGGCAGGAAGGGCAGCTACCTCATCATCCGGATACTGACCTTTCATGGCAAGGAAGCTGCCCTCATTTGCCAACAGCCCGCCACACCAGGCCACCAGATTGCCCAGCGCGGTAAACGCCCGGCTACTGATCTGGCTGTACGGTTGCTCAGGCTTGCAGTCTTCGGCACGGCCATGGATCACTTCGACGTTTTTCAGGCCGAGCTCCAGCACACACTGGCTCAGGAAGCGGGTTTTTTTGCCGTTGCTGTCCAGTAACGTGAAGCGCGTTCCAGGCAGGGCTAAAGCCAGGGGAATACCCGGTAACCCTCCGCCGGCACCGACATCAAGCACATGTGCCGTGGTTGCCCAAGGCAGAATGCTAAGGCTGTCAAGCAACTGCCGGGAGACCATCTCCCCCTCGTTGCGCACGGCCGTGAGGTTGTAGGCTTTATTCCACTTGTTAAGCAGAGCCAGAAATGCCAGCAGCTGTTGCTGCTGGCCGTCACTGAGGGGAAGTTGCATCTCAGCCAGCCCTTCCCGGAGCTGGCGTTGCCAGAGTGTTTCCGCCATGGCTGTGCTCAGGCGCTCTTTTTGCGCAGAAGCTCGCGCTTTTTCAAGCGTACCAGGATCTGCGAGATCGCAGCCGGTGTAACCCCTTGAATCCGCGATGCCTGGGCAACCGTCTCCGGACGCACAGCTTTCAGCTTCTGCCTGATCTCGTTGGACAGGCCGCCGATCACGTCGTAATCCAGATCTATCGGCAGTGCGGTGTTTTCATTCCGGCGCAGGCGCTCGATTTCATCGCTCTGCCGTGAAATGTAGCCTTCGTATTTGATCTCGATCTCGACCTGCTCCGCCACGACAGGATCATCCGCTTGGGCGGCACCGATCTCAGCAATATGGCTGTAAACAACTTCCGGGCGACGGAGCAGCTCCGCCAGAGTGTGATCCCGGGTCATGGGCTGCTTGAGGAAACCGTTGGCGCGATCGCCCGCATCGGTTGAAGGATGAATGCGGGTAGATTCCAGGCGAGTGCGCTCTGTAGCGATCGCCTCTCGCTTGTCACTGAATTTCTGCCAGCGCTCGTCATTGACCAGACCAAGGTTACGGCCGGTCTCGGTCAGGCGTAGATCGGCGTTGTCTTCACGCAAAATAAGACGGTACTCCGCGCGGCTGGTAAACATGCGGTATGGCTCGCTGGTGCCCATGGTGATCAGATCGTCCACCAGCACACCGAGATAGGCCTCATCCCGGCGCGGATACCATTCGCTTTTTTCCTGCGCCCGCAGGGCCGCGTTGATGCCCGCCAGCAAACCCTGGGCACCGGCTTCTTCGTAGCCGGTGGTGCCGTTGATCTGGCCGGCAAAATACAGGCCCTGAATGAACTTGGTTTCCAGGGTGTGGCGCAGATCCTGCGGGTTCAGGTAGTCGTATTCAATAGCGTAGCCAGGCCGGGTGATATGGGCATTTTCAAAACCCTGAATGGTACGAACGGCCGCAAGCTGGATATCAAACGGCAAACTGGTCGAGATGCCGTTCGGGTATAGCTCATTGGTGGTGAGGCCTTCGGGCTCCACAAAAATCTGATGCGAGTCTTTGTCCGCAAAGCGGCTGACCTTGTCTTCGATGGACGGGCAGTAGCGCGGCCCTATGCCTTCAATGTTGCCCGCAAACATGGGCGAGCGGTCAAAGCCACTGCGTATAACATCGTGGGTCTGTTCGTTAGTGCGGGTCACGTAACAGCAGACCTGCTCAGGGTGCTGATCTCGGCTGCCCATAAAAGACATCACCGGCGTAGGGTCATCACCCCACTGCTCCTGCATCACAGAGAAATCAACGCTGCGGGCGTCAATACGAGGCGGTGTGCCGGTTTTCAGCCGGCCCACGTTAAAAGGCAACTCCCGCAACCGTTGAGCCAGTGCATTGGCAGGCGCGTCTCCGGCGCGGCCACCAGCGTGGTGCTGCATGCCAATATGAATCACACCCCCAAGAAAGGTGCCTGTCGTCAGCACGACCGTTTTCGCGTTGAAGCGGATACCGGTCTGGGACACGACGCCGGTAACCTGATCGTTTTCCACAATCAGATCGTCTGCAGCCTGCTGAAACAGCGTGAGATTAGGCTGGTTTTCCAGAGTGTGGCGGATAGCCGCCTTGTAGAGCACACGGTCGGCCTGGGCCCGGGTGGCTCGCACTGCCGGGCCTTTGCGGCTGTTGAGCACGCGGAACTGGATACCCGCCAGGTCGGTTGCATGCGCCATGGCGCCGCCAAGCGCATCAATTTCCTTCACCAGATGGCTTTTGCCAATGCCCCCAATGGCCGGGTTACAGGACATCTGACCCAGGGTTTCGATGTTATGGGTCAGCAGCAGGGTTTGCGAGCCCATGCGTGCCGCCGCAAGCGCGGCTTCGGTACCGGCATGGCCGCCACCAATGACAATGACATCGAAACGGGTTGGAAAATCCACAGTTCACCTCGGAATTCGGGGGATAAAAACAGGGCGGGGAGTATAACGTTTCACTCAGGAAAATGCAGTCAGGATGTGCAAATTTTAACCAGAAGCGCCTTCAGATAAAAGCCGCCGAGCAGAGTGCGCGGGGAAAACCTCGCCTTCGCGCGCATTTCATCATTTTGGAAAACCGAAATTATCAGGTTTTCATAGGCTTGGAGGACTCTCTTCATAAAAATTTCCAAGAAAGTTATCCACATCAAGGGCCACCTGTTATACACCTTTAATTTACCATTAACTCTTTGTTTTTATTTATTTTTAAAAAACTCATTCAAAGCTTATCCGCAGCTTATCCAACTATTTATCCACAGATACGGACTGTGCTCTTCGCCTCAGGCGCCACACGGCTATCAGCACAAACCCGTTGGCCAGAGACAGCATCAGGAAGAACCCTGGAATACCCATATCAAGAACCCCCAGTACAAGAATTCCCGCAAGTGCACTCACCACCATGAACAGCGCATTGATCACATTCAGCGCCGCAATGATTCGCGCCCGTTTCGGTTTCGGGGTTTCATGTTGGATAAAAGCATAAAGGGGCACAATGAACAGACCACCGCAAACCCCGATGCCGGCGAGATCGAGCAATACCCGGATGTAAGCCGGATCTGTTATCAGCGTCCACCAGGTGGATGATTCAGGGCTTGCCGGCACCGCAAAAAAAAGGTCCACGCCCAACAGGCTCAGGCCAAGCGCTCCCCAGGGCACGGGTGCCAGGGTGATGCGATGCCGGGTGAGGCGCTCGCACATCATCGAGCCAATGGAGATACCCACAATAAACATGGCCAGCAGCAGAGTGACCACGGTTTCGTCACCCTGAAGATTGATGTGGGCGAAGTTGGGAAACTGGGTGAGATAGGCAGCACCCAGAAACCAGAACCAGGAAATGGCCAGAATCGCCCACAACACCGGTTTTCGCTCAGCCGCTATGCCCATCAGGCGCCATGTTTCCAGAACTGGCCGGAAGCGCACCACCATCCCGGTACCGTCGGTGCCGGTTTCCGGTACCTGCCGCGCCGCCAGATAGCCCAGAACCGACATCACCAGCACGCATACAGCTGTGAGCTTTGCTGCCGCCTCAAGACCCATCAGCAAGCCTGCCGCTATGGTGCCGAGCAGAATCGCCACAAAGGTGCCCATGCTGACCAGGCCGTTGCCACCCACCAGTTCATCGTCGCCAAGTACCTGCGGCAGAATGGCGTACTTTACCGGCCCGAAGAAGGTGGACTGGGTACCCATCAGAAACAGCAGTACCAGCAAACCTTCATACCAACCAAACCAAAGTGCCAGGGCAGCAACGGCCATAATGCCTATCTCAGCCAGTTTTACCTTGCGGATAATTGCGGCTTTCTCATAGCGGTCGGCCATCTGCCCGGCAATGCCGGAGAACAAGAAAAACGGCAGAATGAACAGGAAGGCGGCCAGATTCACCACCGTGTTCACCGACAGCCCCAGCAGGCCGGTGGTCTGATAGGTAATCAGTAACAGCAGCGCGTTTTTGTAGAGATTGTCATTGAACGCACCGGAAAACTGGGTGAGATAAAACGGCAAAAACCGCCGCTGCCCCAGTAAACGGAACTGACTGTGTATGGCCATGAAAACATCCGGGTTGCTGGGTTACGCCAGACTTTTCATTAATCTGACGAGCTGGCCTAGGGCAGAGATGCCTGGCGTTCCAGCTCATGTTCAATTGCCTTGGCCGATTTGGCAAATCCGGCAAGCAGATTATAAAGCACCGGGATGATAAACAGCGTAAGCGTGGTCGCAAAAATCAGCCCGCCCAGGATAACCATACCAATGGCCGCCCTGCTCTCAGCGCCCGCGCCGGTGGCAATTACCAGAGGCACAGCGCCGAAGACCGTGGATATGGTGGTCATAAGCACGGGCCGGAAGCGCAAAGACGCGCCTTCGAGAATGGCGTCTTTTACCGCATAACCTTCATCCCGGAGCTGGTTGGCAAACTCGACAATCAATATACCGTTTTTCGACATCAGCCCCAGCAACATGATGATCCCGATCTGGCTGTAGATGTTCAAGCTGATGCCACTCCACCACAGAGCCAGCAATGCGCCAGTTACAGCCAGCGGTACTGGAAGCATGATGATCAGCGGGTGAATCCAGCTTTCGAACTGGGCCGCAAGCACCAGGAATACAATAATAAAGGCCAGGCCGAAGGTGACATAAATAGCAGCGGAAGAGTCCTGGAATTCCCGGCTCAACCCCTGATAGCTCAGCCTTGCCTCCGGCGGTAGCGTGTCTACCGCTAGCGTATTCAGATAAGCCAGCGCTGAACCTAGGTCGTAACCGTCCGCCAGGGACCCGCTGATCACTACCGCCGGCAAGCGATCGATGCGGCGCAAATCCGGGTTTGCACCTTTCTCTGTGATCGACACCAGTGCCTGTAAAGGAATCAGGTTGCCGCCTTCCCTCGGGCGCAAAAAGATCTGGCCCAGGTCGGATGGCGTGGCGCGGCTGGCGTCATCCGCCTGCATGATCACATCGTATTCCCGGCCACGTTCCAGATAGGTGGTTACCTTCCGGGACGCAAGCATGGTCTGCAAGGTAAGGCCAACATCCTGAATCGTTATATCCAGATCTGCAGCGCGCTCACGGTCAATGGCAACACTGAGTTCCGGCCGGGTGAGCTCGAAGTCTGTTTCCAGGTTCAGCAGGTTGGGGTTTTCTTTTGCGCGCTCTACAAGCTCGTCACTCCAGGCTTGCACAGATTCATAATCCGGCCCGGCAACCACAAACTCCACCGGCTGGCTGAACCCGCGCTGCCCAAGCCCGGGGGGATTTATCGCGACCAGACGAATGCCTGAGATATCACCAAAACTGTTGCGAATCTCGCTGGTCACCTGCTGCTGTTTGATGTCCCGTTCTTCCCAAGGGGCCAGCCCCATGATCATGAACGCGCTGTCTTCTCTCCCCCGAAAACCCACAATCGACAACATCCGGCTGGCAGTCCCATTTTCCAGATAGGGCAGCAGTTTCTGTTCCGCCTGCTTTACGTAGTGATCGGTGTATTCAACGGTGGCGCCTTTGGGGGCACTGGCGGGCATGATAATAACGCCCCGGTCTTCAACGGGCGCCAGCTCCTGGGGCAATTCCGGGTAGATCACGGCGGCGATGACCAACCCGACCATTCCAAGACCCAGCACCAGCCCCGCGTGATTCAGGGAAACTTTCAGCAGGCGTTCATAGCCGTTCGTGAGCCCGTTCAACACTTTCTCGCTTGCCGCCCAGAAGCGGTGCCCCTCCGAGCTTTCCGGGCTGCGTCTGAGCCACTTTGAGCAAAGCATGGGTGCCAGAGTAAGCGCTACCAGGCTGGACACCACAACGGCCGCTGCCAGGGTAAAACCAAACTCCGCAAACAGCCGGCCAATGTTGCCGCCCATAAACGAAATGGGCACGAACACCGCCACCAGAGTGAGGGTGGTGGCAATAACCGCAAAAGCGACCTGCCGGGCACCGCGGTACGCCGCCAGCAGTGGGGGTTCGCCTTTATCAATGCGGCGCTGGATGTTTTCCAGCATCACTATGGCATCGTCCACCACCAAGCCAATGGCGAGAATCACCGCCAGCAGGGTTAGCACGTTGATGGAGAAACCCAAAAAACCGAGGCCGATAAACGCACCAATCACCGCCACCGGGATAGTAACGGCAGGGATAAGAGTGGCCCGCCAGGAGCGCAGGAACAGAAATATCACCAAAATAACCAACGATACCGCGATCGCCAGGGTAATCATCACCTCTTGAATAGAGGCGCGAATAAAAATGGATTCGTCGTAGCTTTCGGTAATCGTTATTTCCGGTGGCAAGGTTTCCCGAATTTTATCCAGTTCGCTCCGGACAGCATCCGATACCGCCACGGTATTGGCCTTGGACTGGCGGATAATGCCCATACCAATCGCCGTCTGGCCGTTGGCCCGTAAGCGGCCGATGTCGGATTCCACGCCCATGCGCACCTCTGCAACCTCGCCCAGGCGCAGCAGCTGATTGCCGTCGCGGCGAACTATCAGGTCGCGAAATTCTTCAACCGTTGTAAGGCGACCTTCTGCCCGCACGGTAAAGTTGCGGGTGGAGGAATCTACGGAACCCGCCGGCAGCTCCACGTTGTTAGCCCGCAACGCCTGCTCCACTTCAGCCACGGTAATATTCCGGGCGGCCAGGCGCTCGCGATCAAGCCACACACGAATGGCGTAGCGGCGCTCACCACCAATCGTCACATCAGCTACGCCATCCACCACGGCCAACCGGTCAGACAAGACCCGATCGGCATAATCACTCATCTGGGCTGAATCCCAGATATCGCTGCGCAGAGTCACCCACATCATCGGGCGGGCATCAGAATCTGCCTTGCGCACCACGGGCGGATCGGCTTCGTCTGGCAGTTGATTACTGACCCGCGAAATCGCATCGCGCACATCGTTGGCAGCAATGTCCACATTTCGGCTGGTGGAAAACTCGATACTGGTATAAGACCCACCCTGCCGGGTGGAAGATTGAATAGACCGAATGCCTTCTATGCCACTGATGGCGCCTTCGACTATCTGGGTTATCTGGGTATCCACCACCTCAGCTGCAGCGCCCGTATACTCGGTTGAAATGGAAACCACAGGTGGGTCGATATCCGGATATTCACGCACTGGAAGGCCGAGCAGAGCGACCAGACCAAACACGACAATCAACAAGCTGAGAACGGTGGCAAAAACCGGGCGTTTAATGGAAATATCAGACAGAATCACCGCTTATGACTCCAGCGAACGAGTAAATCGGTTGTCGGGAATCGCGTTTTCATCATTGATCACCCGGATTCGCTCCCCACTGCTGAGCCGATCCTGACCAGTCACCACCACTTGGTCTTCTGCCGTCAGACCGCGAGCAATCTCGACGCGACCAGGCATGCGCGAGCCCAGAACTACGGAGACCCGCCGCGCAACACCGTCTTCGGCCACAAATACGTACTGCTCATCCCCACGAACCATAACCGCCTGCTCCGGCACCACCAGAGCCTGACGCTCCCGCAGGGTCAGGCTGACAGACATGAACTGCCCTGGACGCAATTTGCCCTCAGCGTTATCAATCAGGGCGCGAACCGGTAACGAGCGGCTGAGCTCGTTAATGCGGGTGCCCAACTCAACGAGTTCGCCACTGAATACTTGCTCAGGATAGGCGGGCGAGCCACCCTCCACTTTCTGACCCGGGCTGATCTGGCCGAGAAAGCGCTCCGGAATGGAGAAATTCAGTTCCATACGGGATGTGGAGTCCAGCGTCGTTATGGTTGTTCCTGCTGTGATGTAGGCCCCGATACTGATATCACTCAAGCCCGCAACACCTGAAAACGGCGCTTCAATGCGGTGGTTTTCAAGCCGGACCCGGGAGGCTGTGCGCTGGGCTTCAGACACTTCTACCGCGGTTCGCAGTTCATCAACAAGAGATTGGGATATGCTGTTTTTATCCCGCAGGCTCCGCGCACGGTCATACTGGCGCCGGGCATCCGCCAGCTGCGCCTCGATAACGCCGAGGTCGGCCCTCGCCTGCCGGTCATCAAGCCGTAACAGCAGATCGCCCTGCTTTACCTGGCGGCCAGATTTCAGGTTGATGCCCACCACCCGGCCGCTGACCTCCGTGGTCAGCTCAACGGCGTTCACGGCGTTCAAGCTGCCAACGGCTCTAACCTGATCGCGCACCGTATCGGTTACGGGCAGCACGGTATTTACCACGCTGGCCGGCCGCTCACCCGTATTTTTTTCCTGCGACTTCTCACTCAGGCTGCGATAAGCCACCGCGCCGCCAACTGCCAATACGACCAGCACAAAACCGATCAGCCATTGTTTCCACATAGAGTTTTCCAGCAGACAGACCGGCTTCCGCCGGGTGTTATTTTTTCTGTATCACAAGCACAATTTCACCGACATCAAACCCCCATTTACTCATGGTGGTCTGATTGATCAGGGTGTCGGGTGTTACCAGATACATCCAGTCGTCCATGCGCACGTCCAGGGTTCCGTCTCCATAAGCAACCCGGAGTACATAGTTCATGTGAATAGCGTTGCCGCTCCAGCGCATGGTGCCCGGCTCTGTTACATCACCCGCATTGGCATGGTAGCTGTTGCCGTCATCCGATGGCGTCAGAGTCCAGACCCGGGCCTGGACTTCACCATCATCAAAGCGAAACTCTTCATCCAGAGTGCCCACTCCGGCAGTGTCCCAGGACGCAGAAATATCCGCATCAAACGTGCGGATAACCTCTCCGGACCTGTCCTTGAGCACGCCACGAGCGGTAAGTTCACCGGTAAAAAACACCTCTGGAACCAGCTTGGGGCCGCGTTCTGCATAATCAGTCAGCGCTGGCCCGGAACAACCACTCAACAGCGTTAAAGCCGCTATCAGCACGAGTATAGAGCGCCGGCTGGTTTTGGGAATCGCAGAACACAGTGTTTGCATATTTTTTACACTCTTCATCGGGGTTCTCCATAGGGGCATTTCCATTGCCAGGCACCATTAAAATTAACGATACAAACCTGTTATCTGAATACGCAAAAAAGAAGTTCTTCGATCAGCCGATGGTTCCGGAACACCGCACTGACTGTCTTTTCTGACACCGCTATAAGCGCTTTTCGTCAATGGAACCCGGGGCGGAATGCCGTAAAACAGCAGGCAACTTTGCGGTGAACAGTTCCCGCATACAGATTTTCCGGACAGGTACAGAGGATTGATTATGCCGGTATACAAGGCGCCCTTGCGTGACATGAAGTTTCTGATTAACGATGTGTTTGATTACCCGAAACACTACGCCTCTCTAAAAAGCGGGGAAAACGCTACACCCGATATCGTGGATGCCATCCTTACCGAATGCGGTCGCTTCTGCGAAGAGCAGCTGAGCCCGCTTTACCAGTCCGGCGATGAGGAAGGCTGCATCCTGAAAGACGGCGTAGTTACCACTCCGAAAGGCTATAAAGAAGCTTACGATCAATACGTTATGGGTGGCTGGCAAGGGCTTTCTTCCCCGGAAGAATATGGCGGCCAGGGCCTGCCTGCTTCCATGGGCCTGCTGAAGCAGGAAATGATGGGCACCGGCCTGTCCATTGGCGCCATGAACACCATCTTTCTGCACGGTTCTGACGAGCAGAAAGACACGTACATGCTGCCCATGACGGAAGGCCGCTGGGCCGGCACCATGTGCCTGACCGAGCCCCAGTGCGGCACCGATCTGGGCCAGGTAAAAACCAAAGCTGAACCACGGGCCGATGGCAGCTATAAAGTGACTGGCACCAAGATCTTTATCTCCTCCGGTGACCACGACCTTACCGAGAACATTATTCACATTGTTTTGGCTCGCCTGCCGGACGCGCCGAAAGGCACCCGTGGTATCAGCCTGTTCATTGTGCCGAAAATGCTGTCAGACAGCGACGGCAACGTAGGCAAACCCAACGGAGTAACCTGCGGCAGTCTGGAAAAGAAAATGGGTATCAAGGCCTCCGCCACATGCGTCATGAATTTCGACGACGCAACAGGCTATCTGATCGGTCCGGAGAACGAGGGCCTGGAGTGCATGTTCACCTTTATGAACACAGCCCGTATCGGCACTGCCATTCAGGGTGTCGGCCCCGCAGAGTTGTCCTATCAATGGGCTCTGGA
>Ga0075530_1001148_pt1 | contig 12701 bp, 7 predicted proteins | sample NGEPerD_2_FD_75101 | JGI IMG/M metagenome (GOLD analysis project Ga0075530, IMG submission 75101) | Arctic peat soil microbial communities from the Barrow Environmental Observatory site, Barrow, Alaska, USA - NGEE PermafrostL1-D | ecosystem: Environmental > Terrestrial > Soil > Wetlands > Peat ...
TCGCTGGACAAAGATGCGCCGGTCTCTCGGCTCGTTCAGCGGACCGGAACCGTTACGTCACATGCGATCCTTGGCGGACTTCATCACCACTACGTCCGGATTTAGGTTTTCGGTACACACAGCACTTGTCAAAGCGTTTCAGTCCAGTGCGTTGGCCTAAAAACGCTGAGCAATGTAATCTTGCGCCTCATTGCCTTTGAGTTCTGCCGTCGCACCAACCGCACGGACGTAGAACCGCGCTTCGGTTCCATCCTTCAAATACACTGGCGACCGCGCTGGAAGGCAATCAACGACGAGAACACGCTTATCTTCGAACTCATCCATATGAGGCTGAATGTACATCATAAACTGCAGCCCAATCTTATCCTTGATGAGATTGGTGAGATGAAGATGCAGCTTGTCTTCATCTGGAAAGGAGTCTGCCTCAACGCCAAGCGCCTCTCCGTCGTCCGTCACCCCAACCAAGAGCGTCCCACCACCTCTTGAGTTTAGGAACCCAGTAATAGTCTTTAGTACGCTTAGCTCCATCCTTGGATCGTTTTCACCCGTGTGCAGGTTGCGACGGAGCGTAGCCTTGAACTCAGTCTCTGCATTCTCACCCTCTCGAACGAGCTCTTCAATATCCTTCTTTTCGAGAGCACCTTTAACTGATTTCGTCGGTTGAAACTGATCAAAGGCATCTTGGATCACGCCCGCAATCAATTCACGACGCTTCCGAAGAAACTCGTCATATGGCATATCGGGCCAACCATCTGGCAGAGCGTGCCAGTAGAACATGCGCTCCAACTGATGCTTGGAAAAGCGCCCCGTAAACTCGGCGATATATTCTACCGGTGCCTTGTCGCTGATCCGCGCATTGTCGCCCCATTCGACAAGTGCATAATTTGCGATTTGATTTTTTTGCGCAACGTTCGTAATTCCCGCATTCTCCAAGTGGGCTTTCGGAAAGAGGTGGTGACGCTCGATTGGGGATCGGGGTTCTTTGGTCGATTGGTCGAGCAACTCCGCTACCTTTTGTTCTGAAAATAGAACGTCGGCGCCGAGTTGCGCTAGCGATGCGAAATACGCAAACATGGATGGACTCCGTCCCGATGACGTAGCTAGATCATTGGGAAGTGTGATCCTCCAAAAATCATTCGTCGCAATTGACTCGCAAATCTGATCAAGCACGCGCGTGAACTCGTCCTTGCCCTTCACATCCCGCAGAAGTCGCAAATCGGACTCCATCTTCGACTCCGGCGTATTGGTAAACCGACCGGTCAGCGACGTTATAAAGAACCACTTAGCAATCAGCTTCCTTAGCTCCGCCTCCTCAAGGCCAAACTCGGTCCGACCCAACAAGTATAGCAAGTACGAGAAAATTACTGCGTTCTGAGAGCTGATCATTTTTTGGCTCTTATAACCGGCGAGCCGAATGGCTTTCAGAAAATCATGCCAGTATTGCAGGTTCAGTACGCGTGCCTGCGCTCCCTTTAGCCTATCGAACTGTTCCTCGCGTCGCTCGTCGCTAAACTCCCCAGTTTCGAGATCCTTCCCACGCAAAATTGAATAGACGTACCGAAGCTGGGCGCGACGAAATGCCAACCCCACTGATACTCGTAACAGCTGGTCTGGATCAGGACGGATTAGGTAGTTAAATGGCGAAGCGGTCGACGTTGCAGGCCGTCTCGCATCACGGCAGAATTTTTCGAGCTCAAGCCGACCGTCATCCCAAAATACGGACATAAGCGTAAGTATGAAATCGGCCTGATTGAGCTTTTTGCCTTCCGAATTAATCCGAACGAAGACCTCTGAGACCTGTTCTTCGTCAACGTCGGCAGTTAGTTCCAGAGCGGTGAATGGGTAGCTGCTCAGTTTCTCTAGTCGGTTTAGCGCGCTCCTAGCTCTCTTTCGGTCAGCTTCCGAAATTTGCTGCACCTCGGTGAGGCGGGCGAAGTACTCTTCCTTGATGTCGTCGAAATCAGCATTCCGATCCCAAACCGCGGAAATGTTTGGAACGAACTGACGGTTGGTGCGCGTTGTCGCATCGGCAACCTCAAATTTCTCTTGAAGTGGGTTGAAGCTAATCTCGATCTTCTCCGCTTCGTAGCCCTCTCGAATAACGGGAGTACCCGTCAACACGGCGTATAGCGACGTCAATCGCTGCTGCCCATCAACAACCAGCAACCGTGGCGATTTTTGCTTGCCGTCCGTTCCGATCGACCGAGCACCTTCGATGACGGACGGTTCCCAAAACAAGAAGAAGCCAACCGGATAGCCACGGTACATTGAGTCAAAGAGGTTCCGCACTTTGGCGTTTCGCCAGACGAATGGGCGCTGCAGTTCGGGGAGCGCAATCTCTCCGTGACGGATGTCCGATATTAGGCCTTGGAGATCGTAATCAATCTTCTTGTAAACTGTTTTGCTCATCCGCTTCTCCCCCTGCCTATCAAGTGCGCGAACATGCGAGACAAGTAGCAAATACTTGATGGACGCTGCTCGCTATTGCGCGCTCGTCATATGGAACACCATGTCACTCACGAAGCGCTTGAAGGACTCGTTTTCGACGAACTGCTTGTAGACCTGCGAGTCTTCTTTCAACAGGCTTTGCATGACCCTGTTTAGAGCCTGGTCGTGCGCAAGGCGTGCTGTATGAGGAGTATTAGCCTTGGCGTTCTGATAGGCATTGTCGGCGGCGACCTTCGGCGCGATGTCGTTACGGATCCGGTTCACCACGCGGTCTGCATCCGTGAACAGCGTGCCAAACGTGTCATTGAACGTTTTCAAAATGTTGCTTAACCGGTCAAGCTCGGGCTCGGCTTTGTGTCCGCCCCCCTGTATGGGAACGGGCTCGATTTTGGCATCCGCGTCCGCGAGCGCAATCTTCATCGCCGCCTTTTTCTCGACGCGGTAGCTGTCCATGTCGATTGATTCTAATATTCCCTTAGAAAGATCCTCTTCCGTCGGCGCTGGCAGCTTGGGAATGAGCAGGTTGAGAAAGATCGAGAGCTTTTCCCATCCTGCGTTACTGTACGGAAGAACTGAAGAGAGGAACGCGTAGACGCGTACGAACGTTTTGGCCTTTCCTTTGAAATCGACCTGCCCGTCCTCGCCGAGCGCCTTATACGTCGCTACGCAGGCATCAAGAACCGGGTCAAGCTTGTCGCGGTCTGCCCCGCTAAGGAACAGTTCGACAATCTTCTGGACCTGTTCCGCTGAGTAGACCTGCGCGTCATTAAGCGCCACTTTCAGGTCGTGCAGCTTGTTGGGGTCGGTCTCCTCCGCCAGAAGCGTGGTACGGTAGTAGTCCTGAAACGCGAACGTGATCGCCTCGCCGTTATTCTGGAAGTCGAGTACAAAGCAGTCGTGTTTCTGAGGGCGCGCGCGGTTAAGCCGCGATAGGGTCTGGACCGCCTTAATGCCAGAGAGCGGTTTATCCACGTACATCGTGTGCAGAAGCGGCTCGTCGTACCCGGTCTGGAACTTGTCCGCGCAAACGAGAAAGCGGTACGGATCATCTTGAATCTTGTCAGGGATGTCACCGCTCGGAAACCCATTCAGCGAAGATTCGCTCACCTTCGCTCCGCTGTATTCATGTTCGCCGGAGAAGGCAACGATCGCCTGATAGGCGCTTTTCCGATCTGCGAGATATGCCTTGATGGCATGGAAGTATTGTAGCGCGCGATCGATGCCGCTGCAGACCACCATCGCCCGCGCCTTGCCGCCGATCTTTCCCGGCGCGAGTACCTGTTCATGAAAATGGTCGACCATAATCTCGGCCTTAAGCCGGATGGCATGGTCGTGGCTCTCGACATAGCGGCGCAGTTTTTTCTGTGCCTTCCTGACGTCGAACTCGGGGTCATCCTCCGTCCTTTTCACCAGCTTGTAGTAGCTGTTGACGGGTGTATAGCTTTTGAGGACATCGAGAATGAAGCGCTCTTCGATGGCCTGCTTCATCGTATAGCCATGAAACGGCTTGTGCTTGATTTTGCCTTCGGCGTTTGGCGGCAGCGCTTCGCCGAACATTTCGAGGGTCTTGTTTTTGGGCGTGGCGGTAAAGGCAAAGTAGCTCGCATTGGTCAGCAACTTATGCGCGGCCATGCGCTTTTCCAGCGCCTCGTTGACGGTATCCTCGGGATCGGGACCGTCGTCACCCTCTCCCGTATTACCAAGCGCCTGACTCATCGCCGCCGAGGTTTTTCCGCCCTGACTTGAATGCGCCTCGTCGATGACGATAGCAAATGACTTTCCTGCCTCCGTCGCGATCTCGTCTAGAATGAAGGGGAATTTTTGAACCGTCGAGACGATAATCTTTTTTCCTTGCTCGATGAATTTGCGCAGGTCGCCAGAATCCTTGGCGTGCCCCACGGTGGCGCCAACCTGCATGAACTGCTTGATGGTCTTTTGGATCTGGTCGTCGAGGATGCGCCGGTCCGTAACGACGATCACGGTGTCGACAACTTCCTTTTCGTCGCGTTTCACGCCAATCAACTGGTGGGAAAGCCACGCGATTGAATTCGACTTGCCGCTGCCCGCCGAATGCTGGATCAGGTAGCGCTTGCCCACGCCGTTATCCTTCACGTCCGCCAGCGCCTTGCGGACCACGCCAAGCTGATGAAAGCGCGGCCATATTTGCGAACGCTTTTTTTTGCCGGTGCGCTTATCGGATTCTTCGACAATCTGCGCATAGTTCTCGAGGATATTGGTGAGCCCCGCCGGCGTCAGTATCTCTTTCCACAGATAGTCGGTTTTAAGCCCGCGGGGATTCGGCGGATTGCCCGCACCATCGTTGTAGCCCTTGTTGAAGGGTAGGAACCACGACGGTTTCCCCTTCAACTCTGTGCACATCATCACTTCGCTGTCGTCCACAGCGAAATGCACGACGCAGCGACCAAACTCGAAGAGGCGCTCCCGCGGATCGCGGTCGCGTCTATACTGTTCGACGGCGTCATTAACGGTCTGCTTGGTAAGGCTGTTCTTAAGCTCAAACGTTGCGATCGGAAGGCCGTTGATGAAAAGGCAAAGATCGAGCGCCCGGCGCGTTTCGTCCATGCTGTAGGCGAGCTGCCGTGTGACAGAGAAGCGGTTTTGCGCGTGTAGCGCAGTCGCCTTTGCATTCCCCGGCGACGGCGTGCCGTAGAAGAGCTCAAGATGAACAGGACCGTGATCGACGCCCTTGCGCAGCACGTCGATCACACCGCGCTTGCTGCCAAGCTCCGATGACAGCCGTGCAAGAAACTTGAGGCGATTGATGTCCTTGACGTCGTTGGGATCAACGATGCCCAGCTTTTTGAACTCGTCCGGCTGTGTGGCGAGAAGAAACGCCAATAGTTGATCCACGTCGATTGCGTGTGCACGGTCGAAGCTTTTGGGGCTGCCGGCGATATAGCCCGCATCGCCGAATGTTGGCCCCTTCGACGACGCCACGTCCGGCATTACTGCCAGCCCGTCGTCGCCAGTCAAATAGCGCATGACGATGGTTTCGAGGCCTTTTTCGCTGACATCGGTCGTCATGCGGCGGCCTCGACGTCTTCGACATTATCCCCGTTCATCAAATCAGTATCTTCCGCGATGACCTCTCGCAGTTCTTCATCAGGAACTCGCAATGCTGCATCGCGCACGTCGAGTTTTCCCATCACCACGTCGGCGACTAGCCGCGTGCGGAATTCGCGCAAAAGCTCGATCTCGCGCTCAAGGTGGGAAATAGCGATGTGTATTTGGAGTAAGCTACCATCTAGTGCCGTTGCTATCCGTTCTTGCTCATCAAGAGGGGGAAAGCACACTTGCAGACCACGCAACTCATCGGGGTAAATATGCTTAATCGTCGTTCCTCGACACATCGTGGCCTTTTGATAGGTGGCACCATAACTGTCGAATAGGTATCCAAGAAACGGCGCATGCACAGGATTCGATGGACGCAAGATCACCAAATCGCCGCCACAGACGGCTGGACTCGCAATTAGGTTCACTGCGGACTTTCCGATTTCTTCGATCTTCTCGCCAGATGCAGCAAAGAGGACGTCGCCGTATCGGATCGGCGTGTAGTCGACGGCGCGCTCAGGACTTATGAAGGTGCGCGACTGCCAAATGAAGTTATTGTAAGTGGTGTAAAGCTCTCCATAGCGAACACAAGGGACACCTTCGTCGACAGCATCTTCTTTTGTCCCCCCGGAGCCCTTCAACAGTCGTCCAATGTGTCTCGCTTGATGGATCTGCCAATGTCGCGGAATGTCTCCAAACCAAGGAGAGCCAGAGGGCTTTCGGCGGACAGGTGTTTCTACGCCACCCGTCACTGCTTCATGGATAATGGCCCGCTTTTGCTCCTTCAGAAGCGCGATTACCCTCCTTTTGGAACCGACCGCTTTCTCCATCCGTGCATGCGTCCAGTTGAGGAATCGCACGATTGCAGCCTGTTCTTCAGGTGGAGGATAGGGAGACCTTATCTGCTTGAATTGATCCCAATACAGTCGGTTTCTATCCTTCACGATGCCACGCGAGCGATTGTCGATTTCGGCCATATAGGCGGCAGTGCGGAACAGCCGGACGTAATATTCTGGTTCGACGTTCACATATGGGCGCGCAACGACGTAGGCAGGACTCACTAATCCATCCACCGGCGAAACGCCGACAGCGCCTTGCCATAGGCGCATCATGTTGTAAGCCACCTCACCCTTTACAGCCCGCTTGTACTTGCCGGCATCGGACATAACCTGCTTGCGAGTTGACGCCTCGAAGTTGCGAACGCGTACGCCTGTATTCAGAGAGACTTCCAGAATCGGGAGATCCGCATAGCCGGTTTCGTTTCGTTGTCCGAACAAACTGCCATTTCGAACGACATTCCAATGTTTTGGAATTTGTTTGACCCACGGCAGCGTAGATTCTTTGTACTCTGGGTAAGGCTTAAGGTCGGCGATCATTCTCCGGCCACCTTTAAAAGCTCGTCGAGCAGGCCTTCAGCCTCTCGCTCTGCAACAATAATGTCTGCGCGAATTTCCTCCAGCGTACGCAGCGCCTGCGGCTTGTAGAAGTGCCGCGTAAAGCTGACTTCGTAGCCGATCTTGGTCGCATCTTCCTTGATCCATGCATCCGGTGAGTACGGCAACACTTCCCGGCGAATGAAGGCTTCGATGCCGCCGTCTTCGAGTAGCGGGATTTGCTCGGTATCCCGCAAATCAGAATCCGGCTCATACTCAACGATGGCGGGCTTGCCCTTCATAGTTGCCTCAAAGAGGCCGTTCAGCGGGTCGGCCTTCGCTTTGCCGGGCTTGTGCACCTTCGAGATAACAGGCGGCGCGGTCTCTACGCGCCAGCTTGCGGTCCTGAGAATCTGCCTCTTGTCAGCGGCGGAAAGCTTGATGCCCGCCTCCTTGAGGGCGGCGTCAACATGCTCACGGAAGATGTTGTGGTCTTCGTAGAGTTTGTCGCCTAGCGCTGCGCGCAGTACGGTCGCGGCTTCAACTAGCCGGCCATCTCTTCCCCAAGTCGCGGAGTTGCGCAGCTTCTTTTTCTTGTTCTCTGGCAATCCCTTATTGGTATTGCGTTCGGTTTCATCTTCCGCTTCCTCTTCCTCTTCCACTTCATCGTCATCTTCATCCCCCCATCCGGCCAGACGCTTTTCGAGCGCCGCGGAGATTTCACCAAAGTCCGTAAAGAGAGAATCGCCAAACTCGTCATACAGGGCCGCGCGAATATCTTCCTCGCCAGACGCAAAGCGCAGGGATTCAATAGTCTTGGGCGTGAGCTGGCTATGCAAGCGCAGCGGACGCTCAACAGTCACTTTCCAATAGCCGAAAGCGGCATTCGGAAAAATCTTGGATTCGGGCGTTTCCTCGAATTCGAGGAACAGACCAGTGATGTGCGTTATGTCATCGGGCGAAAGTTCGCAGTTCTTTTTGCCGAGGTTCTTGCGAAGCGGCTTGAACCGCTGCGTTGCGTCGATGAGCTGGATCTTGCCCATGCGCTGCGCAGGTTTTCTATTCGTCAGTATCCAGACGTACGTCGCGATCCCGGTGTTGTAAAAGAGATTGAGGGGCAGCGCGACAATGGCTTCCAGCCAGTCGTTTTCGATGATCCAGCGACGGATATTGCTTTCGCCCTGACCGGCGTCGCCCGTGAAAAGGGACGAACCATTGTGTACTTCAGCGATGCGGCTGCCGAGCGCCGAGGTCAGGTTCATTTTTGACGCCATATTCGCGAGAAAAAGCATCTGACCGTCACTGGTGCGGGTGACGAGAGAGAGTTCCTCACCGCCGTGCATCACCTTAAAGCGGGGATCGCGGATACCGTCTTTTCCGCCCATCACCTCTAAGTCTTTCTTCCAGCTCTTCCCGTAGGGCGGATTTGCGAGCATGAAGTCGAATTCACGCGCGGGGAACGCATCGTGCGATAGCGTTGACCATTCCGCGCCGCCGACAATGTGCTCGGCGCTTTCGCCTTCACCTTTGAGCAGCATGTCGGCTTTGCAAACGGCGTAGGTCTCAGGATTGATCTCCTGTCCGTAGAGCAGGCATTTGACTTCCTGTTTACGCTTGGCTGCGAGTGCGGTGAGCGTTTCTTCCGCGACGGTAAGCATGCCACCGGTTCCGCAGGCGCAGTCGTAAAGCAGATAAGTGCCGGCCTTGATCTGATCGTCAATTGGTAGGAATACGAGGTTTGCCATCAGGCGGACAGCATCCCTTGGCGTCCAGTGTTCGCCCGCCTCCTCGTTATTCTCTTCATTGAATTTCCGGACCAACTCCTCGAACACTGTACCCATCGCGTGGTTGTCGATACCGGTGGGGGACAGGTCGATCTCGGGGTCCAGAAACTTGTTTATCAACGTACCGAGCGAGTCGGCCTTGGAAAGCGTTGAAAGCTGATTTCGGAATTTGAAGTTGTCGAGGATGCCCTGCACATTCGGTGAGAAGCCATTCAGATAGTCCTCGAAATCGGCCAGAAGCCGCTGCTGGTTGGCTCGAGATCTTAAATCGCGCAGGGTGAATTTGGATGTGTTGTAAAAGGCCTGGCCGGCGGCAGCGCAAAGCGCGGCATCCTGCTCGATAATTCGGGCGTCATCGAGCATCTTCTTGGCTTCGAGAACGGCGTTCTTAGTCGGTTCGAGAACAGCATCCAAGCGGCGCAAGACGCACATTGGCAGTATGACGTCCGCGTATTTGCCGCGCCTAAACAGGTCGCGCAGAACGTCGTCGGCGATGCCCCAAACAAATGAAACAATCTTGTTGTGCGTCGCCTGATCCATATCCATTGCCCCGTAGACGGCTCCACGGCTCCGAAGTGATGAGTATTGAATATGCAAGTTCTGGTTGTCTAGCCATGAGTCCGCGCGGACGAGCACTGAATGCCCCCGCCCGAGCCACCGACACGCAGGGATCACTGCCTAGCTTGGACGGGCCAATTGAGAAACGCTGGTGTGACTGGCGGATGCCGAACAGTATTGACCCCCACTCCTCCAATCAGGACTGGTCTCTTATCGAGCCGATCGCCACGCTGATATCCTCACAACACGGGTTCTTAGAAAGGTATTTCGTCATCAATGAGCGGCGGCGCCTTGGCAGTCGCTAGAAGAGCCTTCGTAAGGGGATCCTGAGACAGTAGCTCGTCGATTTCCGTCGCCATCTCTTCGGCTGACTTTTTCAGACGCGGCAGTGCTTGCCTATGAGAAATGAAGCCTGTCGGATCTTCGCCCATTTTCAACGAGATGATCTTCACCCCGCGCGCGACAGCAAAACCGACTTCTTGTTGAGTCCAGACGCTGGCAGAGAAGCCTGGCGTGTGCATCGCTATGAAAGCATCCATGTGAAACAGCGCGCGTTTAATTTCGTCCTGCCACTCAAGGGTGGGATGAATGTCCTCGTGCGCCACAAAGCCACTGATGCCGTAAGGCAATAGGCATTCCTTGAGCCGCGTGGCTTTGATCTTTTCTTTCGAGATATGACTGATGAAAAGACGGACGAGGCCTGTGTCGCGCCAGTTCACGGGAGCACTGAGCGCGGCACCCTGAGCACCAATCCCTAGATCGTCTGCTATCTCTACGATCTTAGAGAGCGGCAGTGGAGTGAGAGCCGCGCGCGCATACACCCACTTGCTGTTTGCCGTCACGTTCTCGGGGTGTGCGATTCCGCTGGCGGTAAGGTAGTCGTCAAGTTCGCCAAACGAAAAGCGAGATTGAAGCTCGCGACCGATCTTGTCGATGAGCGCTAACCGCTCGGAGATTTTCATGCCGCGCCCTCAGCGGCCTTGCGGAAGGCATCCATAGCCTCGGAGGGATCATCCGTCATGTCCTTCGCACCGAGCTCCAGTGCCCATTCGATCAATGTCGTGAAGCTCGCCTCCGAGAGCCCCAGCGTCTTCTGCTCATAGTGCCAGCGGATCACAAGGTGCGGATTGAGAATCAAGGCATGGCTCATCAGACCCGACTTCCCCGCTTTGATGTCGATGAACAGCAGGTCTGCGAGTTTTTTCGCGCGCGTTCGCCAAGTGTATTCTGCCCGATTGCCGGTGAAGCCCGCCGCGACTGCTAAGTCTCGTTGCTTTGCGAGCGATGCGAACGAATTGTCCCAGGTCGAGCACCAGAGCGTCATGTATGTTTCGGAGAGGCGAGTGCCGTTGCCCATTTCATCCATTATTCGAAGGATGATGGGCATGGTCTTGGGGATCGTTGCGAAGCCCTTGTTGACCTTGCGATCCCAGATGACGGATTGCGCACTGGGCCAAAGTTGATCGCGCAGTGCTAGTTGTTTCTTCGTTATGGCATTCACTGCCCTGACGCTTACCATCGTTCATCCTCGCCAAAGAATTGAAGGGGCGGGCCGGGGTATGGACCCCCGGCCCATGTGCATATCCCGAGCGTAGGTTCCGCTTTGGACACGGACTCAGCTCGGCATCTACGACGTTTCGAAATATGCGAGAGAATCCGTTGTATTTCAATGACTTAGGCTGATAAAGCGGGTGCTCTAATGCCCTGAACCTAGGCTTTCGAGTATGGCAAATGTCACAACTTTCGACAATAAGAGGAACTCAAGTGCAGAGCTTGATTCAACTCAGAAGGGAAATTGTCTTTCAAAACGACGACTTACGCGCCCCGGCGCTGTGCTCACGGTGCTGCATGTGCTGACGGTGCTGCCTGTGCTGCCCGTGCTCACGGGAGGGTGTGGGAGGGGCGGCTTGCGCTAGTCCGCTTCGGGTCAGAAGCGGCAGTCGCGCGCACAAGCCTACATCTCCGCGCGTCGGGCTATAGCCCGTAGCGATGCTTCCATCCTTGACGGTGGGTTGACTGCACGGCCTCGAGCATCGCGCCCGCGCCAGCCTGCTCCGCACCTTCCATCGGTATCAGCGTCCTCCACTTGACGCGGTCAATAATCTTTGCATAGCAGCCAGCAAAGAAGGCCTGCGCTTCATCGGGCCAGCCAGGCCGATATTCGTTCTCCATCTCCAGGAACTTGCGCACCAGAAATATGACGAGATCCGACACCTGCACCATCGGATGCCGCACCGAGTCCACCGGGTACGTGAACTCGACCAGCCGCTTCAGGCGACGCGCCTTGACACCCTCGTATCGGCGGTAGTGGGTGATCGCGTCGATCTGGGTGTGATACTCCTCCTTGGGGTCGATGATCACCATGGCGCGCGCGCTTTGACCGAGGTTCTTCTTAGTGTGCCTCTCGATGTAGCTCACAAGATAGTTGAAGCTAAGCAGGTATGGCACATTGAGATCAAAGAAGGCTTCCGGCGCGCCAGCGACCCGCGCTGCCATTCGGGCCTTGTCGATGCCGATAAAGTGAATCGCGTGTCCGCGCTCCGCGATGATGTCAAGATACCGGTGTGCCAAGGCGTTGCATTCCTCCTGACCCCGCCCCGCGAAGATCCCCTGACGGTTGATGAGATCGCAGGCGTGCAGTTCGGCACCAGCAGGCCGAGCTCCACCGAAGAAGTTGTCCAAGGCGCCGTTGAACCGCTCGGTGGTCGAGCGCCAGGCTTCGTCAGTCACGCTGATGCCGCCGAGCACGAACACGGGCTGCTCCGCATCGGCAAGGTTGATGCCGGTGCATCCCGTCTCGTCCAGATAAGAGAAGTGCATGTCGATATAGCAAGCTGCGGTAGCCAGCTTGTCAACTCGAAGATGTACGACGAAACCGGTTCGAACTTCCAACCAGAAGTTTCTGTCGCCGTCGGGACTGCAAGCTAAGCCACGACCTCCAATAACTTCCCAAGCCTGATTATCCGAACTAGGTCTCATGCGCCTTGGTGAGACGTGGGACACCTGGCCTGGCCTATCCAGAACAGTATTTTCCCCACTCATCCATTAGAGCTCGACGCTTCTCCAGCAGATCGCTTCGCTGATAGGCGGCTTCAACCTTGTTTCCGATGGTGTGGGCCAGTGCAGCTTCGACGACTTCGCCGGGGAAGCTCGTACGTTCTGCCGCCCACGTCCTGAAGGTTGACCTAAACCCATGAGTGGTGATGTCGCCGCGCCCCATGCGGCGCAACGTCATTAGCAGGGCCATACTGCTAAGGGGCTTGCCCTTTCTGGCTCCAGGAAAAACGAACTTCCCAAATCTCAACAGTTGGACCTCCTTCAGCACCTCCACAGCCCGATCTGAGGCATTGTCAGAGCAAATTGGTTTACTTTGCCAAAACGTCAGAACCGGATTTTGCGGCCATTGATTTTCCTGCATTTCTCCGGGTCGATCTGAGCGGTTCGATGGCCGCTCCAAGTATTTAGA
>Ga0075530_1001149_pt1 | contig 12687 bp, 11 predicted proteins | sample NGEPerD_2_FD_75101 | JGI IMG/M metagenome (GOLD analysis project Ga0075530, IMG submission 75101) | Arctic peat soil microbial communities from the Barrow Environmental Observatory site, Barrow, Alaska, USA - NGEE PermafrostL1-D | ecosystem: Environmental > Terrestrial > Soil > Wetlands > Peat ...
TAATGAATCTTTAAAAGCTCCAATAATTGTTCCTTTTTCTTCATCATTGACAAAAATCATTAAAGGTTGTATAATAGGCTAATAATTAATAGTTCATTTTCAATTTAAAAATAAAATAGATTACATCATGAAAAAATTTTTTAAAACTTGTATCTTGTTTTTTAAGACTTCACCACTGAAACGTTGGGACATCATTATGCGTATGTCTATCTTAGGATTGCTTTCCGCTTTTATGATTTGGGGCATTATTTACGAAGTATTCGCTCACCACCTAAGCGTCTTGGCTTTTACCCCAACAACCCTAGTCATAATCGTGGCTGCCATTTGGATGATTAACCCTCCAGTCTTTGAAGCGTGGTTGCAATCCAATTCTCTTGATGATACTAAAAAATAGAAATCATCAAAAAACAAAAATAATCATCTTTCGGGGTGATTTTTTTATTCTCGCATGTCCGAATTGCGATTAAAAATCTCTAAGACATTTTTAAATAAAAAGGCGATGGTCATCGGACCAATACCGCCGGGTACCGGTGTAATATAAGAAGCTTTATCTTTTAAATCCTCAGAGTCAGCGTCACCTAAAACTTCATCACCAACTTTAGAAATTCCAATATCAATTATCACGACCCCATCTTTAACCATGTCTTGTTTGATTTTGTGCGGTTCCCCTAAGGCGCTCACAATTAAATCAGCTTTTTTAATATCTTGGCGTGGACAAATTTTAAAACCGCGCTCAACTAAAACTTCTTCTATCCCACGACCAAAAACATCGGAGTTATAGAGTGCACAAGCCAATTTTCCCGTGCCTGTCATTTTTATTTCTTCTAAACACGCAGCGACAGAAGCTAAAACAGGAGAAATAATATAATCAGGATGTTGAGGATGAAAACCATCAACGTCTTTCTCGGGATCAATGGCTTCAATTATTTTATTGGTATTAAATTTTTTAGGTAACGGTAATTGTACTAAAATCCCATCCACCGCTTCATCTTGATTTAAAAATTTTATCGCTGCTAAAACATCATGCTCGTTAGAATCAGCCTCAAACTCATAAAGCTGGGTGTCGACGCCGACTTTTACCCCTTCTCTTTGTTTCAGCGCGACATAAATTTTAGAATCTTCACGTTCACCTACTAAAATAATGGCCAAGTTTGGCCTTGGTCCATTAAGTTCAAATATTGTTTGCGTAATTTCATCTTTAATTCTTTCCGCAATTAATTTACCATCAATTAACTTTACCATAATTTATTTTATTTTGTAGGAATCGGAAATTGCTCACACATTTTCTTAATCGCTTCTTTAAGCTCCGCCAGCTTACCTTCATTATCTTTATTCATCAAGGCCTCATCAATATAAGCAGTAATCAACTTCATTTCCGGCTCTTTCATACCACGAGTAGTAACCGCCGGGGTGCCAATTCTGACACCCGAGGGATTCATTGGCGGATTGGGATCATTAGGGATTGTCGAGCGAGAAACGGAAATGCCAATTTTTTCCAAAGTCTGTTCGGCATCTTTACCGACTAAATTTTTGGAAGACAAATCTAGAACCATTAAATGATTGTCGGTTCCTCCGGAAATAATTCGATAGCCCCGCGCTAAAAATTCGGCTGCCATGGCTTTAGCATTTTTAATTATCTGGGCGGAATATTCTATAAATTCCGGTCTTAAGGCTTCGCCGAAAGCGACCGCTTTGGCGGCGGTGATATGATCATGCGGTCCGCCTTGCATTCCCGGAAAAACAGCCCTGTCTATCTGCTTAGCATATTTTTCCTTACACATAATAATCGCCCCGCGTGGACCCCTTAAAGTTTTATGCGTTGTGGTTGAAACAACATCAAAAATTGGCACCGGATTTTTTAATTGCTGGCCAGCAATCAGTCCAGCAATATGAGCAATATCAGCAAAAGTATAAGCCCCAATCTCATCAGCAATATCTTGAAATTTTTGCCAATCAATTTCCCGAGAATAAGCACTAAAACCAGCCACAATCATTTTTGGTTTTTCTCGTAAAGCAATTTCGCGCACTTCAGCCATATCAATAATCCCAGTTTCCGAATTAACGCCATATTGAACAAAATTATATAAGCGTCCGGAGAAATTAACACTATGACCATGAGAAAGATGTCCGCCGTGATCTAATTTTAATCCCAAAACTTTATCGCCCGGTTGTAAAAAGGCCATATAGACCGAAGCATTGGCGGGAGAACCGGACAAAGACTGGACATTAACATGTTCGGCGTCAAATAATTTCTTGACTCTTTCAATCGCCAAATTTTCAATATCATCAATAATATAATTACCGCCATAATAACGATGACCAGGATAACCTTCACTATATTTGTTGGTTAGCACCGTGGCCATCGCTTCCAAAACGGCCGGGGAAACATAATTCTCAGAAGCAATTAGTTCTAATTCCTCATTCTGACGCTTTTCTTCCCTGGCAACAATATCAAAAACGGCGCTATCTTGATTTTGCAAATGGTCGTACTTCATAATTTTATAATTATTTTTGTACTTTAATCTTAATCCCGTAAGGGGCTTTTGTCAAAAGTAATTTTTTATTTGATTCGACGAAATAAAGGCCCATACATATCTTCTTTTATATCAATTTTTAACTCATTTTTATTAACTCGCTCGCTGTACTCGACCGGCGCCTCATTAATTAAAGCGAGCGGTTTCTTTTCGTCCCCTTCGCCCATACATAAAACAGCGGCCGTCGCTAAACTGTCAACAACATCAACTCTTTCATAAACAAAAGGTCGCTTAAAAATATCGAGCTTGCCCTGGTATTCTTTTAAACCCTTAAAACCGGCATAACCGGTCGCGATGCCAACAACGCCGGCACGTAAAAGCAAACAACGACTATCAGTTATAATCACGCCGAAATTTTTAAGCCTATGCTTATCACAAAAATATTTTCTAATTTTGAACGCCGATTTAAAACTATCTTCGGGCAGTAAAATAAGGTGACCATCCGCATTACTTTCATCAACCCCGGCATTAGCCATAACCGTCCCGTCTTTAATCGTTAGATAGACATATTTAGTTTTTATAACCAAATCACTTTCTCCTTTTATTATTTTAACTTTATTTTTTTCATCAATATATTTTACAAGTCGTCCTTCCGCTAAGGCGATAATTTTCGAAGTGACAACTAAAATACTTTTTTCCGTGAAGATCGGAAAATATTTTTCGATGAAAGAAATTAAATTCTCATTCGGTTTAAATATTGTTGTTCGAACCGCTTTTATTTTCATACTTTAAAAAATAAATTCCTAAATAAGATAAAGGCGTATATAAAAACCCCATTAATATTTTATATAAATACCAAGGAATGCTCATTAAAATAATCGTTTTAAGCGAATAAATTCCCGCAAAAGCAATCGTCATAAAAATCGCCGAATCAAAAAGTTGCGACCAGAGATTAGATAAATTTGACTGGAGCCAAAACGCTTTATTGTTTAATCTTTTCTTAAAAAAGAAAAAAGCGTAAACATCTTGATATTCCGAAATTAAATAAGCGACGAGAGATGCGGTCGACATTCTTAAAGAAATTCCGAAAATCGTATTAAAGCTGTCTTTAAATTTTAAGCCGCTTTCCGCCCAAGGTAAAGCGAGAGAAATTAAAGAATAAATCATAAATAAACAAATACTGATAAAGCCGGCGAGGACAAAATTTTTCGCCATTTTTTTCCCATAAACCTGGCCGATTACATCGGTCGTTAAAAAAACGAAAGGAAAGAAAAAAACCGCAACCGATAAATGAGTCCCGAAAATAAACGGCATTATTTTTAAGCCGAGCGTATTGGCGGCTAAAAGCGAAACAAGATAAAGAACTAGGACGATAATAATCTTGAAGTTTACTTTTTCTAAAACCATAGTAAAAGATAATTAAATAAATAAAAAAACGTCCCGGAAGGACGCTTTAAGAAAAATCAAAAAGGTTTCCAGGTTAAAAAAATAAACTAACTAAAACAAACCCCGACCAAGTTGTGATATTTTTAGTGATTAACATAGTGTTATTATTACATATTTATTGAGCAATAACAACCAGGCGATACAAATACTAGATTTTCTTAACCATATAAGTTTTTTGTAACTTATAGCCAAATTTTTTATAATATCCTCGGACGCCTACTCCTGAAATTACGGCTATTTCTTTAATTTTATTTTCTTTCGCAATTTTTTCCGCTTCGGCCAATAATTGTCGACCCAGGCCGCTATGTTGAACTTTCTTATCACCACCAACAGAAACTAATTTACCATAAACATGAAGTTCACGGATTATGGCCGGGGCAATCGGACTATGAGCATCGATTCTTAAACGACAAAAACCATATAGAGTTTTATGGTCCCGGCTATCAGCGCTTAAGAAAAATTCCCGACCACCAGACGAGGGGTATTCAATAATGTTTATTTTTGGCGAAATAATATATCCATCTTTAACTTCGCGACAGCGAATACAATGACACTGAACACCTCTTTGTTGTAAAACCTGTCTTAAGTTAGTAATTTTATTACCGGCAACAATTGATTCTCCAGGGATATCACGAATCAACCTAATAATTCGAACATATTCCGGCACCGCCGCTTTACATTTTACAATTAAATCTTGCAGAATTTTATCACTGTACGGTTTGTACTTACCCTGCAAATACCACTCATATAATAAGCTGCCTTTAATAACAACCGTAGGATAAAATTTTATCTGATCTGGTTGAAAACGTTCATCTGTGAACAACATTTTAAACATTTTCAAATCTTTGGCAGGAGTGGCGCCCGGTAAAGCCGGCATAATATGATAAGTAATTTTAAAACCATATTCCTTAAGGAGTTTAGTTGCCTCGACCACTTCGTAAACCCCATGCCCACGTTTATTTAACTTTAAAATATCATCGTCTAGTGCCTGAACCCCCATCTCTACGCGCGTACAACCGAATTCTCTCATTTCTATTAACTCTTGCTTATTTATATAGTCTGGCCGGGTCTCTAAAGTTAAACCAATAATTCTATACCTGGCGTTTTCGTTCTTTGTTTGCTCGCGCGCGCAGGCTTTTTTTAAATTAAACAAACTAAGATTTTGTTTATAAAAAGCAGTAACTTTTATTTTAAAGCCGTCGTCATTTTTAACACTAGATAATTTTTTAACACGCAAACGAGCATAATCATTGGCCGCTCGAAAACAATTAGCAATGTACCAATATTTATATTTTTGCGGCAGATAACTCCAAGTACCACCAATCACAATAATTTCAATCTTTTCTGATTCGTGACCATTATTTTCCAAAGCTTTTAATCTTAAAACCACTTGCTTATAAGGATCGTATTGGCAACGAATAGCCCGCATAACCGCCGGCTCATTAGATAAATAGCTGACTGGAACATTTTCTTGATGTGGACAATAGGCGCAAGTTCCCGGGCAGGGATAAGCTTTGGTTAAAACCGCCACCGGAGCAATTCCCGAAAGAGTTCTAACTGTTCTTTTTCGCAAAAGATTTTCAAAAGACTCTGATCTTTTAATAATTTTAGCAACTAAAAGCAAGCGATAGGTTCTAAAAATGTCAGAATTAAGGATGGTAGATATCTTAAATTCCCGACAATAAGCCCGTTTAACGTCCTCCAGTTGATCACGATCTGTAAGTATATTTAAATTTTCAACTATTAATTTTTTTATTGCTTCTACCATCTTTTTAGAGTATAATTAAGTCTATAATCTAATTAACAATATAACATTTTTCTAAATTAAACAAGGATTATTATGAATACTAAAACTTTAAAAATCTTAATTATTGCCGCTATTATCGTTATTCCGCTAGGAGTCTTCGGTGCCAGCAACAATAATAATGAACAAATTCTTATTGCCGAAAATGATGTTGTTTCTGGAAATCTAATGGCCGCCAGTAAAACCATTACTATTGACGGCACAATTAGCGGCGATGTAATTGCTGCCGCCCAATCAATAACCATTAATGGCCGCGTAGATGGCGATGTCTTAGTGGCTGCCCAAAACATTGTTATTAATGGCGAGGTGGGCGGAAATATTAGAGTTATCGGTAATTCCATTACTATTAATAGTCAGGTAGCCAGAAATCTAAATGCTTTTGGCTTCGATGTCGTTATTGGTAAAGACGCTAGAATCGGTTGGGATGCTATGCTTATAGCTTCTAGTGCTCAAATAAAAGGAACAATTAATGGTACCTTAAATTCCCATATTCAAAACTTAATAATCTCCGGAAAAATTGGTAAGAATGTAACCATTAACACTTACAATAAAGAACAAGTTCAAAAAATAATTATTACCAAGGAAACAATTATTAATGGCGACCTTAACTATACTTCAGCAACTAGAGCGGAAATTGAATCCGGTGCTAATATCTCTGGACAAATAAATTATCAAGCGCCAGTAATCCAAAAAAAGAATACCATTTCTACTTGGATTTGGGAAAGAGTTTTTTCTATTCTTTCTATGCTTCTAATTGGTTTAATTTTACTCTTTATAACCACCAAACATACTAATAATATTTTAAAGGTTACTAAAACTAAACCGGGAAAAGTATTTCTGATTGGAGCAATTGTTTTTCTAATAATTCCGCCTCTGTCTCTAGTTTTAGCAATCACAATTATTGGCTTGCCTTTGACCGCAATTTTAATGTCCCTATGGTTAGCCGGCCTGTTCTTGGCTAAAACGATGATGGCTATTTTTATAGGAAACTTGTTAATTAAAGATTTACTGAAAAAGCCGCAAGCGCCTTTATTCTGGTCTTTAATTTTTGGAACGCTTATTATATCAATATTATTTTCACTTCCCTTTGTCGGTTGGATTGTAAGTTTGCTTACCGTTTGGCTCGGCCTCGGAGGAATTTTATTTTATGTTATCAATCAATCCAAAAATATTTAAAGCTTACGACATTCGCGGAATTTACGGCGAAGATTTTGATAACGAGCTAGCTTATCGCTTAGGTTTAGCTTTTATTGAGTTAAGGAAATCTGACCCCGATTATATAAGCGGCCGCGTTTTTAAAATAGCCGTCGGGCGAGATATGCGCCTCTCCTCTCCGCTTCTTAAAGAAAATCTAATTCGCGGTTTAAGAGACGGCGGGGCTGATGTTCTGGATTTAGATTTAGTATCAACTCCGACTTTTTATTTTGCCGTGGGCAAGAATAGTTGTGACGGTGGAATTATGATTTCCGCTTCCCATAACCCCAAACAATGGAATGGCTTTAAACTAGTGAGAAGCAAAGGAATACCGATAAGCGGCGAAACTGGCATCAGCTTCTTGAGAGATAAAATTCTTGAAAACAAATTTATTCCAGCGAAAACACGCGGCCAAATAACATTACACGAAAATTCTTTAGAGGAAGAAATTGCTTATACCTTAAAACGAGCTGATATTAATAAAATAAAAGCGTTAACGGTGGTTGCCGACGCCGCTAACAGCATGGGCGCCACTTATTTAAAAAAATTATTTGAGCATCTGCCAACTATCTTAATTCCCCTTAACTTTAATTTGGATGGTTCCTTCCCCGCCCATGAAGCCGACCCTCTAAAAGAAGAAAATTTAGAACAACTAAAAAGAATGGTTTTAAATCATAAGGCGGATTTAGGAATTGCGACTGACGGTGATGGTGATCGGATTTTCTTTGTTGATAACCAAGGAGAAACTATAAATCCGGCCATTGTTCGGGGCTTATTGGCTAAACTTTTCTTAAAAGAAAAACCGGGAGCCAAAATTGGCTATGATGTCCGTCCGGGAAAAATTACCGTTGACTTAATAACTGAAAATGGCGGTCAACCAATTATAACTCGCGTCGGACATTCTTTAATTAAAGAGCAAATGATTAAGGAGGATATTTATTTTGCCGGTGAATCGTCTGGTCATTTTTATTTAAATACTGAACTTGGTTGTTTCGAATATCCAAGCATAATAATTCTAAAACTCTTGACCGAATTTTCCGAGGCTAACCGCCCCATTGCCAGCTATGTTGCTGATTATAAAAAATATTTTGCCTCCGGAGAAATAAACAGAACTGTCAAAAATAAGGATGAGGTTTTAAAGCGCGTAGAAGATATGTTTTCAGACGGCAAAATTAATAAACTTGATGGTATCAGTATTACTTATCCCGATTTTTGGTTTAATGTCCGCGCCTCTAATACTGAAGATATTGTTCGCTTAAATTTAGAGTCGACGAATGCGGAAATAATGAAAACTAAAACGGAAGAAGTCTTGAAATTAATGTTCTAAAATAAAAACAAAAAAGACCTCAATTAATTTTTGGGGTCTTTTTTTATTAAACTATTTTATTTTCTCTCTACCTCAATTGTTACTTTGGATAATAAGGCCGCCAAAGCACCAATCGCGGCGAGTATTGGTGCGAAAACAGCTCCCACTACCGCGAAGGTAACAGGGATTTCCATCATCGTCTTCCCTTTTTCATTTTTAATAGTGATACGACGAACATTTCCCTCCTTTATTAAATCTTTAATCTTGGCCAACACTTCTTCGCCGGCGACTTTAAATTGTTCACGTGTCGTTTTCTCTTCTTGATTAGTTTTAGTTTTAGCATTAGCTTTAGTGGTCATACAATTAAAAATTAATAATAATTTATTTTTTATAAATAGGCATTCTGAGCATATTCCCGCAAAACTCTTTCCGTATTAAAGAAAGAAGCGTTAATGCCAATTACAAAGCGCATCATTTCTTGCCACTTCTGAGGATTGTTATAATAAAGCGGGATAATTTCTTTTTCTAATAGATTATAAAGACTAAGGGCGTCTTTATAATCTACATCGCCAGCGCTCGTAATTTTATTCCCCCAAATTGTCCAGCCGGTTTTTCCACGAATATACCCCTCACGCCACCAACCATCGAAAGTGCTAAGTTGCGGCACCCCATTATGGGCGGCTTTCATACCGCTAGTGCCAGATGCTTCATTGGGCGGTAAGGGAGTGTTAACCCACAAATCAACGCCCGCGGTCATTAATTTAGAAATATCGGTATCATAACCCTCTAAAAAAATAATTTTTATTTGTGGCTGATATTTTTTAATAATGGCACTAAGCTCGGCTACTAATTTTTTACCACCAACATCACCGGGGTGCGCTTTACCAGCATAAACTATTTGGATTTTGCCAACATTATTACTAATACTTATTAATTTTTCAATATCACTTAGCAATAATAATGGCCTTTTATAGGCCGTAAAGCGGCGTGCAAAACCAATGGTAAAAATTGCTTGTTCAAACTTAACCCCGGTTTTCTCTTCAACAAATTTTAACAAACGAGTTTTAGCCCCCTGATGCGCTTCCCAGATTTCAGCGTCTGGAATAATAAAAGCATTACGTAAAGATAAACTGGAGTGGCGCCAATTAAAAAGATGTTTATCATACAATTCGGCAAACTCAGGCGAGGTCCAGGTTAATGAATGAACACCATTAGTAATGGCGTGAATTGGATAGTCGGGAAACATTTTATGAGAAAACAAGGCATGGCTGATAGCCACGCCGTTGATATAGCCGCTAAAATAAAGCGCGACTTTGGTCATATTAACTTGCTTGTCCTTAATAATTTCTGGAATATTTAAAGGAAAATCCGGCTGATATTTTAAAACTAAATCCAAGGGGAAGATATCGTTCGCCATTTTAACTGGAGTATGGGTAGTAAAAATACATCTCTTTTTAGTGTCAGTAACTCTCGCAACTAAACTCTTCCGGCGTGAAGCTAGAAATTGGCTAATAGCTACAAAACTGCCGTGCCCTTCATTAATATGAAATTTTTTAATGCCATATCCAATGGATTTTAACATCGCGAATCCGCCGCGACCCAAAACTATTTCTTGAAGTAAACGATATTCCTTATTGTTGCCATAAAGCTTACCAGTTAAACTTTGATAAATCGGTTTATTCTCTGGAAAATTAGTATCCAGTAAATAAACTGGAATTTTAAAACCATCAGTACCGTTAATTAAATATCTCCAAGCACCAACCTTAACATTATCTTGACCAATTTTAATAATGGCGGTATTTCTGATTTTTTTTAGATGAGAAAAATCATAATCAACAACGATAGTTTCTTCTTGTTCCCCGGCAGCATTTATTTTTTGATCAAAATAACCCTGATCATTCAAAAGTGTAATCCCGACAATCGGTAATCTTAAATCAGCCGCCGAACGTAAAATATCACCGGCTAAAATACCTAAGCCACCGGAATAGGTTTTAATAGCGTTTTCCAGTTCCATCTCCATACTGAAATAAGCTATTTTAAATTTATCTTTATTGATGGCCATAATATTTGAATACTTTAATTAACAACCTCTACTCTATTTTAACATTTATCTTGATTTATTAGAATTAATTAATAAATCTTGATTTCGGGGATTTTTTCCTTCAACTCGATTAACCATAAAACTAACAGCCTCATTCATATTAGCTGTCTGTAATTTTATTTTGGGATGTTTATTGTGAAAAACCCTAAATACCTCATCGGCAAAAGCTTGCCCGATTAAAGGCACCTTATCAAAGTCAAAAACAATAATTTTAAATTGATTTAACCCCAGTAAAACCCTTCTCGCCTGTGATCGAGATATTTGAACGCCACCTTTTATAAAAAGTTTAATTTTAATTTCAGTTTTATCAAAACCAAAATCACTTTCTTCACCTATATTTGAAAACTCATCAAAAACTTCTTTCAGGTGCTTGTTGGAATTTGTGGACAATTTAAAAATTACCTTAGTTCCCTTTTTTCTTTTTCCCCTCCCCTTTATTTCCTGTAAAAAAATATCATTTATTTTATTATTTACGATTAGGCGATAGTCGTAACTTTCAAGAATGAACTCCTCTCCAGCCCTAGACGTAAAAAAAATTCCTTGGCCAGAGTGGGATGACGGCATGGTTGTTGTTTTCCCTTTTAAAAGATCCTGGATTGCCTCTAGTTCGGAATTTAATTTCTTTTTTTTCATTATATTTCTAAAAACGCCAATACCAAAATCATTAATAACGAAAACCAGCTGTTTTCCCTTAATCGAAACCTCAATCTCTATGTTATCGGTCTTTGAATGTTCGATGGCATTGTTTAGCATTTCCGAAAAAGAATATATAAAAATATGTCTGATATTTTCTTTCTGTTTCAAAATGATTGGAAATTGAGATTCTATTTGATCAAGAACTTTATGTTCTTCTAAATTATAATTTTTAAAAGTTTTTTTTATTTTAACCGGCAATATTTCTAAATGCGTCTTGGCGTATTCTGGAAAAGCATAAGCGGCTTTGATAGTGGATCCGATTTTTATTAACTGTCCAGACAATACTAATTCCGATAAAAATCTACTAGCATACTGGCGAGACACGCCAAAAACATTAACAATCTCCCTTGTTTTTATAACCCCCTTCTTTTTTGCGATTTGCATGATTTGCTTTTTTTCTAACATAAAGCATTATTGTATACTTATTGTAATCTATTTAATATACATTGTCAACCTATTGTAAACCACAATAAAACTAATTGTAATATTAATAAGAAAAAGGAGCCATTGAAATTATCTTGGGCTCTTTTTATTTAGGGTGGCTAATCGCAAAACTTGGAAAACTTTTTTAATGGATTATTTGGTAAATAATGACTTCCTCCCCACGCTCCGGTCAAAGTCCAAAGGACGACAAAAGAAAGTTTCTTCTTACTTTGACCTCTATGCGGGGTTTCCTGGCCTATTAAAAAGCCATCATTTTCAGATGGCCTTAATTTACTTTACTATAAATTTGGTTGTAATTATTTTCTTATTTATCAACATTCGAGCAAAATATACTCCTGATGATAATTTACTGAAGTAATTAAACTCAAATAATCCAGGAGGCTTAGCCCCTTTATCTATTGTCTCGACAATCCTACCGGCCATATCATAAATACCGAGGTTGATTGTGCTAGTCTCTTTTACCTCTATTGAGAAGGTAGCGTTTTGAGAAAAGGGATTAGGAAAAATCTTTAAGTTATTTCCCTTTTTATCAGACATCTCCAAGAAACTAGTCCCTAATGGTATATCGATTACTAATGGTATATCAATTACTCCATTGAGTGTATAAGTCCGATTATATAGGAGCGGACCATAGATTGTCGTTGGGGTATTATCGTTCGTGATAACATTATAATAGTCAAATTCCAACGGAGACCAAGCTTGACTATAATTGCTATAGATATAGCAAGCGGTTACTTGGGGAAACTCAGAAGAATCGGGAATGGTTTTAAACTCATCAGAATGATAATTAAAAAATATTTTATCAATATGGCTGATCTCCAGGGAATCCTCCGTTAACCAAAAATTTTTACCAATATCTATAGATGGGTAAACGCTTACTCTTTTTAATGTATCGGCGTTATGGCAAAAAAAACTATTCAGAAAAGTTCTATTTAGCGAATAGAACAAACCAATAATATTCACCCTAATTGCTATTTTAGGAAAGTCGTTAGGTTTATTCTCTAAAAAACAATAATAACCGAGACTATCATCGGGAAGACTATCATAGGGAACCCATCCATAACCTTTACTTCCCCAAGTAGTAACATTATCACCATGCCAATTAGGACCGTAGGAATTGATGTACCTAAGGGCTCCACGCTTGCCGTTAATAAGAATAGTGTCATTATAGCCAACAATACAAACAGAATGTATAGAATTATAGCGAACAGTACTAACAGCA
>Ga0075530_1001150_pt1 | contig 12681 bp, 14 predicted proteins | sample NGEPerD_2_FD_75101 | JGI IMG/M metagenome (GOLD analysis project Ga0075530, IMG submission 75101) | Arctic peat soil microbial communities from the Barrow Environmental Observatory site, Barrow, Alaska, USA - NGEE PermafrostL1-D | ecosystem: Environmental > Terrestrial > Soil > Wetlands > Peat ...
GCCGAGGAGCGCCCTTTCTGCACCGGCTTCAGGCTGGAGAGCGGCGGCGCCGAGTTGTAGACGTCGATCGCCCAGCTGGCCCCCACCCCGCCGGCGACGGCGAGCGCGATCGCGATCGCGCCGACCAGGATCGTCAGCTTGCGCTTCCAGCTTGCGCCATGCGACCTGCGTCGCTGCCGTCGCTCCCGGCTCGTCATCGCAAAAATTCTATTCAGCCGCGGTTGCCGGCCCTTTTCGCTCTGGCAAGCGCAATATCGCGCCCGCGGCGACGGGGGCGGCCGGGCTCAGGCGGCGGCCCTGATCCGCGCCCGCCACTCGTCGGCGTCGAAGCGGGCGGGCTCGGTCTCGCGCAGGAAGCGTTCGAGCGCGGCGATGAAGCGATCGGGGGCCTCCAGCTGCGGCAGGTGGCCGACGTCCTCGAAGACCTCGAGCCGGCTGGCCGGGATCGCCCGCGCGGCGTCTTCGCCGTGGCGGACCGGGATGATCGAGTCGCGGGCGCCCCAGACGATCAGCACCGGCACCGCCTCGGCGAGGTAGAGGCGGTCGCCGGCGGCGACGCGCTGGCCGCCGGTCCCGACCACGGCGCGCAGCGTGTCGAGGAAGGCGGCGCGGCGGACCGGGTCGTCGAGCGAAGCGTAGCCGCGGGCGACCTCGGCGACATCGAAGCTCGGCCGCAGACCGACCGCGGAGAGGCCGCGGCCGACGACCGAGCCGAGCCGCTGCCCGGCGCCGGCGGTGACCGAGATGAAGAGGTCGGCGCCGGGCAGCGCGGCGGCGCGCAGCACCGGGCTCACCTCGGGGCCGAGCCCGCCGCTGGAGACCAGTACCAGGCGCTCGACCATCTCGGGGAACTGGTAGGAGAGCTGCATCGCCACGCCGCCGCCGAGCGAGTGGCCGACCAGCGTCGCGCGCTCGTGCCCGAGCGCCAGCAGCAGGTCGCGCAGGCCGGCGGCGAGCGCCCCGATCGAGTAGTCGCCGCCACCCGGGTCGGAAGCTCCGTGGCCGGGGAAGTCGGGGGCGATCACCGTGTGGTGGCGGGCCAGCGGCTCGATCGTCTCGCGCCAGTTGTCGCAGGTGCCGGCGATACCGTGGATCAGCAGCAGGACCGGGCCCTCGCCCGCCTCGACATAGGAGACCGAGCGGCCGTGGACGACCGCCGTCTTGACCTGGGTCGCGGACATGCCGACACAGTACGCCCCGGCCGAGACAGGGTTACCGACGAGGCCGGTAGCCTCCTTCCAGTGCCCAGCTTCCTGCACACCTGCTACCGGATCGGCGAGATCGATCGCTCGGTCGCCTTCTACGAGAAGCTCGGCTTCGAGGAGGTGCGGCGGATGCCGATCGGCGACGAGGCGATCAACGTCTTCATGGCCATGCCCGGGGAAGATCCGCGCCTCGAGCTGACCTACAACCACGGTGTGACCGACTACGACCACGGCAACGGCTACAACCACATCGCCCTGCTCGTCGAGGATCTCGACGGCACCCTGGACGGCCTCGCCGCACAGGGAATCGAGCCCGAGAAGGCCCCCTACCGCCCCGGCGGCCGCAGCGAGGGCCACCGCATCGCCTTCGTCCGCGACCCGGACGGGTACCGCATAGAGCTGATCGGCGAGTAGGGCGGCCTCAGCCGGCGTACAGCTCGAGGCCGTCGAGGGCTGGGGCGATGCGCTCGAAGTCGGAATCGAGGCTCCAGAGGGAGTGACCGCCGCGTGCCGCGGCGACGGCTATCGCGAGGTCGGTGAGGGGCAGCGTCCGGCCGGCCCGACGGAGGCGATGGGCGAGATGGCCGATCTCGCGCCAGTCGGTTGCCGAGAGCCGCACCCACGGCAGCGACGACAGCGTTGCCCAGATCCGCTCGGCGACCTCGCCATCCGCACCGGCGAGGAGCTCGGCGGCGACAGGGCCGCAAGTGGCCACTTCTCCGCGGTCCAACAACTCGCGCATCGACGCCGTCGGACCCCTCGCGCCGCAGCGCGAGTAATCGACCCACACCGACGTATCCGGCAGCACCATCAGATGTGCCGATCGATGGCGCGCATCTCCTTGGAGACATCTTCGATCTCGATCTTGCCGGCATTGGCGAGCAGCCAGTCGACGGCGCCGCGGCGCACGTGATCCTCGATCGCCGCCTCCACCGCCTTGGTCTTGCTGATGCCGGGATGGCGAGCCATCAGGGCCTCCATGAGATCGTCGTCCAGGTCGAGAGTCGTTCGCATGGCATAAATATGGCATACACGAGGGATGTCTTCATGCTCAGTCAAGGGCTGGCCCGCGAAATCTCTCCCCCTCGCGCGCTAATACGCTCGCCGGGATGACGCAAATTGCGGCGACAACCGGGCATCGAGCAGGATCGGCGAGGCGACGGGCTCCGGCCTGCACGACCTGCCGCCAGCGCGGGCGATAGGCTCCCAGCCGCTCTGGCTTGGCAGACCGAAGAGGAGAGGCGCCTTGAAACTGGTGATTGGGATCGTGCGGCCCGAGAAGGCCAATGACGTGTTGGAAGCGCTCTACCGGGCGGAAGTCCGCGGGGTCTCGATGAGTCGGGTCGAGGGACACGGCGGCGAGTTGGAGCGGGTCGAGACCTACCGCGGGACCACCGTCAAGATGGGCCTCTCCGACAAGGTCCGCTTCGAGGTCGCCGTCTCCGACGAGTTCACCCAGCCGACCGTCGAGGCGCTCTGCGAGGGCGCCCGCACCGGCGAGGTCGGCGACGGCAAGATCTTCGTCGTCCCGCTCGAGCAGGCCGTCCGCATCCGCACCGGCGAGTCCGACACCGCCGCCGTGACCCCGGTGGCGAAGTGATGAGCGTCCTCGGCGCGGTTCTCCCGCTGGCCCAGGTCGACACCGGCGACACCGCCTGGATGCTTGCCGCGACCGCGCTCGTCCTGCTGATGTCGATCGGCCTCGGCATCTTCTACGCCGGCTTGGTCCGCGCCAAGAGCACGCTCAACACCTTCATGATGTGTGTCTCGGGGATGGCGATCGGCGCCGTCACCTGGGCGCTGATCGGCTACTCGCTCGCCTTCGACGGCGAAGGAGCGATCATCGGCGGCTTCGGCCACGTCGCGCTCAACGGGGTCGGCTTCGAGCCGCGCGGCGAAGGCACCATCCCCCAGCTCGTCTTCATGGCCTTCCAGGGGACCTTCTGCATGATCACCGTGGCGCTGATCTCCGGCGCCGTGGTCGAGCGGATGCGCTTCGGCGCCTGGATGGTCTTCGCCACGCTCTGGTCGGTGCTGGTCTACGCCGTGCTCGCCCACTGGGCCTTCGGCGGCGGCTGGCTGGCGGCGCAGGGCGCCCTCGACTTCGCCGGCGGCATCCCGGTCGAGATGGGCTCCGGCTTCGCCGCCCTCGCCGCCGCCCTGGTCGTCGGCGCGCGCAAAGACTACGGCCGGCAGGCCCTGCTGCCCCACAACGCGGTCTACGTCCTGCTCGGCGCCGGCCTGCTCTGGTTCGGCTGGTTCGGCTTCAACGGTGGCAGCGGCCTCGGTGCCAACGACGCCAGCGTGCTCGCCTTCGTCAACACCCTGCTGACGCCGGCCTGCGCCTTGATCACCTGGTTCGTGCTCGACCTGATCCGCGGCCGGCGCGTGACCGCGGTCGGCGCCGCCACGGCGATCATCGTCGGCTGCGTCCTGATCACCCCGGCGGGCGGCTTCATCAGCCCCGGCTGGGCGATGGTGCTCGGCTTCCTCGGCGCGCTGCCCTGCTACGCGATGATCGTCTGGCGGCCGCGCACCCGGGTCGACGAGACGCTCGACGTGCTCGCCGCCCACGGCATCGCCGGCTTCACCGGCATCCTCTTCCTCGGCTTGGTCGCCCAGATCGGTTGGAACGGCGTCGCCGACGGCCTCTTCTACGGCGACTCGGGCCAGTTCTGGTCGCAGGCGCTGGCGGCGGCTGTGACCCCCGCCTACGCCTTCATCGCCACCTTCATCCTGCTCAAGCTGGTCGGCGCGGTGATGCCGCTGCGGGCGAGCGAGCACGACGAGGCGGTCGGCATGGACATCGTCTACCACGGCGAGGAGGCCTACGCCAGCGGCGAGGGCGCGATCCTGGTCACGCCCGAGTCCGACGGCGAGCTCCTCGTCGCCGATCCGCGGTAGGCCCAGGTCGCCCCGGGCCTATCCTGGCCGGAGATGCCCGACTACATCCAGGTGCAGACCAGCGCAGGCTCCGAGCAGGAGGCGGAACGAATCTCGACCGCGCTGGTCGAGCGCCGGCTCGCCGCCTGCGTACAGGTGAGCGGCCCGGTCTCCAGTCGCTACCGCTGGCAGGGCGAGGTCGAGCATGAGCGCGAGTGGCTTTGCGTGGCGAAGACCGAGGCCGGCCGCTACGACGAGATCGAGGCGGCGATCCGCGAGCTGCACTCGTACGACGAGCCGGAGATTGTCGCCACCCCGATCGTCGCCGGCTCGAAGGCCTACCTCGCCTGGATCGAGGACTCAACTTCGCTCTGAGAGTTCCCCGAGGCGGCGGCGGATCAGCGTCGCCACCGCGCGCCCGGACTCGTGCCGGAACGTGCGGTCGACGACGCTGTCGCGGTCGGCCGCTACGAGCCCTCCGCGCCGCCCTGGGCCCGCGAGATCAGGTCGGCCTCGGCGGTGATCAGCGGCCGCAGCTCGAGCTTGCCTTCCTGCGCTGGCACCTTCTTCGCCCAGCCGAGCGCCTCGTCGATGTCGGCGCACTCGATCACCCAGAAGCCCGCCAGCCACTCCTTGGTCTCGGCGAACGGGCCGTCGGTCACCTCGCGCTTCTCCGGCCCGTCGAAGCGCACGGTGGTCGCCGTGTCGCTGCGGTCGAGCCCGGCGCCGTAGACCCAGACCCCGGCCTGCTCCAGCTCCTTGTTGTAGGCGTTCATCTCGTCGTAAATCGCCTTCATCTCCTCCGGCGAGGTCTCCTCCCAGTTGTGGGTCTCGCTCTCGTTTCCGATCAGTCCCATCATGTATTGCATCTCGATCTCCTTCGCTCGTGGCGGCCGTTTTCGCCGCCTCTAAACCTACGACGAACGAGGCCGGCCCAGATCGACAGCTCGCGCCAAATTTCTTTCCGGTGTGCTTTATGTGCCCCAGGGACGTATAAAGCACACCGGAAGCCGCGCCGGTCAGGCGCGCAGGCGGTAGCCGCGGCTGAACAGGCGCAGGTTGGCGAAGAAGATCGCCGCCGTGGCGGCGAACAGCGCGAGCATCGAGAGGGCGACGCTGACTTCGCTGTAGCCGACGAAGCCGTAGCGGACCAGGTTGATCATGTAGAAGACCGGGTTGAAGTGGGTCAGGGTCTGGAACGGCTCGGGCAGCAGGGTCGCCGAGTAGAAGACGCCGCCGAGGAAGATCAGCGGCGTCAGCACGAAGGTCTGGGCGAAGGCGACGTCGTCGAACTGCTCGGCGCGGACGCCGACCAGGACGCCGAGCTGGGCGAAGAAGAAGCCGACCAGTGCGAGCGCCGGGATCAGGACGAGGATGTGGTCGACCGGCAGATCGACCAGCAGCGAGGCGGCGACGAAGGTGAGGCCGGCGACGATCAGGCCGCGCATGAAGCCGCCGAGCGAGAAGGCGAGCAGCAGCTCCAGCGGCGAGGCGGGCGAGGAGAGCTGGTCCTGGATCGCCCCCTGGAACTTCTGCTGCAGGATCGAGGAGGAGTTATTGGCGAAGGCGTTGATCGAGAAGGCCATCATGATCAGCCCCGGGATGACGAAGACGACGTAGTCGATCCCGTGCAGCTCGCCGACCCGCGAGCCGAGCGCGGCGCCGAAGACGCTGATGTAGAGGAAGGTTTCCAGCAGCGGCGCGCCGATCGTCTGTTTCTTGATCTTCATGAAACGGTTGACCTCGCGCCGCCAGAGCGTCGCGAAGCGGATCTGGGCGGCGCTCATGCCGGGCTGACCTCGACGTGGGAGCGCGACAGCTCCTTGCGGCCGACCAGCGCGAGGTAGGCGTCCTCGAGGTTGGCGACGCCGTACTTGGCGGCGAGCTCGGCGCTGGTCCCCTCGCCGACGATCCGCCCCTCGTTGATGAAGGCGATCCGGTCGCAGAGCTGCTCGGCCTCCTCCAGGTAGTGCGTGGTGAGCAGGATCGTCGTCCCCTCCTGGTTGATCCGCTGCACGTAGTGCCACAGCTCCAGGCGCAGCTCGATGTCGACCCCGGCGGTCGGCTCGTCGAGGATCAGCAGCCGCGGCCGGTGCATCAGCGCCCGGGCGAGGATCAGGCGCCGTTTCATCCCGCCGGAGAGGGTGCGGGTGCGTTCGTCGCGCTTCTCGGTCAGCGAGAAGGTCTCGAGCAGCTCCTTGGTGCGCTCGCGCCGCTCGCGCTTCGGCATGCCGAAGTAGCCGGCGTGGTAGTCGAGCGTCTCCTCGACCGTGAGGAACCAGTCGATGTTGGCCTCCTGGGGCGCCAGGCCGACCGCCTGCCGCGCCGGGCCGTAGTCGTCGATCGCGTCGTGGCCGAAGACCGCGATCGTGCCCCCGGTCGGCTGCGCCAGGCCGGTGCTGCAGTGGATCAGGGTCGACTTGCCGGCCCCGTTCGGGCCCAGCAACCCGAACAGCTCGCCCGGCGCGATCTCGAGCGAGACGCCGCGCAGCGCCTCGACCCCGGTCGGGTAGCGCTTCTCGAGGTCGGCGACCTGGAGCGCGTTGGCGGCCCTGGCCGGTACCGCGTCGTCGGGTGCGAGGGCGTCGTTCATCGAGGGGAATCTAGGGGACGGCGACGCTCGGCCCGGAGTTCAGGTCCCAGGCGAAGAGCTACAGGCGACGCAGCGCCGAGAGGGCGGCGTTGTAGCCGTTCATCCCGTGCGCGCCGGCGGCCGGCGGCGTCGCCGCCGAGCAGATGTAGACGCCGGGGATGCCGGTCGCGTAGGGATCGAGCGCGAGGCGGGGGCGGAAGACCGATTGCAGCGGCGTCGCGGCGCCGCCGATGATGTCGCCGCCGACGAGGTTCGGGTTGTGGGTGGCGAGGTCGGCGGTGGTGCGCACGTGGCGGGCGACGATGCGCTCGCGCAGGCCGGGCGCGAAGCGCTCGATCTGGTCGATCACGGCCTCGGTCGCGTCGCCGTCATAGCCACTGGGCACGTGCGCGTAGGTCCAGACCGGGTGCAGGTCGCCGCGCGAGCGCGACGGGTCGGCGAGGTACTGCTGGCCGACGAGCACGAAGGGCCGCTCGGGCATGCGACCACGGTTGACCAGGCGTTCGCTCTCGGCCAGCTCCGCGTAGGAGCCGATCGCGTGCACCGTGCCGGCCCGGCGCGCCTCCTCCGCGATCCAGGGCACGCCGCCCTCGACCGCGAGGTCGACCTTGTAGGCGCCGGGGCCGTGCCGGTAGCGGCGGTAGGCGCGGGCGACGCGCGGCGGCAGGCGGTCGCCGGCCAGCGCCGCGACCGCGCCGGGGGCGAGGTCGAGCAGGACGGCGTCGGCGGCGGGCAGCTCGGCGAGCGAGCGCACCGGGCGGCCGGTCTCGATCCGGCCGCCGCGCTCGCGGACGACGGCGGCGAGCGCCTCGACGATCGCCTGCGATCCCCCCCGCACGACCGGCCAGCCGTGCGCGTGGCAGGCGCAGGTCATCGCCATCCCGACCGCCGAGCCGAGCGGCGTCGTGAACGGCGTGAAGGCGTGCGCCGCCGAGCCGGCGAAGAGCGCCCGCGCCTGCGGCGTCGGCAGGGCGCGGACCAGCACCGCCACCGGGGGCAGCGCGCGCAGGCCGAAGCGCGCCAGCAGGATCGGGTGGCGGGGCGGATGGAGGAGCGGGCGAAGGATGTCCTGCTCGAGCGCCTCGAAGCGCCGGGCCGAGGGCCCGAAGAGCCGCTTCCAGGCCGCCCCGGCGGCGCCCAGCCCGGCCGCGGTCCGCTCGATCGAGCGCAGCATCGTCGCGGCGCTGCCGTCGTCGAAGGGATGGGCGAGATCGACCTCGGGCCAGGCCCACTCGAGCCCGTGCCGCTCGAGCTCGAGCGGCGCCAGCGCCGCCGAGCCCGGTCCGAAGGGGTGCGTCGCCGAGCAATCGTCATGGACCAGCCCCGGTACGGTCAGCTCGCCGCTGGAGGCGCCGCCGCCGATCTTCGTCGCCGCCTCGATCACGGTCACCTCCACCCCGCGCACGGCAAGCGTCGCCGCGGCGGCGAGGCCGTTCGGCCCGGCGCCGACGACGATCGCCTCGCTCATACGGGGGTCACCGGGAAGGGACGGCCGTCGAGCCAGGGCTGGCGCTCGGCCATGTCGGCGACGTTCACGAAGCCTTCCTCGACCAGCCCGGAGGCGGCGTCGAAGATCCGGTAGCGCTGGCGCTGCACGTGGGCGGGCTGCGACTCGAGCACGACCACCCGCACCTCGCCCGGCGCGAAGCGGCAGCGCTCCTGGATCGCCGCCAGCAGCCGCTGGTCGTGGAAGTGGCCGTCGCCGAAGTTGTAGCCGAGCACGACCCCGGCGACCAGCTCGCCCTCGCGCACGTCGTACTCCTCGACGTCGTCGACGGCGCGCTGCACGAGCCCGTTGAGCGCCCGCCCGTGCGAGTGCATCGAGCGGAAGGCGAGGCCTTTGTGGACCAGCACGTCGATCAGCTCGGCGTCGTAGGACTTGGCCAGCTGCTCGGTGACGATCGCCGCCGGCTTGGTCAGATGCTCGTCGAGCTTCGCCTCGCTGCCCTTGCGGAAGAGCCACTGGCTGGTCGCCCAGTTGCCGGCGTAATAGCGCATCGAGGGCAGGAAGGAGACGAGGTCGGGGCGGAAGTTGCCCAGCACCGGCAGGCCGACGCAGACCAGCGCGAGGAGCGCCAGCAGCAGCGGGTCGTCGACGGTCGAGAACGGCGTCGCGCCGTAGTGGCCGAAGAGAAAGAGGACGCCGAAGATCATGAAGATGTTCCACTCCAGCGGCACCGCCAGGGGGAAGGTGGAGAGGATGTGCAGGTGGAAGATCACCATCCCGGCGACGGCGATCGTGCCGATCGTGCCGCCTTGGGAGACGAGCAGAATCGCCGGCAGGGTGAACTCCAGCACCGTCCCGAAGTGGGCGGCGAGCGCGCCGAGCCGTGACGGCCGCAAATCCTCCGGGTGGTCGCGGTAGAGCCGCTTCTTCGCCGCCCGCCAGCGGTTCCAGGGCGTGTTGCTGATCATCACCGTGACCACGAAGGGGAAGTGGCGGTTGAGCTTCGAGGAGGCGGCGCCCCACCAGATGCAGACGAAGACGAGCTGCGCGGCGACGATCATGTTGGTCAGCGGGAAGAGGAAGACCAGCGCCAGGCTGCCGTAGATCTCCGCCCGCGCGGCGAGGAAGGGCACCTTGTCGCGCAGCCCGAGCAGGACGAGCAAGGCGAGCAGCACGCCGACGGCGACCGGGTCGAGCCGGCCGGCCCCCTCGGCGGCAGCGTCGATGCCGCCGGAGAGCAGCAGGTTGAGCGCGGCGGCGACCAGCCCGGCGTAGAGCGCAACGTCAAAGAGCGTCCGCCGCGTGCCGCGGGTCAGCGGCACGCGCTCGGGCCAGGGCGGCAGCCGCGTCGTGCCGGGCCGCAGCCAGTAGAGGACGCCGCCGATCATCGGCGAGAAGCGCGGGGTCAGCGGCAGCGAGCCGGCGCCGAGGCCGAGCACCTCCCAGAGCATCGTCCAGATCACCGCCTTCTGGAAGACGATCGGCTCGGTCCACCAGGAGCCGAGCTCGCCGAGCCCACCGAGCCCGGGCGTCGTCGCCGAGATCAGCAACAGGCCGCCGCCCGCGTAGACGATCAGCTTGGCGATGTAGAGCAGATAGACGAAGTAGGGAGTGCCGAACCCGTTCAGCGCCCAGTCCTGGGCGCAGGCCTTGATCCGCTCCAGGTGGGGTAGGCGTCTCCACTCCTCGTACTCGAACGGGGGCGGTGAGGGTTGGATGAAGCCCATGGCGATTGGAGCCTATCCCGGCAGGGGCTCCACTTAACTTTTTCCGAAGGCAGTTTGCGGCCGTCCGAGGGCGTCGCCGCGGAAAAAGTACAAGACGTTCCGCCCCTGCCGGGATAGGCTCTCTCGATGGCTACCAGCAAACGCCCATTGCTCGTTGTCGACACGCCCTCGATGCTTTTCCGGGCGTTTTACGCGCTGCCCGACTCGATCGTCGGGCCGGATGGAAGGCCGGTCAACGCTTTGCTCGGCACGGCCAATCTGGTGCTGCGGGAGATTGAGGTGCACCGGCCGCGCGCGGTCGTGCTCTGCTTCGGGCCGGACGCGGCGTCTTATCGGACCGAGCTCTATCCGGCGTATCACGCTGAGCGGGAGGCAGCTATGCCAGATGATCTTTCGCCCCAGTTCGCCGCCTGTCGCGAGTTCTTCGAGGCATTTGGGTGGACTGTGGCGACGAGTGACGACCTCGAGGCCGACGACCTGCTCGGCACCTACGCCCGGCTCGAGGCCGAGGCGGGCGGGCGGGCGCTGCTGCTGACGGGGGACCGCGACATGTACCAGTGCGCGGGCGAGCGGGTCACCGTCCTCTACGTCCGCACCGGTGGCGCCAAAGGCGCCGAAGCGGTGGGGCCGGAGGAGGTGCGCGAGCGCTACGGCGTCGACCCCGGGCAGGTGCCCGACTTCATCGCCCTGCGCGGCGACCCGTCCGACGGCCTGCCCGGCGCCAAGGGCGTCGGGCCGAAGACCGCGGCCGAGCTGCTGCGCCGCCACGGCGACCTGGAGACGATCCTCGCCAGCGCGATCCGCGAGCGGCGGCCGGCGCTGCGCGGCGCTCTGCTCGACGCCCGCGAGGAGCTGCTCGCCTTCAAGGACATCGCCACCCTGCGCGACGCCGGCGTCGCCCGCCCGCCGGACCGGGAGACCGAGTGGGCCGGCGCCGCCGCCGCGGCACGGGAGCGCGGCATGAACCGCCTCGCCGAGCGACTGGAGGCCAGCGCGGGCAAGGGCTGAGGCCGGCCCGGGCCGAACCGGGCTACCCCGCCTCGACCACCTCGACCGTGCCCTGCATGTCCGGGTGAATCGTGCAGATGTACTCGTAGGTGCCCGCCTCCTTGAAGCTCGCCGAGCCCAGCTTGCCTTCCTCGAGCGTGCCGGTGTCGAAGCTGCCGTCGTCGGCGGTCGCCGTGTGCGGATCCGAGTCGCGGTTGATCCAGGTCACCTTGCCGCCTTCCTCGACCGTCACCGGGTCGGGCTCGTAGGCGAAGCCGACGATCTCGACTTTTTCGGAGCGGGCCGCGTCGCCGCTGGGCGCGGGGGCGCTGCCGCCGTCCGCGGAGTCGTCGCCGGGCTCGGTGACGTCGGCCGGCGCCTCGGTCTCGGTGACCGTAGCCGCGCCGGTGTCGTCGCCGTCGTCGTCGCCGCAACCGCTGACGACGACGCCGATCGCGAGGCAGAGGACGAGGACTGGGAGCAGCAGTTTGGCTTTCATGCCGCCTCGCTACCCACTCGTCCCGAATCCGAACCAGCTCAGACGGCGACCTTCTCTGCGGGCTCGTCGCGGCGGGCGCCGCCAACGAAGCGGATCGATCCGTCCTCGATCGCGCCGCGGCGGATCGTGCCGATGTCGAAGACGTAGTTCTGGCGCAGCTTCCACGGCTCCACCGAGCCCTGTTTGGGGAATTCGTGCAGCGAGCGCTGCACGTAGCCGGAGGTGAAGTCGAGCAGCGGCTCCTCGCTCACCGACGGGTCGACCTCGGGGACGCAGCGCCCGTAGCCGTGCGCGTCCATGTGGTTGAGCAGGCGGCAGACGTACTCGGAGGTAAGGTCGGCCTTGAGCGTCCACGAGGCGTTGGTGTAGCCGACCGTGAAGGCGAAGTTGGGGACGCCGCTCAGCATCATGCCCTTGTAGGCCATCCTGCTCGGCATGTCGACCGGCTCGCCGTCGACCGAGAGCCGCATGCCGCCGAGGAAGAGCAGGTTGAGCCCGGTCGCGGTGACGATCACGTCGGCCTCCAGCTCCGCGCCCGACTCGAGCTGGATGCCGCGCTCGGTGAAGCTCGCGATCCGGTCGGTGACGACCGAGGCGCCGCCGTCGGAGATCGCCCGGAAGAGGTCGCCGTCGGGGACCAGGCACATGCGCTGGTCCCAGGGGTCGTAGCGCGGCTTGAAGTGCTTGTCGACGTCGTATCCCGGCGGCAGCGAGCGCTGCACGCCCCTGCGGATGAAGCGCTTGACCAGCTCCGGCCGGCGGCGGCTGAGCTGGAAGAAGAGGGTCTGGATCAGGACGTTTTTCCAGCGCACGAGCGCGTAGGCGGCGCGATCCGGCAGCAAGCGCCGCAGCGTCGTGGCGACCCGGTCCTCGGCCGGCAGCGAGGCGATGTAGGTCGGCGAGCGCTGCAGCATCATCACCTGCGCCGCCCGCTCCGCCATCGCCGGGACCAGCGTCACCGCGGTGGCGCCGCTGCCGATCACGACGACCCGCTTGCCGCTGTAGTCGAGGTCCTCGGGCCAGTGCTGCGGGTGGACGACCGGGCCCGGGAAGCGCTCCACGCCCTCGAACTGAGGCGTGAAGCCCTCGTCGTAGCGGTAGTAGCCGCTGCAGGTCCAGAGGAAGTCGCAGGTCAGCCGCACCGTCTCGCCGCTGTCGGCGCGCTCGGCCTCGACGGTCCAGCGCGCGTCCTCGCTCGACCACTCGGCGGCGACGACGCGGTGGTTGAAGCGGATCCGCCGCTCGATCCCCTCCTCGCGCGCCGTCTGCCGCACGTACTCGAGGATCGAGGCGCCGTCGGTGATCGACTTCGACGCCGTCCACGGCTTGAACCGGTAGCC
>Ga0075530_1001151_pt1 | contig 12676 bp, 17 predicted proteins | sample NGEPerD_2_FD_75101 | JGI IMG/M metagenome (GOLD analysis project Ga0075530, IMG submission 75101) | Arctic peat soil microbial communities from the Barrow Environmental Observatory site, Barrow, Alaska, USA - NGEE PermafrostL1-D | ecosystem: Environmental > Terrestrial > Soil > Wetlands > Peat ...
GCGGTCGAAGATATCGCGCGCGCGTCGCGGTGTGCCCGGCGAGTTGATCGGGTTGATCTGAACGATGAGGATGTCGCGCGTGGCGCAACGGTAGATAAAAGGATGCAGCGCTGGGTTGCCCATATAGCCGCAATGCTTCTTCGTGAGCGAGACCACGCTGGGCCAAGCTGTCAAACTTGCGTAGTGCAACCGCGGTTATGAGTCTCGATGTCATAAGCGTGCACGCCTTGTGCGTAACGAGTTGCATATGTAGATCACCGGGGAGGCCCTTGCGTGTCTTCCGGTGCAGTCTCGGCCTTGGCAAACTGCCGCCACTGACCCCATCGTGGCAACAGCATCGGCACGTGCCGATGATAGGTGCGGTATTCGTCTCCGAACTGCGCGATCATCTGCCGCTCCTCCCTGCGAGCGAGTAGGGTAAAGGAGAGCACGATGATCGGAAACAGGCCCACCGAGAAGAGCGTGGGCCAGTGCACGACGCCCTCGCCGAAGAGGCCGATGAAAAGCCCGGTGTACTGAGGATGCCTGACCAGGCCATAGAGTCCGTCGGTGGCGAGCCGTTTCTCTTGATGCGCGCGGTAGAGTTCACGCCATCCCTGTATAAAGATGCCGATACCGATGAACAGTAAGGCGTAGCCCAGGATCATCGAAATGAGCATGGCGGTCTCGCCGAAGCCGAACAAGGTGGACCAGAGATTGGCGCTCACATAATCGCGATCCAGGCCGAAGAATCGCACCAACAGGTAAATGGTCAGCGGAAAGCCGTACATTTCGGCGTAAAGCGCGATGATGAACGCCTGCACCAGCCCGGCGCTTGCCCATTCTCGCCAGCTTTTCGGCGCGAAATATCGATAAAACAGCCAGGACGAGATCACGATCACGATCAGCGCGATGCCCCAGCCCCAGGCGCCCGAATGTGGGATCGACTCGTTCATATCACATTCCTCTCAATACATACGTCATTCGCGTTTGTGCGCGACGAAGAAATTGCTACAGAAGCTCTGAATGATGCCGCTCCGGAGTTATTCAGGCTCAGTCCAGTCCCCATCGTTTCTCTCCTTAAGGTTGGTGTCACTTTCGATCGAGGTTGTCCAAAGTGGTACTGCGATCACGACTAAGGACTTGGCCATGTTTATGCCTAGGGCTGTTGCTTTCTTGAACATGGTCTTCTATCTCTCCCTTTGAGTTTAGCCTTTAAGTTTAGCGGGGATATCCACCGCTCTCCGCATTGCTTCCGGGGGCCGGGTTCTGCCAACACAGATCCCGGTGACCAATCCGATCGCGAAGAATCCCGACACGGCTTGCGTTTCGTCTAATGATGGTCGTACCAGCCCACGCCCTTGATATCGTTCCAGGCGGTCGTCTGATGGCACGCGTAGCACTGCGAAACCTCCATGTGTTCGCGACCCGCAACTGTCTCTGAGATCATCTCGAAGTGCATCATGTAATGACTCGGCGGCGCCTGATGGCACTGCGAGCAGTCGCGCGACGATGGCGACGGGTGCCTGAACGCCGCGATTGTCCAGTGCGAACTGGCATGGCAAGTACTGCAATCGCTGCCGAATAAGGTCAGGTGTGGATCCTGATATGCATGGCAGGACGCGCAGTTTAGCGTCTTCTCAACCGCGATATCCGCGCCGTGATAGCCCTTATAGGCTTGCTGCACAAATTCCGCCACGCCCGACGATGCGGTGTGTACCGAATCCGCCACCATCTCCGCGGCAACCAGCGCAATATGGGTGTGGTCCATCCTGGTGATGGCCGCCTCGCGCCCCTGATGCTCGATGTGGCAACCGGTACAGCTGGTGATACCGGCGTGAAAGACAGTGTTCTGCTTCATCAGCAAATCGGCGGGCGCCGCATGGCACAGCACGCAGCGGTCACGACTCACGCCCCCATAGGGCGCATGGCATTCTCCACAGTTCCCTTCAATATCAGCGTGAAACTTTGAGACCTTTCCGGGTGAAATCTGGCTGGCCCAGACCATCGGCGTCTGCCCGGGTGGTACAGCCTGACGGGTGAAGAACCAGCCGCCGAACAACAGCCCGATACCCGCAAAAATGATCAGCGCGACCTTCATCACTGCAACCAACGTATGCCAAAGTAGAAGCCGCTCCACACGTGGAGCGCCAATAACGCCAACATCAGAAACGCCAGCAGGATGTGCAGCGTCAGCCAGTACTTGAAGATCAGCTTCATCTTTTTCTCGGCGCTCAGCGAAAACTCAAGATCAGCCATCGACTCGCTCAAGTCGTGAACATCCTTGGCCAGGCGCAGATCGCCGGATAGCCCCGTGAAGCGCCCGAGCAGGCGAGCGCGCGCAAGCGAGCGCAGCGCCACACCGCGATCGGGTCGCGCCGCGAGCGTCAGTGTCGTCGCGTGATACTGCTGCTCGAGTTGGCTCAAGAGGCCACGCGTTTCTCTGGTATCCGTGGCGAGATACGTCATCAGGTAGTGACCGACGAAGCCGCTCAGCACCAGAATCAGCATCACCGTCGTCAGCGCTATGCCGAGCCCGCTCTCGAACTTGTGCCCGGTGTGCAGCAGCGCAAGAAACGCCCCAAGCACGCCCGCGTAGACATGCAAAGCCAAAAACGTGCGCATCGACACGGCGCGAGTGAGCACATTTTTCAGCCAGCGCACTCGCTTAACCGCCGTGTACAGAAAGGCGATGAGCATCAGGGACGCCCCGGCAATGCCGAGCACCCCACCGTACAGACTGCCCGCGAACCGCGCATCGGTGTGCACCGCGAAGGCAAACCAGCTTACGAATAGAAGCGTAAACAGCGCGATGCCAATGACCTTGTCGCGCTCATTCATTGGTCAGGCCGCGACGACTAAATTCACAGTGGATTTGGCTTGACAGGCGAGTATCAGCCGGTTCGTTTTATCTTCGTCCGTCAACGCGTCTTGAACCGCCATCGTGACGGTGCCGGAGGTCAGCTCCACTTTGCACAGTCCGCAGGTACCCGCCCGACAGGAATTATCGATCTCGACGCCGATAGACTCGGCAGCCTCGAGCACGCTCATGTTCCGCGGCAGAAAGGCCTGCTTACGGGCTAGACTGAAATCCACCACGACGTTTGTGCTGACGATACTCTCGGCGGGTCCGCGGCCTAGGGGTATCCGTGGTTCCGCTGCGCGCAGTGGGCCGAAATTCTCGGTCTTGATCAGTTCGTTCGGGACTTTCAGCTCGGCGAGTATTTTCTTGATCGCCTCCATAAACGGAACCGGGCCGCATAGATGGATGCGGGAAGAGCCGATACCCGGCGCACGGGCTTCGATCACGTCCTTCGTCAAATAGCCCTGCAATCCCGTCCAGTTGCTGCCTTTCGATTGGTCTACCGTGACAAATACGTGCAGGGTAGGCGTTTTCGCTTGCAGTTCTTCGAGCTCTCGCCCGAAGATAAAATCCGCAGGCGTCTTGCAGGCGAAGAAGAGCGTTATGTTCCCTTGCCAGGCGGTCGCGGCCAAGTAACGGATGACGCTCATCATGGGCGTGACGCCGACGCCCCCACCGATGAGGACGATCGAACTGGCCTCGGCGCCGGTGAACACGAACCCTCCGTTAGCGCCTCTCGCGTCGATCAGGTTGCCGCGCTTTAGTCGGTCATGCAGAAATCTGGAAAAGACCCCCTGTTCTTCCCGCTTGATTGTGTGCTCGCAGTACATTGTCACGGTGGGCGAAGAGGCGATGGTGTAAGCGCGTGAGACGTTCTTGCCATCAATGGCGGCCGACAGGGTGAGAAACTGCCCGGGTAGAAAAGTAAAGGGCAGCGCTCCTCCGGCCGGATTGGCGAACCGGAAGGTCTTGACGCTGGGGGTCTCGGCCTGAATGCGATCGAGCTTCAATTTTCCGGTCCAGGACCGAGCGCCTACCGTCGATTTTCGCGTGCCTTTGTCAGTCTCCTGAGCGGGTGACGGAGCGGCCGCGCCGCCCGCAGGTGCGTTACCCTGGGGAGCGGAAGGAGATGGGGTGGAGGATGGAGGCGGAGCGCTCGCGCCGCCCGCAGGTCCATTACCCTGGGGAGTGGAAGGAGGCGGCGTAGATGGAGGCGGTACGCCTACCCCCTCGGCCGTGAGGCGTTCGAGCAGCTCAGAGGCCCGGCGCATCTTGAAAAAATACATGATGACCATCGTGACGAAGAACAGAATGAGCATCGTCATCACGACCAGATGAATGAAGGTCAGCCCCCACCAGCCGCCGCCACTGGGAACGACCGCATCACGCAGGTTCATCTCCGTCTTGAACCAGTTGAGCGCCACGTTGCGGGGCGGTTCGCCCTCCGCTAATAGACGATGGGCGGAAAGGCCGCTCGCGACCATGTCCAGACTCTGCCGCATATCGTCCAGCGACCGCTGCATCAGCGCGAAGTTGTCGGCCCGGACCGCAGTCGACAATGATCCCAACCCTTGCGCCAGGGAGTTCAAGCCATTGACCATGCGCGCATGAGCAACCCGCTGAATCTCATTCCAGCGTTCCGGCGCGAGCCCCGGAATTTCGACCAGCGACGGATAAAAATCCTTGGAAGGCGGAGAGCCCATGCCTTCCATCATCCCCTCGGCGGACGACATGATCCCGCCCGCGCTCTCCGCCATGCCGGCTGTTCCGCCACCAGCAGGCATGGCCGGTGCCGCTCCAGGCGTCCCCGGGCATTGTCTGCTGCCCACCTGATGGATGGTGACTCGCGTGCTCTTCAGGCGAGAGCTGGCTGAAGCTCACGATCGGAAACAACAGCGCGAGCAGGAGGCTGATCCGACGCAGGCGCAGATGCGCGACGCGCCTATGAGGATAGGCTGATCCCATAATCAGCCATGTTGCCCGTCGCAGTGAATTCACCCTGTGCTGATCGCGTTTCGAATAACGCGCGTTGCGCGGAAAGCGCATGTGTTGCTTGTTCGCGTGCGAGACGGACGCTTCGTGAGGGTGGCGGTTTCCAGCCCAATCCGCCTGCGCCACGGCTACATGTCTCCCTTGGCGTTCATGCCTTTAGCGCCGCGGAACCTGACCCAATAACGCCTGTCGCTGCGCATCGGTCAGCATCGCTGTCGCTTGACCGACGTCTTTAATGAAGGCAATTATATACGTGACGTACTAGCCAATAAAGGCGACGACTTTGTTTACGGCAGTCAACTTTAGCCCCTAAAATAAATATAACTATAGCTTTCAGATGCTTATAGTTTATGTGAGCTTGAAAAGCTGGCAGTATTGTACTAAGATACACGTAGTCTCGTGAGCCGAAACCTGTGCCATGTGTATAGGGCGCTGCCGTGCAGCGGCTTACAAGCCTAGGCTCACGGGATCACTTTCTTTTATCAAGCCGGAAGTTCCAAATGGACACTGGCGGCACGTACAGGTTATCTCCGAGCCGCGGAACATTCAGTTTATCTGCAATGTGTTCCGCTAGTTTCTTCTTATACGCCCCCACGGATGGCGCTGCATCATGATGATTCTTGTGGTAAGCGATTGCGCCAAGGATCAGATCGTTAGTTTGCAGGATGGTGTTGTTTTTTGAATCCTCAAACGAAAGATGCCTAAAAGGGGTTGAGTGTATATTCCATCGTTTAGCGATTCCAGAATTTAGGATGGTTCTTAGCTCTTCTAAAGATTGCCTGGTTGCTCGGTTGTCGAGATACGTATAGATCGGCCCTAAGGGGCCGTAGGTACGCCCAAACTTGTGAACGAGAAGTTGGTAGAGAAACTTGCTGAATCCGACTTCGCTGTCGCCTCGATTGAATTTGGCATGTTGCAACTGGTGGCAATCTACAACTAGGCAATGGAAGTAGACCTTCCTTATGCTGCTTAGGATGAAGAACATGTCTATGAGCTTTGTATAGCAAGGCAGGCTGTATTCGCTGACTTTTACCCATTTTACTTCAGCACCGATACTGTACTGGCGTTTCACGCGATTGAGCAATTCTTTTACCAAAGCGGAATTTTGAGTGCGGGTAACTATCCCGCCAATCACCATATAGTGGTGCCCATTTTGGCAGCTTTCGTCAACGTATAGGTCAATCATTAATGGATGAATCCGAACTCAATAAATTGTTAGATCAATTTGGCAGTCAAAAGGAAGAGTTCAGCGCTCTTATACGAAAAATGCTTGATATGCCATCCGACCCAGTTAAGCGAGAAGACGAAGAATCTCCTCAGCGAGAATTGAATGTCCCATCGTAAACAAGATCGCGAGCTAACATCGCAGGATAGTTCTTCAAAGCAGGAAGTACCAAGCCTTCCTTTTGATGAAGTCATTAAGGCAATAATGAAGGTGCCGCCGAAGCATAGATCAGCAAAGCATTCATCTGGCGATCACAAGAAATCCTAGAATCGCCAAACCAAACTACTGCACTGTATCTGAAACGTCGTGAGTGTGCGGCGTGACGATGCCTTTGGCTTTGAGATCGTTCATCATGTCTTCAATATTCGCCGCAAGCTTAATTAGTGCGTCCGGAGTCAGTACCAAGCGACAGGATGTGTACTGTTTTGCGATTGGTTGTTTAGGGTCTGTGGCGTCTAAACGCGTTACTCCGAATTCAAGACGAAAATTCTGACTACGATTATCGAAATATGTTTGGATTACATAGTCTGCGTAGGTTTCTGGGATGTTCGGCAGATCGAAATACTCCGACTTTCGAACGTTTTGCTGAGCCATTTGAGAATGCTCCGAGGTTTTACGTAGTCGTAAACCATCCAACACGCGGCACGCGCGTATGGAACGGGAAGTGGAGGAAGGGCACTAATCCAAAATATCGCTACATTACTTCTTCTTTATAAGGCCCCTTATACATTAACCGCTTGCCAGTGATGCCCTGAAGGACGAGTTCGGCGCGTTCGGTATCCTCAATGCCGAGTTTTACGCGGTGGTTGTAACGAAAGTCGAACTCACCGACATAACGCTTTAGATGCTGTTTGCCGCAGTGCTGGTAAACGCCAGTCATGCCGCGCTTAAGCACGGAGAAGTAGTTTTCGATAGTGTTAGTGTGAACGTCGCCGCGCACGTATTCACCGATACCGTGAGTAACAGTCTCATGACTGGCAAAGTCTTTGCCGATGCTCTTGTAGACCTTGGCTTCGTCGGTCATGAGCTTGGCATTTTCAGCGATCTGTTCTTTCAAGATCGGGCGTAGTGTTGCTGAGTTAACTTCTTTCACATGGTAGGAACGCACTTTGCCGCCACGCTCGACAAGACTTACGATCTTTTCCTTGTGAGCGTAGCCGCGAGCGCCTTTACGTTGCTTGCCCTTGTTGCCCCAATAGGTTTCATCGGCTTCGACCGTACCGCCGCCGCTGCCAAGCGCTTGTAAGAAGATCGGATCAGCCATCGCTTCACGAACGCGATGCATCATGAACCATGCAGTCTTATAGGTAACGCCGAGCGTGCGATGCAGTTGGTGGCTGCTAATACCTTTCTTGCTAGATGCAAGCAGGTAGACGGCCATCAACCACTTATTGAGTGGGACTTTGCTGCGCTCGAACAGAGTGCCTACAGTTATCGTGAAAGGCTTGTAGCAGTCCTTACACTTGTAAACACCTGGGCGCGTGCTCTTGCCTTGCAGCTTCGTGTGATCGCCTATTACGCCGCAGTGTGGACAAACTGGGCCATGAGGCCACAATTGAGATTCAAGATATTCGCGGGCTTTGTCAGCATCATGAAACTGCGGGGCGGAAAGATTGGTAGTCACGGCATTGTCCTCGATTAATGACTACATGGTACGTCCTAATTTCTAGTACGTCAAGTATATAATTGCCTTAATGAAGGTCAAGCGACTGTCTTCTCGCCGCCTTTCGACCTCGCGGATTTTCCTCTCGATGAGGGTCAGGTCTGGCTGGTTGGCGGCGGTCAGCAGCCATAGCTGTTCCTCGGCTTCCTGAATGCTACGGCTGTATTCCGCACGCCTCAGCAGGGCCTGGGTGCGCAGTGCGCTGAGGCCGCGCTGTTGTTCCAGCGACAGCATGATGTGCTGCGGGTGGTCGAGGAAGAAGTTGGTCGCACCGATGTGATACAGATGGGACATGCCGGGAAACCCGGGAAGCGTCGACAGTGACAAAGGGCTGCCTGGCATGCCGGACACCTGCCCCATCGGCAACCCACCAGACATGCCGCCCATCATCTGGCTCATCATGTCCATCATCCCCGACATCATGCCGACGCCCGGCGTCTGCGGTGTCATGGCTGTTACACCGGCTTGTGCTAACGAAAATGGAGAGATGCCGCCGACTCCGCCCTTGGCCATCCGCACGCGACGTTCTAAGCTCGTGGCCATCATGGCTGCCGGATCTACGCCTTGAGCCTGGACATGCGCCGCGAGTTCGGCGGCCTGATGCTCCAGCGCCTCGACTTGATCTGCGAGAGACCTGTTGATAGGCCTGTCAGCGTTTTCATTCTCAGCGGCCGAACCTTGGTCATCATGGCCACTCGACATTTGGGACTGGGCCGGCGCCATCAGGAGCGCCCAAGCCCCTATCAACAGGAAAGCCCCACGTATAATCATTAAGTTGATCTCCTTTCACTAAGCACGGGAGGCTTACTCGAATCGCGATCCTTGTCGGCCGCGCTTGAAGTCCTGGACTAGCCGATATTGCAGCCGTCGCGCAGACTCAATCCTGGTTCAAGCACCCTCACATCACGAAAGTGAGTCCGCAACGGCCAGTGATCCGGCATAGAAGCACGGGGCCATTCCAGCCCCGTTCTCCAAGTGCTACTACATATCACCGCCCATGTCGTCGCTCATTGGCTTGTCGCCCATGCCGCCGCTGCCGCCGCCCATACCGCCACCGCCCGTGCCGCCACCGCCCATACGGCCGGATGGGGCAGCAGCCAGAGACATACCCGGGGCAGTCTGAGGTTTTTGTCCCATTGCGCTTTGCACCCCGTGCTTGCCGGGCTGCTTGGGCATGGCGGCGTGCATAGTGGCTTCCACGTCCGCCATGCGCGTCTCAAGACCCCGAACCCGTTCCTCTACTTGCTGCATGCGTGCAGCATCGCCTGCGGCCAACACAATCCGCGGCACCGTAATCACGGCCGTGGATGTAGCCAGGATTATGCCTATCACAACTCTCTTGAACATGATCTTCTACCTCTCTGTTTAAGTGTAATGGGAGCATTCAGCGCGGTTGTCTACAACCGTGTGTCTGCCCTCAACGATCTGGTGACGTGCGAGCTTTCGCAGACTTCTTGCAGTCACACTCTTTGACAGCTCACGTCCCACTTCACCCTCCATGATGCATTCTCAACCGTATCTCCAATTAACCGGCGTCAGTACCGACCCTCTAGAACGCAATCAAGGCGAAAGCTTCTGCGCCATCTTGCGATGCAACCTGGCGAGCGCGCGATTCTCTTTCGCACTTGCCCGGTAAGTTTCAACAAGGGTACGACAGTGCTTCGCCATCACTGGTGCCCATGCAGAGGCCTTGGGGCCTCGGGAAAAGGGTTCATAGCTGTCAGCCATGGTAACGTGTTCTGCTGATTTGGCTTGTTGCGCCTTCGCTTCCTGTTCGAAATGCATTGCCAGTGCCTGGTGATCTTCTGCGGTTTTAGCCGTTGCGATCGCCTGCGGGAGAGGCTCGTCAAACGCTGGCTTATGTAGATTACCTTCAGAAGCACATGCGGCTAGCGCTGCGCATATACCGACGATTAACCATGGACGGATCGCGATCATGTCTATCTCCTGTTTAAGAAAAAAATGGCAAATATGTACTTGGCAAACGTGCCCTTTGAGCGTACTCTTTTATTTAGCTCTCATAGAAAGGTGCCGCCGAAACGAAAAACCCGGCCTTAGCCGGGTTTCTTTTCTTGCTTGTCTGGTTGCCGCTTTTTAAGCGGCGGCGTGTTTAGCATGCGCTTTAGAACGCGATCCTCATAAGAGAGTTTTGAATCCTCGCGGGAGTCTGGCTCCCGCTTATTACGGCGCTCTTGTTGACTCATCAGGCTCTCCGGTATCACCACTATCCAGCGATAGACTGTCCTGCCGTCCACTTGGATCAGGGACAGTGCATATTCTCAGCATCGCGCTATCTTTACGCTCTATCAACCCATCTAGTCGCAGTAAATCGTCGTTGTCATAAGTATGCATCTCGTCGAGGTTATATAAGGCTGCGGTAGCTAAATGTATAGCGTCGTTAGGTTTTTTGAGTGGTGGGTTATGAGTTCTAAGTAGTTTTCGTGCTAAGGACGCGACATTAGTGTCTACTGCCACTTCATACACAAAATCCTGCTCTATATAGTTCTCGAACTACCTATCTTGATCAGCTTGAAGCTGTTTTTGATCACCTGCGCACTTGATCTTGAACACCTCAGCGTGCGACAAGCTTGATGTCCAGATTTGTATTTCTCCCCTCATGGCTTGCTCGACTAGATACTCACACTTTACCAGTCTGTCAGCCTCCTCCATTATTAGACTGATCCAGACGCATGCGTCCCAATAAACCTTTTTGGGATTCTCAATCAAGCTCGCCCTCTCTTAGCTTGTTTATATACTCGGAAGGGCTGAGACCGCCGGTAAACGTCTGATCGCGTATTTCTTCTAAAGCGATTTCTCGCCGCTCAATCAGGCGGATCTCATACGCATGGACTCGCGTAACTATTCCATATCTGTATTCGATCTTCCCGCGAACGTTTACACGGCGCCCGCTCCAAACATCATTGAAGTCCGTTTCGCCAGCGATTTGTTTTCTAAACTCGTCGGGAACGACACACCAGATAAACTCGCCGGAAATTCTTTCCTTTACTCGTATGGATGGCTGATTGTAATGAGTCCCCACTTCAAACATGGTGCCTTCTATGGACCCGAAAATAGCGTGCTGCTGTCTTGGCTGCTCTTTTATCGGCTCCTCAAAGGCACGTTCCGCTAGTTCAGCATCTCTCGCGGTAAGTTCTATCTTGTGTCCATCATCCAGAACGATACTGGTCTTGGCGATCCCATTTTGATTGCGATGGAAAAAGTCCTTCGCAACGCTGCGAACCTCTTTGGACTGCCAAGCGTCAGGTATCCGTCCTTGCTTAACTTCAGCGTAATACCTAACGAAGTTCGCCTTCTGGCTCCTGGCAACTAGCTCAACATCAACGTCTCGTCGAAGCGCTCTAGCCTCGCCAGTGACCGTGAATGGGGGACTGCTGGTTTTCGCCTCTACCAGGCGCCAGACAATGGAATCATCAGACGTGGACGACTTTACAAGCCGGAAGAAATCCAATACCTGCCGCATGGCGTCGTCCACAGTGAGACCGCCCTGACCATCATCGGGTGGAACTACGACTACCGTTAACCGCTCCGTCATACAGCGTTTCCCACGATCTACCGCTCCATGGCAGATGAGTCCCGGTACATCAACCTTTTGCCCTCGATACCACGCAAAGCTATATACGCTCTAGTCTTGTCATCGAATCCGAGTCTTACCCGGTGATTGTAACGGAAGTCAAACTCACCGACATAGCGCTTTAGATGCTGTTTGCCGCAGTGCTGGTATACGCCAGTCATGCCGCGCTTAAGCACGGAAAAGTAGTTTTCGATGGTGTTGGTATGGACGTTGCCGCGCACGTACTCATCGATACTGTGCGTAACAGTTTCGTGACTGGCGAAGTCTTTGCCGATGCTCTTATAAACATGGGCCTCATCTGTCATTAGCTTGGCAGTTTCAGCGATCTGTTCTTTCAGGATCGGACGTAGCGTTGCCGAGTTGACTTCCTTTACATGGTAAGAACGCACCTTGCCGCCGCGCTCGACAAGGCTAACGATCTTCTCCTTGTGAGCATAGCCGCGAGCGCCCTTGCGTTGCTTGCCCTTGTTGCCCCAATAGGTTTCATCAGCTTCGACAGTGCCGCCGTTCTCGCCTAACTTAGCTTTGGACATCGGCTCGCGCATAGCCTCACGTATGCGGTGCGTCATAAACCATGCAGTTTTGTAGCTAACGCCCAACATTCTTTCTATCTGTTTGGAAGATACGCCTTTTTTGCTGGCGCACATTAGATGATTCACCATCAGCCACTTGTGCAAAGGCACTTTGGAGCCTTCAAAAACCGTCCCCACGGTGGCTGTAAACTGGTTATTGCAATCATTACAGCGATAGAGTCCAGCGCGAACCTTGTGTTCCTTATTCTCCTTGATCGGGTATATGCGACCATCGCAACCGCAGTGCGGGCATACCGGGCGGCCATTAGGCCAGCGCACTTCTTCTAAGTGCTTACGAGCAGCTTTTTCGTCGTGAAAATGAGGGGCGGTAAGGTCGCACATCAGTAGTATCTCCTAAGATGGAGAAACTATACCGGGATAAGGTACGTTTGTAAAGTACATATTTGCCAAAAAAATACTCATTACGGTCACAGTACCGTTATACGGATCTGCTCGACTTTCTTGATTTAATTGTGCGCAGGCTTACATTGAAAATTCCTGCAACTGCGGTTTCGAGCATCTCATGTGCCAAAGCACCAATGTAATGACCGGACAACAACTTGTAAACAAAACGGGACGTACGCAGTGCACCGCAATGGCGATATGCACACCTGTTGATGCACTCTTTCGTTGCGTGTGAGTGAGGTAGCGAAAATCAATACCTGACATTTGGTTATTCTACCAGTAGACCGTTAGGGAAGCTCTGAACAAGTCTTTGCTATGATTGGGCCAAGGCATCTGGAGGATAGAGCGTGATGAAGCAGACGACCTTTGCGGGCTTGGCCTACGA
>Ga0075530_1001152_pt1 | contig 12669 bp, 10 predicted proteins | sample NGEPerD_2_FD_75101 | JGI IMG/M metagenome (GOLD analysis project Ga0075530, IMG submission 75101) | Arctic peat soil microbial communities from the Barrow Environmental Observatory site, Barrow, Alaska, USA - NGEE PermafrostL1-D | ecosystem: Environmental > Terrestrial > Soil > Wetlands > Peat ...
ATCGGCAGCAGGACGATCCCAGGCACGAGATCAAGGGCAAGATCGACCCCGCGGCGGTCGCCGCCAAGGTGCTCGAGCTGCTCGCCGACGAGGCGGGGCTTGAGCGGACGCGCGAACGCCTGAAGGCGACGATGCCGGGGCCGGGGGCGGCCGCTGAGTTGGTGAGGACGGTCAGCCGCCACGCGGGCCTCGATGGCCACTGAGGGTAGCCCGCTGACCGCGGCCCGCCTCCTGTGGCCGCGCTCGACCAGCGCCCTGCTTGGCGCGGCGGCCGCGCTCGTCAACGCCGTGCTACGCGTTGCCATTGTGCCCGTGTTCGTCACCCCACTGTTCGATGACGTGCTGCGTACCGCCGACGCGGGGGCGCTGCCCGGCGTGTTATGGCGCGCCGGGGCTGTGGCGCTGGCGGGCAGCCTGGCGTTGTGGGCCCAGGACGCCCTGCTCGGGCGCGCCGCCGCCATGAGCGCGGCCGCGGCGCGCACGCGGCTCTACGACCGCCTGCTGGCGTTGCCTCCCGGCGCCCTGCCCGGCAGCAGCGGTGGCTTGGCCAGCCGCGTACTTACTGACTTGCGCGAGGTCGAGAACTACGTCCGTTACGGACTCGGCTCGCTCATCGCCGAGAGCGTGACGCTGCTGGCGATCTTCGTGCTGCTGTTCGCCGCCGACGCCGGCACCGCCGCCGTGCTGGCCCTGTTGGTGATTCCCGTGGCCTTAGTGCTGCGGCTGTTCGGCCGCTCCTTGCAGCGCGTGTCGACGGGCTCGCTGGAAGGCACCGAGGCGCTCGGCAAGCACCTCCAGGAGGGCTTGAAGCACCACGAGACGGTCGTCGCCTTCGGTGCCAGGCGCTTCATGCTCGAGCGGCTCGAGCGCGACAACCGCGCCACCGCGAATGCCATGGCTCGGCGCAGCCTGTTGGCGGGCGCGCAGGTGCCGTTGGCGCAGGTGATGCTCTTCGCCGCCGCCGGTGCCCTCGTCTACTTCCTGGTCGGCGGGGTGCAGCGCGGCGAGCTCAGCGTCGGCCAGGTGGTGTCGTTCCTTACGCTGGTGGCGCTGGCGGCCACGCCGTCGCAGCTGCTGCCGCAGGCGTACGCGCTCTACAAGCAGGCCAGGTCGGCCGCTACCCGCCTGGCGGCCTTGGAGGAGGCAGGTACGGAGGTCGGGGCCCCGCCACCGCAGCCGGTCGCCAGCACCCCACTACGGCCCGCAGGCGGGCCGCGGGGCGACGACGGCGACGGCGGCGACGGCGAGCAGCGGGGCGACGGCGAGCAGCAAGGCGACGACGGCGACAGCGAGCAGCAAGGCGACGACGGCGACAGCGAGCAGCAAGGCGACGACGGTGACAGCGAGCAGCAAGGCGACAGCGGCGACGGCGGACGTGCGGCCGCGGGCCGGCTCTCGGCCCGCGGCCTCGAGGTCGGCTTCGCTGGGCACGTGGTGGTCGAAGGCCTCGACTTCGAGTTCCCCCCGACCGGCCTGGTCGTGGTGGCCGGCCCCAGTGGGAGCGGCAAGACCACCCTGCTGCGCACCATGCTCGGCTTCCTCAAACCCCTGAGCGGGGAGATAAGGCTCGACGGCCGCAGCGTCGGCGAGGTCTCCGATGAGGCGCTGCGCCGCGGCCTGGCCTACGTGCCTCAGGGCTACGAGCTGTTGTCAGGCAGCGTCCGCGACGCGCTCGGCATGGGGCGGCCAGCGGCCGACGACGAGATCTGGCGCGCGCTGACCGCCACCGGCATGGACGGCGTGGTGACCGGCTTGACGGGCGGCCTCGACGCGCAGCTTGGCGAGGACGGAGCCGGCCTCTCGGGCGGGCAGCGCCAGCGCCTGGCGATAGCACGCGCGCTGCTCGGCTCACCCTCGGCGCTGCTGCTCGACGAGCCCACCTCCAACCTCGACGACGCCGCCGAGCGAGGCATCGTCGAGCTGCTGCTCACGCTCGCCAGCGAGCGCCTGGTGGTCGCCGTGGCGCACCGTCCGGCGCTCATCGCGGCCGCCGACCGGGTCCTCGAGCTTGGCAAAAATCGCTCTGTGGAGAGTCGAGCGTGATCTACGACGAGTTCCCGGATCTTTACGACGCGCAGTACCAGAGCTACCGCGACGATTTGCCGTTCTACTTGCGGCTCGCCGATGACGTTGGCCAGCCGGTGCTCGAGCTCGGCGCCGGCACCGGCAGGGTGACGGAGGCGTTGGCGCGGGCAGGCAACGCCGTGGTGGCGCTAGACGCCTCAGCGGCCATGCTGGCGCGCGCCCGCCGGCGGCTGGAGGCGGCGGGCGTCGACGGCCGAGTGGAGCTGCTCGAGGCCGACATGCGCGCGCTCGACCTCGGGCGCCGCTTCCCGCTGGTCATCGCCCCCTTCAACACGCTCATGCACGCCTACAGCCTCGACGACCAGGACCGCACCCTGAAGGGTGTGCGCCAGCACGTCGAGCCGGGCGGCGTCTTCGCCTTCGATCTCTGCGTGCCGCGGCTTGGGCAACTGGGGGTGCTGCGCAGCGAGCCGTCGCTGCCCGGCGCGGAGCCGGCGTCGGCGGCCGGCGGCGGACGCACCGACCTGTTCCTCGTGCAGCACGACGACCCCGACCGGCAGCTGCTCAGCAGCACCTACTACCGCGACGCGGTAGCGCAGGACGGCACCCTGAAGCGCACGGTGACCACGTTGCGGCAGCGCTACTTCACGCGCTTCGAGCTCGAGCGTGCTCTGCGCTCAGCTGGCTTCGCGCTCTCGCTGCACGGCGGCTTCGACCGCTCGCGCTTCGATAAGGCGAGCCACCACATGGTGGGCGTTGCCCGACCAATGGCCTGAACGCTCGGCGGCTACTCGGCCAGGTCGCCCGCCATGGCGGCGTCGTAGTTCGCGGCTGCGGCCGCGGCCGCCACACCATGCGCCGGCGTCGCCCCGACGCTCCGCAACGCCGCCTCGAGCGCGTCGCTAAGCAGCAGCAGGTCGAGGCGCCCGGCCCAACCGAGCAGCGAGGGGCGCAGTAGCCGCTCCTTGAGCTCCCCTTCACCGCCCGCGATGTACACCCCGGCGCGGCGCATCGCGGCCACCACCGCCGGCGCGCTGACGTCTTCGGGCGTAAGCAGCGCGGCCAGCGCCGGGCTGGGGCGGCTGGCCAGCGGTGTGAGGTCGAGAGCGGAACCGGCGGCAAGCAGCGCGGCGTTGAGCGCCGCCTTCTCGCGCCAGCGCCGCTCTAGGCCCTGCGCGACGATGATCTCGAGGGCGACGGCCAGGCCGGCCACCAGCGAGGTCGCCGGCGTCCAGGCGGTCTGGCCACCGCGCTGCTTGGCGCGCTCGCGCCTGAGGTCGAGGTAGCCGGTCGGGAGCAGGCCGCTGTCGTTGGCCCAGGCGGCCTCCGAGAGCCAGGCGAACGACAACCCGGGCGGGGTCATCACGCCCTTCTGCGACCCCGAGACGACCGCGTCAAGACCCCACTCGCGCGGCCTCAGCTCGGCGGCGGCGAGGCTGGTGACGGCGTCGGTGATCACCAGCGCACGCGGCCGCACCCGCTTGATCGCCGCGGCCAGGGCGGCGACGTCGTGCAGCATGCCGGTCGAGGTCTCCGAGTGCACGATGCTTACCGCGGCCAGCCGCGGCAGACCCTCGAGCGCGCGCGTGAGGGCCTCCTTGTCGAACTCGGTGCCGGGCGCGGTGGTGAGCTCGCTGACGGCGAAGCCGTAGCGCCGCGCGAGCTGCGACCAGCGCTCCCCGAACCGCCCGGAGACGAGGCTTAGCAGCTCGCCCCCCGCAGGCACGCAGGCCAGCAGCGCGGCTTCGAACGCCGCCGTACCGCTGCCGGTGAGCAGCAGCACGTCGTCACCGGGAACCATGAACACCTCGGCCAGGCGCCGTCGCACCTCGAGCAGCAACCGCTCGAACTCGGGGCTGCGGTGGTGCAAGACCGGCCGCGCCATGGCCTCGAGCACGGCGGGCGCCACCTCGACCGGTCCCGGCGCGAACAGCCGGCCGCGGCCGGCCGGCTCGGCGCTCACAGGTGCGCCAGCCTGAGGGTCTGGATGACGTCGGTCATCGCCCGTAGCACCTCGAGCACCGCCTCCGACGGCGAGGAGTCGAGGGTGAGGATGAACATCGCCAGACCGGCGTCGGACACGCGTGAGAGCTGCATGCTGTTGATGTTCACGCCGGCCTCGCCAAGCACCGTGCCGACACGCCCGACTGCGCCGGGCCGGTCGTAGTTGGTGCACACCAACATCGTGCCTTCGGGCCGAATCTCCAGCGCGTAGCCGTCGATGCTGGTGATGCGCGGGCGACCGGCAAGCACGGTGCCGCCGACGCTGGCCCGACCCTCCTGACTCACCGCCGTCACCGTCACCTGGGTGGTGTAGCCACGGCCCCGCGCGGCACGGACCTTCGAGACGCGGATGTCGCGTTCGCGCGCTATCGACGGTGCGTTGATGTAGTTAGGGGGCTCGCTCAAGATCGGCTCGAGCACGCCCTTGAGCACCGCTGTCGCGATCGGGTCGGGGTCGATAGGGTAGTCGCCGGCGAGCTCGATCTCCAGCTCTCGAACACGGCCGTAGCCGAGCTGCGTTACCGCGCGTCCGAGCACTTCGCCCAGCCGCAGGTGATCGCCGAGCGCCTCCATCACGTCGGGCGACAACGCCGGTCCATTCACGATGCCGCGTGAGTAGTCGCCCTTCAGGGCCAGCACGGTGCGCTCCAGGATCTCGGTGCCGACGCGCCCTTGAGCTTCGTACGTGTTGGCACCGAGGTGGGCCGTCAGCACGACGTCGTCGCGGCGCACGAGGGGGTGGTCGGGGCTAGGCGGCTCGAGCGTGTACACGTCGAGGCCGGCCGCGAACAGCTGCCCCGAGTCGAGGGCGGCGGCCAGCGCGGCCTCCTCGACGATGCCGCCGCGCGCTGCGTTAACCACGATGGCCCCGCGCGGCAGGGCGGCGAGTTCGTCGGCCCCGATGATGCCTTTCGTCTCCTCGGTGAGGGGCGTGTGCACGGTGAGGAAGTCCGAACGCGCCAGCATCGCGTGCAGGTCGTCGAACAACTCGACCTTGAACTCGTCGGCGCGGTGGCGCGTGATGTATGGGTCGTAGGCGGCGACGCTCATGCCCAGGCCTTGAGCACGCCTGGCCACGAGCGAGCCGATGCGGCCGAGCCCGACGATGCCGAGCCTGGCGCCGTCGAGCTCGCGGCCGAGGAAGCTGCGATCCCAGTCGCCGTTGCGCACCAGCCGGTCGGAGCGAGCCACGCCCCTGGCCGCTGCCAACATCAGCGACAACGCCAGCTCGGCCGCCGACACGTTGTTGGCCTCCGGGGCGTTTACCACCAGGATGCCGCGGCGGCTGGCGGCCTCGATGTCGATGTTGTCGACCCCGACGCCGCCCCGACCGATGACCTTGAGACGCGGAGCGTGGTTCAGCAACTCTTCGTCGACCTGGGTGCGGCTCCTGGTGATGATCGCGTCGTACTCGCTGACGATCTGCAGAAGGTCCTCACGGCTGATGCCGGCGCGGTCGTCGAGCTGTACGTCGGGGTCGGTTAGGGGGCCAAGCTGAATCGCATCGGTGACCAGTATCCGCGCCATGCCGCGAAACGATAGCACTTCGGCACTGGACGTCCTCAGTGAACGAACCCGGTTACCGACCAGCCGGTCGGAACGGGGAACGAGTCGACGCCGAGCACATCCATGTACAGCTCGCCGCTTAGCCGCAGCAGCATCGTGTTGCCGTCGAGCGCGGCCCGAAGCGCGGTGCTCGCCTCGGCGCTCAGCTCATCGGGTAGCGGATAGAACAGTATGTCGATGCGCGTAGTCTGCCCCGCCGCAATCGGCACTGGGCGCATGTCCTCGTTGGCCACCGGCCAACTGCCGAGCGTGAGCGTGAGGTCCTTACCGTGCAGGAAGTAACCGATGTCCCCTGGATTGTTAGCCTGCAGGACGACCTGGGCGACGGGCACGCCGGGTCGCAGCAGGAAGACGCGGCTGGCAGCCTCATCGAGCCTGAGCAGAGGCGCCTGGACCGTCTGGCGGGCCAACGTCTCGCCCTCAAGCAGCAGCCGTTGACGAGTCTCGAAGGCGTAGCTCGCCGAGCTGAAGCGCAGCGTGCCCTCGATGCGGAACTCCAGCGGGCGGTCGGCGAAGGCCCGCGCCGCGGCCCTCAACAGCTCGTTCTGACCGGCGAGCTCGGCGTGAACGTCGAACGAGATCGGCGCGGTGGCGCCTGGCTCGAGGTACACCTCGGGCGCCAGGGCCCCGCGCAACATCTGGCGGTCCTCGAGGAACACGACGTACGAGATCGCTTCGAGTTTGACGCCGAAATCGTTGGGGTTGCGCACGAGGCTGCCAACCACCATCTCGAGGTCACCCCCGGCCCCCGGCGGGTCGAAGCGCTCGATGCTCGTCTGTCCGGGGACGAGCTCGAACACCGGTGGCAGGATGTCTTGGATCTGCTCGGTGCGACGGATATCGGTGCGTGGCGCGCAGGACGCCAGAGCCAGCGCCGCGATCATCGTCAACGCGGCCAACCGAAGAGAAAACCCGGTAAACGCGGGATGGCGTGAGGCGCGCGTCACCTCAGCAGTCTATCAGCGCCGCGGCCGCCTACCTGGCACGCTCGCCGTCGCGGAGACGCTGGTCTCCCGGTCGGGCGAGGCGGCTCACCGCCGCCATGGCATGCGCGGCAGCTTGGGTCCCGTCATGGGCGGAGGGGCTAACGGCACCAGCATGGCCACCATGAGGATGGTCGCGAGCACGTAGGCGAACGTCGTGATGCTGTCGAGTGCGACGACCGCCTCGGCGAGCTGGGCGTTGTAGATGAGCGCCGGACCGACGAGGTAGATCGCGGCGACAATGGCCGGCATGGCGGCGGCCAGCCACGGCCGGCGGGTCGTGCTCGCTCGGCCGACCAGCATCCCGATCAACATCAGCGCGACGCCCGAACCGGCGAAAGCCAGTGACCAGCCGTCGGGCAGCTCGGCCCGCACGCCGGCGGAGGTAACCCGGAACACATGGTAAATAACTGGCAGATGGGCGATGACGACGAGCAGCCCGAAGCGCCGCCTGCCGAGGACCAGCCTCAGCAAGGCGCCGAGGCCGAGGCCAACGAGAGCCATGAGCGCGCCGAAGCGGACCAGCACCTAGATCACCTCCCTTACCATCACCTTGCTGCTGCGGCGTCGCAGCTCGTCCTTCAGCCGGCCCGCCCAAGTCGCGTCGAGATCAGGATCGGCGGCGAGCATCCGCTGCGCGAGGCCACGGGCCTCTTCTATCACCTCGACGTCGGTGACGAGGTCACCGATGGTCAACTCGGGCAAGCCCGACTGGCGGGTGCCGCGCAGGTCACCGGGGCCGCGCAGCTCGAGGTCGAGCTCGGCGATGGCGAAGCCGTCGGTGTTCTTGGCCATCACCTCCAGCCGCTTCTGCGTCTTGCGACTGCGGTCGCCGGCCACCAGCACGCACCAACTCTCCAGCGACGAGCGCCCCACCCTGCCACGCAGCTGGTGCAGCTGCGAGAGCCCGAAGCGCTCGGCGTTCTCGATGATCATCAGGGTCGCGTTCGGCACGTCAACGCCGACCTCGATGACCGTCGTCGCGACCAGCATGTCGATCTTGTGCGCCCGGAAGCGGGCCATCACGTCCTCCTTCTCGGCCGTTCTCATGCGACCGTGGAGGAGGTCGAGGCGGCAGCTGCTCGGCATTATCGTCCGCAGGTCGAGGACGAGCTCGGTCGTCGCGACGACCTCGTCGAGCGCCTCGCTCTGCTCGATCAACGGCGTCACCACGTAGACTTGGCGGCCCGCTGCGACCTGCTCGGCGGCGAAGCGGTACACCTCGAGGCGCTTGGCGGCGTTCACCAGGCGGGTCTTCACCGGCTCGCGGCCAGGCGGCAACTCGTCGATGACGGTGAGGTCGAGGTCGCCGTAGACGGTGAGCGCCAAGGAGCGCGGGATCGGCGTCGCGCTCATCACCAACACGTCGGTGACGCCCTTCACTAGCGCCCGCCGTTGGGCGACGCCGAAGCGGTGCTCCTCGTCGACTACCGCCAGGCCCAGGTCCTTGAAGGTAACGCCCTCCTGGATGAGCGCGTGGGTGCCGACCACCACGTCGATCTCGCCACTGGCCGCGCGCTGCCTCACGCCGTTCCGTTCGCCGGCGCTCATCGTGCCGGTGAGCAGCTCGGTGCGCACGCCGAGCGGGAAGAGGAAGCCCTGCAGGTTGCTTAGGTGCTGCCGCGCCAGGATGTCGGTCGGCGCCATCAGGGCCGCCTGGGCACCGTTGGCGACGGCGACGTGCATGGCCGCGGCGGCGACCGCGGTCTTGCCCGAGCCGACGTCGCCCTGCAGCAGGCGGGCCATCTGCCGCGGCGCAGCCATGTCGCTGACGATCTCACGCAGGGCGCGACGCTGGGCGGCGGTGGGTTCGAACGGCAGCACGGACTCGAACGCCGCCAGCGTGGCCTCCTCGACGACGAAGCTGCGCCCGGTCCGGCTCGGGTCGCGGCTGCGCAGCACCGCGAGCTCGAAGAACAGGAAGTCGTCGAACTTCAGCCGCCTCATGGCCACCTGCAGATCCGCCTCGTCGACCGGGAAGTGGGCCTGGCGCCAGGCCTTGTCGAGCGAGATGAGGCGGTGGCGTTCGAGCAGGCTGCGCTGCAGATGATCGGGGATTGCCGGCAAGGCGTCGAGCAGCCGCCTCACCGACCGGCGGAGGTAGGCCTGGCTGAGCCCCTGGGTCGTGGGGTAGACCCCGACGATGCGGCCGAAAGACAGCGAGTCGCTGTCGTCGTCGACCTCGAAGCCGCTTACTGTGAGGCTGGCCGAGGCGCCGGCGCGCTTCACCCTGCCGCTGACTATCAGTCGCTGGCCCGGGTACACCTGCTTCTCCAGCCACGGCTGGTTGAACCACACCGCGGTGATGCGCCTGCCGTTGCGGTCGCTCAGCGAGGCCCGCAATACGTGCAGGCCGCGGCGGCTACGGGTTCCTGAGCGGCTCACTACCTCACCGGTAACCGTCGCCGTTGCGTCGTCCTCGAGCGCGGTGAAATCGGGAAGCAGCCGGCGGTCCTCGTAGCGCCGCGGCAGGTTCATGAGCAGGTCACGGTAGGTCTTGAGGCCGACTTCGGCGAGCTTCCTCGCGGCCTGCGCGCCCAAGTCGACGTGGCCAGACGCTAACGCTTCGTCCAGCTGCGAAGGCTCGAGGCCGCCAGCGGAGACCACCACGGTTGACGCCGCGGTGGAGTTGCGCACGGACGCTCCCACCCCGTCAGTGTACTTAAGGCCGGCGCGGGCGGTGGAACTGGACCGCTTTTCAACGAAGCGTTAAGGCGACGCCCACTTGGTTCCTTGCCATCGCATACGAGCCTAGTTATGCTTTGTGGTCTACCACCGCCGTAAGTGCATTTAGACACAGACAAGAAGAACCGCATACTGGCGGGGAAGCGGAAGAGGTCGATATGAGAAGGTTCGCAACCATACTTGGAGCGGTACTGCTAACGGCCAGCCTCGGGCTCGCCGCGGCCCAGGACCTCGGAGGCCGCACGCTCGTCGTCGGCTCCGACACCACCTACCCGCCGTTCGAGACCGTCAACGAAGCCGGGGAGATCGTCGGCTTCGACATCGACGTGCTCACGGCGATCTGCGAACGGGTCAACTGCACCGTCGAGTTCCAGACGACTGCTTGGGACGGCATCTTCCCGGCCCTCGCCAACGGTGAGTTCGACGTCGTCGCTTCAGGAGTGACCATCACGGACGAACGGGACGAGGTCGTCGACTTCACCGACTCCTACTTCTCCGTAGATCAGGCCGTGGCTGTGCGGGTCGAGGACGAGGGCCTCACCCTCGACGACTTCATCGACGGCGACCTCATCTTCGGCGCGCAGCAGGGCACCACCAACGCAATCGTCGCCGAGGACCTCGTCGGTCGTGACCGCGTGCAGCTCTACGACGATTTCAACGCCGCAATCCTGGCGCTGATAAACGGCGACGTCGACGGCGTGCTCATCGACGACGTGGTGGCCGACGAGTTCGTCCAGCAGTACGCAGGCGAGATCGCCGTCGGCATCCGCGCGGTCGAGTCGGGTGACAAGCTCGGCTTCGCGGTACAAGAAGGCGACGCGCTCATAGACGCGCTCAACGCGGGCCTGCAGATGATCATCGACGACGGCACCCTCGACGAGCTCAAGGACAAGTGGTTCTGAGCAGCTGAGGTCACCCCTCCAAGGTGGCCTAAGGCCACCACCAACCTCGAACAGCGGTGCGGCGCTCTAGTTAGGAGCGCCGCACCTCGTCGTGTGAGCGCCCCACCGGCCCCGGGTTAGAGTACTCACGACCTTGAGGAACAGTTCGGCCCAGCCCAGACGCGGTCCACTCGCCAACATCAGGCCGAGCTACGTCATCCTGCTCACCGCGCTGCCGTTCGTCCTCTACCTCTTCCTCACCGCCGAGTCCTACCAGGCCGCACTGCAGTTCCTGTTGCCCGGTGTCGGCGTCACCGCGATGGTCACGGTCCTCGCCTACCTCGCGGCCTCGGCCCTCGGCCTGGTGCTGGCCGGCATGCAGCTGCTCGCGCTCGGCCGGCGCACGATTCCATATTGGGTCGGCGGCGGCGTCGTCCTGCTGGCGGCCAGCGTGCTGCTGTTCACGCGCCCGCACGTCGAGTACAGCCTCGTCGGCTCCGACGAGGGACTCGTCGCGATCATCCAGGGCACGCCCATAGGCCTGTCTGACAGGATTCGCGCCGGCGAGTTCGAGGGCGCCGGCGAGGGCAGGCTGTCGATAAGGGCCGTCACCGACGTCGACGCTGCCCTCGACCGCCTCGAGAGCGGCGTCGTCAGCGCCGCGTTCCTGCCTTCGGAGGCGGCCCCAAGCGAACTGCCCGTACTGTGGGTGACGGACTTCCTGCCGCCAGCGTCCAAGGGGCCCGCGGTGCTGCTGTTGGTGTTCGGCGTCGCGGCCTTGGCGCTGGCGTTGGCGTCGTACAGCAGCGGCCATCACCCACTACGGATCGTCTCGGAGTTGTACGTCGACCTATTGCGCGGCATCCCGATGCTGGTGGTCATCCTCTACGTCGGCTTCCCGTTGCAGGGCGCGATCCGTGACGCCACGGGCGGCCTCATCGACATGAATCGGGTGACGCGCGGCATCGTCGGCATCTCGCTTGGTTACGCCGCGTACATGGCCGAGATCTTCAGAGCCGGGATCGAGGCGGTGCCCGGCGGTCAGGTCGAGGCCGCGCGCTCGCTGGGGCTGGGCGGCTGGCAGACGGCTCGCTTCGTGGTGTTGCCCCAAGCCCTGCGCATCGTGGTGCCGCCGCTCGGCAACGAGTTCATCGCGATGCTCAAGGACACCTCGCTGCTCTCAATTCTCTCGGTACGCGACATCACCCAGCGAGCGCGCGAGTTCCAGGCCGCTACCTTCGAGGTCTTCCCGCCGTTCAACACCGTCGCGCTGCTTTACATTGTGCTCACGCTCATGGCCTCGAGCCTCGCCAAGACCGTCGAACGTAGAACCACATGGACACGCTGAACCGCGCGCTTGACCCACGGGCCGACCCACACGAGGGTCCCATCGCCCACGTCAACCTGGCGGCCCTTGCCCACAACGTCCGGCAGGTGAGAAGCCGGCTCACGACCGGCGTCAAGGTGCTGGCGGCGGTGAAGGCCAACGCCTACGGCCATGGCCTGCCCGACACCGCCCTGGCGCTGGAGGCCAACGGCGTCGAGTGGTTCGGCGTCGCCACCCCCTCGGAGGCCATGAGCCTGCGGCGCGGCGGCGTGAGCGGCGGGGTGCTTTTGCTCACGCCCACCCGTGAGCCGGCGGTGGTCTCTCAGCTAGTAGCTGCCGGCGTCTCCCTCGTCGTCAGTGACGGGGCCGCGCTGACCGCGTTGGCGGCCTGCGACCTGCCCAGAACGGCGAAGGTCCAGCTCAAGGTCGACACCGGCATGGGTCGGCTGGGTGTCAGCTGGCGCGAGGCGCCAGCCTTGGCCACCGCCATCGCCGGCGACCGCCGCTTCGAGCTCGAGGGCATCTTCACGCATCTTGCCGCCTCCGACGAAGAGGACCGAACACAAACACTCGCCCAACTTGAGTCGTTCGAACGCGCCCTGGCCGGACTGGAGCGCGCCGGCATCGACCGCGGCCTGCGGCACGTCGCGAACTCCGCCGCGATCGTCGCCTACCCCGAGCATCACTACGACATGGTCCGGCCCGGCATCAGCCTCTACGGCTACTACCCGAGCGCCCACATCGCCGCCCTCGACCCCGGCCTGCGCCAGGTGATGCGCTTCGACGCACCCGTCACCTTCATCAAGAGCGTGGCAGCGGGCTCGTCAGTCTCCTACGGAGGCCTCTGGCACGCGCCTCGGGACACGGGGGTGGACACAGTGGTGGCCACCGTACGGGTCGGCTACGCCGACGGCTACCGGCGTGGCCTTTCCGGCAGGTCCTGGGTCGGCCACGGCGGTGACCGCCTGGAAGTGATCGGGCGGATATGCATGGATCAACTCATGCTCGACGTTACGGGTCACGACCTAGAGGTCGGCGACCGCGTGGTGCTGTGGGGACCGGGCGGGCCATCGGCCGAGGACCTCGCCGAGACCATCGGCACCGTGTCTTACGAGCTGTTGACCGGTGTCGCCGAGCGCGTGCGGCGAAGCTACTCCTGAGCAGCGAGCGGCCCTGCGCTCAGTGAGCCGCCGGCGGC
>Ga0075530_1001153_pt1 | contig 12668 bp, 18 predicted proteins | sample NGEPerD_2_FD_75101 | JGI IMG/M metagenome (GOLD analysis project Ga0075530, IMG submission 75101) | Arctic peat soil microbial communities from the Barrow Environmental Observatory site, Barrow, Alaska, USA - NGEE PermafrostL1-D | ecosystem: Environmental > Terrestrial > Soil > Wetlands > Peat ...
CCCAACCCACCGGACCACCCACCGCCACCATCCGGAGCCCTCAAGTGAACGGTATTGGGGCTAGCCCCGAGCGAGGCCCAGCGTCCGCGGCAGCACCGTCAGCGCCACCAGTGCGAGCACCGTTGTCGCGCCGACGAGTGCCACGAGAGCGACCCCCGAGCCTGGCGCGGGCGGGCCGGCAATCAGCGCGGGCAGCCCGTCAGCGGGCATGACCGCGACCACGATCGAGGCGGTGGCGAGCACCATGTCCACAACGGCGTGCACGACCGAGGGCGGCGTCTCGTCGCCCCCGAAGCACCCGCATGTGGCGCGTGATCGCCCGCGGGCGAGCGCGAGCACGACGAACGCCGTGAACCCGACGTACAACCCGCCGAGCAGGCCCGCCGCCACCCGGCCGATGGCTCCGCCCGGGCCACCCAGCGCCACGACGGCGATGACGAGCGCTCCGGCCGCTCCGGTCCGCACACCGACCGGCGTGGCGCGGATTCCCACGTCGGCGAGCGCCCGGACCACCGGGCCAGGACGGCGTAGATCGAGGACGCCGGCCACACAGACCAGCAACGCACCCACGGCGTAGACGCCACCGACTACGCGCATCAGCCGGCCCGGCCGATGCGGGCAACATCCCGCCATGTCACGACCGGACCGCGCGCGATCGCCGTCCCCGTGGCCGGATCGGTGAGCACCGCGTACGGTGCCACCCGAACGCCGAACGCGGACCAGGCCTCGGCGGACATCACGACCGTGACGTCGGTGCCGGCGAGCTCACGCAGGCGCGCCGGACGCTCGTCGCGCTCGTCCTTGGTGATCGCGACAACTCGCGCGTCACGGCCGAGCGTGGGCCAGATCTCGGCACACGTCACGCAGGTCGTGGTGAGAAAGACCAGGAGCCGGGGGCCGGCCGGGTCGGCGAGGTCCAGCTCGATTGCGTCGCCCTCAGGCGTGACACCGGCCACGCCGTAGACCGGATCGCCCGACGGGCCCGCTTCCAGCATCTCGAGACGTTGGGCCAACCGGGCCTGGGTCCGCAACACGCCCGCGACCAGCACGGCCACGAGCACGAGCGCGAACGCGCCGACGACGAGCGCTGCCGCGGTCACGACCGCTCGTTCACCCGAGCTTGAACACGAACTGGGCCACCGCAGCACCAAGGATCAGCACGAGCAGGGCGATGATGGCAATCGTCGTTCCGGGACGCACGTCTATTCGATCCATTCCACGCCGGCGAACCTACCGCTCGCCGGCCGTGACCACGACCCCGGAGCCGGCTCGCACGCCGAGCTCGTCGGCCGCGGAACGCCGGTCGAGCGCCAGAGATGCGAGCCCGTAGGAGTCGACGACGATGACGAGCTCGGACGGCTTGGCCGCGGCGTAGGTGTTCACCCACCGAGCCATCCGCGCCTGATCGCCGATCTGCACCTGTACGGCGCGGCCGGGCTCCGCGCCGAGCGCGCGCAGCTCGTCGGGGCCGATGTTGAGCTGGCAGTTGCCGAATCGGTCGATCCACCAGACCTCGCCCGACAGGCCCTCACCGTCCGGCTGAGGCAGCGACACCAGCCCGGGGACCAGCGTCGCCGGGTCGACCAGCTCGCCCAGCGACTCCGCCGGAGCTCCCGCGCAGAGCTGACCGACCGCGGGGGCGAGGATGTCTCGACCGGCGAAGGTCACACCAGGGCCAGGGAGCTCGTAGCCCGCGCCGGTGAGCGCGACGACCTGGCGGGCGCCACCCAGCATCGCCGCCGCCGGGGCCAACAGACCGTTGTCGGGCCCGACGAGCACCTGGTCGTCGGTCACCGCGGCGACGAGTCGACGATCGGTACCGACTCCCGGATCCACGACGGCCAGCACGACGCCGGCAGGCAGGTACTGGACCGACCGGACGAGCGTGAGAGCCCCGGAGCGGACGTCGTGGGGAGCAATGTCGTGGGTGATGTCGAGGAGGCGGGCCGCCGGCGCCAGGGAGAGGATCACGCCTTTGCAGACGCTCACGAACTCGTCCGCGAGGCCAAAGTCCGAAAGAAGGGAGACAGTGTACGGTGGCGAACCTACCGATGTCATCGAGACCGGGGCCGGGGATCAGCCGGCTTGGGTGTACTTGGACTCAAGGTAGGCGTCGACGTCCTCGTCACGTACGCGAAACGACCGACCCACCCGCACCGCGGGGAGGTCACCGGCCTTGATCAGCCGGTACACGGTCATCGATGACACGCGCATCAGTTCAGCGACTTCCTGAACGGTCAGGAAGCGGGCCTTCGAAAAGGACTGCGCCACTCGGCACCCCTCGGTTACTCCGTCCGGGCCCGAGCGTACGCCGTGGCCGAGATGGTGTCGAACGGGTCAGTCCAGGACCCAGAGCCGGGCCTGGGGCGCCGTCAGCGGACGGTCGACGAAGGGCGATCAGCCGTTGGATTTGAAGGCCTCTCGGGCGACGGCAAGGAGCGGCTCGTAGCCCGTGGGTGCCTGACTCTCGTGCAGCGGGATCACCGTCACCGGTAGACCACGATCGGCGGCCAGACCGAGGGCAACGGCCTCCAGGCCCGCGGCGGCAACCGTTTCGATCCCCGCGCGCACAAAACCACCCGCGATCGCACGATCCGCAACGACGAGGTCGGGCGGGGGAAGGCGGAAGGCCAGCTCGGCGGTCACGCCGAACCCGGCGCCGCCCGGGAGCGCGTCCCCATCGACGACCATCGCGACCCCGTCGAACCAGCGAATTCGTCGATTGCTCCGATCGTCGAGCAGGACGAGGCCCGTCTCCTCGTCGGCCAGGATCTGACCACCCGCGTCGGACGAGACACGGGCCAGGGCGGTATAGAGCGGCAGCAGGGATGCCGGTCGGGTCGTCGCGAACGCGAGACGGCCGCCCCGCCGGGCGACGTCGGCGACCCGGGCGAACGCCACCTGGGCCTGCGCGATCGTGCGAGTCGGGTCGATGGAGATGGCCGCCTCGAGCTCCGGCGAGCCCAGGTCCGGGCCCCACACGCGAGCGACCGTCGCGAAAGCGTCGTCGAGCGTCACACCCTCGAAGGGTGCCAACTCGAGGAGCGCGGACCGATCACCGCGCAACACCGCCCGGATCGTCGCGAGCAGCTCGGAGCGGCTCAGGCGTGCCTTCCCGCTCACGTGGGCACGCAGGAGCCGCTGGCGCGCGGTCGGTTTGCGCTTCAGGCCCTCGACCCGGTGCGGCGTCGGCGACGGCGACGGCGCATCGAGCTTGGGGGGCCGGCGCGAAGCGGGGCGGCGAGTCACACGCCACCGCCGAGCTCGGCGGATCGCGCCGCCGCAGCGGCGACCGCCTCCATGAGCGCGGCACGAAGGCCTCGATCTTCCAACACCATGAGCCCGGCCGCCGTCGTTCCTCCCGGCGAGGTCACCCCGGCCCGCAGCGATTCGGGGGACTCACCGCTCTCCGCGAGCAGGGTGGCCGCGCCGAGCAACGTCTGGACCACGAGCTCGCGCGCCGCCGGTCGGGGAAGGCCGACCAGGACGCCCGCGTCGATCATCGCCTCCGCCACGAGGAAGACGTACGCCGGTCCGGAACCGGACAGCCCGGTGACCGCGTCCAGGAGCCGCTCAGGTACCTGTACGACCGTCCCGACGCTCTCGAGGAGAGCCTGAGCGCGGTCGAGGTCCGCGTCGGTCGCGGCGGCATTGCCGGCAATCGCGGCCGCGCCCCGGCCCACCACCGCGGGCGTATTCGGCATCGCCCGCACGATCGGACGACCCGGCGCCGACGCTTCGAGCGCGGCGAGCGTCACGCCGGCCGCGATCGAGATGACCAGCGCGTCCGCGGCGAGGCTGGACGCTGCCGCCTCGAGCACGGCCGCGACGTCGCCGGGTTTGACCGCGACAACGACGGTGCCGGCATCGGCGACGGCCCACGCGGGACTCGGCACGACACGGACGCCGTCGAGGACGGCCACGAGCTCCCGGCGGCGTTCCGGGTCCACCTCGGCGACGACGAGGTCCGCTGGCTCGTAGCCGCTCGCGCACCATCCGCGCGCGAGGGCCTCACCCATGCGTCCACCGCCCAGCAGTGCGACTCGCATCAGCGACACGCGTGAACGTCGACCGGCATGCAGCGAGGGTATCCGGACGCGAGACGGGCCCGAGGAACTCTCGGGCTCGCTCCGTACTTCCCCGAACGGAACGGGCCTTCCTGCACCTCGGGCCTCGCCTCTGTGCCATCCGTCGATGGCACCTCGAAACGTAGCGTCTGCCCCTGCGACCTGGCAATTCTCTGCCGGCGGTCAGCCGTGCGGGTGGGCAATCGCGATCGCGGGTTGGAACCACGTCTCGACGAGCTCGTAGAGCACGCCGATGATCCGGTCGAGCTCGACCTCGGTGAGGTGTTCGAGCGCCACGCGGCCAACGAGGTAAACGTCCTCGTCCTGACCGAGTGAGAAGCGCGCGCCGTAGATGGTGTGGTTCCTTCGTAGCAGCCACCGGTACAGCTCGAGGTGCCGGGCGGGCGGGTCGGCCATGAAGTAGACCTCGTAGCGCAGCGTGCGCTCCCGCAGGTCGAAGTAGATCGTCGCTGCGTCGCGGCCTTCGCAGCCGAAGCGCACGTACCACCGTCGCTGATCCGGGTCGTACTCGACGTGCTGGATCGCGGGTTGGGCGAGCACCGGGCCCATGAGATGACAGTCGATGAGCGCGTGCGCGTCCGCGAATGTCGCGCCGACATCGGGCTCGTCACCGCCTCCGTTCACATGCAGCTGACGGGCTCGCGCTCGACGAGGTCGGCGTACAGGCGTCGCAGTCGCGCCGCGGTGATGCTCCACGCGAATCCACGCGAGCGCGTTTCGGCGCGCCGGCCCATCGCGGCGGCGGCCTGCGGGTAGGCGAGCAACCCGGCGACGAGCGCGGCGTAGTCGGAACCTCGCCGCGCGTCGACGAGGAACCCCGTCTCGCCGTGATCCACCAGGGCGCGCAACCCGCCGACGTCGGCTGCGACCACCGGAGTCCCGCACGCCGCCGCCTCGAGCGCGACCAGGCCGAACGATTCGGTGTGCGACGGCACGAGGCAGACATCAGCCGCTCGATAGAAGTCGCGCAGACGGTCGTGCGGCTGGGGCGCGACGAAACGGACCTGACGAGCGAGACCGAGGGAGTCGACCCGTTCGTGGATCCTCGCGAGCTCGGCGACACCGTCGGGACCACTCGGGCCACCGACGATCACCAAGGTAGCGGTGGCATCGTCGAGCTCGGCGAGCGTGTCCACCGCGAGGTCGGCGCGCTTCAGCGGCTGGATGCGCCCGACGAACAGGAGCACCGGACCCCGGCCGAGGCCGAGCGCGACCCGGCTGTGTGCCCGGCCGCTGCGACCGCCGGATGAGAAGACCTCGTGGTCGACGCCCGGGGGCACGATCTCGATCCGGTCTTCCGCCGCGGCGTAGTGCGAAACCAGCTGAGTGCGTTCGTCGGTCGTGGAGGCCAGCACGAGGTCGGAACAGGCGATCACATCGTGCTCGACCTTGGTGCGCTCCAACGGATCGTCGTCCACGCCCGCGTCGGCCTTCACCCGAGCAAGGGTGTGGAACGTAGCGACCAATGGGCGGTCCAGCGCGTGTTTGAGCTGGTGGCCGACGGCGCCCGAGATCCAGTAGTTCGCGTGGAGCACGCAGTAGTCGACGCCGTGACGGTCGACGTGATCGAGCACCGCGGCGGTGAAGTCGTCCGTGTGCTCGAGCAGCTCGTGCTTCGTGAGGCGCTCATACGAGCCGACGGGCACGTGCACGACCCGATAGCCGGCTTCGACCTCGACGGTCTCGGGGACGTCGGGATGCTCGGCGCGGGTGATGACGTCACAGGCCAACCCGGCGCGCGCCAATGAGGTGGCGAGCGCGTCCACATAGACGTTCATCCCGCCTCCGTCACCCGTGCCCGGCTGCGCCAGGGGCGAGGTGTGGAGGCTGAGCAGAGCCACCCGTCGTTCGGACATGCGAGGATGCAGCCTACTTTCCGGTCGGGACCGGCCGGTCTCGTGCTGTGTCGCCGTCGGCAGCATCGCCGTCGGGCCCGTCATCTCCGGCACCGGGCCGTCGGAACGACCGATACACGTCGATCAGCGCCTTCTTCTGACGCTCGGTGAGCGAGGAGTCCGCGCTGATCGCGGCCACGAGATCAGGCGGGTCGTTCGGTCCGTCGAGGATCCCCGCCCGGACGTAGAGCGTCTCGGCCGATATCTGCAGTCCCCTCGCGATCGCTTGCAAAATCTCGGCGCTCGGCTTGCGCAGCCCGCGCTCGATCTGGCTGAGGTACGGGTTCGAGATGCCCGCCAGCTCGCTGAGCTTGCGGAGCGACAGACGATCGCGGCGACGCTGGTCGCGGATGAAGGACCCGAGATCACGCAGGCGGGCCTCGAGACTGTCGGTCGGCATCGCGACGCGGGCGAGCTAGAGGCTCTGCGGAGTGGAGCGCAGCCGCGCTCCGAGCTCGAGATCGAGCTGGTCGATCACGCTATGCAGCCGGCGCCGTACCCCTGAGACCTCGTTCTCGAGCTTGCCCAGCTCCTCGATCGTGGTCCGAAGCTCGTCGTCGCCGAGGCTCGGGAGATTCACGAGCGTCGAATCCGAGATGAGTCGCTCGAGACCGCGATTCCAGGCGATGCTCATCGAGGGCGCGAGCGACTGGACGATCCGAGACCCGACCGCACCTGAGCGCGCGCTGTCTCCGGCCAGAATCTGCGGCAGCGAGGCGATGAGCTCGCCAAGATCACCACCTCGTTCACGTCGTTCGAGCTCCGCTCGGATGATCTCGAGCCGGGCCTGTGCGAGCCGGCGCACGTAAGAGACCTCGGTCTCGACCTCGCCGCACTCTCCCCGCATCAATCGGAGGTCGTCGATGGCGCGGCGATCGAGGGCCTCGAAGTAGCTCGGATCGAGGATCCGGTCGAGGCGTCGGCGGCGTGCGGGTTCGGTCATGACGGGCTCAGGCTACCGCGCGACCCCGTGCACGCTCACCCGCCCGGGCCTCCGAGCTCGCGGTATTCGCGCCGGTTCGCACAGATCATCGCCGGCGTGGGGCGGCTCGGGAATGTGCGAGCCTTGACACCGACCGTCGATCCGACGGTGTGCCGACCCACAAACCGATCACACAGCAAAGGATCACCATGGCTGTCTATTCCCTCCCCGACCTCCCGTACGACTTCGGGGCACTCGAACCGCATTACTCCGCCAAGACCCTCGAGCTGCACCACGACAAGCACCACGCGGCCTACGTCACGGGCGCCAACGCGACCCTCGACCAGCTCGCCGCGGCCCGCGAGCAGGGCAATCTCGCCACCATCAACCAGCTCGAGAAGAACCTCGCGTTCCACGTCTCGGGCCACGTCCTCCACTCGCTGTTCTGGACCAACATGAGTCCCGACGGCGGCGGCCGCCCCGCAGGCGAGCTCGGAATCGCGATCGACGAGTCATTCGGCTCCTTCGAAGCGCTCCAGGCCCAGCTCAGCGCCACGGCCATGGGCATCCAGGGCTCCGGCTGGGGCGTCCTGGGCTGGGAACCTCTCGGACAGCGACTGGTGGTCGAACAGGTCTACGACCACCAGTCCAACGTCGCGCAGGGCACCCCGCCGCTGCTCGCGCTCGACATGTGGGAGCACGCCTTCTACTTGCAGTATCTCAACGTGAAGGGTGACTGGGTCAAGGCGTTCTGGAACATCGTCAACTGGCCCGACGTGGCCGGCCGCTTCGAGCGCGCCCGCACGTCGGCCGGCTGACGGATCAACCCCCGCTGACGGGCGGCAGCACGGCGACCTCGTCGCCGTCTCGCACTGGTGTCTCATCGCCGGCCGGCGGCTCGTCACCGTTCAGCCACACGCGCGACCGCTCGAGCACGGCCGCGAACTCAGGGCCGTAGTCACTTCGCGCCGCGGCGAGCACCTCGCCGAGCGTCGAGCCGCGCCCTTCGGCGCCACCCGTGCCCGCGGCGTCGCGCGCGCCGGCGAAGAACCGGAGCCGAACGCTCAGGGGGCGATCTCCGCGAGACCGTCCTTGATGAGAAGGTCGCCGTCCGGGTTGGTCGTCTGGAACCCGAAGACCGTGTTCCCGTCGTTCGTTCCGGTCTTCCAGATACGCGTCGTGATCTGCTGGCCGGGCAGAACGGGCCTGGAGAAACGCACCGCCAACCGCTTGAGGCGCGCGGGATCGTTGCCGCCGACCGCCGTGACGACCGCCCAGGACGCGAAGGCCATCGTGCAGAGACCGTGGATGATGATGCCCGGCAGGCCGACCGACTTGGCGAACTCCTCGTCGAGGTGCATGGGCATCGTGTCGCCCGACGCCTCGGCGTAGCGGAACGTCTGGTCCGCGTCCATCTGCTGGTCGACGACCGCGTCGGGCTCGCGCTCGGTCACGGCCAGGTCGAGCTTGTGCGGCGGTGCTTCCTCGCCTGCACTCTCGCCGTCACTCACACCCCGGAAGAACGACGTCATGTACTGCTCGACGAGCAGTGTGTCGTCCTGGTCGTAGGTGGCGGTCTTGGCGATCACGCTCGTTCCGTTGGGCTTCACGTGCACGCCCACCGGTGCGGCGGTCGTGCGCAGCACCATCCCGGGGCGAATCGGGGCGTGAAAGAACATGTCCTGCTCGCCGTGGACGACCATGGCCACGACCTCGGGTGGCACCACGCCGGCCATCGCACCGATCATCGTGTCCCACACCGGCACGATCGCGAACACCGGCGGTGCCACCTCACCGCTACGGTCGGCCGGGATCGGATCGTTCGTGGCCGCGGCGTAGGCCTTCGCCCGGTCCGCTTCGACCTTGAACGCGGCTCCGTCGGTGGACTCGCCCAACTTCTCGATCCCGAAACCCATCCGAGCCCTCCTGAGCAACCGAGTCACGACGAGGCTAGTTGACCGACCGGTCAAGAATCGTGGGGTGCCTCGGTGTCGATGTTGGTGCGAGCGGCGGGGAACGCTTCGAGGCGGGCCGGATCAATCGGGTCGCCGGTCACGGCATCGACGCCGTACGTGCCGTCGTCGATGCGGCCGAGCGCGGCCTCCAGCCCGGCCAGCTCGGCTTCCAGGTCGTCGAGCAGGCCCAGGTCCTTCTCTCGTTCGAAGGTCTCGGTCGCGCCGTCCGCGCCACGCTGTCCGTGGTCGCCCGCTTCACTCCCGGCGAACTCCTCGGGGTCGCCCAGCTCTCGCCTCACGGAGTGGATCAGCCCGGAGACGCGAGCCTGTTCGGCTTCGATGCGACGGCGGGGATCCGACGGGTCAGCTTCCATGTCCTGACGTTACCGACTGGGACCTCACGAGTCCGAGTCGAACTGCCCTCCTTCGCGGGCGCCCCGAAGTCGGGCATCGAGCAGCTCGAGCCGGCCGGCCAGCATTCCGTGCAGACGGCGGAGCAGCTCGGCCGCGTCGTCGATCCCGAGGAGCTCCAATGCGTCCAGCGGTCCGAGACCGGCCGCGGCAGCAGCTTCGTATCCGGCTCGGATGGGATCGTCGGCGAGCGCGAGATCGACGGGTGGCGCGGGTTCGCCGAGCTCGGTGCGACGAGCCACGACCTTCACGAGCGCGGCGCGGATGCCTTCGATGAGCGACGCGTCGTCGGCGTGGGCGGCCGGCGCCGGTAGCCGCTCGACGAGCGCGCGCGGGAACGGCGCGTCCTCGAGCCACCGGAGGACGCGCAGCCGTTCGGCACCGACGGTCACCAGCGCGTAGCGCCCGTCGTCGAGACGACCGGCCCGCACGATGCGCGCGACGGTGCCGAGATCGAATCGGGTGTCGCCGCCGCCCACCTCCGAACCACGCTCGATCAGTACGACGCCGAACTCGGGTGTCCCTTCGAGGCAGGCCTCCACGAGCGCGCGGTATCGCGGCTCGAAGACGTGGAGCGGCAACGTCGCGTGCGGAAGGAGCACGGTACCGAGCGGGAACATTCCCAGCTCTGCGCTGGTGGTCATCGTCTAGTTTCCCCGCGCTCGCTGTGCCCGCGCCGAGGCCCGCAACCGCTCCACCGCCGCACCGCCAGCCTCGCTGCCGGATTCATCGGCGAGTGCGTCGAGCGCTGCCGCGGCCGAGTCGTAGGCGCCGAGGGCGCCCAGGCGAGCTGCGAGTCGTCGTCGTTGCGCGGGCGGTGTCCCCGGGATCGCGAGCTGCAACGCGGTGACCCAGGCGAGATGGGCGGGGTCGCGCGCGCCGTAGCTCTGCTCCAGGTTGGTCAGCATCCGACGAGCGATGGCACGTGGGCCGACGGGTTGGAGGAACCGGGACTCGAATTCCACGCCCGGGTAGCTCGACTCGAACTGGCGTCGGCAGTCACTCGCCGAGCGGGTCGCCCCGTCGGAGAAGAGATCGAAATACGTCCGGCGACCGTGGTCGTCGGACGCGGTGCCGACGATGAAATGGCCGGGCATGCCGACACCGATGAGCTCCACACCGAGCCTCTGGCCGATCGCGATCATGAGCACGCTCAGCGTGATGGGGATTCCCGTGTGCCGGGTGAGGACGTCGTCGAGGAAGGAGTTGGACGGGTCGTGGTAGTCGGTGACGTTGCCTCCGAAGCCGTGGGCGGAGACGAGGTGGCGGGCGAGTCCGTCGGGATCGTCCGGACAGCCCAGGGCCAGGTTGTCGAGACGGGCGAGCTCGGCGGCGAGATCGAGGCCCGGATGGGCATGGGCGGCGATGAGCAACGCCATCTCATCGAGCGCGATCGTCGACTCCTCGGCGGCGATGCACGCCGCGAATTGCTCGGACACCGGCGCCGGCCCCATCAGGCGACGCTAACTCGCCGGTACACTCGCGACGTGGCGGCCCGACGCAAGCCCGAGCGGGCGCGTACCGCAGCGCATCCGGTTACCTCCCGCCGGCCCGACGCTGTCCGCGATCGGTCGACAGGCCCGACCGGGCTCGCCGCGACGCTCTCCGACGAGATCGAACGGCGACTGCGGCGGGCCGAGCAACGGCCGACCACGAACCGGATCGCGATCATCAACGCGCTTCGCGCCTCGCTCCGGCCGCTCACCATTCCCGAGATCCTCGACGCTCGGCCCGAGCTCGCTCAGAGCTCGGTGTATCGGAACCTCGCGGTGCTCGAACGTGCGACCGTGGTCCACCGCATCGTGACCGATCACGAGTTCGCGCGTTACGAGCTCGCCGAGGACCTGACCGGCCATCACCACCACCTGATCTGTGTCGAGTGCGGCACCGTGGAAGACGTCGACGCACCCGCCGCGCTGGAACGGTCCGTGCGCTCGGCGGCGGACGCAATCGCACTCACGACGGGGTTTCGGGCCGAGCGTCACCGCATCGACCTGCTCGGTCGCTGCCGCGCGTGCGCCTGAGCGCCGGACCGAACCTCGACGAAGGCGTCAGCCGTCGGCGGCCACGGCCGCAGCCGCAGCCGAGTCGACCGCGGCGGTGAGACGGGCGGGCGTGGGGTTCTCCAACTCCTCGCCGTTGACGAAGATCGTCGGGGTGGTCTTCACGCCCTTCTTCGCGGCGTTGTCGCTCTGCTCGCGTACGAGATCGTCGTAGCGATCCTCACGAACGCACTCCTCGAACGTCGGCAGCTCTTCACCCGGAATGTTCGCTTGCCGACCGAACTCGATGAGCTGGTCGGTTCTCAAGAAACCGCCGTTCTCCACATCGGACTGGTTCTCGTACAAGAGGCCGTGGTACTCCCAGAACACCGCGAAGTCCGCCGCGCACCGCGCGGCCGACGCGGCCCGGAACGATTCGGGTCCGATGAACGCGAAGTTGCTGAACACGAAACGGACCTTGCGATCGATGATGAGCTGGTCGATCGTCGGTTGGGTCGTCTCGAAGAACGCGCGACACGCCGGGCACTGGAAGTCGGCGAACTCCTGGACGACGACCGGCGCGTCCAGGTCGCCCAGGTCTTCGCCATCGTCCGGTCCGAGCCGGGGGATCACCACGTCTGCGTTGTCAGACCCGGACCGGTCCGACTGGACGTTCACTCCGACGACGCGGCCGACCACCGCGACACCGGCCACCGCGACGACCGCGACGGCGATCCAGAAGGCGGTCGGGATGCTTCGGCGCGCGGACCGACCCGCGTCGCGCGCCGGACGAGCCTTCGCCGAAGCGGCCGGGCGCCCCGGCGGCTCACCGGACGGCTTCGGTCCTCGTCGCTTGTTCTGGTTCTTCTTGTTCGCCATCGCTGCGTCCTCCTACGCTGGTCCCAGCGCGTCGTCCGGTCTGTACCGGCTCTTCGGTCCGAGCGCGACGAGCAGTTCCCCCTCCCCGGCAAGCTTGATAGCCGATCCGGGGCCGCTCGAGGGGTCGCGTGCCGGCATCGCGATCATGGGCAGGGTCATCACGCCGGAGATCTGCACCGCGGCGCGCTTCGGCGGATCGGTGTACTCGATCGACACGTCGACGTAGCCTGGCCCTCGCTCACCGAAGGGACATCCCGTTGGCGACCCTGTTCACCCGCATCATCGACGGCGAGCTGCCGGGGCGCTTCGTGTGGCGTGACGATGTGTGCGTGGCCTTTCTCTCGATCAACCCGCTCAAGACGGGCCACACCCTCGTCGTGCCGCGTGCCGAGGTCGATCATTGGATCGACCTCGACCCCGATGTCACGGCACACCTCACCGGCGTGGCGCAGCGGATCGCCCGGGCGCAACAACGCGCCTTTCGGCCCACCCGCATCGGGCTCATGATTGCCGGGCTCGAGGTGCCCCATGTCCAC
>Ga0075530_1001154_pt1 | contig 12667 bp, 10 predicted proteins | sample NGEPerD_2_FD_75101 | JGI IMG/M metagenome (GOLD analysis project Ga0075530, IMG submission 75101) | Arctic peat soil microbial communities from the Barrow Environmental Observatory site, Barrow, Alaska, USA - NGEE PermafrostL1-D | ecosystem: Environmental > Terrestrial > Soil > Wetlands > Peat ...
CCCCAAGCCATCACACCCCCGCCACCAACGCCCGACCTCCTGCAAATCAGACAAAGATCACGAAAGTCGAGCTCCTAAGGGTGGGCTCCGAAAACCGCCACCCGTCCGTTGGGTGCCGGCCGGCGGTCCTGACATCGTCGCGCACAACTGCTCTGAGGTCCACTTCCGCTAGCGCGCTGCGGCCTTTCTCAAACGGCTTTGTGCAACGGCCACGCCACAGACCAGCCGCCGGCGTCGCAGGTGCGATTGGTCCGTTGCCGGCGCAATAAGGAGGCCGTCCGCGTTCGCGCCACGGTCGGCTTGGACCGGCGCCTTCAAGCGGGAGGCGTCAGGTGGGCCGGGCGAACGCGTGCGAAGCCTGGACGAGCGTCTCGATGACGATGAGCTCGGCCTCGTCACGCGGGGCGTAGAGCATGACCGCCGTGGGCGGGATGAGGCCCATGCGCGCGACTGGGTGGGTCTCCGCCCAGCCCGCGTCGATGGCCTCTCTGACGATGTCCGGGGGAAGCATCGCGTGAAGGCTGTGGTCCGGCGCGGGGTGCAGGTGAGCGAACTCGCGGTCGATCATGAAGGCTTTTGGTGGACCGACCGGCTCGCCCGCACCGAGGGTCATCGCGCGGGCGCCGGGCACGGAGATCCGGCTGGGCTGCTCGACCACCCCAGGTAGCGCGAAGACGCGTCGTGCCAGCTCGTCGGCCAACGAGGGTTCGCTCGGCTGCTGATCGAGCTGAGTGTGGGGATTGGTCGGCGTGGTGCGCGGGCGGTGCCCCGCGCGCCGGGGCAGCGGGAATGACGACACGCCCGCAGGATGGCACGCACGGACCGCAGGGGGTTACTTGCGTGAGGCATCCAGACTCGAGGTCTGCGAAATGGTCGGCCAGGCGTGCGTATCCACGGGGAGCAGACTGCTGAGTTCGTCGAAAAGCAGCAGCGCGGGAACGCTCGAACGACGCTTCCCCTCGTCGCGCAAAGGTGGCGGCGGCGACTCCTCTCCACGGCGTTCGACCTGCAGCCACCTGCCCTGTCATGGCAAGGCCGCGTCCGGCCTCCTTGCCGTCTACTCGCTCAGTGGCTGATCGGCATCGGCCTTGGCGGATGCGACCGGCGCAACGTCCGGGGAGTCGCCGGTAGCCGCCTCGACCAGGGTGTAGCCGGCCCCCTCGAGGCGGCGCACGCGACCCTGTTTCACCAGCCGCGAGATGGTCGCCGCAGCAACGTTCGTCGTGATGCCGCTCGCCGTGGCTACAGCGGCCGCGCTGCTGCCGGGCGCGGCTCCGAGCGCCGCGAGCACCTTGGCCTGCGTCTGCCCCCGTGGCGCCTGCTTACGGCGCGGAGTTGCTCCGCGGCGCGCCTGCGAGGGCCTCCGCGACGCGGGCTTGGCGACAGACGCGCCAGCGATGGGCTTCCCCGCCTCACCGTCGGTGGTCTCAGGCGCGCCGGATGCGCCCACGCGGGAGCCGAGCCCAGGCAGCAAGCGGGCGCCGACGCGCGCGAGCCCCCGGATGCGGGTGTCGAGCTCCCTGCGGATGCGGTTGATCAGATCGGGCACGAGCCGCGTCTCAGCATAGACGCACGGACTGGCTGGCTGTCCGTCGCCCGGTGCGCGGCGGCCGCCTGGGTGCCGGTGGCGCCTCTCGGTCGTCACGCTCGTCTGCTGTCGCTCCTCGCGCGCGAAGCAGCAGCAGCAGCAGCAGAGCCGAGTGACGATCCGATGGGTAAGCGACAGCTACGCCGCTCGCGGTCATCTGGGGAAGTCCCAATCGGCGGACGCGGCTATCGCACATGTCGAGAGCACAAGCGCGCCGAGCGTCAGCCAGCACGCCTGCCTGTCGTCCAACACGACAGCGTGGCGGTCGCTGTCGGATCACATGGAAAGCGGGAGCGGATGTCCGGTGAACGCGCGGGTGAGCGGGCTTGGTCGCGCCGCTGTTCCTGTTGAGCGCTACGCCTCGACGAGCACGATCAGCGTGTCGGCGCGAACGCCATCATGCGCCATCGCGTCGGCGGCCGCCTGGGACTGCATCACGGCCTGAAACGCGGACATGTCCGGCACGTCGGCGAGCACCGCGGCGCGGTTCGGATTCTCCGGGTCGAGGAACGTGCGGACGCTGATGCCGAGGGCCCCAAAAAGCTCGTCGCGCTTCGGTGAGGCGAGCCAGTGCTCGCTGTCATCGATCTCGTGGTATGCGATCACCGTCGGCATGGTGGCCTCCCTCATGGTTTCCGTCCAGCGGTTTTGTGCCGTCCCACCGCCCGTTACTCAGGCCGAGTCTCTCAGCAACCGCCACCCGGCGCAACCGTCGAGCCGTCGAGAGGGGGCGGCGAGAGCGCTGGGCCACCCAATCCCACCCGTGACAGCGAGCAGGAGCCGTGCCCGCACGCCCGCAAGGCATGGAAAGCAGCAGCCCTGAAGCGCTTCGCGCGGAGCGAAGCCGCTCAGCAGGAGCGCCGCGCTCGACCTATGTGGACGCCTCCACAAGCTGAACTCGGGCTCCGTCGCCTCGACAGCGCCAATCGCCACCGCAAGCGCTGACATGATCCTTCTTCGCGGCGCGCTGGTCGCTCCCGCTTACGACTCCAGGCAGGTGTCGGCCCGCTTCCCGTTCGAGTCGAAAGCGGGCGCGAGGCGAGCGCCGGAGATCCGAAGCGATAGCGAGCGGGTCCGGTGCCCGCACGATCCCTTCGCGCCGCGAGCGATACGGCGCGCCGCCGTCGACGGGACGACTGCTTCGTGGCCAACTCAGTCGCGTGTGGGAACGACGGTCTGAACTGGCCCCTGGCGCCGGTTGAAAACTGACCCCCTGTGGGTGGGTGGGCGCCGCGGAGCCGAGCCCCTTGGGGCGAGGCGGAGCAGCGTTCACCGGGCGGGCTCGGCGGCGGGGGGCCGTGCGAGGCGGCTAGGTCACTCGGATGATTGACACGAGGAGCTTCAGGATCGGTCGCGGCTCCAGCGCGTCCTCACCTCGCTTTTCGAGATCGTTGAGCAGCAGGTCGGCCATGCGCTCAGCCATCGCCGGCTTGCCCGGATCGAAGCCACCGCGCGCTGGATCGCGCGACATTCCAAGCAGGTAAGTCAGCGCTCCCTTCGCCTTCGCGCCGACGTGTGAGCGGTGCTTGTCGTATGCAGATCGGAAGCTCTTGCCATCCAAGTCGAGCGACACGCCCGCCTCGCTGGCGAGCTCAGCCAGCATCCCCACCAGCTCGTCATCGGTGAAGTTGTCCTCCTCGAAGCTGTGTTCCCACAGCACGCAGGTGTCTTCGCTCAGGATTCCCTCGCGCCGCATGAGCTCGGCGTCTCGTTCGATCTCGCCCTCGCGGTCGGCGACAAGGATGGCCCAGCGCGCGAAGACGCTCGTGATGCGGAGCATCTCTTGGTGGATCCGTGCTTTCCCGACGCCGCCGAGGGTGGCGAGCGTCATGCCGAGATCCTCGACCGGACGGCCCGCGAAGTCCTCGATGATCCGCCGGCACACGATTTCCTCGGTGGGCCCCTCGACCACGAGGTGGATGTGATGAGGCCAGAGATCGTGGCGGCGAAGCTCGGCCTGGAGGTCGCGGCGCGTGTATGACAGGAATGGCCAGCGACCGAAGACGCGCTTCTTCCATGACTTGTCGCTGATGTCGAAAATCTCATCCGGGTTCGGGAGGAGCTCGCCAGTGAGGTCGTAGTAGAAGCGCCTCAGGATCTCGGCGGCGTCGTAGGCGTCATGCGCGCGCCGGGCCCCATCTCGAAGCTTCTCGCGCTCGCGATAGGACGTCATGCGCAGCAGCATGTGCCAGTGCTCAACGGGGTCGTTCACGTGCCCATGGACGCCGAGCCACCGCTGGAAGTCCTCGATGTTCTTGACGGTCAGCCCGAGCTCTTCGATGACGCCCTGTGGGTCGAAGCTCCGCACCGTGTCGTGGAAAGGGTCGACGTGGTCGCCGACCTCTGGGTCGAAGACGAGCGTCGAGGTGCTTTTCGTCAGCGTGCCCTTGATTAGAGGCGCGTAGCGACTTTGAAGGCGGACCAGCAAGAGCACGACAGTCCGCCACTGGCCGTCAAGTGAGCGACGTTGCTCCTCGCGCTTTGAGTACCAGGACCTGTAGCCCTCCCCTAGCGTCGCGCGCCGGTTGTCGTCGAGCAGCCAGTCGAGCGAAACCTCGGCTGTCCCGAGCGAGACGGCATCCTTGACGTAGAGCAGCTGCCATTGGCAGTAGTGAGGCTTGGCGCGCGTGTCGTACTCCTCTGAGGCCTGGTACTCGGCCCAGGGCACGAACGCGTGCTCCTCGCGGAGCACAGGCTCCCCAGCGCGCTCGAACAGCACAGGACAGAGCGAGCCGAGCTCGTCGAGCTCCTCCAACTTCTCACGTAGCGACCGCCCGAACGAGAGGTTGACTCCGCGCTCCTTCGCTGCCTTGCCGAACGCGTCTGCCGTACGCAGTGGCAGCTGGACAAATGCCCCCGACTCTTGTGCGGCCCGGAAGCTGTACTTGACCGCGAGCTTCTCGGGGCGCCTTACCACGACAGGCGAGTCGCGGGACCGTAGAGGGAGAACAGCGCGAGGTCACGGCTCTGGTGGTTCGAGATCCGGACCTTGTAAGCCTTCACGTCGAGAACCACGTGAGGGCGTGCGCCGGCGTTCCGACCGGCTGAGTCGGCTCCGGCACGATGCCCCGATCTGCCTCGCTCCACTGCTCGCGAAGGGCGACGTTGACCCGTGTGGCTTCTTCTTTAAATGCCGGATCCACCCTGTGGTCCGGGACGTTCTGCACGAAACAGGCGAAGCGGTAGCCGATGCGGTGTGCAATCTCGACGTGGTCCCATCCCCACATCTCGTTCGGGTCGATCCGGTTGTAGGAGATGTGAGCCACGCCCCAACCCGTCCGCCGCCGGACGTCTCGGACTTCCTCGGGCAAGACGGGCTCGTACTCCCATGTGCGAGCGTCGAACCAGTCGCCGGCGACGGCGTCGTTCTTGTGTGGCCGTGGGCCGTGGGTGCGATCTCGCCAGAGGAACTCGACCAGCGCCCGGGCATGGATGCAGAACGACTCCAGCGCCGCGGCGTCGAGCGGGTCGGCGAGCTCGACTACCCCGCCCACCTGGCGCTGATGTATGTGCATCGCAAGCCGCATCAGCTGACGGAACTCCCAGAGCACATGGCCGCTCTGCTCGCGCAGTTCGTCATCGGTCCGTCTGAGCCGAGCAGGCATCGCTCCTGCACCTCCAGGTTGATCAGCCTTCGCTGCTTCGTTTCGATCGTCCATGCCCGAACCCCGAGTCTACGAACGGGATCGGCAGATGTCGGCGCCTCGAGCGCTCGCGCTCTGGGCGATAACCGGCCGTTGCCCCTGGTGCCCGCCTCGCTCCCGCTCAGGACCACAAGGAGGAGCGCTGGCCTCGAAGTTGCGCATGACTGCTTACGGCGCCTACCGATCGCGCCGGTGCCGAGGCCGCTCGTTATCCCACCGCGCCGGAAGGGATCGTGCGCGGCCTCGGCGGGCGCGCGATTGCTTTGTGGCCAATCCGATCACGTGGCGATTCGCCGCCGGCGTGATCGTTCCGCGCCCAAAGCAGTCACGCCCCGCTTTGGCGCCGCCGTTATCGGAACGCGCCGGAAGGAGTCACCGACACGGGCCGCTCCGTGGCTACTGCTTCGCGCGCGAGCGGCGCGATAGGGCTCGGCGCTCGATCCACGGGCGACCAGAACGACCGAGGGCCAGACGAGCGGCCAGGGTACGGTGACGAGGATGGAGACACTTCGTCCGAGGAGCATCGCTCATGCCGACTGGGGCACCGATGGACCAAAGCGGGCGGTGGCCTCGGCGGAACTCGAAGGGGACGGATATCTGGCCCACACGCCTGAAGTGGTCGCCTCCGAAGATTCCCTGCTCGATCGGATGGGGGTTGGGTCCGCGACGGGAGGCGCCCTGCTCGGATTCGACTTTCCGATCGGCCTGCCCCGGGCATTCGCCGACCGCGTCGGGTGCTCCAGGTTCTCCGAGTGGTTCCGGGCCCTCGATCCCGCAGGGGAGTTCTTTCAGGTTGCCAATACCGTCGAGGATGCGTCACTCACCAGGCCGTTCTTCCCCGTAAACATTAGGACGAAGAGCCCGGGAATCAAGGCGCGCTGGCGGTCAGTCCTCGGACTGACGCGGGAAGAACTGCTACGTGCTTGCGACTGGTCGCACGGGAATCGACGAGCCGCATCAGAGATGTTCTGGACCCTCGGGCCAGCAGCCGTCGGTAAGGCAACCGTGAATGGTTGGAGGACAGCGATCCGCCCGGCGCTGGCGGAGAGCGATCGCTCCTACGCAATCTGGCCATTCGACGGCACGCTTGCGGATCTGCTCGCCGCCAACGACGCGGTCATCGTAGAAACCTATCCAGCGGAGGCTTACGGTCTACTTGGCCTTCGGATGGGATCACCTGGGACGAAGAAGACGAGTCAGGCAAGCCGACGCGCGGAGGCATCCCGGCTCCTGCAGTGGTGCGCCGAGCACAACGTCGAGCCGGACCGACCGTTGCAACGCGACATCGAGGACGGGTTCGGGCCGCGCAAGAGTGGCGAGGATCCCTTCGACGCGGTCGCCGGTCTCTTCGGAATGATCGACACGTTGAGCCTCGGCGGCGAACCTCCGCTGCCCAGCGCTCACGCCGTCCGCGAGATCGAAGGATGGATGTTCGGCCGACGCGCGGAATGACGAGCGCGCACCGTCGCGCTCGTTGCTCCGTGGCGCCGGTTGCGATGACGCGCGCCCTGCTGGGACGTGCTCGTCCTCGTTCCCTTGCGGGCGTGGCCGAAACGACTGCTGACTTCGGCGGTCATTGACCTGTAGGCGGAACAGGTCGGTCGGGTTGTAGTGGCTTGCGACGTCGAGCAGGCAAGGGATCCCGCGCCCTCGGACAAGCGGTCCGGTGAATGATCTCGCTCGTCGGGCCGGCGATCACTGAGTGGGCGTCGACCAGCCAGCCGTCGGTCTCCTTCGCCAGCTCGCCTTCGCCAGCTCGAAAGGTGCGCCCGGGGTCGGGGAAGCCAGTCGGGAGAAGCGCGCCAGCGGCACGCAGTTTCCAACAGATCAGCGCGCTCACGCGCCCCGTGGCGAGCGCCCCAGCGACCCCCCTTTGTTCTCCGGGCGAGCGCGAGGAGCGCGGAACAAGCGTCAACGGGGTTTGGTTCCTGCGTTGGGCTTCGGGGCGAACCTAGCCCGCGATTGGGGTCAGGGTGCCCCAGATCCAGATGACCGTGTTCAGTGCGGTCAGGCCCAGCGTCATCGGCCAGTCCTCCAGTGGAGGTCGAGGCTCAGCGAGCCCCCCATGTACGCGTTGTCAGCTGAGGTCGGTGAGGGCGCCGCATGGCTATCGGGAAAGGTCACCTTGAAGCGGTATGTGCGGGACTCGCCCGGCATGAACCTTCCGAGCATCTGGCGGGACATCGAGCCCACCGTGGCGCCGTACACAGGCGTCGGCGGCGCCGTGCCGGTCACGTCTTCGACGCGCAGCTCGAGCTTGGCGGAAAGCTTGCCGCCCCCGCGTCCTGGTTGCTCCCGGACCCCTGCCTTCGAAAGCGTGAACGAGGCGGGCACGCGATCCCGGTTGGTGATCGTCACGGTCTCGCTCCGGCTGTCGCCTGGGGCTAGGTTCCTGGCTACGAGCACGGCCGAGTTCTTTCGGGAATTGCCCGGGGCGAGCCGCCCGGGGTGCTCGTCGGCGCTACCCGCGGACGGCGCCGCCGGGGCTGCAGCGAATGTGACGGCCACCGGCAGGCTGACGGCCAGCACCGTTATCACCGTCGCGATGCACTTGAAGAGAAGACCGCTCACACACCTTAGATCGACCCTTCGGGCTGCGGCGGCGATACCTCAAACCGAGTAGCTCGTCCGACTGTGTGTAGGGCGGCGTCGGTGGCGGCCCTCGGCCCTCGCGATGTCAGGCGGTCCGGGTTCCATACCGCGGAGCGTCAGATCGCCGCCGCGTGCGGCGCACGGGCGCGGGGCGGGCTAGAGCTCGATCTCGCCTTGCTGGAGCGCGATCGTGATCGCGTGGACGCGTGTGTTCGCCTCGAGCTTCTGCATCGCGTTCCGGACGTGGGTCCTGACCGTCTCCGGCGACAAACACAGCTGGGTGGCGGCGCCTTCCCCACTCAGCCCCTTCGACAGCAGGTCGAAAACCTCTCGTTCCCGGGGGGAGAGGATGTGGACCCTGTCCGCGGTCGCGCGGGCGGGCAGCATCGACCTCAGGCGCGGATCGACGTACGCGCCGCCGCGCGCGACGATGCGGATCGCATCGATCAGCTCGTGCGGAGGCGCGGCCTTCACCGCGAAACCGCGCGCGCCGGAGCCGAGCGCTTCGTCGAGGGTCTTGCGGTCCTCGGCGCCGGTGTAGAGCAGGATTCCCAGCTCGGGGTCGTCGGCGAGCAGTCGCTTTGCCAGCGCCACTCCGCTCTCGTCTGGAAGGTTGACGTCGATCACCGACACGTCGGGCCGGCGTTCCCGGATGATTTCGAAGGCGTCGGCGGCCCGTCCTGCCGAGCCGACGACCACGCAACCCTGCCGCCCCAGCAGCAGTTCCAGCGCCTGTCGAAACGCCGGGTGGTCTTCCACCATCATCAGGCGGATCACATCCTGAATGGGAGGAGCGGACACCATCGGCTGGTCAGGCGGCGACTAGTTCCCGCGACACTGCGACGTCGTCTCGCTGCCTCGGCTGTAGCAGCTCGCCGTGGTCGAGGCTCGCGAACGCCGCCACCACGTCCGGGTCGAAATGGGTTCCCGCGCTTGAGAGCACCTCGTCCACCGCTCGCTCGAGCGGCCATGGCTGCTTGTACGGGCGCCGGTGGGTCAGTGCATCGAAGACGTCGGCGACGGCCACGATCCGGCCGACCAGCGGGATCTCGTCACCGCGCAGACCTTGCAGGTAGCCCGTGCCGTCCCAGCGCTCGTGGTGCGTGGAGGCGATTCGCTCGGCCATCTGCAACAGCCCCGAGGAGCTGCCGGCCAGGATGTCGGCGCCCACCCGAACGTGGCTCTGCATCTCCTCGTACTCCTCTGGGGTGAGCGCTCCGGGCTTGAGCAGGATGCTGTCGGGGAGCGCGATCTTGCCGATGTCGTGGAGTGCGGCCGCCAGGGCGATCTCGCCAACTTCGGGGCTCGACATCCCCACCGCCGCGGCGAGGCGCGCCGATGTGTGCGCGACGCGCAAGGTGTGCTCGCCGGTGTCGTCGTCGCGGTACTCCGCGGCGAGCGCGAGCCGCTGCAGGACCTCCAGCCGTGCCTGCTCGAGATGCCGGGTCCGCTGGCGCACCCCCTCCTCGAGCCGAGTCGCATGGCGCTCCTGCTCGCGGTGGAGGAACCTCATCTCGAGCAGGTTGCGGGCCCGCAGGCGGACCTCCTCGGGATCGAAGGGCTTGGTCAGGAAGTCGCGCGCCCCGAGGTTGAGCGCGGCGCGCTTGCTGTCGCTCGTCACGTCCGCGGTCAGCATGATCACCGGGAGCGGGACCGCGGCGTGAAGACGCTCCCGGAGCGCGTCCAGCAGGTCGAGCCCGCTTGGGGACGGCATGTGGAGATCGAGGAAGAGCAGGTCCGGGTCGAGCTCGTCGCAGAACTCGAGCACCTGCCCCGAGTCGCTGGTCGAGGTGACGTCCCCGAAGCCCCAGCGAGCGAGCAGCGCGTTCAGCAGCGCGACGTTCGCGGGCTCATCGTCCACGACCAGGAGCCGGGCCCGCCGCAAAGGATCGTTCATCGGACGGACGCGTTTCGCTCGCCCGCAGCTTGCTGGATCGTCTCGAGAAACTGAGGGATGTCGACGGGTTTCGTCAGGTAGGCGTAGGCGCCGCCGTCGAGCAGGTGCGTCACCTGGCGCTTGGTCGCGTCGGCGCTCAGGACGATCACCGGGATCGAAGAAGTGCGGGGATCGGACTTCAGCTGGGCGAGCACCTCCGCGCCGGGAATGTCCGGGAGATGCAGGTCGAGCAGCACCACGTCGGGGCGGTGCTGCGTCGCGAGGTCGACGCCGAGCCGACCCTGCATCGCGGACAGCGGCGTGGGGCTCCCCAGCCGCGCCAGCGCGCCCTTGATCAGCTCGAAGTTGGAGACGTTGTCCTCGATGTAGAGCACTGTGAGCTCCGAGTCGCTTCGCTCGGGCGCCCCGTTCTCGCCCGAGGCGTGCTGCACCGGACCGACGCTAGGCGGGTCGGCGGGGGGCAGCTCGAGCCAGAACGTCGTCCCGCTCCCGAACTCACTGTCCGCCCACAACCGTCCGTCCATCAGGTCGACGAGCCGCTTCGACAGCGCGAGCCCCAGACCCGTGCCTCCCTCGTCTCCCTGCTCTGCCCCGAGCCGGTCGAACGGGCTGAAGAGTCGGTCGAGCAGGTGCTCGGGAATGCCGCGGCCGGTGTCGATCACGGCCACTCGCGGCGCGTCGGCGTCGCCGGACGTGCAGCAGATGCGCACCGACCCCCCCGGGCGGTTGTACTTGACCGCGTTCGAGAGCAGATTGAGCAGCACCTGCTTGAGCCGCTGCTGGTCGGCGCGAACGTAGCCGTCGCAGACCGCGGCGTACTCCGGCTCGAGCGAGATGCCGCGGCTCGCCGCCTCAGGGGCGATCATCTCGACCGCCTCGGCGACCGCCGCGCGGAGCTGGACATGCTCGGGGGAGATCGACATCTGCCCGGCCTCGATGCGAGAGAGGTCGAGGACCTCGTTGATCAGATCGAGGAGGTGCCTGCCCGACTTTCGGATCTGGCCGACGTAGTCGCGCTGCTCGCCGGCCAGGCCGTCCATCCACAGCAGCTCCGCGAACCCGAGCACGGAGTTGAGCGGCGTGCGGAGCTCGTGGCTCATTCGAGAGAGGAACTCGTTCTTTGCTTCGGCGGCCCGCTCGGCCTCCGCCTGCGCCGCCTCCGCGGCCCGCTCCGCGCACTTGCGATCCGTGATGTCCTCCGAGATGCCCAGCAGGTACCGGGCTTCGCCCAGCTCGTCGCGGATCGCGATCTTGCGGGTGTGGAGGATGCGCGAACCGTTCCCGACGGTGTCGATTGGCTCCTCGGGGATGTCCACAACCTCGCCGGCGGCGAGCACCGCGCGGTCCTTCTCAGCGAACAAGTCGGCTTCCCGCTTCGGGAACAGGTCGTGGTCGTTCTTGCCGATCAGTTCCTCGCGTGAGGTGCCGAGCAGCTCCTCGCCAGCCCGGTTAAAGCGCACGAACCTGAGCTCCTCGGCGTCCTTGACGAACACCATGCTGGGGAGGTTCGAGAGCACCGAGTCCAGGAACTGCTCCGAGCTCCGCACCTCTCTCTCGGCACGCATGCTTTCGGTGCCGTCCCTCGCGATCGCGTAGATCAGCCCTTCGGCGGGGAGCGTCGTGGCGCTCCAGAGCAGGGTGCGGTAGCCGCCGTCCTTGCATTGGTAGCGGTTCTCGAAATTGATCGTCTCGTGGCCAGCGCAGGTCAGGCTGGCTGCCTCGGCCTCGGTCTGCTTGCGGTCGTCCGGGTGAACCAACTCGATGAACGGCCGCGAGCGGAGCTCCTCCAGCGTCCAGCCGAGCGTCCGCTCCCAAGCCGGGTTCAGGCGCCTGAAGAAGCCGTCGAACCCGGCGGTGCACAGCAAGTCATTCGAGAGCTCCCAGTGCCGGGCGCCCTCCTCCGAGACCCTTCGCAGGCGATCCGCCAGAGCTCCAACGACTCCGCCCAGGACGATGAACGCCGCGCCCCTGGTCACATAGTCAAGGAAGACATAGCCCGACCTGTCCGCCCACGCGACGTCCCAGACCGCGAACATGCACAGGCCCAGCGCCGCCGCGGCAAGCCCCCAACCCATGCCCAGCTCGACCGCGACCAGCGCGATCGGGAGCACAAACAGGAACGTGACGCCCTGGCTCAGGTCCTCAACGCCGAGACGAAGAAAGAACACCCCGACGAACAGAAGCGCCGCAACAGCGAGCACCGACCGCCGCCCCGAACGGACAGCCCTCAGCGGATTCCAGCCGCCGCCTACCACGCCACACCCGGACCGGAGGCCCGCCGTCTACACGCTTCGGGCCTAGTGCCACACGTAGCGGACGCGCTCGATGCTCCGAGCCCGATCGCCTCCATGCACGTCGCAGCTCCAACGAGCGCCGCGGTCCTGGGGAGGATTCTCATCCGTCCCACCTCCTTCGGTAACCGGGCTTACTCGCCGACGGCGAGCCCCCTTGGCTTTGCGCCCCCGCCTCGCGACGGGTTTGCCCTTGTCGTTTGAGTCCTACCTGTGACTGCGTTGATGCCCCATGCGGATATCGGCCAAACGAACATTCGTCCACCGCGGGCCCTCGGCGCTGCTCGAACTGCATTGGTTCAGGCGCCACTCGAGCTCCCCCCAAAGCGGGCGGCGAGCCTGGCGATCTGAGCATCTTGAGCTGCAACCCGCTCTGAGAGTGCCAACAACACACCGGCAACGACCTCCGCGGCCCTGGTCCTTGATCGCCTCCGCCTCGGCGCCCTTCCATCGCGCAGGGCAATTCGACGCCGATGGGGTCGGCGCCTGTTATGTCAACCCCAACGCCCTCGGCAAGACCCACAAAACGCTCTACGGGATCCAGGGACCAACGATGGAACCCACCGGGCGGATTCGCCCCGCGACTGGTTTCAGCGCGCACCGAGCACGCGCTCTGGTACAAGAAAAGCAGACCTCCCGCGAGGGTTGAGCACAC
>Ga0075530_1001156_pt1 | contig 12639 bp, 11 predicted proteins | sample NGEPerD_2_FD_75101 | JGI IMG/M metagenome (GOLD analysis project Ga0075530, IMG submission 75101) | Arctic peat soil microbial communities from the Barrow Environmental Observatory site, Barrow, Alaska, USA - NGEE PermafrostL1-D | ecosystem: Environmental > Terrestrial > Soil > Wetlands > Peat ...
CCGGGGCAGACCCTGGCCCTGGTCGGCGCGACCGGCGCCGGCAAGTCGACGCTGGCCAAGCTGGTCGCGCGCTTCTACGACCCGCAGCGCGGCGCCGTCGCGGTCGACGGGCACGACCTGCGCGGCGTCCGCCAGCAGGCACTGCGGCGCCAGCTCGGGATCGTGCCGCAGGAGGGCTTCCTCTTCTCCGGCAGCGTGCGCGAGAACATCGCCTTCGGCCGGCCGGACGCGAGCCTGGAGGAGATCGAGACGGCGGCAGCCGCGGTCGGCGCGACCGCCTTCATCGCCGCGCTGCCAAAAGGGATCGAGACTGAAGTCGGCGAGCGCGGGGTGCAGCTCTCGGCCGGCCAGCGCCAGCTCGTCGCCTTCGCCCGGGCGCTGCTGGCCGAGCCGCGCATCCTGATCCTCGACGAGGCGACCTCGAACGTCGACGTTCGCACCGAGCGGGTCATCGAGCAGGGGCTCGAGCGCCTCCTGGCCGGCCGCACGGCGATCGTGATCGCCCACCGCCTCTCGACGATCCGCCGGGCCGGCAAGATCGCCGTGCTCGAGCGGGGCCGCGTCGCCGAGGCCGGCACGCACGAGGAGCTGCTTGAGGCCGGCGGGCCCTACTCGCGCCTCTATGGAGCTTGGCAGGAGGGCTCAGCCGGGGCCGATGCCGCCTGACGACCCACCACCCGAATCGCCTTCGGCTCCGCCGCCACCGACACCGCCGCCGGCTTCGGGAGCGGGTTCGACTTCTTCGGGAGCGGGTTCGGCTTCTTCTTCGGGCGCCGCTTCGGGGGCTTCTCCTTCAATCCCGCCGCTTGATTCTTCTTCGCCGCTCGCGGCCGGGCCCGAGCCGGTCGGCGCCGGCGCGGCCGGCGCTTCGGCGCACCGTTCGACGCCGAAATCGCTCGCCGCCGACTGGAAGGCGGTCAGCGCGGTGGCGGCTTCTTCTTCGGCTTCGGATTCCCCTTCGCCGCGTTCGGTGGCCAGTTTGACGTTGTCCTGCGCCTGCGCGAGCGCTTCGGCGGTGGCGATGAACTCGGCGTAGCCGGCGCTGTCGTCGCTGGGCGCGCCGAGGCCCTGCAAGCGCTCGACCATGCCGCCGTAGAGCCCGGCGACCTGTTCGGCCTGGCCGGCGGCGGCGGCGCTGGTCGACCCGACCGTGCCGACCGCGGCGTTGACCTCGGCGCAGATCGCGTCGCCTTGTGCGAGCAGCTCTTCCTTGCTCAGCGTCGCCGCTTCGGTCGTTTCGACCGGAGCGGCCGCGGTCGAGCCCTCGTCATCGCCGCCGCCGCAACCGGCGATCGCGAGGGCGAGCAGAACCGCTGAGCTAGCGAGCAGGCGCCTGGAGGTCCCCATGCGCAGCGAAGGTAGCAGAGTGGGTAGACGAGACTTTGCAGGGACTTTGCCGACTGCGCCCCAGGGACTCGAACCCCGAAATCCAGCTCCAGAGGCTGGCGTGTTGCCAATTACACCAGGGCGCAACGAACTGCCCTCTGAGGATATCCAGCGCCGCCCGCCGGGCGCGCGCAGGCGCTCAAAGCTAGGAAATCTCGCCCAGGTCGCTGCCGGGGTCGGCGAGCCGCTCGCGGGCGGCGGAGACGTCGACTCCGTCGGCGAGCAGCCGGCGCGCCTCGGCCAGGTCTTCGGAGCGGCCGACGCTGAGCGCGCCGGCGACGCAACCGTCCTTCAGGTACCAGACCGAGAACTCGCCGGCGTCGCGATCGCCGCGCCAGACCTCCTCGTCCCAGGCGGCCGCCGGGCCGACGTACTCGAGGCTCGCCCAGTCGGCGAGGTCGCTGAAGAAGTAGGGGACGACGTCGTAGTCGCGCTCCTCGCCGAGCATGTTGCGGGCGGCGTGCATGCCCTGCTGCATCGCCACGTCCCAGTGCTCGACCCGCAGCCGCCGGCCGTGGACGACGCTGTCGTAGGAGCAGCAGTCGCCGGCGGCGTAGATGCCCGCGGCCGAGGTCGCCAGCTTCGAGTCGCAGACGATCCCGTCGTCGACCTCGAGCCCGGCCCGCTGGGCGAGCATCGCGTCGGGGCGCACCCCGGCGCCGACCACAACCGCGTCGCACTCGACCGCACGGCCGCTCTTGGTCAGCACCGCCTTGACCCGGCCGTCGCCCTCGAAGGCCTCCAGCTCCTCGCCGCCATGGACGGTGACGCCGTGCTCTTCGAGCTTGGCCTGGAACCAGCGGCCGGCGTCCTCGCCGAAGGTCCGCGAGAGCGCCACGTCCTCCATCGTCACGATCGTGCACTTGACGCCCTTGGCGCTCAGCGAGGCGGCGACCTCGCAGCCGATGTAGCTGCCGCCGATCAGGACCACGTGCTCGGCCGCCTCGGCGTCGGCGCGGATCGCGTCGGAGTTGCCGAAGGCGCGCAGGTAGTGGATGCCCTCGTTCTCGGCCCCCTCGACCCGCAGGATGTTGACCATCGCCCCGGTGGCGAGCAGCGCCTTGTCGAAGCCGACCTCCTCCCCACCCTGCAGCTTCGCGGTGCGCGCCGCCGGATCGAGCGACATCGCGTTGACGCCGGTCAGCAGCTCGACCCCGTTCTCCTCGTACCAGCCGGGCGGGTTGACGTAGGCGTCGGCGCGGCTGCCCTCGCCGCGCAGGTACTCCTTCGAGAGCGGCGGCCGTTCGTAGGGCGGCTCGGGCTCGCGGCCGGCCAGCAGGATCGACCCCGCGGCGCCGCGCTTGCGCAGCTCGGCGGCGCAGTGGGCCGATGCCATGCCGCCGCCGATCAGGAGGAAGTCGACCTGGCGCGCCATCAGCCGGCGCCGTTGCCGCCGATCGCGGGGCCGAAGAGCACCTTGATCTCCTCCTCGCGGCCGGGGTCGAGCACGGCGAGCACCTCGTCGCCCGCCTCCAGCACGGTCTCGGGGCCGGGGACGAAGCCCTTGCCGTTGCGCAGCACCGAGATCAGCAGGCTGCCTTCCGGCATCGAGAGGTCGTCGACGCGGCGCCCGGTGACCGCCGAGTCCTTGCCGAGCAGCATCTCGATGATCTCCAGCTGCTCCTCCTGCAGGTCGAGCAGGTGGACGAGGCCGTACTCGGGCACCTCGTGCTCGAGCAGGCGCAGAATCAGGTCGGTGGCGGAGACCGACGGTTTCACGCCGAGCAGGTCGAAGTGCGGCCGGTTGCGCGGGTTGTTGACCCGGGCGATGATCCGCTCGACCTCGTACTTCTCGCGGGCAACCTGGCAGATCAGCATGTTGTCCTCGTCGTCGCCGGTGACCGCGATCACCATGTCGGCGCGCTGGATCCCGGCCCGCTCCAGCACCCAGAGCTCGGAGGCGTCGCCGTAGGTGACGTTGTGCTCGAGCTCCTGCTCGACCGTCAGGTAGCGGCGCCGGTCGGCCTCGATCACGGTCACCTCGTGGTTCTTTTCGAGCAGCTCGCGGGCCAGGTTCCAGCCGACCTTCCCGGCGCCGACGACGATGATGTACATCAGACCACCTCGCGCCGGGCGCCCTCGCGGACGGCGCTCTCCAGCATGTCGATCGCGACCCGGGTCGGGCAGATCGTGTGCATGCCCTGCTGGCTGTACCACTCGGCGCGCAGCGGGTCGAGGATCCGCGCGATCACGTTGGGGACCTCGTAACGGCGCTGGGCGATCTGGGCGATGACGATGTTCGTGTTGTCGCCGTTGGTGGCGGCGATGAAGGCGTCGGCGCGCTCGATCCCGGCCGAGAGCAGCGCGTCGGTCTCGAGCCCGGTGCCGACCGTGAAGCGACCGCCGAGATCCTCCCAGCTCTTGTCGAGGCCGACCTCGAGCCGCGTGTGCGCCTCGGGGTCCTCGTCGAGGCAGGAGACGTCGTGGCCCTCACCCAGCATGGTCCTCGCCAAGGACGAGCCAACCCTTCCGCAACCGACGCTCAAGATGAACACGTCTCGGATACTAGATGTCGGCGCTCATAGGAGAACCTCGGGGGGTGCGGTCAACAGGACCTGACAGGGCGCGTTCTTCAGCACGTACTCGGTCGCGGCGCCGATCTCGGCCGGTCTGGCGGCGCCGATCCCGCCCAGGGTCGCGCCGCCGCGGATCTTCGTCGGCGGCTCGCCGCCGACCACGATCGCCTCGGCGCCGCCGCGCCGCGCCGCCTCGACGATCCCGGCGCCGACCTTGCGAGCGCGGATCGCCTCCGTGGTGACGGCGACATCGGCGTACTCCTCGGCCACGTCGCGGGCGCGCTCGAGCGCCCGCTGCGCCTCCGCCGCGCGCTCCGCCGGCAACTCCTCCTCCAGCGACTGGGCCAGCGGCACCTCGATCACGTAGACCAGGGCCAGGCGCGACCCGGCCCCGTCCCCGTCGGCATCCTCCTGCTCGGCGGCGGCGAGGCGCCCGGCGGTGGAGACGATGTCGTCGTCGAGCCCACCGCCGAAGACCGGCACCAGCAGACTGCGGTAGGAGATCTCCGGCACCCGCTTGGTCAGCGCCCGCTCGGTGACCGAGACGCGCCGGGTCAGCGAGGTCCCCTCGACCAGCCGGCGGTAGACGAAGTAGAAGAGCAGGCCGAAGATCATCCAGCCGCCGCCGACCCAGCGCGCCGTGTCGTGGAGGAGCAGCACGCTGAGGAAGGCGAGGCCGCTGAGCAGCGCGGCGAAGATCGCCGGCACGGGAAGCTGGGCGCCGCGCCAGGAGACGTTCCAGGGGACGCGGAACGGCCGCCGCAGATCGGGTTGGGTGACCCGCAGGCGCAGGATCGAGAAGTGGGCGATGGTGATCGCCAGCATCGCCCCGAAGGCGTAGATGCTGGCCAGCAGCTTGATGTCGGTCGGAACAATCAGGCCGAGGACGATCAGGCCGGAGAGGACGATCGCCACGTGCGGCGTCGGGTGGCGACCGCCCAGCTTGCCCAGCCAGCTGGGGATCTGGCGGTTGATCGCCAGCGTGTAGATGTGGCGGGAGACGCCGAGCATCGCCGTCGTCGCCGCCCAGAAGAGCACCGGCGCGGCGACCACGGCAACGATCCAGCGCATCGCGTCGGAGACCCAGAGGGGGTCGTAGGCGGAGACCACCCCCAGCACCGGCGCCTCGACGAACTCGCCGCCGAGCGCGGTCTCCGGCCCCTGCGGGCCGATTACGACCGGCACCGCCATCAGCGCGATCGCCGCCATTCCGGCGTAGACCAGGGGCACCGCGACGGCGCCGAGCGAGACGATCCGCTTCAGGTCGCGCGGGTGCACCTCGATGTCGGGGGCGAGGTCGGCGGCGGCCTCGATCCCGGCGTAGGCGAGCATCGCGATCACCGAGGCGTAGACGATGTCGGTGAAGCTGGGATCGGTGAAGAGCTGGACCTGGTCCGTGAGACGGTCCGGGTGCAGCACGGCGAGGGCGCCGACCGCGATCACCGCGACCTGCAGGGCGATGTCGGCGAGCGCCAGCACGCTGAGCGTGCGCTCCCGCCCGCGCCCGGTGACGTTGAGGATGTTGAGCGCGCAGGCGGCGACGACGACCGCGCCGGCGACGGCGATCTGCTGCCATTGGCCCGAGAGGTCAGGCGTTACCGGTTCGAGGTAGTGGGGAACCGAGAGCGCCGCCAGCGCGGCGACGATCAGGTAGTCGATCAGGATCGCCCAGCCGGCGATGAAGGCGATCAGCTCGTTGAAGGCGTGGCGGGCGAAGCTCGAGGAGCCGCCGCGTTCGCGGATCATCGCCCCGCCCTCGACGTAGCTGAGCGTGGTCAGGACGAACAACAGCCCGGCGGCGAGGAAGATCAGCGGGGTGAGGCCGAGGCCGCGGTCGGCGACGACGCCGAGCGAGAAGTAGATCGAGAAGCCGACAGCGGAGTAGACGGCGACGAAGAGGCCCGGGACGCCGACGCCACGGCGCAGCAGCGGCTCGAGGCGCTTGCCTTGCGCGGGCCGGCTCATTGGAAGGCGCCGGACAGCCAGAGCCGAGCCACCCCGACCCCGACGAAGGCGACGCCGAGGATGACGCCGAGCGAGAGCGGCCCGCCGCCGTTGGCCAGGGTCCTGACCAGAATCGTCAGGCCGAGGACGAGGAAGGCGATCGAGAGGAGCTGGACCGAGCGCTGGTACACGCGGGCGATTCTATGGCCGCGCTCAGCCGAGCGACGGGGCCGTCTCGACGCCGTCGCGAGCGCCTTTCTCGGAGACGACGATCACCCGGCAGGGGCGCTCGGCCAGCACCGTCTGCAGGGTCTTGTCGTAGAGCGGCCTGCCGTCGCGGTAGCGCAGCCAGACGACGACCGCGGCGGCGGCGATCAGCTTCGCCTCGGCGGAGATCGAGTAGCCCGCCTGGCCGGGGCGCACCCGCTCGACGTGGCCGCTGACGCGCTGCCCGCCGATCAGCTTGGCCTGCTCGATCTTGCTCTGCGCCTCCGCTTCGGCCTCGCGCAGCTCGGCGTCGAGCGGCAGGTTGGTCGGCACGGTGAGCAGCGAGTGGATGTGGATCCCGCGGCGTCGTTTCGAGGCCAGCTTGACGGCGGTCGCGACCATCTCCTCGGAGAACGGCTCGTCGTCCTCGAAGGCGACCATGACGCTGCGGTACTCGATCTCCTCGACCCCGAGCGGCTCCGGCGTGACGACTTTGACCGTCTGGCGCAGGCCGAGGCCCTGGCTGCGCCGGTAGAGCATGTAGATCGCCAGGCCGGCGACCATCCAGCCGATGCCGATCAGCAGGGTGCGCGTGTTGAGCGCCATCACGACGATCCAGGCGGCGAAGGTGCCGAGCCCGCCGAGGATCGCGGTGAGCGGCACGTCGCCCCCCTTCAGCGGCAGGTTGAACCGCGGCTTGTAGGTGCGCTTCTCCGACTCGGGGTAGAGGCGCCTGAGGCGGATCACCGAGACGTGGGCGACCGTGAACGAGAGCATCGCCCCGAAGGCGTACATCGTCGCCAGCAGCTCGGTCTCGCCGGGCAGCAGGGCGACCGCCGAGACGACGCCGAAGAGGACGATCGCCACGTAGGGGGTTTTGAAGCGGGGGTGGATCGCCCGGATCGCCTCCGGCAGCTGCCGGTACTGGCCCATCGAGAAGGTGATCCGCGAGAGGCCGATCAGGCCGGCGTTGGTGGCGATCACGAGGATCACCGCGGCGAGCACGCCGACGTAGATGCGCAGCGCCTCGGTGGCCGTGGCGGCGAGGCCGAGGTTGTCGACGATGCCCAGCATCGGGTTTTCCGCGTAGGTCGTCGCCAGCGCCGTCGTGTACTCGCCGCCCTGCATCGTCACCGGCATCGCCGAGAGCGCCACGATCGGGATCAGCAGGAAGAGGATCAGCACCGCGGTGACCACCAGGCCGACGGCTTTCGGCACCGTGCGGGGGGCGTCGCGCGCCTCCTCGGACATGTTCGAGAGCGTCTCGATGCCGGTGTAGGCGATCATCCCGATCGCGATCGCGAGCGCGAAGTCGCCCCAGCTCGGCGCGACGCCGAGGACGACGTTGTCGACGAGGATCTCCGGGTTGAGGACCAGGGCGATGCCGATCCCGACGATCACGACCTGGGTCATCAGGTCGGCGATCGCCAGCACGATGTTGAGCCGCGCCGACTCCTTGCTGCCGACCACGTTGACGACGATCAGCAGCCCGATCAGGAGGATGCCGAAGACGATGTCGGCCGGGCTGCTTTCCAGCGGCTCCCAGAAGACGGCCAGGTAGTGCGGCACGAAGAAGGCCGAGATCGCGACCGTGATCACGTAGTTGAGCACCTGCCCCCAGGCGGCGAAGAAGCTGACCAGCTCGTTGAAGCCGTGGCGGGCGAAGCTGGAGGAGCCGCCCGCCTCCGGATACATCACGGTCGCCTCGGCGTAGGTGACGGCGGTGCAGATGAAGATCAGGCCGGAGATCAGGAAGACGACCGGGGTCATCCCGAGGGCGAACACGGCGACCACGCCGAGCGCGTAGTAGATCGACGAGCCGACGTTGCCGTAGGCGGTCGAGAACAGCGCCCCGACCCCGTGCACACGCCGCAGCGTCTCCTCGCGTGGAAGTCGCTCTGCCATGGCTCAGGCCGAATATACGGAGGCAGCCGGTGCGATCACAGACGGCCGCAATCTCGCCGGGCGGAAACCCAGCGAGCAGGAGGGGCGGGCTCGCCCCTCCTGCTCACCAGCGCCTAGAACTGGACGATCGGGATGATCAGGATCGCGACGATGTTGGCGACCTTGATCATCGGGTTGATCGCCGGGCCGGCCGTGTCCTTGTAGGGATCGCCGACCGTGTCGCCGGTCACCGAGGCTTCGTGGGCCGGAGAGCCCTTGCCGCCGTGGGCGCCGTCCTCGATCAGCTTCTTGGCGTTGTCCCAGGCACCGCCGCCGGCGGTCATCGAGATCGCCGCGAAGAGGCCGACGACGATGACACCGATCAAGAGGCCGCCGAGCGCGTCGACGCTGAGCAGGCCGACGACGACCGGCACCGCGATCGGGATCAGCGCGGGCAGGATCATCTCCTTCTGCGCCGCCAGGGTGACGATGCTGACCGTCTTGCCGTACTCGGGCTTTTCGGTCCCCTCCATGATCCCGGGGTGGTCGCGGAACTGCTGGCGAACCTGTTCGACCACCTGGCCGCCGGCGCGGCCGACCGCCTCGATCGCCAGCGCCGAGAACAGGTAGACCATCATGCCGCCGACGATCAGACCGATCAACACCTCCGGTGAGGAGAGGTTGAAGAGGGTGTCGAGATCGAGCCCAGCCGGTTTCTCCTCCTCGAGCTCGAACTTGAATGCGGCGAACAGCACCAGCGCCGCAAGCGCCGCCGAGCCGATCGCGTAGCCCTTGGTGACCGCCTTGGTGGTGTTGCCGACCGCGTCGAGCGGGTCGGTGACGTTGCGCACGTCCTCGGGCAGCTCCGCCATCTCGGCGATGCCGCCGGCGTTGTCGGTGATCGGCCCGAAGGCGTCCAGCGCGACGATCAGCCCGCAGAGCGAGAGCTGCGCCATCACGGCGACGCCGATGCCGTAGACCCCGGCGAGCTCGTTGGCGCCGAGGATCGCCAGCGCCAGCACCAGCGCCGGGGCGGCGGTCGACTGGAAGCCCTGCGCCAGCCCCTGGATGATGTTGGTCGCGTGGCCCGTCTCCGAGGCCTCGGCGATCGTCTTCACCGGGCGGAAGCGGGTCGACGTGTAGTAGTCGGTGATCACGAACAGCAGGCCGGTCACGGCGACGCCGATCACGGCGCAGAGCCAGAGGTCGGTGACGGTGACGGCCTCGGCGGCGGTGCTGAGGCCGAGCCGCACCGGGTCGCTCATCAGCCACTCGGTGACCGGGTAGAAGGCCGCGATCGAGAGGACGCCGGAGATCAGCATCCCGGTGTACAGCGCGCCCTCGACCCGGTCCGTTTTGGTCCGCACGGAGAGCGCCCCGACGATCGAGGCGATGATCGCGACGCCGCCGATCACCAGCGGGAAGATCGCCACCTCGCGCAGGTACTCGCCGCCGGCGCCGGTGAAGGTGAGCACGCCGAGCAGCATCACCGCGACCGAGGTGACCGCGTAGGTCTCGAACAGGTCGGCGGCCATGCCGGCGCAGTCGCCGACGTTGTCGCCGACGTTGTCCGCGATCACAGCCGGGTTGCGGGGATCGTCCTCGGGGATCCCCGCCTCGACCTTGCCGACGAGGTCGGCGCCGACGTCTGCGGCCTTGGTGAAGATGCCGCCGCCGAGCCGGGCGAAGACGGAGATCAGCGAGCCGCCGAAGCCGAGCCCGACCAGGGCGTCGACCGCGTGCTTGTCGGTGGAGCCGGTGGCGACGAGGATGCCGTAGTAGCCGGCGACGCCGAGCAGGGCGAGGCCGACGACGAGCATGCCGGTGACCGAGCCGCCCTTGAAGGCGACGTCGAGCGCCGGCGGCACGCCGCCGCGGGCCGCCTCGGCGACGCGCGAGTTGGCCCGCACCGAGAGGTTCATGCCGATGAAGCCGGCCGCGCCGGAGAAGACGCCGCCGATCACGAAGCCGACCGCCGTCTCCCAGTTCTGCAGCAGCAACAGCAGCACCGCGATCGGCACGGCAACAGCCGTGATGATCGTGTACTGGCGGTTGAGGTAGGCCTGGGCGCCTTCCTGCACGGCGCCTGAGATTTCCTGCATGCGCTCGTTGCCCGGCGACTTCGCGAGCAGGCGCTGCGTGATGATCAATCCATAGAGAATTGCCGCCCCGGCGCAGACAAGCGCAACGACGACTCCGTAATCGGTCAAGAAGCTGGTCAAGTTAGGTTCCTCCGGCTGGTTTTAGCGGCGCGGGAGTCTATAAGGGCCCGCGGATACCGCGTTTTCCGCCTCCGGCGTCGCTCACGCGGCCTGTTTGGCGGCGGTGTAGGTGCGGTGCGTCTCACGCACTGCGTCGCGGTAGATGTCCTCGATCGCGATCCCCGCGTCGAGCGCCTCGCGGGCACGCTGGGCGCCGTTGCGCTCGGGCAGGTGCGGCTCGATCCCGAGCGCCGCCCGGGCCGGCGCGGTCCACTCGAGCAGGCCCTCCAGTGCCGCCCGCGCCTCGACCTCGACCCCCTTGCGGAAGTCGATCAGGCTGCCGCTCATCCCGTGCCGGATCGCCCGCCAGAGGTTCTCCTCGATCTCGCGGTCGAGTAGCGGCCGGCCGGCGCCGTCGTAGCCGTGCTCGTCGTAGTCGAGCGCCGTCTGGGCGATGCAGGCGGCGATCAGCCCGGCCAGCCCGAACGACTCCTCGCCGCGGGTCTGGGCGTCGCAGATCCGCACCTCGACGGTGCCGAATTCATGGTGGGGGCGGACGCTCCACCAGAGCTGGGTCGACTCGACGACCGTGCCGGTGCGCTGCAGGGTGGCGACGAACTCGGCGTAGCGCCGCCAGTCGAGGAACGGGCTGGGCACCCCGCAGCGCGGGAAGGTGCGGGTGAAGATCTCGGTGCGCACGGTGTGCAGGCCGGTGTCGCGGCGGTCGAGGAAGGGTGAGTTGGCCGAGGCGGCGAGCAGCAGCGGCAGCAGCTCGCGCATCCAGTCGCAGACGGCGATCGCGCGGTCGGCGCCGCGCACGCCCATGTGCACGTGCAGGCTCCAGGTGTTGTTGCGCTGCGCGACCCAGCCCAGTTCCTGCCGCAGGCGGTTGTAGTGGGGGGTGTCGATGATCCGCTGGTCGAGGTAGTCGGCCCAGGGATGCGTCCCCATCGCCCCCAGGGCGAGGCCCATCCCGCCGGCCAGCTCGAAGAGCCTGGCGCGGTGCTCGCGCTGGGCCTGCATCGCCGCGGCGAAGGTCTCGGCGCGGCCGGAGCGGATCTCGATCTCCGCGGCGATCAGCTCGCCGGCCGCCGATCCGGCCAGCACCCCGTCCCTCTGGCAGGCGGCGTAGAGGTCCTCGAAACGGTGCTCCAGCTCCAGCGTGGCCGGGTCGAGGATCGCGAACTCCTCCTCGAGCCCGATCGTGAAGTCGGTCGAGGACTCGAATCGCTCCCGAGCCAGGTCGAGGTCCAGGGACAAGGGATCCAGGGGCCTTTCTAGGTCAGGTAGAAGTAGAGCGCGTAGAGCAGGTCGACGGCGGGGCTGGAGGTGTGAACCGTCACCTCCGGCGGCACCCGCAGCAGCTGCTCGGAGTAGTTGAAGATGATCTTCACCCCGGCCTCGACCAGGCGGTCGGCGACGGCCTGGGCGGCGGCGGGCGGCACGGCGAGCACGCCGACGACGATCTCCTGCGCGGAGACGACCGCCTCCAGCTCGCCGAAATCGCGCACCTGCAGGCTGCCCACCTGGTTGCCGATGACCGCCGGGTCGATGTCGAAGATCGCGACGACGTCGAAGCCGTGGTCGGCGAAGATGTCGGAGCTGGCGATCGCCTGGCCGAGGTTGCCGGCGCCGAAGAGGGCGATGTTGTGCTGGCCCGAGGTGCGCAGGATCTTGCGGATCTCGGCGACCAGCGACTCGACCGTGTAGCCGACGCCGCGCTTGCCGAACTTGCCGAAGCCGGAGAGGTCGCGGCGGATCTGGGTCGGGTTGATGTGGGTGTAGTCGGAGAGTTCCTGCGAGGAGATCGTCTCGCGGCCCATCTTGCGGGCCTGGGTCAGCACCTGCAGGTAGCGCGAGAGGCGCGCGGCGACCCCGAGCGAAAGGCGCTCGCCGTCGCCGACCGTCCCGCCGGGCACATCGAACTCCTCCACGGCCTCCTCAATCATCGGCCCCCACAGTATCGAGCCGCGACCGAACGGAGGTTTGGTCCAGGGTCAGCTCCGAGATCGTCTCGCCGTTCAGCTCGAGCACCGGAATCCGCTCGAGCATCGCCCGCAGCAGCGTCTCGTCGCTCTCGATGTCGACCTCGCGCAGCTCGAAGCGGTAGCCCTCGCCGTGCAGCGCGACGAGCTCTGCCAGCGCCTGCTCGCAGAGGTGGCAGCCAGGGCGCGAGTAAAGGACGAGCTCGATGCTCATCCCGCGGCGAGCGGTGGCCGGCTGCTGGGAAAGGCGTCGAAGGAGAGGTAATCCGGGTAGGGAAGCGCCGGCGCGTAGCGCGCCGCGGAGGCGATCATCGCGGCGTTGTCGGTGCAGAGCTCGAGCGGGACCAGCTTGAGCCGCAGGCCGCGCTCCTCGCAGAGCGCCGCGACGGCCTCGCGCAGCGGGCCGTTGGCGGCGACGCCACCGCCCAGCGCCACCGCCTCCCACTCGCCGCGGTCCAGCGCCCGCTTCAGTTTCGCGGTCAGCTGGCCGACGGCCGCGGCCTGGAAACCGGCGGC
>Ga0075530_1001158_pt1 | contig 12622 bp, 11 predicted proteins | sample NGEPerD_2_FD_75101 | JGI IMG/M metagenome (GOLD analysis project Ga0075530, IMG submission 75101) | Arctic peat soil microbial communities from the Barrow Environmental Observatory site, Barrow, Alaska, USA - NGEE PermafrostL1-D | ecosystem: Environmental > Terrestrial > Soil > Wetlands > Peat ...
CGCCCGCTCCGTGCTCACCTTCTTCGCCCAAGACTCCGGCACCCACAACCTCGTCTACGCCAACGCCGAGGTGTCCAAGGCCACCCAGGCCCGCGAGGTCATCGCGTTCTGCGACCACTGGAAGGCCGTCTCCGGCGCCGACCCCCACATGCTGATCATGGACCAGAAGGTCACCACCCAGCCCGTCCTGGCCGAAGTCGACGAGCGGGGCGTCAAGTTCCTCACCCTGTGGATGCGCTCACCCACCCTGGTCAACCAGATCAACGCCCTGGCCCCCGGCGACTTCAAGACCATCACCCTGAACCGGCCCGGCCGACACAACCGGCCCCGCGTGCACCAGTCCCGCGCCCGGCTACCCGGCTACACCGCCGTCACCCCCGACGTCCTGCAACGGCGATTCCTAGAAACCCCCGGAACGATCACCACCACCGCCGACGCGATCACCGTCCGCCTCGACCGGCGCGCCTACGCACCCGTACTCCGCACCGCCGGCCTACCCAACGACACCATCGTGCCCTGGTGGGGAAACCGCACCCTCCACTACGAAACCAGCTGACCCTGGCCCCGAACCAGTTGCGTGGAAATCCGCGTTAGGCGCGACGGGCTACTAGGAGTGCTTCCCCAGCCAGGGCACCACTGTGTTCCTCAGCTGCTCGGCGTTCTCGACCATTGGAAAGTGGCTGCCACCCGCGAGGAGCTCGAAGTCGGCATTCGGGATGGTGGCGGCCAGGAACCGGCTCCACTCGGCCTGGATCGGGTCCAGTTCCGAGTGGACGACGAGCGTCGGCGCCTCGATGCCGGCGAACTTCCTGATCGGTTCGAGGGCGCCCAGGCTGCCCATCATTCGCTGTGGCCCCTGCTGCACGTTGGCAGCGGTGATCTCCGTGAACCCGAGGCTGACCCGCTCGACAGTCGCCCGGTCCTTGAAGAACGGTATGAACGTGTTGAGCTGGTGTCGCTCCAGGGCTTGTGGTTGCCCCGTCCTGAACTTCTCGGACTCCTCGATCGCCTTGCGTGCGGCATCGTCTTCCTGGCTGCGACGGCTCGACATCGTCTTCCCGAAGCGCTCCATCAGCTCCGGCGACAGCGGCGGTCCCGGGTTGAGAAGGACCACGCCCGCTGTCGTTGCGGGGTGCTCGGCGGCGTACAGCGCAGCCAAGTAGCTACCGGCCGAGTGCCCGAGCACCTGGATGCGCCCCAGGCCAAGGTTTTGACGCAGTCCCTCGAGGTCCTCGACCCCACCGGCGAACGACACGCGCTGCACGTCGCCCACCGGAGAGTTCCCGCTGCCGCGCTGGTCGTAGTGGATGAGCTGAAGTTCATCGCTCCAAGCGTCGAGCGCCCGCATGTAGGTGCTGCCCAACCCAATGGCGCCGTGTAGGACGACGAGCGGTGTGCCTTCGCCGACGATGGTGCAGGCGATGTCGATGTCGCCCACGGGAACGGTCTTGCTGGTGGTTCGCATGATGACCTCCTCGGTCGGGACCGTGTCTCGGTCCGTGGCGAGACCGTAGGCCCTGCACCGGGGTTCAAGGTCAAGGGCTTGACCTTGAACCCGAGTACAAGGTTTACCGTGGGTAGGTGCGCATCTCCGAGCTCGCCGACAAGGTTGGTGTACCGGTCTCGACGGTCCGCTACTACGAGCGGATCGGCCTCCTCGCCGAGCCCGCCCGCACCGGCTCGGGCTACCGCGAGTACGACGACGACTCCTCGACCCAACTCCTCTTCGTCACACGGGCACGGAAGCTGGGCCTGACCTGCGAACAGATCGTCGAGCTCCTCCCGATCTGGGGTGGCACCGACTGCATCTCGACCCACGACGAGGTCGCAAGGCTCATCGACGACAAGCAGGTCGAGATCGCCCTCCGCATCAAGGAGCTCACAACCTTCGCCGCGCAGCTCGACTCCGTGCGCGCGATCCTCGAAACCTCTCCGCCTCCGCACGCCTGCCGGACCGACCTCACATGTTGCGTGCCCTCAGGGCCAGACGGCTTCGTCCCGCTCGAGGGTTTGACGACCTCTCTGGGTTAGGCGCAGTGCGCCACGACCGCCGAGTCCGCGCAACACCATCCAGCCCTTGCGTCTTACCGCCGCTGTTCAGTCGGCGGAGCAACGTTTGGTCGCGGTGTCCGAACGTACTGGCATGCCGATGTCGGACGTCTACTCCGGTCCGATCGTCGCAGGGGTCAGGGGGCCAGGAGCCGAGAGTCGGCAGTGGCCCTCGTCGCACGCGGCCAACGCGTCCCGGATGACACGTCGGGTACGTCGCAACTCGGCCAGCTGCGCCTCGACACGAGCCTGCACCTGCTCCAGCCGCCACCGCTCCGAGACGCACGTCGTCCCGCCGACGTCATGGGCGGCCAGCGCGTCGACAACCTCACCGACGGTGAGTCCAAGCTGCTGGAACTGCCGCGCCAGCCGGACCCGGTCCAGGTCGCGCTGCTCGAAGGTCCGGTAACCACCCGCGGTGCGCGGCGCCGGGTGGAGCACCCCACGACGCTCGTAGAACCGGAAACCGTCCACCGAGACACCTACCGCCTCCGCGAACTCCCCTATGCGCATGCGCCCCTCGACCATCCTCAGCCCTCCCATCCCCGACGTCTTGCAGCAGTGCTGACCAGTCTTGACTCTTGACCGTGGTCCAGAGTCTACGGTCGCGGACATGAACATGCTGCTGTCCATCCTGGCCTCACCCGAGGCGCCCATCGCCTGCGACATGACTGCCGCCGAGGACACACTCGCTCAGCGCCTCGCTGAGTACCGGCGCCTGTTCGACCACGCGCTGGTGCAACGAGAGTCGACCGAGTCGAGGACGACGTTCCGGCTCGCCGACCGTCCCGGCGTGCGCGACTGGGTGCTCGACCTGGTCCGGCGTGAGGCCGCCTGCTGTCCGTTCCTGTCCTACGGGGTCGGCCTCCAGGACGACTACATCGTGTGGACAACCAGCGGTGGGCTCGGCGCCTCCGACATGGCCGTCATGGACGAGTTCTTCGCCAGCGCCGACCCCGCCAACTCCTCGAGCCTCATCGCACGTCAGCTCGAGGAGCGCGGCGGCGGTGGGCGTGGCGGGAGTCATTGCTGCTGCCTCACCGCGGCGAGAGTGAACGTCGCTGGGACTCTCAAACGGATACATGGAAGGAATGGGTTGGATCGCATCCGTTGTCGAGATGGCGACCATGGCTCTGGGCAGCGCCCAGGTAGTGCGACATCAGCTCATCGAAGCCCGGCGCGAACCGCGGCACCAACGAAGGGCCGTACCTGCTTTTCGCGCGCACACTTTGTCACTGCGTCGGGACCGCACGCGCGACCAGCACAGCGGCGAGCCAGTCCGGGACCGGTGCAGCCGGGGCGAGGTCAGGAGGTGGAAGCACAAGGTGTCAGGAGACCGGACCAGGGGTGCTGCAGAGTTCAGCTTGTTCTAAGGTTAGGCAGCCCTAACCAAAGGATGGTCACTTTCCATGCGCCAGTCCCCACGTATCCTCAGCGCCGTCGCTGTCGCGGTCCTGGCCCTCCCCCTCCTCGCCGCCTGCGGTAGCGACGGTGAAAGCGGTGGCGGCGAGCCGTTGCTGGTGGTCTACAACGCCCAGCACGAGGAGCTCATCGACGCCGTGGCCAAGGCGTTCACCGAGAAGACCGGCACCGAGGTGCAGCTGCGCAACGGCGCGGACCTCGAGCTCGGCAACCAGCTCGCCGCCGAGGGCGACGCTTCCCCGGCCGACGTTTTCCTCACCGAGAACTCCCCCGCCATGGCGCTGGTGGACAGCAAGAACCTGTTCGCCAAGCTCGACCAGTCCACCCTGGACAAGATCCCGGCGCAGTACCGCCCGGATGACGGTGCGTGGACTGGCTTCGCCGGTCGCTCGACGGTGCTGGTCTACAACACCGACCAGGTAGCGGAGGACGAGCTGCCCGCATCGCTGATGGACCTCTCGAAGTCCGAATGGCGTGACCGGATCTCCTTCTCCCCGACCGGCGCCGACTTCCAGGCCATCGTCGCCGCGGTGCTCGCCACCGAGGGGGAACAGGCGACCGAGCAGTGGCTGGCGGGGCTGAAGACCAACGGCACCGTGTACGACGGCAACAACGTGGTGCTCGAGTCGGTCGACTCCGGCGAGAAGGAAGCCGGCGTGATCTACCACTACTACTGGTACCGCGACCAGGAGGAGTCGGGCGAGAACAGCGACTCCTCCCAGTTACATTTGTTCGGCAACAAGGACCCCGGTGCGTTCATCAGCGTCTCCGGCGCGGGCGTCCTGAAGTCCAGCGACGATGCGGAGGACGCGCAAGCCTTCGTCGAATACCTGGTCAGCGACGAGGGCCAGAAGGTCATCGCGGACAGCTACGCGCTCGAGTACACCCTGAACCCCCAGGTCGACCTCGGCCGCGGTGTGAAGCCGCTCTCCGAGCTCGACCCGCCCGCCGTCGACATCTCCTCTCTCGACGGCCCCAAAGTCGTCGAGATGATGCAGGAGGCCGGGTTCCTCTGACCACGCAGCTGGCTCCGGCACGGCTGAGCCCGATCCCTCGCGGGGCCCCCGCGTGGCTCGTCCTCGCAGCCGGACTGGTGGCTGCACTCGTGCTCGTGCCGCTGGGATACGTGGTCTGGTACACGTGGTCGCTCGGCCCGGTCGCCACCTGGGAGCTGCTCGCACGTCCCCGCGTCGGCGAGCTCGTGCGCAACACGGCGGCTCTGCTCGTCGGCGTGGTTGCGCTGAGCACCGGTCTCGGGGTCACCTGTGCGTGGTTGGTGGAGCGCACCGACCTGCCGCTGCGTCGCGTGTGGCACGTGCTGTTCGTGGCACCGCTCGCGATCCCCGCGTTCGTGAACAGCTACGCCTGGGTCTCCATCACGCACGCCGTGCAGGGGTACGCCGGGGCAGTGCTGATCGTGTCCCTCTCCTATTCCCCCCTCGTGTACCTCCCGGCCGTAGCCGCGATGCGCACCCTCGACCCAGCGCTGGAGGAGGTGGCGCACTCGCTTGGCGACGACCGCTGGACGGTCTTCCGTCGCGTGGTGCTGCGCGGCATCCGCCCGGCCGTGCTGGGCGGGGCGCTGTTGGTGGGGCTGCATCTACTCGCGGAGTTCGGCGCGCTCCAGATGCTGCGCTTCCCAACACTCACGACGGGCATCTACGACCAGTACCGTTCGGCGTTCAACAGCCCCGCCGCCAACGTGCTGGCCAGCGTCCTGGTGCTCTCCTGCCTTCTCCTGCTGCTCGGCGAGCTCTGGGTGCGTGGCGACGCAGCGCTCTGGCGCGTCGGGGCAGGCTCCGCACGCAGCGTCGACCGGGTCAAACTGGGTGCAATGCGGGCCGTCGCGCTCGCAGGAGTAGCCGGCCTGGTGACGCTCTCGCTCGGCGTACCGGTCAGCAGCCTCGTGCACTGGCTCCGGGTGGGCTCCTCCACTGCCTTTCCGGTCGACGAACTCATTGCAGCCACAGCGACAACTGCTGGCCTCGGCATCGGAGCGGCAGCGCTCACGGCGGCGATGGCGCTGCCGGTGGTATGGCTTGCCGTACGTCACCGCGGAGGATTGTCCAACGTCATCGAGCGGGCCACCTTCACCGCCCATGCCCTACCCGGGATCGTGGTGGCGCTCGCCCTCATCTCGGTTTCCGTCCGATCGGTGCGCCCGCTGTACCAAACGCTCCCCCTCCTGCTCGTGGCCTACGCGATTCTGTTCCTGCCCCGCGCCGTCGTCAGCGTCCGCAGCAGCCTCGAGCACGCCCAGCCGGTGCTGGAAGACGTCGCCCGCAGCCTGGGGTCGCGCCCGGCGGCGGTGCTGGCGCGGGTGACGATCCCACTGATCCGCAACGGCCTCGGTGCCGGCGCGGCGCTGGTCTTCCTCGCGGTCTCCACCGAGCTCACCGCGACCCTGCTGATGGCGCCGATCGGGACGGCCACGCTGGCCACCGAGTTCTGGTCGAACAGCTCTTCCCTCGCTTACGGAGCGGCAGCGCCGTACGCACTTCTCATGGTGCTGGTCTCGCTGCCGGCGACCTGGCTGCTCAGTCGCCAGACCCGAGGCGGTGTGCTCACATGAGCAGGGTCAGCGTCAAGTCGCTCCGAAAGGCGTTCGGCCCGGCCGAGGTGCTTGTCGGGATCGACCTCGAGGTGGACGACGCGGAGATCCTTGCGGTTCTCGGACCATCGGGGTGCGGCAAGACCACGCTGCTTCGGATCATCGCAGGCTTCCTCGACCCCGACGCCGGGCTGGTGGCACTCGACGGTGCCACCGTCGCGGACGGGCACTCCTCGGTGCCGGCGTGGCGCCGGCGCGTGGGGTATGTGCCCCAGGAGGGAGCGCTCTTTCCCCATCTCGACGTCCGCGGCAACATCCTCTTCGGATTGCCCCGACGGGAGCGCACCTACGAGCGACTGGCCGAGATGCTGCGGCTGGCCGAGCTGCCCCAGAGGGTCGCGAGCGCCTACCCGCGCGAGCTCTCCGGCGGCCAGCAGCAGCGTGTCGCCCTGGCCCGCGCGCTCGCACCGGAGCCGCGGGTCGTCCTGCTCGACGAGCCGTTCTCCTCGCTCGATGCCGCTCTTCGCCTGAGTGCGGGGCGCGAGGTCAGTTCCGTGCTCCGGAGCGCTGGGACAACGGCCGTGCTGGTTACCCACGACCAGGGTGAGGCACTGTCCCTCGCCGACCGGGTGGCGGTGATGGACGACGGCCTGATCCGGCAGGTGGACACCCCCTTGCAGCTGTACGGCGCGCCAGTGGACCAGCGCATCGGTCGCTTCGTGGGCGACGCGAACCTCCTGACCGCGAAGCTCGAAGGCGATGTGGCCCGTTGCGCCCTCGGCCCTGTTGCGCTCCGTGCGCAGCCACCGAGCGCGGACGGCGCGCTCGTGACGCTTCTGGTGCGTCCCGAACAGCTCCGTGTCACCGCGGCGCCCGAGTGCGGTCAGGCGCGGGTCGAGGAGGTCGTCTTCTACGGGCCCCATGCGCTGGTGAGACTCGCCTTGGACGATGGCACCGGCCTGCAGGCACGGGTGAAGCCGGCCGACGTGCCGGCTGTCGGGGACCGCGTCACCGTCGAGGTCACCGGCATCTCGGGGGTGTTTGCATGACGTCGCTCCCCACCACCCCGCCGGCCCGGCCAGTCGGCGAGCCACCCATCGGCCGAATCGCCGGCTTCGGGACGACCCCGGCCCTCGTCACCCAGAACGGGAACCTCACTTACGCCGAACTGGCCGACCGGGTACGCAGTCGGACCGTCGAGCTGGGTACGTCCCGGCGGCTGGTGCTCCTCGAGTGCCGAAACGATGTCGAGACCGTGGTTACCTATCTCGCCGCGCTTGAGGGGTACCACCCCGTCCTCCTCGCGAGTCCGGACTGCCCACGCGACGAACTGCTGGCGACGTACCGCCCCGGGATCGTCGGTATGGGCGACCGCATCGACATCACCGACGAGCGGGACCACAACCTCCACCCAGACCTGGCGCTCCTGCTCAGCACGTCCGGATCAACGGGGTCCCCGAAACTGGTCCGGCTCTCCCGGCAGAACCTCCGCAGCAATGCCCAGAGTATTGCGACCTACCTCGGCCTCACCTCTGGCGACCGCGCCGCCACCACGCTGCCGATGCACTACTGCTACGGCTTGTCGGTCGTGAACAGCCACCTGCTGGTCGGGGCGAGCCTGCTGCTGACGGAGTCATCTGTCATCGAGGAGAAGTTCTGGGTCGACTTCACGACGGCGCGGGCAACGTCCTTCGCCGGGGTCCCGCACCTGTTCGATCTGCTGGACTCCTCCGGTTTCGTCGACCGCGACCTGCCTTCCCTCCGGACGGTCACCCAGGCTGGAGGTCGGCTCGACCCAGAGACCGTCCGCCGCTACTCCCTGCTCGGGCGCGAGCGGGGGTTCGACTTCTTCGTGATGTATGGCGCCACCGAGGCGACGGCCCGGATGGCCTACCTCCCACCACGCCTGGCGGGGGACCGCCCCGAGAGCATCGGCGTCCCGATCCCCGGCGGCACCTTCCGCATTGACGGCGACGAGGAGGTCGGGGAGCTCGTCTACACCGGCGAGAACGTGATGCTCGGCTACGCCCACGGCCCCAGTGATCTCGCCCTCGGCAGGACCGTCGACGAACTGCGGACTGGTGACCTTGCAAGGCAGCGCGAGGACGGACTCTTCGAGATCGTCGGTCGTGCGAGCCGGTTCGCGAAGCTGTTCGGGATGCGCGTCGACCTCGACCGTGTGGAGAGCCTGGCGTCGCTGGACGGATGCGGGGCCAGAGCCGTGGAGCACGACGGGCGACTCCATCTGTTCGTCCCGACCCATCGGGACCTGGCCACCGTCCGCGGGCTCGGGCGTCGGCTGGGGTTCCCCGACCACATCGTCGAGCTCCACGTCCTGGCCCGGATGCCCCTCACGTCGAGTGGCAAGCCCGACTACGGGGCACTTGCCCGGCACGCCCGGGCGGCGACCGAGGCGGGCTCGCCCGCCCCGCAAGGACCCGTCACCGCCGAGCGAGTCCGCAACCTCTACGCGCACCTGCTCGGCAGGCCGGACGCCACGGTGGAGGACAGCTTCGTCACGCTTCACGGTGACTCCCTGTCCTACGTCGAGGCATCCCTGCGGATCGGTCGACTGCTGCCCCAGCTACCCGACGACTGGGCCCAGCTCGCCGCCCACGAGATCGCCGCGATGGCCCGCGCCTCGCGCCGGACCTGGTGGGCGCCTGCGGAGACCTCAGTGGTCCTTCGCGCCGTGGCGATCGTGCTCATCGTCGGCACCCACGCGAACCTCCTGACCGTCATGGGCGGCGCACACATCCTGCTGGCCATCGTCGGGTTCAACCTCGCGCGCTTCCAGCTCTCCCGTCGACCGCGAGTCGGCCGACGGCGCGGGCTACTCCGGGCGGCCCGCAACGTCGCCCTGCCCTCGGCCCTGTGGATCGGCGGCGCAGCCCTCGTCACCGGGATGTACGACGCCTCCACGGCGCTCATGCTCAACAACGTGCTCGGCTCGGACACGTGGGACGTGCGCTGGCAGTTCTGGTTCCTCGAGGTCGTCGTCTGGGCGCTGGTCGCCGCCAGCGTTCTGGTGTCCATCCCCGCATTCGACCGTCTCGAGCGCGCGCAACCATTCGGCGTCGCCGCGACGGCGTTTGTCCTTGCCCTTGGGGCCCGCTACGCGATCGTCGGAGTGGAGGCAGGGGCGACCGATCGCTACGCCTTCCCGGTCGTGCTGTGGTGCGTTGCTCTCGGCTGGATGGCCGCCCGAGCGACCACGCACAAGCAGCGAGTGCTCACGTCTGTCGCCGCCGCCGGATGCTGGGGATACTTCGACGACCCGTTCCGGGAAGCCCTCGTGACCGCTGGGGTCTGCGCGCTGGTCTGGCTCCCCGCCGTCCGCCTGCCCCGGCCCCTGCTCCCCATCCTCGGCGTACTCGCTTCCTCGTCACTGTTTGTGTACCTCACGCACTGGCAGGTCTACCCCCACCTCGAGATGGACCACCCCGTGCTCGCGACGCTCGCCTCCTTTGCCGTCGGCGTCGGCGTGTGGTGGGCGTACGGCCAACTCAGCGCCATAGTGGCGGCGGGTTGGCGACGCCACCTTCCAACGAGAATCGCCGACCCGCCTGCGAGGACCGCTCTTCCGCCATGTGACATGGCGCTGCCCCATCAACGTCCTGACACGCGCAGATAGCGTGCGCTGGGGCCAACCGGATCTGCAGATCCGAGTGGCTCGTCGCCGAAGCCGTAGCTCGGGGAACCCGCTGCCGACCGGCTTCGCGTCACCGGGGTTGCCCCCCGCAAGTCGGTCGATTTCTCCCCTGGACTCGTGCAGCGGGACGCCGCCCATTGGTGGTCTGTGACTCGGTTGACGCGCAGGATCGTTGGCCGGCAACGGGTGGATGGGGAACTCACAACCGGGCCCGGCCGTCTCCGGTGTCGTCGTCACCACGTCCCAGGTCCTGCGACTGTCTGTCGCCGCTGGCGAGAGACCCCTCTGGAACAACGTCGCGGAATGGTCGCTGCGGCGTCGCTGTTGTCCCTGCCAAGGCGCGAATGGGGCGCCGTGAGGAGGCCGAGGATGCAGTACGAGCAGGTCCGCGACATGTTGTTGCGGCAGTGGAAGTACACCGGGGGGCCGGACGAGGCCAAGGCATCTGAGCTCTACCACGACGACGTGGTCCTCGAGTTCCCGCAGTCCGGTGAGTGGTTCCGCGGCAAAGCCAACCAGCAAGGCTGGCGTGAACGATTCCCGGCAAAGCTTGACTTCCAGCCCCGGGAGATCAGGGGTGGTGGGGACCTCTGGATCGCCGAGGGTGTGGTCACGTACGACGGAGCCAACAGCGTGCATTTCGTCAAGGTCATCGAGTTCAAAGGTGACAAGGTGCAGCGCGAGTCGCTCTACTTCGCCGAGCCGTTCCCAGCGCCGGAATGGCGGCGACCGTGGACCGAGACTGGGCCACGGCCGAGGCGTCAGGACGACCTACCCGAGCACGTCATCGGCGGTAGTTGACCGTCGGCCAGCCCGAACCGGGTGGGGGGCTCCGCGTGGGTCTGAACGATCGATGCTCGAAGGATGCGCCTGGCCGGGACACGGGATCTGGCCCGACAGTGTCGCGGCCCCGTACACAACGCGGCCCAGCATCAGCGCGTCGTTCCGAGCCTGACGTCATTCAGGACGTCAGGTGACCTATATGGCTCGTAGGGTTGGCAACTTGACCACACAGCACAGCACTCCGCCAACGACCTCCGTGTCCACTTCGGGCCATGCCACCCAGGAGCGTACCGACCTCGTCGACGTCCTGCGCAAGCACCGCGCCCTGTTCCGGCTGACCGTGTCAGGGCTCACCGACGAGCAGGCTCGGCTCACGCCGACGGTCAGCACGCTCAGCCTCGGCGGGCTCGTCAAGCACGTCACGGCCGTCGAGCAGCAGTGGGCGACGTTCGTCGTCGAAGGCCCGGCACCGTCCCCCGACATCGACTGGGCGAACATCGACTGGTCGAATCCGCCGCCCGAGGTCCAGCAGTATGCCGACGGCTTCCGGATGCTCGAGGACGAGAGCGTGGCCGGTCTCCTCGCGACGTACGACGAGGTGGCCGTTGCCACGGACGAACTCGTGCTCAGCGTTGACCTCGACGCGCTGCAGCCGCTCCCCAAGGCTCCCTGGTTCGAGCCAGGTGCGTCGTGGAGCGCTCGGCGAACCTTCACGCACATCCTGGCTGAGACCGCCCAGCACGCCGGCATCATCCGCGAGACCATCGACGGCCAGAAATCCATGGGCTGACACCTATCTACTCCAGCGGGGCGGTCTACGTTGGCCGGGTGAGCGCGGACACGTCGTCGAGCATCCACCTGCGGCGTACGGACGAGAACTCCGCTGACATCGACGACGCCGTGCTGCAGTTCGGACGGCGGGTGGGTCTCGCCGGCGTACTCGCGTACCTCAACCGGCAGGCCGAGCGCACGCGGGTGCCCGGACGGGCGGTCGAGTGGGGCTTCCGGTGGAACGACTCCGACCGCGACACCGAGCGCTGGTGGCCCCAGGGCATCACCACCTCGGCCGATGCCAGCGACACCGAGGACATCGACGGCCGCCGGCTGCTGATGACCAGCTGGTACTCCAAAGGGGTCGGCGGGAAGAACACAGGCAGCCGGATCACGATCGTCGACATCGAGACCCTGGAATACCGCCACGTCCTGCTGGTCGTTCCGGAGCGGACCCCCATGCGTGGGCTCGAGCTTCGGCCGCTGCTCGTGCACGCTGGCGGGCTGGTGTGGTGCGGTCCCTACTTGCACGTCGCCGCTACCCGGCGCGGCCTGTTCAGCTGCCTGGTCGACGACATCATCCGCATGGAGTCCACTGCCGACGGCTTCGGCTACCGGTTCGTGCTCCCTGTGCGGTTCGCCTACGACGCGGACGCGACCCAGGGTGTGGAGAGGATGCGCTACTCGTTCCTCTCCCTGGACCGAGGTTCGGACCCGCCCCAGTTGGTCGCGGGGGAGTACGGCGTCGAGGAGATGACCCGGCGCCTGGTCCGGTTTCCACTCGATCCGGAGACCTACCACCTGGCCGCGCACGAGGACGGCACCTCCCGCCCGGTCTGGCTCGACGAGCGCGGGCTGGGACACATGCAGGGCGCCGCGATCGTGCGCGACACCTACTACGTCACCTCCAGCCGCTGTCCTCGACGTCCGGGGAAGATGTTCGTCGGGGAGCCTGGCGCGTTCCGCAGCTTCCCGCGGACCCTCCCGGTCGGGCCCGAGGACATCTCCTACTGGCCCTCCACCGACCGGCTCTGGTCGCTCACGGAGTACCCCGGTCGCCGTTTCGTGTTCGCGATGAAGCGCGCTCAGTTCGACGGTTGAGCGGGGCTCGCAGCGGGGCTCGCCGTCGGGCTCGCCGTCGGCTCGGTTGTCGGGACCGAGACTGGTGTGCACGGGTCATCATCGTCGGGTGTGCTCGTTGCGGCGTCATCCTCGGGGGTGGCCGATGCGGCCGCGGTCGGGTCGGGTGTCGTCGACGGATCCGCCGGGTCCGTGGGCTCCGTTGGGTCCACCGGGGTCGGCACGGGACAGGTCGGGTCGGGCATCGGGTGCACGGTCGGGTCGGGCATCGGGTGCACGGTCGGGTCGGGTGTTGCGGTCGGGTCGGGTGTTGC
>Ga0075530_1001159_pt1 | contig 12621 bp, 7 predicted proteins | sample NGEPerD_2_FD_75101 | JGI IMG/M metagenome (GOLD analysis project Ga0075530, IMG submission 75101) | Arctic peat soil microbial communities from the Barrow Environmental Observatory site, Barrow, Alaska, USA - NGEE PermafrostL1-D | ecosystem: Environmental > Terrestrial > Soil > Wetlands > Peat ...
GCGCTCGGCATCAATGCCGAGCTGCTCGGCGAGCTGACGCGGCCGCGGGCCTGGGCGGGTCCGGGGGCGGGTTACGCGCTCGGCTGGACCGTGAGGCGACACGGCGAGCTGCACGTGGTGCGTCATGGCGGCAGCCTCAAGGGGATAGCCACGGCGCAGGGCTTCGTGCCCGAGTTGGGTTTGGGCATCGCGGTGCTCGCCAACGTCGACGAGGCGCCGGCAGCGCGCCTCTGGCAAGCGGCGCTCAACCTCGCTCTTGGCGACGATCCCGCCAAGGCGCCTTACGACGACCTGCCTTACCGCCTGCTCGAGGGGCGCGGCCGGGAAGGCGACGAGCTGGCGAACCTGGCCGGTGTCTACGCCTCCGGCGAGCCGTGGGGACGCTTGGAGCTGAGGGTGGAGCCGCTCGAGGCGGGCGGCACTGAACCGCGTGGCCGCCTACGACCAGGGGGCACGCGCTTACGTGCCTACGCCGGCGAAGACCGCGAGCCAGGCGGCCACGCGGCGCTGCTCGCGGGCGGTGGGGGCGGTGAGGGCGAAACCACCGAGTTCGTGCTCGTGACCGCGGAGAACGGGCGTGAAGCCGCCTGGGATGCCGGCCGCTTCCACTTCGACGTCGAGGGCAGGGCTGTGGCGGTTCAGCACGGTCTGCGCTGGTACGACAAGGTCGAGGTCGAGCCAGGCTGAAGGCGGCGGCTACGTATCCAAGGCCGAGAGTCGATCATCGCCACTGAACACCCATAACAAGTCGTGGGTATCAAATAGGAGTTTGATCGGAAGCCTCGCTGATGACCGACTGGAGTACCGAGTCAGGCAGTTCGTCGAAATCGGAGGCTATCCAGACTTTGCCTTTCCAGACCGCTTGTTCCAAGTCGCGCAGGGAACGATCAAAGTCGAACGGAACCAGCTTCGCGACTGGACGGCCGGCCTTGCCGATGATGATCTCCTCACCATTGGCTGCCCTTTGGACCAAGCTAGACAGCGTCGCCTTCGCTTCTGTGATGTTAGTGACCTTCTTCTTGATACGACCACACTCACATCTGTTGACAACGTTTCCGCAGCACCGCTATACTCGCGGCTAGGTGACGAGTCTGCGTTCGAGGCGCTTAAGTTTCATGATAAGCGGTTCGCCGCCCGTCTGAATCCGCTGTGGTCAAGGCTTTAGAGCTAGCCGGGGCGCGGACGCGGGCTACAAAGCGCAGACCGTAACGCACATTCAGACACGAGGAGTTCAAACATGGCCAAAGCCGTAGGTATCGATTTAGGTACGACCAATAGCGTCATCGCCGTCATGGAAGGTGGCGAGCCGGTAGTGCTCGTCAACTCGGAGGGCAACCGCACCACGCCGTCGGTCGTCGGCTTCAAGGACGACCAGCGTCTCGTCGGACAGGTGGCCAAGCGCCAGGCGGTGCTCAACCCCAAGGGGACGCTGTTCGAGATCAAGCGCTTCATCGGCCGCACCTGGGACGAGGTCGAGAACGAAGCCGAACGCGCTCCCTACGAGGTCGTGCGCGGCCCCGACGGTGGCGTGCGCTTCGTCGTTAGTGACAAGCAGTACACACCGGAGGAGATCTCGGCGATGATCCTTCGCAAGCTCATCGACGACGCCAGCGAACGCCTCGGAGAGAAGGTGACCAAGGCCGTCATCACCGTCCCCGCCTACTTCAACAACTCACAGCGTGAGGCCACCCAGAACGCGGGCAAGATCGCCGGGCTCGAGGTGCTGCGCATCGTCAACGAGCCGACGGCGGCGGCGCTCGCCTACGGCCTCGAGAAGAAGGGCAACGAGACCGTCCTGGTCTTCGACCTCGGTGGCGGCACCTTCGACGTCTCGGTCCTCGAGGTCGGCGACGGCGTGTTCGAGGTCCGCTCGACCGCCGGCGACACCCACCTCGGCGGCTCCGACATGGACTACGCCGTCGTCGACTGGCTCGCCGACGAGTTCAAGGCCGAGTACAACGTCGACCTCCGCAAGGACAAGCAGGCGCTCCAGCGCCTCATCGAAGCGGCCGAGAAGGCCAAGATCGAACTCTCCGGCCTGCCGGAGACGACGATAAGCCTGCCGTTCATCGCCATGGACCCGGCCTCTAACGCCCCGCTCTACCTCGAGAAGAAGCTCACCCGCAGCAAGTTCGAAGAGCTCGTCGCGCCGCTGCTCGCCCGCATCAAGGGCCCGGTGGAGCAGGCCCTCAAGGACGCCAAGATGAGCAATGGCGACATCGACGAGATCATCCTCGTCGGCGGCGCCACGCGCGTGCCTGCGGTGAAGAAGATCGTCAAGGACCTGCTCGGCAAGGATCCCAACCAGAGCGTCAACCCCGACGAGGTCGTGGCGCTGGGCGCCGCCGTGCAGGCCGGCGTGCTCACGGGCACGGTCGACGACATCGTGCTGCTCGACGTCACCCCGCTCAGCCTCGGCATCGAGACCAAGGGCGGCGTGTTCACCAAGCTTATCGACCGCAACACCACCGTGCCGGTACGCAAGTCCGAGACGTTCTCGACCGCCGATCACAACCAGACGAGCGCGCCGATTCACGTGCTCCAGGGCGAGCGCACCATGGCTTCTGACAACAAGTCACTCGGTCGCTTCAACCTCGAAGGCCTCCCGCCGATGCCGGCCGGTGTGCCGCAGATCGAGGTCACCTACGACATGGACGCCAACGGCATCCTCCACGTAACGGCCAAGGAGAAGTCGACGGGCAAGGAAGCCAGCATCACCATCCAGAACACCACCACGCTTAGCGACGACGAGGTCGAGCGCATGGTCGGCGACGCCAAGGCGCACGCCGACGAGGACCGCAAGGTCCGCGAGTTGGCCGAAGCCAAGAACCAGCTCGACGGCCTGCGGCTGCAGGCACAGAAGACCCTCGACGAAGCCGAAGGCGCCAGTGACGACCAGAAGAATCCGGTACAAGACGCGATCGCCGCTGCGCAGCAGGCGCTCGACACGGCCACGGACAAGGACGAACTCGAGGCCAAGAGCCGCGACCTGGCCGAGAAGCTGCAGGCGTTCAGCCAGGCGGTCGGTGAGAGCGCGGCGGCCCAAGGCGCTGCGGCCGAGGCCGAGGGCGGCGAGCGGCCGGCGAGCCCCGAGGACGACGAAGAGGTAATCGACGCCGACTTCAAGCCGGCGGGCTGAGGCCTAGACGATGAGCGACGAGTTCGATAGCAAGCGTCGCGGTGAGGCGGGGGCGGTCGACGCCTCCGCCGACCGACGCGACGCCGACGAGCGAGGAAACGGCAAGGAGCGCTACAGCGAGGCCGACATCCTGCGCGACGAGCTCGCTGCGGCGCGAGACGAGGCCGCCCGGCTAAACGAGGAACTAGCCGAGGCCAAGGACCGCTTCCTGCGCTCCCGGGCGGAGTTCGACACCTTCCGGCGGCGCATGACCGGTGAGGTCGACCTGGCCAAGGAGGCCGGGGCGAACAGCGTCATCCTGCCGATCCTCAAGGTCTACGACGACCTCGAACGCGCTCTGGCGGCGGCCGCGGCGACCGACGATCCCTCGACCATCGTGCCGGGCGTGAGGGCAGTGCGTGACGGGCTGGTGCGTGACCTCGGCAACCTCGGCATCACCCATGTCGGTGACGTCGGCGAGGTCTTCGATCCCGAGCTCCACGAGGCGCTGACGGTGGTGCCCCCGACGGGCGACGTGGCCGAGGGCTGCATCGCCCAGGTCTTCGAGACCGGTTTTATCAAGGGCGACCGCCTCATCCGACCGGCCAAGGTGGTAGTGGCCAAGTCGGGCACGGGCAACTGAGCCCAAGGGCGAGCGGCCTGCCGGCGGACGGAGCGTAGCGGTGGCGGACTTCAAGGACTACTACCAGTTGCTGGGCGTGGACAAGGACGCCTCGAAAGAGGACGTCCGCCGCGCCTTTCGCAAGCTGGCCGCCAAGCACCATCCCGACCGCAACCCGGGAGACGCGGGCGCCGAAGAGCGCTTCAAGGAGATAAACGAGGCGTACACCGTCCTCTCGGACGCCGAGAAGCGCAAGCTCTACGACACCTATGGCAGTACCGGCGGGGTGCCGCAGTACGCTCAAGGGCAACCCTTCGGCGGCGGTGGCGGGGGCCAGGTCTACACCAACGTCTCGCCCGAGGACGTCGCCGGTTTCTCCGACTTCTTTCAGAGCATGTTCGGCGGCTATGCGGCTGGTCGTGCGACCAGCCCGATGTCTGGCCGCTCAGCGACCAGCGACCCGTTCGCCGGCTTCGGACGCAGCGCCACCAGAGCCGCTCCCCGCCCGGCGACGGCCGAAGCCAGGCTCGACGTCGGTCTGCTCGACGCGTACCGCGGAGGGCCGACGACAATCAGCGTGGAGGGCAATCAGCTCGAGCTCAACCTGCCGGCCGGGGTGAGGGACGGAGCCAAGCTTCGGCTGCGCGGCCAGGCGCCAAGCGGGGGAGACCTCATCCTGCAGGTACGTCACCTCCCGCATCCCATCCTCAAGCTCGACGGCGACAACGTCAGGGTCGTCGTCAGGGTGCCCGACCACGTCGCGGCGCTCGGCGGCAAGGCCAACGTGCTCACCCTCGACGGCGAGGTCGAGTTGAGCGTGCCGGGCGGCAGCTCGAGCGGCAGGGTGCTGCGCCTGCGCGGTCAGGGCTGGCCGAAGAAGGACGGCGGTCGCGGCGACCTGTTGGCCGAGATCCGCGTGAGCGTGCCCGACAGCCTGAGCGACGAGCAGACGCGGCTCTACCGCGAGCTCGCCGTTCTGCAGGCCAGCGGCGTCAAGGACGGCGTAGCCACCAGCGACTGAGCGCCGCGGTGGCGTGTGGGCGGCCGCCACCGGAGCGCGTCATGGGGGTGCTAGCCTTAGCGCCATGCCTCCCTCTTCCGCGGCGCCAAGGCGCCTTCTCGCGACATCACCGATGGCGACATCGTTGCGGCGGCTCCTCGTGCCTGCCCTGATTCTGCTTACTGTCCTCGCACCGCCCGCCCTTGCGCAGGACGACGCTGCGCCGGCCGCAGCGCCGCCCTCCGCAGCCCCGAGCGCCACCGCTGCGGCGGCAATTAACGACGCCGATCCGGTGGTGCTTCAGGTCGGCAGCCTGGTGGAACGACTAAGTGACATCGAGTGGCGCTTCGAGGTGGCCATTCGCAGCTACGCCGCCGGCCAAGGCGTTGCCTACAGCGACGAGATCGCAGCCCAGATGCGACCGCTGTTGCCCACTTACCTCGAGCAACGCGGCACCGAGCTGGTGTTGCTCCGCGAGGCCAGCAAGCGAGGCTTCGAGCCGAGCCAGGAGAACGTCGACGTCTCGCTCGAGCGCATCCGCAGCAGCGTGCCGGCCGGTCAGGACTACGAGGCCATGCTCGCGAACGCGGGCTTTCGCTCCGAGGAGATGCTGCTCACGCTCATCAAAGAGGGCGACCTCATCTCCCAGGTGATCGAGGTCTTCAACGAGGATGCCAGGCCGAGCGAAGAGGCGCTGCGCGTCCGCTACCTCGCCGACATCGAGCGCTACACCGAGCCCGAGACGTTCTGTGCCCGCCACATCCTCGTCACCGACGAGGCCCTGGCCAGTGACATCGTCGCTCGCGCCCAAGCCGGCGAGGACTTCGCCGCCTTGGCGGCCGAGTTCGGCACCGACGGCACCGCCGCCGTCGGCGGTGACCTCGGTTGCTTTGGACGAGGGGCGATGGTCGCCGAGTTCGAGGACGCCGTCGTCGCGGTCGAGATCGGCCAAGTGAGCGGACCGGTGCAGACACAGTTCGGTTATCACGCGTTGCTCGTCTACGAGCACCATGAGCCCACGGTGATGCCCTTCGATGACGTCCGTGACGAGGTCCGCAACAGCGTCACAGCGGCCGTCGCCGATGCCAGACTGCGCGGACTAATAAGGGGCTCGGCGATCGTCACTTACCCCGAGCGGGTGCCGGGTCTCTAGCTGAGCGGCAGGCCGGGCCCCGTCTGTGGCCCTGTAAGGACGCCGTAAGGCTGCCAGGCATACCCTGAACATCAGCGCTGGAAGACCTGAAGCTTCATCACCTGCGTCTTCTCGCCACAGCCCTCCAGCGCTCCACTTCGGCGCCGAAACCCCGCTCGACCGCGGGCTTCGGCGCCGTTCTGTGGTTCGCGGTCGCGCCAAGGGTTAGGTTGACCGCATGGCCAATCGCCTGGCGGGCGCGCTGAGCCCCTACCTGCTGCAGCATGCCGACAACCCTGTCGAGTGGTACCCGTGGGGCGACGAGGCCTTCGACGCGGCGCGCCAGGGCGACGTGCCGGTACTGCTCTCGGTCGGCTACGCCGCCTGTCACTGGTGTCACGTGATGGCTCACGAGTCGTTCGAAGACCCGCAGGTCGCGGCCGTGATGAACGAGCTGTTCGTCAACGTCAAGGTCGACCGCGAGGAGCGCCCCGACGTCGACGCGATCTACATGAACGCGGTGCAACTGATGACGGGCGCGGGCGGATGGCCGCTTACCGTCTTCCTCACGCCGGACGGCCAGCCGTTCTACGGTGGCACCTACTTCCCGCCGCAGGACCGGCAGGGGATGCCGGGCTTCCCGCGCGTGCTCGCAGCCATAGCCGAGGCCTGGCGGGAGCGGCGCGCGCAGGTCGAGAAGTCGGCCGCCGAACTCACCAGCGGCCTCGAGAGGATGGCGTCACCGTTCGCCCAGCCGCCGGCGCGGCCTCAGCGACCAGCAAACGCCGCCGTCGAGTTGGCGGCCGCTGCCGACGCGGAGGCCGCCGCCACGGCGCGACTGCTCGAGGCCGCCGTGTCGAGCCTGGCGGCCATGGAGGACCGGCCCCACGGCGGCTTCGGACCGGCCCCCAAGTTCCCACCGCACGGAGCGCTGCAGTTCCTGCTCACCGTCGCCGACGAGCGGGCGCTCGGCCTGGCCGTGCGCACGCTCGACGCGATGGCGCGCGGCGGCATCGCCGATCAGCTTGGCGGCGGCTACTTCCGCTACAGCGTCGACGGCCGCTGGCATGTCCCGCATTTCGAGAAGATGCTCTACGACAACGCCCAGCTGCTTAGGGCTCACGCGCGCGCGTTCGCGCTCAGCGGCGACGAGCGGCAACGCGAGGCTGCCTACGGCATCGTCGGCTGGCTGGAGGCCGAGATGACCGTGACCGGTGGCGCAGGGGCCAGGGCGTTCATCAGCTCACTCGACGCCGACTCCGAAGGTGAGGAGGGGCGTTTCTACGCCTGGCGTGAAGACGAGTTCGTGGCGACGGTCGAGGCCGCTGGCGGCGATGTCGCCCTGGCGCGCGCGCACTTCGGGGTAAGCGCGGCCGGAGACTTCGAGGGCGGTAACGTCCTGCGCGTCGAGCGCACGATCGCCGAGTTGGCCGCCGAGCGCGGCCTAAGCGAGGAGGAGGTTGGGGCGCGGCTCGAGCTAGCGGTCCGCGCCCTGCGTGCGGCAAGGAACTCGCGAGTGCGGCCGGCGGCCGACGACAAGGTGCTTGCCTCCTGGAACGGCCTGGCCATCACTGCCCTGGCAGAAGCTGGCACCGCGTTCGCCGACGAGCGCCTGTTGGAGATGGCCGGCGACGTCGCCCGCTTCGTGCGCGCCAACCTGTGGCGTGACGGTCGCCTGCATCACGTCTGGCGGGCCGGCGAGACCAAGGTCGATGGGCTCTTGGAGGACTACGCATTCCTCGGGCTCGGCCTCGTCGCCTACTACCGCGCCAGCCTCGAGCCGTGGGCGTTGCTGTGGGCGCTCGAGTTCGCCGACGAGGTCGAGGAACGTTTCCGCGACGTCGTGGGCGGAGGCTACTTCAACACGGCCAGCGACGCGGCTGAGCTGCTGATGCGCCCCAAGGGCTACCTCGACGGCGCTACCCCCAGCGAGAACGCCGCTGCTGCCGAGTTGAGCTGGTGGGCTGCGCGCTACCGCTCCGACAGGGAGGCGCAGGCGCGCGCGCTGACCGCCCTGCAGGGCGTCGACGACGGCGCCGGCACGGCCCCGCAGGCCTTCGGCACGGCGCTTAGGCTGCTCGCCATGGAGGCTACCGCCGAGCGCGAGATCGTGCTGGTAGCCGGGGCCGACTCCGCGGCGCTGGCCGGCGCGCTGGCGTCGGTGAGTTCGTTGGTTCGACCGGCTGACGTCGTGCTGCAGCTCGACGACGCCACTCATCCGCTGGCGCAGCTGGCGCTGGCTGAGGGTCGCGTCGCCGGCGAGGTGCAGGGTTACCTCACGGCCTACGTCTGCAGCGGCGGCGTCTGCGATCTACCGGTCCACGACGCCACCGAGCTGACGCGGCTGCTCGGCACTTGAGATATCGTGCGGCGGGATCGGAGGCTCGACAATGTACACGGGAATCTTGGATCTGCACAACGTCCTGCGCTGGGCGGTCGTGGTGCTTGGCGTCATCGCCATCATCGCGGCGCTTGCCGGCTCACGCTGGACCCCCCAGCAGGCTTCGCTCGGACGCTGGTTCAGCATCGCGCTCGACGTGCAGGTGCTCATCGGCTTGGTGCTCTACTTCGTCAGTCCGCTCGTGCAGAACGCACTGCAGGACTTCGGTGCGGCCATGGGCGACTCCACGCTGCGGTTCTTCGCGCTCGAACACGGGCTCATCATGCTGGTCGCCGCCGCCCTCGTGCACATCGGCGTCAGCCGGGGCCGCAAGACCGACAACCCCCGCCAGGCGCTGATCTTCTACCTGCTCGGCGCGGCCGCGATCGCCTATGCCATCCCCTGGGACCGCCGCCTCATCCCCGGCATGTGAACACGTTCGTCGCGTCCAGCACGGCATAAAATGAGTTCGTGAAGCTGCACTTGCGGCTCGGTCCGCCCGCCTCGGGGCGGACCGCTGCCATGGTCGAGATCGCCCGCGCGGCCTGCGAAGCCGGCAAGCGCGTGTGGTGGGTCGGCCTGCCGGCACAGCGGCCCGGCATCTTCCGGCGGGTCACCGCGGGCGGTTTCACGGCCCTCGGCCTCGAGGTAATGAACTCGCAGCAGATGTACTACCGGCTGCTTGCCGGCCCGAGCTTCGTCGACCTCAAGCCGCTGGTGGTGGGCACCGCCAGGCTGGTGCGTGTAGGTGCGGCGCTGGCCGAGTGTGCCGGCTCGTTGCCGGCGCCCGGCGAGGCCAAGCTGTTCGCGGCTGCCATAGCCGAGGCCAAGCGCTTCGGCCTCGAGCCCGCCGCTGTCGCCGCGACCGCGGCGGACGACGTCGAGGTCGAGCGCTTGGCAACGGTCTTCGCCGCCTACCAGCGAGCCATGGCCGGCCACTGGGACTACGACGACGTCAGGGCGCAGGCGGCCGTACTCGTCGCCGGCGCACGCTTCAAGGAGTTCGTCGCCGATGAGGTCGAGTGGGCGCGCGGGGGGCTTCCCGACCTGGTCATCGTCGACGGCCTGCGCGAGCTAGGTCCTATCGACCTACGCGTGCTGATCGCGCTTGGCGCCGTGCTCGAGACGCACTTGACGCTGCCTGAAGCTCCGGAAGGCGTTGCACTCAGCGAGGTCGACGTCAAGCGGGTGGAGCCTGACTCCGCCGAGCACGCCATTACCGTGCACCGCTACCGCGCGGCGAACGCCGTGGCCGAAGCCCGTTTCATCATGCGCAGCCTGAAGCGTGACCTCACGCTCGGCGGCTTCGATCTCCTCGACCTCGCCGTCGTCGCCACGCCGGGCACGGCCGCCGCCCTTGTCGCCCTTGCCGACGAGTACGGCGTGCCCCTCATGGACGAGTCGCCGCAGGCGTTGGCCGACACGCCGGCCGGCGCGACGCTCCTAGACCTGCTTGAACTCCCCGAGACGCCGACGGCGTCGCGCTTGCTGGCGATCCCCGAGCTCGCCCCGCTGGCGGCCGAGGCGCTGCGCCTCAAGGTCGGCGGCGCCGACGCGCTCACCTGGGTCGCGCGTCGTTTGCACCTCGAGGGCCCGTGGCGTGAGTGGCAGCGGCGCCTGCGCGTGGGCGACGACCCCGTCGCGTGGACCAAAGAGCTTCTCGACGACGTGCTCCGGCTCACGCATCCCGAATTGGACCCGACCTTCGCTTCGCGTGTGCTTAGCATGGCGCAGGAGGCGGCCAAGTTGGCGGCTGGCGAGGGCTTCGCCGTCTGGCTCGCTGCGTTGCTTCGCGATACGCGTGTGAGCACTCATGCGCCCGGCGGCGTTGCGCTGCTCGACGCGACGCTCGTCTCGGGCCGGCGTTTCCGGCGGGTCTACGTGCTCGGCGCCGTCGAGGGCGCCTTCCGAGCGGCTGAGCGTGAAGACTACTTCGTCAGCGAAGAGCTGCGCGGCCCGGTCGCGGCTGCCGCCGACGTCGACGCCCACCTGCCTCAAGTCGCCCGCCTGCCGCGCCGCTTCAAGGGGCGCGACGAGGTCGTCGTAGCAGAGCTGCTCACCCGTGCCGACGAGACCGTGATTACCGCGCCCGAGGCCGGCGCCGACGGGCCGCAGATACCCGATCGACGCCTCCTTGGTGACGAGGAGCTGCCACCGCTGCCGCTGGTCGCGGCGGGCAGCGCCTTGGAACTCTCCGGTCCACCGCCCTACCTGCCGACCTTCGATCCCGTCGAACTCGGCGTGGTCGAACCTGGCGCATTCGAACCTGGCGCGGTCGCCGCCGAGTACCTCAGGCGCTACGACCAGTGCGCGTTCCGCGCCTGGGGCGAGCGCGTGCTGCTGCCGTCCGAGGCCGATGACGACGCGCCGCTGCTCGCTCTGGAACCCGGCCCGGAGGCCGAACGGCCCGACGAGTGGCACCGCCTCGTGCCGGCCCTCACCGCCTTCTCGACCCTTACCACCGAGCGGCTTGACGACCTCGGCGAGCGGTTCCCGGACTTCCGAGACTGGTTGCAGGAGCACGCCGAGCACCTCTCGAGGCTGACCTGGGGAGCCGAGCTCACCCACCTCGAGAGCGGCGTTACTGGCCACGTGCACGCCGGGGAGCGCGTGCCGGTGGGCTCGCGCGGGCGCGAGAAGAGCGTCATCTACCGGTTCGTGGAGCCGACGGCCGACCCCGACTGGAACTGGGCACGGGACAAGCAACGCGACCGCTGGACTGAGTACCTGGCGGCCGCCGTGCTGCTCAACCACCGTTCGCGGGCGCCTAGCTTCGTCGAGATCTATCTCTGGCCCCTGTTGGGCGAACCGCTCAAGGTCGATACCACGACGAGCAACTTCGTCGCCGAGCGCCTCGGTCGTGTGAGCGCGCGGGCGGCCGAGGCCATGGCCCGCTTCCGCACGGGGGACGTGACGCCCAGCCCGGGATTCCATTGCCGCGACTGCCCCGTGTTCGACGTCTGCCGGGTAGGTCAGCGGACGTGAGGGTACGGGTCGCCTCCGCGGGCACCGGCAAGACCACCAGCCTGGTCAAGCGTTACCTCGAACTCATCGAGGAGGGCGTGCCGTTGAGGCGGGTCGCCGGCGTGACGTTCACGCGCGCGGCCGCCGCTGAGCTGCGCCAGCGCGTGGCGGGCGGCCTGCGGGAGGTGCTGAGCGACGGCAGCTACCTCGCTGGGCTGCACGTCCCTGGCTCGGAGGGGCTCGCGCCGTACCGGGCGGCGGCCCGCGAGCTGGGTGGCACCACCATCACGACCATCCACGGTTTCATGCGCGCCGGTCTCAAGCTCAACGCGCCCCTGCTCGGCTTCGACCCGAACTTCACGATGCTCGCCGAGTGGGAGGCAGCCGCGCTGTTCGAAGAGGAGCTGGCCTCGGTCCGGCTACTCGCCACCGACCCCGACCACGACCTCCATCACGCGCTCGTCATCGCCGGTGAGGACGTTGTTCCGCTGGCCATGGAGCTGTTCGGCAAGCGCTCGCTTGCTGAGGACCTGGCGTTCCCAACCGAGCCGCTCTCCACAGCGCTCGGACTGCTCTTCCAGGAGGCTAGGAATCGTCTGCTCAGGCGGCTCGGCGGCGGCGCCATGGGCCCCGGCGAGGTCGAGCGGGCGGCGCTGCGGCTGTTCCGCACGCCGACCACCCGCAGGCGGCTCGCGAAGCGGTTCCCAGTCGTGCTGGTCGACGAGTACCAGGACGTCAACCCACTCCAGGGCCGCTTCTTCGAGCTGTTGGCCGAAGCCGGCGTGCGGCTGGAAGTGGTGGGCGACCCGAAGCAGTCGATATACGGCTTCCGCAGCGCCGACGTCGGCGTGTTCCGTCGCGCCCTCGACGCCGCCGAGGGCACCGACGCGCTGCTCGAGCCGCTGAAGGAGTCGCGGCGCCATTCGCGGGCGCTGGTGGCGTTCCTCAACGGGCTAACCACCAGCCTGGCGGCCGACGGCCTCGGCTTCCAACCGCGGGAGGCTCCGCTGGTGAGCGCCGCGGGCGATCAGGCGAAGGTGGCGGGCAGCGTGCGCCTGCTGGTGGCGCATGGCGACGTCAACCACGGCGCCATGCGACAGTTCGAGGCCGACATGCTGGCGACTGCCCTGGAGGCCGCTCACGAAGAGCAGGGCGTCGCCTACGACGGCATGGCGGTAGTGGCGCGCACCAACTGGTTGCTCGGGCTCGTCGAGCGGGCGCTGCAGGCGCGGTCGATCCCGAGCCTGATGCTGCGCGGCAGCGGGCTATTCGACCGCCAGGAGGTTCGCGACGTCAGGCACGCCTTGCAGGTCGGCGTACAACCCTCCGGCCCGAGCTTCACGGCGTTCCTCAGGAGCCCTTACGCGGCGCTCAGCCTCGTCGACCTGGCCGCGGTCGTCAACGC
>Ga0075530_1001160_pt1 | contig 12616 bp, 9 predicted proteins | sample NGEPerD_2_FD_75101 | JGI IMG/M metagenome (GOLD analysis project Ga0075530, IMG submission 75101) | Arctic peat soil microbial communities from the Barrow Environmental Observatory site, Barrow, Alaska, USA - NGEE PermafrostL1-D | ecosystem: Environmental > Terrestrial > Soil > Wetlands > Peat ...
GCCCCGCGCGGGGCAGCGGTGTCTCACGGCGTCTGGTGGTGGTCGCGCTGCCTCATGGCGTGTCCGGAGCGACCGTCCTCGACGTCGCGGCCACGGCCGCCGTCCAGCGCGGCGCCGAGTTGCGGTGCGTGGCGGCAGACGGCGTGGCGGCGGACGGCGTCTCGGGGACGTCGGCGGCAGCCGCCGACCTAGTGCGCCGGAGCATCGACCAGCTCGGTTCCGCACGGCCACCGGCCTCGGCTGTCGTCTGCCACGCCGAGCAGTTGCAGCGGGTGGCTCTGGCCGAGGCGCGAGACGCCGAGCTGCTCGTCGTCCCCGCTCCCGCGGGTCCCGGAGACGGCCCCCTGAGGGCGACCCTGCTCGCCACGGTGGGCTGCCCGGTGATGCTGGTCCCACCGCGTCTGCGCCACCGCCGCACGGCCAGGGCAGGAAGCGGGGCCCACGCGCCGGCCACCAGAGGCTTGGCACGGCGATGAACACCGCACCGGCAGTGGTCCGTGAGACCCACAGCGCCGTGGTCCTGCTGTGGGGCGACCGTGCCTACAAGGCGAAGAAGCCGGTCGACCTCGGCTTCCTCGACTTCAGCACGCGTCAGGCTCGCCTCAGGGCCTGTCACGAAGAGGTCCGGCTCAACCGGCGCCTCACGCCGGACGTGTACCTGGGCGTCGCCGACGTGATCGGGCCGGACGGCGAGCCGTGCGACCACCTGGTGGTGATGCGCCGGATGCCGGACGAGCGGCGCCTGTCCACGCTGGTCGAGGCCGAAGCGGACGTGTCGACGGTCGTACGGCAGGTCGCGCGCGACGTCGCCGCGTTCCACGCGCGCGCCCCGACCGGCGTCGAGATCGCCCAGTCCGGCTCGCCGCAGGCGCTGACAGGCCGTTGGCGCTCCAACATCGACGGCGTCCGACGGCATGCGACCACGTCGGTGGCAGGCGACATCGACCGGGTCGAGCGGCTCGCGCTGAGGTACGTGGACGGGCGAGGAACCCTGCTCGCCGAGCGTGTTCGAGCCGGGCTCGTCCGCGACGGGCACGGTGACCTGCTCGCCGATGACGTGTTCTGCCTCGACGACGGCCCCCGGGTGCTCGACTGCCTGGAGTTCGACGACCGCCTGCGCTGGATGGACGTGCTCGATGACGTCTGCTGTCTCGCCATGGATCTGGAGCGGCTCGGCGCCAGGGCCGCAGCGGAGCAGCTGCTGGCTGCCTACGAGGAGTTCTCCGGGACCTCGCAGCCGGTGTCGCTGCGCCACCACTACGTCGCCTACCGGGCTCTGATGCGTGCCAAGGTGGCCGCCCTCCGCGCGGCAGGAACGGGCGACGACCCGGTCCACGAGACCGCGGTGGCACAGACCGCCACCCTCGTCCGCGTCGCCCTGGGTCACCTCGAAGAAGGGCGGGTGCGACTGGTCGTCGTCGGCGGCCCTCCGGCATCGGGCAAGTCGACGATCGCCGGCGCGGTCGCCGATCGACTCGGCGCCACCCTGTTGACGTCGGACCGCGTCCGCAAGGAGGTTCACGGCCGGGACCCCCGCCGGCACGCGCCCGCGGCGCTGGATCAGGGCCTCTACGACGAGCAGGCCACCCGCCGCACCTACCAGGAGCTGGCGGCCCTTGCCGCGTCGCTCCTGAGGCGCGGCAAGAACGTGGTCGTTGACGCCAGCTTCACCCGAGGATGGCAGCGTCAGCTGCTCTCGGACGTGGCCCGCGATACGTCGGCCGACCTCGACGAGCTGCGGTGCTCGGCGCCGGCGTCCACGCGCCAGGACCGGCTGCGTGCGCGCCGCCGAGATCCGGCCTACCTCAGCGACGCCGACGCCGAGGTGGGAGCCGCCCTCGCGGCACGGACAGAGGCATGGCCCACCGCACTTGTCGTCGACACCGGTGGGCGGCGGGTCGACGCGATCTCCGACGCGCACTCCGCCCTCGATCGGTCGCCAGACAGTGATGGACAGGTATCCAACGCGAAGTCGACGTCTGTCGACGCCTGAAGGGAGAGTGCATCATGCGAACGCTGGTGGTGTTCGAGTCCGCATTCGGTAACACCCGCAAGGTCGCCGAGGCCATTGCGGGTGGGCTGGAGCGGAGCGGCCAGGTGGACGTCGTAGAGGTGGGCCACGCAACGCCGACGCTTGTCGACGGCGCCGACCTGCTGGTGCTCGGCGGCCCGACGCATGCCTTCGGCATGACCCGACCCTCCACACGGGAGGACGCGGCACGGCAGGGTGCCGACCCGGGTGCGGCCGGTCACGGTGGTCTCCGGGAGTGGCTCCCCGCGCTGCGTGACGTGTCGCCGGCGCCGGCTGCGGCGGCGTTCGACACCCGGGTCCGCAAGGTCCGTCGCCTGCCTGGCTCGGCAGCGCGAGGCGCCGCCAAGGAGCTCCGCCGGCTCGGCTACTGGCTGGTCGCCGAACCGGAGAGCTTCTACGTCGAAGACGTCCGAGGTCCGCTGGTCCAGGGCGAGCTCGCGCGCGCTCGTCTCTGGGGGGACCGTCTCGGTGCCTTGGTCGCTCCGTCTCACCAGTCAGGCTGAGGGGTACCCGGGCCTTCAAACGCTCAGGAGTTCTTCGCCCGACGCCCCGCGGCGCTGAAGATCTTCTCTTCCGCCACCGGCGTGGCTTCACCCACGTGTGGCTGCCGGGGCGCTGGCTGCGCGCCGCCCACGAGCAAACGGCATGATCGGACGGGACCTTGGCCCCTCCAGCACGTCGTCGGCCCAGACCATGCTGGCGGCAGTGGGTCGTCGTCCGACCCTTGAGACGAAGGTGGTGCATAGGTCGTGGGTACGCTGGTGGTCTACGAGTCGATGTTCGGCAGCACGCGCGCGGTCGCGCAGGCGGTCGCGGACGGGATCACCTCGATCATGCCCGTGGAGGTGGTGGAGGTCGCGAGCGCGCCCGACCCCTCGACCCTCGCCGTCGATGTGCTCGTGGTGGGTGCTCCGACACACGCCTTCGGACTCCAGAACTCCTGACATGGTGAATTGGATCATGCAAGGTCGGGCTGGCCTTTGGACGCTGTAGGTGATGCTCAGGTCTGTGCCGGGGTAGCGGGTGCCGGTGGTGGTCAGTTCGTTGCAGAGCGCGGCGAGGGCTCGGCTGCGTCGGGGCGCGCTGGCGGGGTCGAGGCGGACGTGCAAGGTGTGGTCGCTGATCTGCAGGTCGCCGGACAGGGTGAACGCTTCACGGAGCAGGGCGCGGGCTTCGTCGTCGCCGCGGGCGTAGTGCGGGCGCAGCAGCCGGGCCAGGGCGCTCTCGGCGTTGTAGGCGCTCATCCGGATGGCGTGGGTCAGCAGTTTGCGTTCGGTCTCCAGGCGTCGGCTGCCGGGCCGGACCTAGGCCAGCGGCAGGTGGCTGGCGGTGGCGCGGGACGCGGCCTGTGCGGCGGCGAGCCGGTCTTCGGCGGCGGTGATGGCTTGGGCGGCGGCCGGCGAGACGGTCGCCTTGCCGTGGTTGCCGCGCTGGCGTGCGCGGACGGTGGCCTCCTCGATCGCCTGCGACATATCGGTTTGCGCGGCCGCGAGGTCGGCCCGGGCGCGGGTGACCTGGGCCAGGGCGTTGGCCTTGGCCAGGTTGGGGACCAGCCGGGTCGGGTCGTCGCCGGTGTCAGCGTAGGAGTCCAGGGCGTCCAGGGCGAAGTGGGCGCGGGCGTACTTGAAGTAGTTCGTGCGACACGAGGTTGCACGAGTGAGTGAGCAACTTTGGGAGGTCGACAGCGATGTCGAAGGTTTAGCTCCAGGTCCGTGTCCGATGGCCTGTTCCCGCCCTGACGTGCGTCGCTGGTAACGGTGAGGTTCGAAGCTCAGGGAGAACGCCCAAGCGGCACCCGTTCCATCCGGGGGTCGCAGGCAGGGGAAGACCGGACGGGTGAACGCAAGTGAACCCTTGATGATGCCTCGTAACTCAAGCCCCCGCAGATGGGATGTTTCAGTGGGGTCAGGGCTGGCCGCTGGGAAGCGGCAGGTGCTGGCTGGAGCAGGACTCTCCAGCCAGAGGGACACCACCGCCTCGGGGTAAAGGGGGCATCCACCCCGGTCGTATCTCGCTCGTGTGGAACGTGGAAACCCCGTTGAGGTCCGGGCTGATGCCCGGTCGGCTGACCGTGAGGAAGGCTCATATCCCTCAGCGGGACAGGACGGCTCGACAAGCAAACGCCGGCGGCCGAAAGGCAGCAGGAAACCGCGACATCATGGTCGGCTCTCCCGCCGGTCGTCGTGGATAACTGGCCGGATACGGGCAGCTGCCCGAACCCGAAAGGGTGCTGACGCGGGCCGGGTGAGCCCGTGACCGATTCGCAGAAGTAACACCGGAACCGAAGGGCAAGTTGGACGCCATGACTGCACCACTGAGAACCGGGCAACCGGCGATGATCGGTGACGTCGTGGTGAACGGACCGGAGGACGACGACCTGGACTGGCAGTCGATCGACTGGCGGCACGTCGAGGACGACGTACGGCGTTTACGACAGAGGATCTTCACGGCGTCGCAGGCGGGGGACCTGAACAGGGTCCGCAGTCTGCAGAAGTTGATGCTCCGCTCCCGCGCCAACGCGCTACTCAGCGTGCGACGCGTGACGGAACTCAATGCGGGACGCGCAACGGCAGGAGTCGATAGGAAGGTGGTGCTGCTACCCCGACCGAAGGTCGAACTGGCCCTCCGGGTGCAGCAGCGGCAGGCTTCCTGGACGCCCCTGCCAGCACGAAGGGTGTTCATCCCGAAGCCGGGCACCACCAAACGGCGAGGTCTCGGTATCCCCGTGATCGCCGATCGGTGTCTGCAAGCCGTGACACTGGCAGCACTGGAACCCGAATGGGAGGCACGGTTCGAGCCGAAGTCCTATGGATTCCGGCCCGGCCGCGGCTGTCACGACGCGATCGCGGCTATCTACGCCACGTTGAAGGGGAAGAACCCTCAGCGGGTATGGGTGCTCGACGCTGACCTGACGGCAGCGTTCGACCGGATGGACCACGACCACCTGCTGGCATCACTGGGCACGTTCCCCGCCAGGGACCGGGTCGGGGGATGGTTGCGGGCAGGGGTGGTCGATCAGGGTCGTTTCGCTCCGACCGAACAGGGCACTCCGCAAGGCGGGGTGATCAGCCCCGCGCTGTTCAACGTGGCACTGCACGAGATGGAGAAAGCCGCTGGGGTCCGCTACCAGCAGACCGGCCGGAACGCCGGTCGGGTGCAAGCGGGCAGCCCCACGCTGGTGCGATACGCAGACGATTTCGTGGTGATGTGCGACAGCCGCGCGCAGGCCGAACAGGTCAAAGCGCGGCTCGCCGCATGGCTGGCGCCCAGAGGTCTGGCGTTCAACGAGGACAAGACACGCATCGTCCACGCTGACGCCGGGTTCGACTTCTTGGGGTTCAACGTCCGCCGCTACGACGGAAAGCTGCTGATCAAGCCGAGCAAGGCGGCGCTCAGACGGATCCGGGAACGGCTCCGCAGCGAGTTCAGGGCCCTGCGAGGGGCGAACCCAGCGGCGGTGCTGCGGGCGATCAACCCGATCGTGCGCGGCTGGTCGGCCTACTACCGGACGGTGGTGTCCAGCAAGGTCTTCGCCGCGCTGGACAAGTACGTGTTCAAGCTCGCCTACAAGTGGGCGGCGCATGGCCACCCGAACAAGCCGAAGCGCTGGATCGTTCAGAAGTACTTCGGCCGGTTCAACAAAGCCAGGCAGGACCGATGGGTGTTCGGCGACCACGACAGTGGCGCCTACCTCCAGAAGTTCTCCTGGACGAAGATCGTCCGGCATCAGTTGGTCCCGGGCGGGGCGTCCCCGGACGACCCCGCGTTGGCGGCCTACTGGGCCGCGCGGCGGCGCAAGGGACCGCCCCTGCCGGTGGACACGACCACGCTGCGCCTGCTCAAGGCGCAGCAGGGCCGTTGTCCACTATGCCGGTGCCTCCTGCTGCACGCCGACCAGCCACCATCAAGCCCACGCGAGTGGCAACAGTGGCTGCGCACGACCCGTAAGGCGGTTCGCAGCCAGCAGATCGCCAACCAGGTCGACGGCGCGCCGGGCGCTCTTCGGTTCCGTCTCACCCATGCGGACTGTCAACGGCGCTATGACGCCGCGGGCAGCACCGCGCCTGCACTTCTGCCCGCCGGTGAGCCTTCGGGGCTTGCTTGAGCCGTGTGCGGTGAAAGCCGCACGCACGGTTCTGAGGGGGCCCCGGCGCAGCAATGCGCCGGGGCTACCCGACTCCTGCCGCCACCGGTTACTCATCCGGTAGGCGATCTCGGCAGCGCTCAGGTCGGTGCGGTTGGTCAGGATCGGGGTCTGGTGCCCGTCGGGACTACGGCGCACGACCAGCCGCAGCGTCAGGGTCGACGCCGGCCGGGCAGGCTCGCCGGCGGCGGACGCGCGTCCTGGCACTGCCAGCTCGATCGGGCGCTCGGCCAGGTCGTAGGTGTGGGCGGTGCCGTCCGGGGCGGCGTAGTCCACGGTGGCGAAGTCGGTCTGCGGCGTGCGGGCCCAGGAGCCCTTGTAGTAGGTGAGCAGGTCAAAGCCGGCGGTGGCCGATTGATCACGGATAGCTGCTCGGCAGTGAAGAGCGTCGCCATGGCGAGGGCATGCTCCCGATAGATGCCGAAACTGCACCTGGGCGGGCCCAGGTGCAGACGATTCGAGCATCGGGGAGCGCGCGTACGGGTGGCTGTAGGCGGGTCGGCCACGACACCTGACAGGCCCCGCGAAACGGGTACAACTCATCACCCTGCCGCCCATCCCCACGGCCGTTGCCCCACAGCGGGTTTCCCCGCCCGATCCAGCTCGAGGACCCACATTCATGCCGGAAGACCCCTATTTCGCCGCACGCCTGCTCCGCCACCGCTGCGCGGACGATCTCCTCGGCCCCACGCGTCGATCGCTTCCCAGTCGCGGACGTCACCCACCGGAGCGTGGGTGACCCGCGCCACAAGACGTTCCGCCAGGCCGAGATCCGCCGGATCCAGCTTCCCGCCCAAGGTCACGTGCCCCATGGCACCGGACGCGCTGATCATGGGGACGACGTCGACTGACTCCGCGGTCGGCGTCGGCGGTCGGCCCAGGGGACCGGAGGAGAACAGCCACACGTCCCGCCAGCGCAGGGCTCGAACGTGGCGCCCACCACCCCCAGGCCCAGCGCCAGGAGGCCGGCTGATGCGCCAACCGGCTCCGCTGTCATGTCGTCCACGACGGGCCTCCTCCACTTGGCTCGTCCCAGCGAAGCGCGCCGCGCCCGCTACCGACAGGGCCGGAGGTCCCTCGAGCCACGTTCCCGACGACCACCGAAGGTCACGACCGCGTCGTGGCGCCACCGGCCGGTGGCGTTGTCCACCAACGGGCCGCGAGCAGGCTTGCGACGCCGCTGCCGACAGCCACCCACCATCCGGTGACCGGGACGATCGCGGTGGACAGCAGCAGCTGCAGGGGCGGCACCTGCACGGCGGCCACGAGCAGCGCGGCGGCGGCGACGACGCTGACCGGCAGGAGCGGGTTGCGCTCTGCGGTGCCGCGGCGCCGCGTGCGCACCCCGAGGGCGACACCGAGCTGTCCGGCGCCCAGCGCCAGCAGGACACCCGACCGTGCCTCCGGGAGGCCGTCGTCCGCCAGCAGCCATCCGGCGAGCAGGCTGGCAGCCGCAATGACGGCGGCGAGCGCGAGCACACGCCACCACAGGCCACCACCGAGCACTCCTTCCCGCGGATCGCGAGGGGGGCGTGCCAAGACGTCGGCGTCTGCCGGCTCGGCGCCGAGCGCGGTCCCCGCCAGGGAGTGCGTCAGGAGGTTGACCCAGAGGATCTGCGCGGGTAGCAGCGGCAGGGCGATGCCCGCGAACGGTCCTGCCAGCATCACGAGCAGCTCGGCGGCACCTCCGGACAGACCGTAGAGCAGGAAGCGGCGGATGTTGGCGTACACCCGGCGCCCCTCGCGCACCGCGGTGACGACAGTGGACAGCTCGTCGTCTGCGAGCACCAGGTCTGCGGCTTGACGGGCCACGTCCGTCCCGCGGACCCCCATCGCCACACCGATGTCCGCTCGGTGCAGAGCCGGCGCGTCGTTGACGCCGTCCCCGGTCATCGCGACGACGTCACCGCCCGCCTGCCACGCCTGGATCGCGGTGAGCTTCTGAGCAGGGGTTGCGCGAGCCAGCACCGATGCCCCGGTCAGGTCGTCGTCGCCCCACCGAGACTGGGACAGGTCAAGTACGCCGCCGGACGTCGTGATCCCGACTCGACGAGCAAGGTCCCGCGCGGTCAAGGAGTTGTCGCCGGTGACGAGCACGGTGCGGATTCCAGCGTCACGCAGGGCAGCCACCGTCGTCGACGCCGCCGGGCGAGCGGGGTCGTTCAGCGCCACCAGACCCAGCAGTCGTAGACCCTTCTCCGCGGGTCGCTCCGCACCGAGTCCTCCACCGGCCCCACCGGCGTCGAGCCGCTCGGCCACGGCCAGAACGCGAGCCCCGTTGGCGGCGAACGCGTCGGCGCGTGAGCGGGCAGCGGCGATCGTTCCTTCGTCGTCGACGACCACAGCGCGGTCAAGAATCGCCTCGGGAGCGCCCTTGCAGACGACCAGGATCCCGCCCGGTGCCGCGTGCGCCGTGCTCATCCGCTTGCGGTCACTGTCGAAGGGCCGCTCGTCCAGCCGAGGCAAGGCGCGTTCGAGATCGTGGCGGTGGATGCCGTGCGCCTGCGCCTTCTGCAGGAGCGCCACCTCGGTCGGGTCGCCGAGAGACGACGACCCCACCACACGGGCGTCGTTGCACAGCACAACGGCCCGCATCAGCGCCTCCCGGGATGACGAGGTCGGCCACCAGAGCGTGTCAACCGTCATTCGGCCTTCGGTGAGCGTTCCCGTCTTGTCCGTCGCCAGGAGCGTGACGGAGCCAAGTGTCTCGACAGCCGCAAGGCTGCGGACCACCGCGCGATGGCGGGCCATCCGCCGCGCCGCCAGCGCAAGGCTCAGGGTGACGACCACGGGAAGGGACTCCGGCACGGCCGCGACGACCAGGCTGACTGCAGTCAGGGTCATCAGCTCGAGCGGCTCTCCGCGCGCCAGCCCGACGACGAGAACCACACCGGACACCGCCACTGCGACGAGTGCGAGGAGGCGTGAGAGTTCGCCCATGCGTCGCTGCAGGGGAGTACGGACGGCGGCGACGTCGAGCATGGCCGCGATCCGGCCGATGGCGCTGTCCGCGCCGGTGCCGACCACCTGCGCCGTGGCCCGGCCGTGGACCACCGTCGTGCCGGCCCACATCGACTGCGCAGGACCCTTGTCCACCGGCACGGACTCACCGGTCAGGGCCGCTTCGTCGATGCCGAGTGCGGCGCCGTCCACCACCACGGCGTCGGCCGGGACCACGTCGCCCTCTCCCAACAGCACGATGTCGCCGGGCACCAGGTCGGCCACCTGGATGCTGACCTCCGCCCCGTCGCGGACCACGCGACACTCCGGCGACGTCATCGCTGCCAGAGCCGCCACGGCCCGCTCCGCGCGGCCCTCCTGCCACAGCGAGACCGATGTGTTGACGACGACCACCACGGCGATCACCACGGTGTCTGCAACGTCCCCGGTCGCCGCCGTCAGGACGGCCGCCGCCATCAGCACCAGGACGAGTGGTTCGCGCAGGGCGATGCCCGCACGGACGAGCAGGCTGCGCCGGCCGGACGCACGAACGAGGTTCGGTCCGTGCGCGACGAGGCGCCGGGTCGCCTCCTCCGAGCGGAGGCCAGCGACGCGGGCGGGTCCCGACTGTGGATGTACAGGCAGGCGTTCGGTCGGCGACACCGTCATGACCCGCGCACCAATATCACGACCTGACGGGCAGCCGCTGGATCGTGGGCACCACCGGCTCCTGAGAAGACCTGGGTTCCGGAGGGAGCCCCCTCAGGGACGCTGCCCCGGTCTGCACGACGAGGACGGGGCAGGCTTCGGCGTCGAGCACTGCGCGGCTGACCGAGTCCGCGGTGAGCCTCGCCAGCGCCAGCGGTCCGCGGCAGCCGATGACGAGCAGCGCTGCCGATCTGCCGTGGTCGACGAGAGCCCGGGCGGGGTTGGCAGACGAGAAGACGCAGGTGATCGCGAGTCCCTTGCCCAGATCTGACGCTGCCAGCTGGTTGGCGCACGTGCGCCGTGCTCGCGTCAGCGCCTCGTCCGGAGTCTCCTGGTTGTGGCGGTGATAGGCGTGCAGCACCTGCAGCCGCTGGTCGCGTCGACGGGCCTCGTCGGCTGCGGCGCGCAGCACGGCCGGGCTGAGCGGTCCGTCGTCCACACCGGCGAGCACGGGTCCTCCCCGGGATCCGGCAGGCGGCTCGGGAACCACCAGTACCGGGCTCAGGGTGGCGCTCAGGAGCTCGCGGCTGATCGACCCCAGCGCGAAGGCGCGCATGCCCCGCCGACCGCGTGAGCCGACGACGAGCACCCGGCAGCCCTCGAGCAACCACTTGAGGGCTGCCGGATCCCTACCGTCGACCACGGTGCCCGACACCGGCAGGGACAGGTAGCGCTTGCGAATCTCGGTCGTCGCGGCATGCAGCCTGCTCCTGGCTTCGTCACGGGCGGCACGTTCGTGTCGCACCTGGGCCGACATGCTCAGGTCTGGATCCGACAGCGGGTCGGAGAAGGTCACGACGGTCAGAGGGAGCCGCCGGCACACCGCCTCGTCGGCCGCCCGGTCGAGGGTGACCAGTCCGCGCCGGGAGCCGTCGTAGCCGACGGCGACACAGTCCGGCGCCTCGGACCGGCCGTGCTCCCCGAGGCGGTGCACGGACATCTCGTCAGCCCCGCTCGACGTCGATGCGCCGGGCGCTCCCACCTGGAGCCGGTGCCGGCATCCGGACTTCGAGCACGCCATCGCGGTAGGTGGCCGACACCACCTCGGCGGTGGTGCCTCGCGGCAGACGGATCTGACGCGTGAAGCTGCCGTAACGGAACTCGCTGCGGTACCCACGCGATGTGCGGTCCTCGCTCCGCTCGTGGCGCTGGGCGCGGATGGTGAGGACACCGTCCTCGACCACGACCTCGATGTCCTTCTGCGGGTCGACCCCGGGCAGCTCGGCGCGGACGACCACCTGACCGTTCTCGACCAGCTCTTCCACGCGGATGCTCACTGCCGCGGAGGCCGCAGCCTCGCGTACTGGCCACAGCCATTCGGTGAAGGGCCATCCGTCCCACATCAGCGGTGTCAGCTCGCGACCGGTTCGTGGTGCCGGGACCGTCGCCGCCTCGGCCGGGGATTCGACGTTCGGCGTCGGTCCCTGCTCGGTGGGTGTGCTCATGTCTCCTCCTGGTGTGTGCAGGCGCCGGGCTGTTGCATCGGCTCGGCGTGTCGTTCGGTGGTCAGGGGGTCAGGTGCACGCTGGAGTGCTCGATGTCGGAGATGTCCTCGGACGCGACCTGTAGCAGGTGGTCCGCGAGGTCGCGCAAGGCACGGGAGGCGGCGACCTCCTCGCCGATCTCCGGAACGCCGGAGTCCACTGGGTTCCGTCTCGCGTGCCCGTGGCCATGAACCGTGTTGCCCTGATGAGTGGTCAGCACGGCGTGTGCAGAGGTCCTGTCCTCGTCGAGGACGAACAACTGCACGTCGACCTTCCACGTGTGAAGCGTTTCCATCACGTGCCTCCGGTGGGGTGCTCCGAGCCGGTTCGTCGAGTCGATACAACCGGGAGCCGAGCTGACAGGGCAGGGCCGTAGGTCCCGGTTCCCCGATCCGCGTCCGCGGGCGACCCGGCCTCCAGCGCCGACGACCTCCGCACCAGATTCGTGATCTCGGACGCCATCGCGCGATCACGGCAACCTGCTGATCGTCAGCGGCGAACGCCCACCTGCTCACCTTCGGCGACGGCAGCCACGCGGGCTACTCCACCTCCGCGGGCGCAGACTTCCCGGGCCTTCTCCGACGGCACGATCCTCGAGCTGGTTCTGACCGGTCGGTGCTGCGGATCCCTACGTGGTCTGTCAACGGGTCTCGCCGCCGTCGCCCGCTGCGGCCAACACGACCGCACGACCGGTCTCGAGCCGGGCCACGGGTACCCGCCAGGGGGAGCAGGACACATAGTCCAGGCCGATCCTGCAGAAGAACCGCACGGAGGCGGGGTCTCCGCCGTGCTCCCCGCAGACCCCCAGCCCGATGCCCGGGTCCGCGGCCCGGCCCTCACGGACCGCGAGCTCCACCAACCGTCCCACCCCGGACTCGTCGAGCCGGGCGAACGGGTCGGTCGGGAGCAGTCCCGCCTCGCGGTAGGCAGGCAGGAAGCTGGCCTCGGCGTCGTCACGCGACAAGCCCCACGTGGTCTGGGTCAGGTCGTTGGTGCCGAACGAGAAGAAGTCGGACTGCCGGGCCAGCAGGCCCGCGGTCAGGGCGGCGCGCGGCAGCTCCACCATCGATCCCACCTGCAGGTGCAGCTCCGCGCCGCGCACCTGTGTGACGGCAAGCAGCGAACGTTCGATCATCGCCCGGACAGCTGACATCTCGGCGACGTCGGCGACGAGCGGGACCATCAGCGCGGCGTCGGGGTGCAGACCCTCCGCCCTCAGGTCCAGGACTGCCTCGGCGACTGCCTGCACCTGGGCGTCCAGCAACTCGGGAACCGTCACCGCCAGCCGTACGCCGCGCAGGCCGAGCA
>Ga0075530_1001161_pt1 | contig 12609 bp, 20 predicted proteins | sample NGEPerD_2_FD_75101 | JGI IMG/M metagenome (GOLD analysis project Ga0075530, IMG submission 75101) | Arctic peat soil microbial communities from the Barrow Environmental Observatory site, Barrow, Alaska, USA - NGEE PermafrostL1-D | ecosystem: Environmental > Terrestrial > Soil > Wetlands > Peat ...
ACCGATGCGAGTCCAGGAGACCGTTGCTGCCGCTGCTCCCAGGCCCGAGCTGGCACGAGAGCCGACACCAGAGCCGACACCAGAGCCGGTGCCGGAAATGCCCGTTTCCGGCTCGGAGTGGGCGGAACGCCCATTTGAGTGTCTGATTTTTACCGTGGCCGGCCTGCAGCTTGCAGTTCCTCTCGTTCTGCTGGGCGCTATTCACCGGATTGAAGAGGAAATTCGGCCCATTCCTGGCAGCCCCCGCTGGTACATGGGGATTCGCCCTGGCTCTCATCAGAATCTGAGAGTTGTGGATACGGCAGAGTGGATTATGGCCGGAAGAGCGCCAGCCAATGCCCGGGACAACTACCGGTTTGTGATCCGATTGGATAACAGCGAATGGGGGTTGGCCTGTGACGACGTAGCTCAGTCATTTACCCTGAGCCCGGAAGACGTGCGCTGGCGCACGGCCCGCAGTAAGAGGCCTTGGCTGGCGGGAACTGTTATTGAGCAGATGTGTGCCCTTGTTGATGTGCGCACCATGGCGAACTTGCTGGTGCGTGCCGAACGGGAGCAACACCTAGATCTGAGCTGACCGGCAGGCCGGTTACGGAATGAAACGGTGCCGTGCTGGCACGATTTGTGCTTTTAACTATAGTATTGGGCACCGATGATGTTTTTTTGACGATCAGGTTGCCCGCTGGGCGGCCGAACAGGAGATACAGGTTATGGCATCCCCGAGCGGACAGCAAAGTCAGGCCCAGGACGATCAGGTACTACAGTATGTGACGTTCCGGCTGGATAACGAGACCTATGGTCTGAACGTTATGCAGATCCAGGAAGTACTGAGATACACGGAAATCGCGCCGGTGCCGGGTGCTCCGGAATACGTACTCGGCATCATCAACCTGCGGGGCAACGTGGTAACGGTTATCGACACCCGCCGCCGTTTTGGGTTGGCAGATGCGGATGTTACAGACGCCACCCGGATAGTGGTGATGGAATCTGCCGATCAGGTGATGGGTATTCTAGTAGATTCCGTGGCCGAGGTTGTGTACCTGAAAGCCAGTGAAATTGAGACTGCACCGAATGTGGGTAACGAGGAAAGTGCGAGGTTTATCCAGGGTGTGTGTAACAAAGAGGGTGAACTGATCATATTGGTCGAGTTCGACAAAATGTTGTCAGACCACGAATGGGCTGAAATCTCAGAGCTGTGAACCGGAGTCGTACCGGTCAGATCTGATGATGGGCGCCTTCCGTGGCCAATAAACCGGAGACGTCCATCATGTTTGCTGAAATTCCTACCTATATCCCTTGGGTGCTGACCGCCGCAGCACTTTCTCTGGTTTTTGCGCAGGGCGTCGTGCTCGGGCGCCAGAACAGGCAACTGAAAGCTACGCTCAAGGAACGCTGCGATACTCTCGGTCGGGAGTTACATGCCACCGCGAGCGGCAGCATGGGCGTGGGCCAGCGTCTCGTTGTCTGCGAGCGGCAACTTCATGAGCTGCGTTCAACCATGGATGAAATGCGCCAGAACGATCCGTTACGCATTTCCTACGACGAAGCCTCACGGTTGGTTGATCTCGGAGCGGATATAGACGACCTTATGAACACGTGCGGAATATCCCGTCCGGAGGCCGAGCTGGTATCAGCACTGAGAAAACGTCAGGCGGCCTGAAATCACGCTGCTACGGGCGCTAATGAATGAAGAAGGTGTATCCAAGGGCCCATGAGGCCCTTCTTGCTGTATCTCGTCACGATTTCGTCTCTGGCTCGGACCTGATTCCTTCCATAACCGGGCATTCCATTCCCCGTGAAGAAACCGTAAGTCATATTCTGTCCATAATGCCCGAGATTACCCCGGCTGATGATGTGATTCATGTGGGGGGAGGCTCAGGTTATCTCGCGGCCGTGTTATCTAATCTGGCCCATCGCGTTATCTATATAGAAAAAAATCCGGACGTTGCGGACGCCGCGAAGGCACGGGTTTTCCGTCTGGGCATGCATAATGTGGATGTTCTGGCGCAGCCGGCTGAAAGCGGGTTTGGACTCGATCAACCCTGCGATCTGGTGTTGTGTAACACTTTCACTGGATTTATCCCCGTCATTCCGGTAGCTCAGGGCAACAGGAAAGTTACGTTTGTTACCGATGATCCTGATGCCCGCACCGATCAGGCGGTGCTGTCGGGCGTCGGCGGCAAGCGAGACAAGCCTTTGGGTAAGGAAGTCGGCGGTGATAATGTCAGTCCCTATCTGGTGTCGGTGTACGAGGCGATTCTGCTGGACGCCGTCAGCGAAAAAGCCAGCGACATTCACGGTGAGCGTGTAAGAATCCGTTTGAGAGTGCATGTCGCCCATGATCGGCTCCCATTACCAGCGCCTGCTTGATAACCCGGCCGGCCTGGTTCTGGTTGTCGAGCCTACTGGTTCCGGCAAGTCCACAACACTTGACGCTGGCCTGCAAACCCTGGCCGCCGGAAGGTGATTACAGTGGAGGATCCTGATGTGATTCTGGTGGGCGAGATTCGCGACCATGAAACCGCTCTGGAGGCGGTTCGTGCATCCCAGACCGGTCACGTGGTACTTTCGACGTTGCAGTGCAACGATGCGGTGGACTCCTTGCAGCGCTTATAAGATCTGGGTATCCACCCGAACTCTATCGCCGGTGAGCTCCTGGCAGTGATTTCCCAGCGCCTTGCCAAGCGAATGTGCAAACACTGCCGGCAGCCTGCAGTACCCGATCCTGTTATTCTTGAAAAAATTTTTCCTGATGTGGCGCCGGCTGGCTTCCGCTGTTTTGAGGACGTCGGCTGTGACAAGTGTAATGGCCGTGGCACCCATTACAGACACCACAGTGCCTCGCCAGCTCGTGTCAGGTTGTCCCATTTAGAGCCAAGGTGATTGAGTTAAAACACTAAATGCTGCTCACACCTTTATTTCGATCGCCTTAATTCGTTCCTGCAAGGGCTTTGATCCCAAAAGGGTTGCTAGTGTGTAGCCGTTTAGGTGTTGGATGAAGGCGAGCTTGGCGCTATTGACGGCATCTTTCAAAGCGCAGACCGATCTTAGCGGGCAGGGCTGGCGATCGCAGTCAATGATGTGCATTGTGCCTTCCATCATCTCTACCACTTCACCGATGAAGATACTGTCGGGGCTTCGGGCTAGTTGGATTCCACCGGTTTTGCCACGCTTGGTCAACAGGTAGTGTTCCTTTGCCAAGTGGTGAACTACCTTCCGAAGATGCTCTTGCGAAATGGAATAGCTCTGTGCGATTTCCCGCATGGTCACCGACTGGCCTCTATGCATGCCGACATAAAGCAAGACCCGCAGCGCATAATCGGTGTAGGTTTTAAGTTCCATCATTTAAAGCTCGTCGTGGATGCGGCTTCATCACATTCTTTTAGAGCATACCAATGGAAGATGCAAGGCTTTCAAGACCTTGATGTAGCTGAAGCGGGAAAGAAAGCCGACGGCGGGACCAGTCGGCTTAATAAGGGTAGTGCGGGACCGTTTTTCGGAGGTGGAGTTTACCGGGGCAGAAGCTTGTCTTCTTTACCGAACGCGGGGTCAGCATCTTTGTTGTTCATCAGAATTGTAATACCGCCACTCATGGCCGCGCGCATGGCGTGGTCAACAATAGCGTTGTTGGTCGGTCGATCCTTTGGACTGACCAGGTCGAAGATGGCACCGGAAGCAGGCGGAACCATGTAGGTCTGCAATCCGACCTCAATGTTTTCAGGATTACCGCTGTTGTAAACGCGATCCCAGATGCCCGCAATCGGGTGCAATGAGACTGGCTCATTGATTTGGGCGTTCACAAAATAAAAGCGCACGCGCTCGCCCGGCTTCGATTGGAGCATGGTACTGGCGTTCTGTTCGTGTAGCGGGTCATAGTGGAAAACCTTGCCGTTCACCAGTGTGTCAGTGCGTCCATTACCTGCCATCATGTCCTCAGCCGAACTACCCTCGGCGAACAGATCGCTGTGCACAAGAACATATTCCCGGTCCGGTTTCGGATAAGCCTCACTGTAGCCATCCTTGGGATCGACAATGATAACGCCATACATTCCTCTGCCGATATGCTCGACCATCGGATCGGCACCGCAATGATAAATGAACACGCCTGGATGATTTGCCTCGAAAGTAAAGTGTTTCTGCTCGCCGGGCTTAACAGCTTCGAACTCATCTAGCACATCAACAACCGCCGCGTGAAAGTCCATCGAATGGCTTTGCTTGTTGTTCGGATCGTTGCTGAGAGTGAAGTCGACCAAATCACCTTCAGTAACGCGGACTATCGGCCCTGGAATGGTCCCGCCGAATGTCCACATTTTTTGGGTAGTCCCATCATTTCTCACAGCAATGTCTTTTTCGATAACCGGAATGTCTACCTTTACCGTTTTTGCAATCACGGGACCCGCAAGGGTCACTGCTATCGCCAGTGCAATGGATGTTTGTGTAAATCGCTTACGCATATATTTCATTGGATGAGCCCTTATTAATAGTAGTTTTACCAAATGATAAAAATGGTGTAATTACTTGCTGCTGCGTCCGCGGCCCCGTCCTCCGCTGGTGCGTTCTTTTTCGATCGGTGTGCCTAGGAAACCTTTGTGATTAAACAATCCAGATCCTTGGGCCAGACTCTCACTCAAGTAGAAATTTGGGTCGTACTCCTTGTCTTTCCAGACATACCAGCTGTCATCACGGGGTACGTCCTCGTACTCGATGACGAGCATAGAACCACCTGGTGTCTTGCCGTTGTTGCTGACGTGATGATCAATATGGTCGTGAACCATCCAGCGACCGGGGTTGTCCATTCGAACGATGACGTCATAGCGTTCCCCGGTCTGCATGGCAACGACATCGGCGAAATACGGAGAGTCCAGTGGTAGACCGTCCTTGTGAGTGACGAGCACATCATGGCCATGGAGATGGAATGCAACGGGATTGGTTGGCGCATAAAGCCGCAGACGCAGTACATCGCCTTTTTTGACCCGCAACGGCTGGTCATTCGGGAAGGACTTACCATTGATGGAGAAGTAATCCATCGTTTCAGACGGATGTCCGCCTTTGCCGTAGGTGTCAGCTACCTGCGAGTTCCAACTGGAAAACATCAGGATCGCCTCTTTGGTGACTTCTTTTTCGATTGGGATAGGATCTTTTGGATCGACGATCAGCGGTCCCCACATGCCCCGGAGACCAACGTGTTCAGGAACATTTACGTGGCAGTGATACCAAAGACTACCGGGTTTGTCGGCAATGAATTTGTAGGTATAGCTGTCCCCAGGCTCGACAGCTTCCTGCGTTACTCCGGGTACCCCGTCACTACGCCAGCTGTCGGTCTGATAGATACCATGCCAATGAATGGTATGGGTGAGTGTGGTCATGTTCGTAACCACCATTTCCACTGTATCGCCTTCCTTGACGTGGATCAGCGGAGCAGGGACTTGGCCATTGTATGCCCAGACCTTGGCGCTGAAACCGGGGGCGATATCGAGGCTTCGTTCTTCAATAGTCATTTCGAATTGATGCTCGGCCGCAAACACGGCGGGCGTGACGCCCGACAGTACCGCTAGTACCGCCATTATTTGCGGTAATCGATCAATTCCGCAGTGAAGGGGGGGCGTTCTATAAGGCATGGATGTTTCCTTTTTTTAATTAAGTGTATTTAAAATACATTTTTAATGCTAAAAAAATTACTAACCATAATAAGTTCTGGATTAACCTTATTCGGTTGAAATCCTGCGAAGGTAGTCGACTAGTTTTTGGATCTCAGCGTCAGTCATATTCGCATCCCAATTAGGCATCAGATTTGACTTATTAACGGCAGAGCCGCCGTGCTTTATGGCCTTGAAGAGATCGGCATCGGTTCTCGCCGACATTTCAGCCTTCTCTGTGTGATCGCGTGGTAACACGGCTATGTCCCGGGTATTCAGTCCCCACCCGTCTCCGGAAACACCATGGCATTGAGTGCAGTAGGTCTGATAAAGCTCTTTACCACTCGGTGCTTCAGCCGCGATGGTCCCGAGTGAAACGAACGTGGCGTATGCGCCAACTAACAGGGCTGTTATTTTGGTCATTGTTTCAGTCCTCGCTCAGGCGTTTCAGATAATTGACCAGCTTCGCCACCTCTTCATCGTTAAGGTGAGCATTGGGCATAAACGTTTTTGGCGCCCAGGCTTGAGGGTTCTGGATGTAACTGAATAGAAACTCCGGGGTGACTCTTTCAAAGGCGGTATAGACCTCGGGTCCTGAGAGCCCCCCCAAACCGGGTTCTGTCTCATGGCAGGCATTACAGCCTTTGAACTTGTTAAAATTCATTTTTCCGATCATTGCAGCAATGCTGCCGGGCTCGTACGTGACTGCATCCACTAGGTTATCGTGGGGGCGGAGTGTCATAAGATATTCCGTGGCCGCCTTGGCTTGTTCGGCGGAGTAGACAGGATGGTCCGGTAAGCTCTCAACGGGCACTATGTCCCTCTCGTCTCCAGCGACAACATGCTGCCCAAAAAAGGTGCCGGCTGGCCGGATCCGCTTAGGGGCCTGTAACCATGCTTCGAGCCACTCTCGGCGAAACTTGTTGCCTGCATAGTAAAGATCAGGCGCCACACGTGTCCGGATACGCTCTGCCGTCAACTCTTCGGGGGTGCTTACCGCATGGCACTGACTGCATTCCTGCTGCATCAGTTGTGCTCCATCTGCGGCTGCAGATTGAACCAGAACCATGCTCATTAGACTCAATCCAGCACCAACGAGCCAGTGCGCTTCCCGACTTTGTAAATACTTCATCTCGATCTCCCGTGGAACCTCTACATATTTGCGCTTAACGCCGATCGCACAGTTTGTCGACAGTCAGTCCACAAAATTTTTTGCTCCCACTCTACTGCGAAGGAGCCCTTGTATTTGTCTAATTAATGTATATCTCATACATGTTTTAATTTCAATAAATTCCTTGAAATTTTTTCACCTGAGCAGCATGCGAAATATGTGATCCGTGGTCCGGCGGTAGGGTAATCCCCTGAAAACTAGAATTCTCAGAAGTAGAACTTTCCGTAAGCCGCACGCAGGGAGATTCTGCATGAAGACATCACGTTTTATCGATAGTCAGATCATGGCGATCCTGAAGCAAGCCGAGAGCGGCGTACCCATTTCGGAGCTTTGCCGCGAGCACGGCATGAGCAGTGCGAGCTTTTACAAATGGCGCGCTAAGTTCGGAGGTATGGATGCGTCCATGATGGCCCGCCTGAAGGAGCTGGAGGACGAAAACCGTCGGCTCAAAAAAATGTACGCCGAAGAACGTCTGAAGGCGGACATCCTGAAGGAAGCCATCGAAAAAAGTGGTGAGGCCATCTCGTCGACGTGAGATGGCGCAGAAAGCGGTTATGAACAAGGGCATTAGTATTCGGATGTCCTGTTGGACGTTCAGCATCAGGGAGACCTGCTATCGCTATCAAGCCAAAGAAACACCTTGTCCGCGAGAAACCACAGCCGTTGGTGGTACGGACACCATCAATGACAGCTGGTCGATGGACTTCATGCACGACCAGCTGAGCGACGGGCGCAAGAGCGCTTACGAGCTCAGGACGTCAGCAGATAAAAGCCACGCAGCGTGAGCCGGCTGAAGTCGTCTTCCACGACGAGCTGGAAAAAATGGCCGCGTTGGACCCCGGACCCATATCACCGGGCTGGCGGATGTCACCGAGGGCGGTCGAGAAGTTTGTCATGTGTGACGACAGCTTGGGCATTGAGCGCAAGTTTGTTGCGGACCGCGCTATGGTTATCCGCATTATCATTTCTTTGTACACGAATAGAGGCTGTTTGCTGGTTGGTGAACCTGGCACTGCCAAGTCCTGGCTTTCTGAACTGCTTACGGCGGCCATTTCCGGAACGTCCACTCTGGCTTTGCAGGGTGGCGCTGTAACTCAGGTCAGGCAGCTTCTCTATGGCTGGAACGAGGCAATTCTCGCCGCCAAGGGCCCGTGTTTCGAAGCGCTGGTGCCGAGCCCGCTAATGCGAGGCATGATGGAGGGCCGACTGGTGCGATTTGAGGAAATTCGTCCGATAAAGAATCTGCCGGATGAAATAGGCGTTGTGCTACGGGAAGCAAACAAGGCCGACGCGCGCAGATGTTGCTGCGGATCTGGATGCGGCGATCATTGAGGTTTTGGTGACCATGTTCCACGAACTGCGTAATGGCCAGACCATGGACGGCCGCAGCCGTCTCAAACACTACTTTGAGACAGCAGTCGCACCCCGCAAGGGCGAAGTATGGGCTCAGGTATGGGCGCTGCGTTCACTCATCCACTGAGGGAGCGGAAGCGTCCCGGCCGGCGTCTTCGGGTGTTCGGCCGCGGATGTGAAATGCGAACGCAAGTATCTCAGCAATAACCCGGTAAAGGTTTTCCGGTATTTCTTCATTCAGGGACAAGCGCGCGAGAATGCCGGCCAGCTCTGCATTTTCATACAGAGGCACGTTGTGCTCTCTGGCGATCCTGATAATCTCGTCTGCCAGTTCGTAAGTGCCCGTGGCCGTTATGGTCGGGGCCTTTTCGCCGTCGTATTTGAGTGCAACGGCAGTGCTGGCGCTTGGGTTTGAGTTTAAAGAGAAACCTTCGTTTTGTCCCTTCATGCCCGGGTATCCACCAGTCTGTGCTCCAGTTTCGTTGCAGGGTACGAGGGGCTGCCTCGGCGGCATTCAAGATCGGTGACCTCCAGCCCCAGTTCCATAAGGCTGCGCCTTAGAAGCGGCAGTTCTTCGCTAACCTGTTTCAGCGTGTCCTGTTTTTCTGCCCACACCCTTGCGCTTACCTCCTGCTGGCGCAGGGCGACTTCAAAATTCAGAGCTCCGGCCAGTTCCAGATCAATAGCAAGATTAAGACGCCACTCACTGATGGCTGCCCGCTTGCCATCGCGGTTTTTGGAAGAGGTTTCTTCTTTGTGCTGCTCTATGCGCAGTTGCGCCACTCTGGGCTCGTTCTGAGGGGTCACCCAGGGTAAGTCCATGAGCATGGTTGATGCGGGTGCAGGTGTGTCGCCCCCGCCTCTGGCGGTCAGTATCTGGCTGTGTAGCTGGTTAACCGTAATCCGGTTCAGCATGCCGGCTAGCATTCGCAAGGTCTGGCCCACCGATGTGGGGTCGGCACTGACGGCAGGCGACGTTGATGCCAGAGCCTGCGGGAACTGCAACGGTGCCTGAACCAGCCCGGGACTGGCCAGTGGTGTGAGGCGATTGAACGACGTTGCCGTGTCGCCGCCTTGTTCAGCCAGCAGAGCAGTGATCATACGGCCAATAGTAAGCTTGAGATCGGGCAAGGCGGCGGAGGGTGTCTGGGTCAGGCGGGATTCTGCAAACAGCCCGCTTTCGGCTATCCATTGCCGCATTTGCTGCACGGTGTTGTTCTGCGTACCGGCTCCGGGTGCCAGAGTATTACTGGCTGGCAGCCTTGCAAGCAGCGTTTCAAGAGCCTGTCGCGCCGCCTCTGGTAACGGCTGCGGGCTGCGAGCTGCCGGTAGCTGGCCGGGTGTCAGTTCAGGAATAACGCCACGGTTCAGCGCGGTCATCAGCTTGGCCAGGCCGCTGTCCAGGCTCTGCTGCCAGGGCATGCGCTGGGCCAGAGCCCGTGTGATGGCGGCTTCTGGCGCCGGAGCCAGCTTGCCCATCAATTGCAATTCGTTACCGGCGCGCATCACTTTTACCCAGTCACCGGGCGTCAGCTCCGTAGCGCCAATGGCTGCGCTTACCTGAAGCGGCTTACCTCGCACATCCAGCAAAATGTCGGCATTGCCGCCGCCCTGACGGTTGATGATTTCAGCTACGCGGGCCAGTATGGTTTCCCGATTTGCGAGCTGAAGCTGATCCAGTTGCTGTCGAGCCGACAAAACCGCCGTTTCACGGCTCGGCTGCCCGGCATCGTTGGTCTGTACCGGCCTCGGAGTTGCCGATGCTGGGGGAGTAAGGGGCTGTTGACCATTGGGTAGTTTCATCGCTGCTGACTTGATACCGAACAAGAGTAATCTGTTAACGCTTTCGCTATAATACGCCGCGCCGGCAACTCTTGCCGTGAATACACCCGATGCGATTTGCGCATCGTCCTGATTACGGGGCCCTGATGTCCGAGCCGTTACTCTTGATGACCGAGCCATTACTACAGGCTGTCGATCTGCAGTGTGAACGGGACAAGCGGATACTTTTCCGTGAGTTATCCTTCTCCATACTGCCCGGTACGGTAACCCGTGTCGAGGGGCCAAACGGCTCCGGCAAAACGACTCTGCTGAGAATGCTGGCGGGCCTGAATGATGCGTGGGCAGGAGAGCTTAACTGGTGCGGAGCACCGGTAGCCAGTCAGCGAGAGGCGTTTCTCCGGAACATGCTTTATATCGGGCATCGCCCGGGTATCAAACCTCTGCTTACCCCACTGGAAAATCTCCGTGCTTTGATGGCCGGGCGCAGGCCGGTGTCTGATGAGGCATTGAGCCAGGCTCTGCAAGGTACCGGCCTGGCAGGCTATGAAAATGTACCTTGCCGTAATCTGTCTGCCGGCCAGCAACGCCGGGTTGCTCTGGCCCGCCTGCTGATCGCAGATGAACCCCTCTGGCTGCTTGATGAAGTGTTTACCGCCATTGACGCAGAGGGCGTAAAAGCTCTCGAGGTCCTTTTACAGCAGCGCGCAGCCGAAGGTGGCGCCGTGCTGGTTACGACTCATCATGACCTGGCACTGCCGGGCATGCACAGGCTGCTTCTTGGCGCGGGAGGCTCTGATGAACGCTGAAGCACGCCCGGCCGTGCAGCGCGCCAACACCAGTGTTGGCGCGCTGGCTGCGATGAAAGGTGTTTTTGCGCGGGATATGAGAGTGGCATTCCGGCAGCGTCAGGATCTGCTTAACCCGCTGCTGTTCTTTGTGATGGTTGTTACTCTGTTTCCTCTCGGGGTCAGCCCGGAAGTTTCATTTCTGAGTGAAGCGGGAGCTGGTATTCTCTGGGTTGCGGCTCTGCTTTCTGTGTTGCTGTCGTTGGATCATCTGTTCCGCCATGATTTTGACGATGGCACTCTTGAGCAGCTGGTGCTTCAGCCGCAGCCCCTATTTTTGCTGATATTGGCAAAAACCATGGCCCACTGGATACTGACGGGGTTGCCTCTGGTCGTGCTGACACCGGTTCTTGGTGTAATGGTGCACCTCGACGGGAACTCCATCGCTGTTTTGTGTCTAACGCTGCTGATTGGTACGCCGGTACTGAGCCTGATCGGCGCCATTGGCGCCGCGTTGACGCTTGGGCTGCGATCGGCAGGCGTGCTCTTGTCCCTGCTGATCATTCCACTGTACATCCCTGTGCTGATTTTCGGCACCGGCACAGTTGCGGCAGCAGCGGAGGGTGCGGCTGTAGGAGCCTACCTGGCTCTGATGGGTGCTTTTCTGATGCTGGCGCTGACACTGGCGCCGTTTGCAGCGGCAGCAGCGTTGAGAATCAGCTTGTCGAACGGCTAAAACAAGGTAAACGGTAGGACGGTGACCATCTGATGTGGCAAATTTTTCACAAACTGGGTTCCCCAAAATGGTTTTTCGGGATATCCACCCGATTCATGCCCTGGCTTCTGGCGGGAGGTATACTGCTGCTTATGGCCGGGGCTATTTGGGGCTTAGCGTTTGCGCCCAAGGACTACCTTCAGGGCAACAGTTACCGGATTATCTTTATTCATGTTCCAACGGCGTTTATGGCGCAGTCGGTATACATCATGATGGCGTCCGCGGCCGTTGTAACACTGGTCTGGCGGATGAAGCTGGCCGATGTGTTCGTCAAGGCGGTTGCGCCGGTGGGGCTGGTTCTTACGTTTCTGGCGCTTTTTACCGGCGCTGTGTGGGGCAAGCCAACCTGGGGCACATGGTGGATCTGGGATGCCCGGCTTACCTCCATGCTGATACTGCTGTTTCTGTATGGCGGTGTTATTGCACTGGATCGCGCTATTAATGATGAAAAATCTGCCGCTCGCGCGGTTGCGGTGCTGGTGCTGGTAGGGGTAGTGAATATCCCCATTATCAAATACTCCGTGGAATGGTGGAATACACTGCATCAACCCGCCACGTTCACGCTCACAGAAAAACCGTCCATGCCGGCGGAAATGTGGGTGCCGCTGTTGCTGTCAGTGCTGGGCCTGTACCTGATTTTTGGGTGGCTGTCCTGCGTTCGTATGCAGACAGAGATTCTGTCCCGGGAGCAGCGTACCCGCTGGGTAAAAGAATTCGTAATGAAAGGAAGGGTCTGACCAATGGCATTTGATTCATTTTCCGCCTTTATCTCAATGGAAGGCCACGGCCCTTACGTATGGACCTGTTACGCGGTGTTTTTTGCGCTGATGGCAGTGCTGATGATCTGGTCGGTACGGAGCCGGACGGCCATTATTGAATCCTGCCGTCGCGGTTATGAGTTTCAGGCTGACAAGAGTAAAGTGGCGACGGCTCCGACACCATCTGCGTCCTTCTCGCGCGTAAACGTTTCCCAAGACTGACTGACAGGTATGAAAATGCATCCGATCCGTAAAAAGCGGCTGACCATCGTTCTGTTTCTTTTGGTAGGGCTGTCCGTCGCGGTGGCACTGACAACCTATGCGTTGCGCCAGAATATCAACCTGTTCT
>Ga0075530_1001163_pt1 | contig 12604 bp, 9 predicted proteins | sample NGEPerD_2_FD_75101 | JGI IMG/M metagenome (GOLD analysis project Ga0075530, IMG submission 75101) | Arctic peat soil microbial communities from the Barrow Environmental Observatory site, Barrow, Alaska, USA - NGEE PermafrostL1-D | ecosystem: Environmental > Terrestrial > Soil > Wetlands > Peat ...
CGAGAGGCCGCCGCGGTGGCGACCGAACGGCGTCCGGACGGCGTCGAGGAGGTACACGGACTCGAGCTGGTTCATATGTTGTCATATTGACGGTCGTAACCAGAGCATGGCAAGTTGGCAGGGCGACGCGGGACGGCGACGGTTGCGGCACCCTGCCAACTTGCCATGCTCTGGTTACGACCGTCAATATGACAACATATGAACCAGCTCGAGTCCGTGTACCTACTCGACGCCGTCCGGACGCCGTTCGGTCGCCACCGCGGCGGCCTCTCGCACATCCGCACCGACGACCTCGCCGCCCTGCCGATCGCCGAGCTCGTCGCGCGCCACCCCGACCTGGACCCGGCGTCGATCGACGACGTCTACCTCGGTAACACGAACGGTGCCGGGGAGGAGAACCGAAACGTGGCCCGGATGGCAGCGCTGCTGGCGGGCCTGCCGGTCACGGTGCCGGGCGCAACCGTCAACCGCCTCTGCGCGTCCGGGGCGGAGGCGCTGATCCAGGCCGGCCGCGCCGTCGCCACCGGTGACGCTGCCGTCGTGGTGGCGGGCGGGGTCGAGGGGATGAGCCGAGCGCCGTACGTGCTGCCGAAGTCCGACGAGGTGCTGGCCAGGGGGATGCGGCTGCACCAGACGACGGTCGGCTGGCGGATGGTGAACCCGAAGTTACCGGCGGAGTGGGTGGCGTCGCTGGGCGCCTGCGCCGAGAAGGTCGCCGGCGAGCTCGGCATCGGCCGCGAGGAGCAGGACGCGTGGGCGGTCCGGTCGCACGAGCGTGCCCACGCCGCGTGGGAGGCGGGCCTGCACGACGACTACGTGATGAAGGCCGGCGACGTCACGCGCGACGAGAGCATCCGCCCGGGGACGACGATGGAGACCCTCGCGGCGCTGGCTCCCGCGTTCACCGCCGACGGCACGGTCACCGCAGGCAACTCCTCGCCGATCAACGACGGCGCCCTGGCGGCACTGGTCGGTACGCAGGCTCTCGCCGAGAGCCTCGGCATCGAGCCGCTCGGCCGGATCGTCGCCAGCGCCACGGTCGCCACCGATCCGGACCGCTTCAGCGTGGCCCCGGTACCGGCGATCGCCAAGGCGCTGGGCCGCGTGGGCCTCGACCACGCGGACGTCGACCTCTGGGAGATCAACGAGGCGTTCGCGGCGATGGTGCTCTCGACGCTGAGCCGGCTGCCCGACATCGACCTCGAGCGGGTCAACGTCCACGGTGGTGCGCTCGCCTTGGGACATCCGCTCGGCGCCTCGGCGCCGCGTGTGGTCGTCGACCTCAGCCGCGAGCTCCGCCGCCGCGGCGGCGGCGTCGGGGTGGCCGCCGCCTGCATCGGCGTCGGCCTCGGCCAGGCTGTCGTCGTCCGCGTCTGACCTCACCGAGCCAGGAGGCACCTGTGATCAAGCCCGAGGAGTTCACCGACATCACGTACGTTGTCGAGGAGGACGCGTTCGCGATCATCACGATCAACCGCCCGGACCGGATGAACTCCTTCCGGGGCCGCACCGTGGACGAGCTCCTCTACGCGTTCAAGCACGCCTGGACCGACTCGCGCGTGGCGGCGATCATCCTCACCGGTGCCGGGGAGCGCGCGTTCTGCGCCGGCGGTGACGTGAAGGAGCGGGCGGAGACGGGCTCCTACGGCGAGACCGAGTGGGGCGTCTTCGAGGTCGAGCGGCTGCACCGGATGATCCGCGACGTGCCCAAGCCGGTGATCGCCGCCGTGAACGGGGTGGCCGTCGGCGGCGGGCACGTGCTGCACGTGCTGTGCGACCTGTCGATCGCCGCCGAGCACGCGCGCTTCGGTCAGGCCGGCCCACGCGTCGGGTCGTTCGACGCGGGGTTCGGCTCGACCTATCTCGCGCGGGTGGTGGGGGAGAAGCGGGCCCGGCAGATCTGGTTCCTGCTCGACCTGTACGACGCCGAGACCGCCGAGCGCTGGAACCTCGTCAACGACGTCGTCCCGGCCGACGCGCTGCTCGACAAGGCCCGGGAGTACGCCCGCAAGATCGCGTCGTACTCGCCGACCGCCCTGAAGTTCCTCAAGCACTCCTTCAACGCCGACACCGAGCACATCGCGGGGATCTCCAACATCGCCTTCGACGGGCTGGACATGTTCGTGCACTCGGACGAGGGGATGGAGGGGGCGAAGGCGTTCGCCGAGAAGCGGCCGCCCGACTTCGGTCCCTACCGCTGAACCGCCCGTGCTCACGCCAGGCCGGTTCCTGAGGCCGGATCCGGCGGTGGAAGCGGCTTGGGGTGAGCAAGCCCGGGGTGGGGTGAGCACGGCCAGGCGGTGCGTCGCGTCAGCGGGCCAGGTGCTCGGGGGTGAGGTTCTGGAGCCGGACCTGACCCCGTGCGACGTCGCGACCGTCCTCGGCAACGACGGTCGCGGCCCACAGCTGCTGGAGGCGCCCCCGGTGGATCGGCGTGGCGGTGACCGTGAGGCGACCCTCGCGGCCGGCCCGCAGGAAGTCGGTGGAGTTGTTGACGCCGACGACGTCACCCCGGTCCCCCCACCACAGGGCAGCCCCGACGCTGGCCGCGGTCTCGATCACCGAGCAGTGCACGCCGCCGTGGACGATGCCGTACGGCTGGTGCTGCTCGGGACGCACCGTCCACGCCAGGACCACGCGGTCGCCGTCCGCCTCGATGACCTCCAGCCCGAGCGTGGTCGCGAACCCGCGGATGAGCAGCTTTGTGTCCACGGCGGGCAGGCTAACCGGCGTCATGGCGATGCCTCGCCGAGACGGGCGACGATGTCCTTCCGCAGCGCCTTCTTGTCGACCTTGCCGACGTTCGTAGTGGCCAGCTCGGAAACGACCACCAGACGCTCGGGCAGCTTGAACCGAGCGACGCCGGCGGACTCCATCACCGACCGCACCTCCTCCAGGGTCACCGTCGCACCTGGGTGCGGGACGACGTACAGGCACACCCGCTCGCCCAGATCGCGGTCCGGCATCGCGACCGCCGCGACCTGGCTGATGGCGGACAGCTGGTAGGCGAGGTTCTCCACCTCCTCGGCGGAGATCTTCTCGCCGCCCCGGTTGATCATGTCCTTGTCGCGACCTTCGACGACCAGGTTGCCGTCCGCTGTCCACCGGCAGATGTCGCCGCTGCGGTACCAGCCGTCGGTGGTGAAGGCCAGGGCGTTCTGATCCTCGGCCCGGTAGTACCCGCGAGGGGTGTACGGGCCGCGCGTCAGCAGCGAGCCGGGTTCACCGGCCGGCACGTCCGCGTCCGACGCGTCGACCAGCCGCACCTCGTCGTCCGGGCTGAGCGGCCGGCCCTGGGTGCCGCAGACGACGTCGTCGCCGTCGTCGAGCCTGGTGAAGTTCAGCAACCCCTCGGCCATCCCGAACACCTGCTGCAGCTGCGCCCCGAGCACCGGCCGTACGCGGCGCGCCAGCTCGTCGGCGAGTCGGGCGCCGCCCACCTGGAGTACCCGCAAGGACCCCAGGTCGGACGACGGGTGGCCGGCTCGGTGCTCCAGCCAGCGTCCCGCGACGGCGGGGACGACGGCCGTGTGCGTGACCCGCTCGGCCTCGATCGTGGCGAATGCCGCGCCGGGTTCGGGCGAGGGCAGCATCACCACGCGTCCGCCGGCCAGCAGCGTGCCGAGGATCCCGGGGCAGGCCAGCGGGAAGTTGTGGCCGGCGGGAAGGCTGACCAGGTAGACCGTGTCGGCGTCGACGCCAGCGATCTCGGCGCTGGCGCGGGCGTTGTACGCGTAGTCGTCGTGGGTGCGCGCGATCAGCTTGGGCAGACCGGTCGTGCCACCCGACAGGAGGAACACCGCGACGTCCCGGCTGGACGGCGGCTCGGCGTTCAGCCGCACTGTGTGCGTCGCCTCGTCGGCCCGAGCGCACAGCGCGCGCAGGTCGACGCTTCCGGCATCGACGTGGTCCCCCGCCACCAGCACGTGCCACGGGCCGTCGGCGTCGGCGCCGAGGTCGTGGCCCAGGGCCTGGTGGTCGAAGCCGCGCAGGCTGTCCGGGACCGCGATGCCCGCCGCCTCGGAGTGGGCGACCAGGTACGACAGTTCGTTGAGCCGGTGTGCCGGCAGTGCCATCACCGGCACGATGCCGGCCCGCAGCACCGCCAGCGTCAGCACGACGAACTCCCACGTGCTGCCGAGCTGGACGACGATCCGGTCACCCCGGGTCAGGCCCTGGCCGAGCAGCCGGGCAGCAGCGGCGTCGGACCGTTCCGCGAGCTCGGCGAACGTCAGGCGGACGTCGCCGTCCACGAGCGCCACGGCGTCCGGCCCGGCCTCCGCGACCTCGCGCAGCAGGTCACCCAGCGGGCGGCCCCGCCAGTACCCGGCGCGGGCGTAGCGATCGGCGTACTCGGCGGGCCACGGCACCGTGCCCTCACTGACCGGGGTCGCCACGGCGCTCCTCCGGGATGCAGACGGCGTCGAGGGCGACGAGCCCGTCGGCCGTGAGTCTCAGGGGGTTGATCTCGATCTCGGCGACCTGCGGATGCGCGTCCAGGAAGTCGCCGAGGGCGACCAGCACGTCGGCCAGGGCCGCCCGGTCGAGCACCGGGCCGCCGCGCCAGCCGTCCAGCAGGACGTGCCCGGCGAGCTCCGAGGGCATCTGCTCCGCCTCGGCAGTGGTCAGCGGGGCGAGGCGGATGCTGACGTCGGCCAGCGCCTCAGCGGTGGTGCCGCCGAGCCCGAGGAGTACCACCGGCCCGAAGACAGGGTCTCGTCGTCCGCCGGCGACGAGGTCGATGCCATCACCGGCCATCCGCTCGACGAGGACGGCGCCCGCGCCCAGTGGGCCGTCGAGCGCGTCGTCGAGCTGGCTCGGGGTCTCGATCCCGAGCCGCACGCCCCCGACCTCGGTCTTGTGGAGCAGACCGGCGCCGAGCATCTTCACGGCGACCGGGCCGCCGAGCTCGGTCAGCGCCCGGTGTGCCTGGGCGCGGTCGGCGCACGTGCGACGGGGCATGGTCGCGACTCCGAGCCGCTCGACGATCCCCTTCGCCTGGTCCTCGTCCCACGGCCCCGCCCCCTCAAGTGTGACCCTCTGGCGCGACTCGCCGGTGGATCCCGCCACGGGGTCGCACTCGAGGCGGTGGCGAGCCCGTGCGTCGGTGACCAGTGCGCCGACCATGGCCGCGACACCGGTCGGGTCCGCGGCGACCGGGACACCCAGGTCCAGCAGCTGGTGGCGCAGGCGCCGGACCTCCGCGCCGCTGCCCCCGACCCCGAGCACCAGCGGTGTCGGTTCCGAGGCGGCGAACGACCGCGCCACGCCCACCAGGTCGGCCGCGTCGGGCTCGTGTAGCGCGTAGCCGGCGACCAGATCGACCCCAGGATCTCGGGCGACCGTGGCCAGCACCTGGTCGAAGCCGGGACCCGGGCGACCGGTGTCGACCGGGTTGGCCTGGTAGGTGATCGGCGCCAGCAGGTCGGCAAGCCGACGCCGGGTACCACCGGCGAGTTCGGGGACGACGACAGCGCGACCCCGCAGGTCGTCGAGCATCAGCAGCCCGGGACCCGCCTGAGCGGTCACCACGCCGACGCCGGGCTGCGAGCCCCCCGGCAGCCGTACCACGGACAGCGCCCCGACGGCGTCCACCAGCTCCCGTTCGTCGTCCACGACCACGGCGCCGGCCTGCGCCAGCGCCGCACGGGTCGTGCGCCACGACGTCGCCAGTGCGCCCGTGTGCGAGGCGGCGAAGTCGCTGAGGTCATGACGCCCGACCACGAGGGCCACGACGGGTCGCGTGCGCACCAGCCGGGAGACGGCGTCCACGAGCCGGCGTCCGTCGTCCACTGACTCGACATGCAGCGCGATGGCACCGGTCAGCGGGTCGTCGGCGAGATGGTCGAGGACATCGGGCGCCGTGACGTCGACACCGTTGCCGAGCCCGACGGCGAGGCTGACGCCGTGGCCCGCCTCCGCGAGCAGGAACGCCAGGGCGTGGTTGACGCCGCCACTGGCCGCCACGACGGCGACCCGGCCGGGCGGGACGTCGGCAGCCCCCGGGACGAAGCTCGCTGCCAGGCGCCGCGCGGGAACCAAGAAGCCCGACGTGTTCGGGCCGAGGACGCGGACGCCGGCTCGCGCGACCACGGCTGCGGTGGCGCGCTGGTGCTCCCCGCCCTCCGGCCCGGCTTCGGCGAACCCGCCGCCGCAGATCACGGCCGCCTTCGCGCCGGCGTCCGCGGCCTCGGCCAGTGCTGCCGCGGTGGCGTGCGCGGGGACGCAGAGCACGGCCAGGTCGACGGGGCCGTGGGCGGCAGCGTCGCGGACGGACGCGTACCAGCCGTCGCCGGGGTCACGGGCGTTGACCAGGGCAAGGTGCCCGTCGAAGCCCTGCAATGACGTCGCCATCACCGCGCCGAGCTTGCCGGGGTGACGGGAGGCGCCGACCACCGCGATGCCGCGGGGGGTGAACAGGGCGTCCAGCCCATCCCCCGCCGCCGGGACCCCGACCAGGTCGGTGCGGCCGGAGAGCACGGCGGTGATCGCGCGGTCTCGGTCGAGCTCGTCGTCGACGAGCATCGAGACGAGGCCGTGCTCCAGCCGGGCCTCCTCGGTCAGCAGGCTCCGGGTGTGCGCAGTACCGCCGTGCACGGCGACCAGCGGCGGCGCGGTCCCGGCCAGGCGACGCAGCTCGTCGAGGGCGACAGGTAGTTGCGCCTCGTCGGCCGGGGCCTGGATCCACGCCGCGTCCAACGGCAGTCGTCGACCCGGTTCGACGGCCACGAGACGCCCGGGCAACCTGTGCGCGCCGACGTCCAGCGGGGTCTCGAGCGGTTCGGCATGGTGGCGGCGGACCCACTGCTTGTGGCTCGACGCCACGAAGTCCGGCGCGCGACGGGCGAGACGCGCGTCGGTGATGCTGCGTGAGAGGAAGTGGTAGGCGAACTGCCACGGCTCGAAGGCGTCGTGCGAGCGGCCGAAGTGCTCCCACCACGACAGACTCGGCCGGGCGGAGTCCTGGATCGCGCGCACCGACGGCTGCGCCGCCTCCTCGTAGGCAGCCAGGGCGCTGGGCAGGTCGTTCGCGGTGAGCGCGGAGGCCAGCGCGATGGCGTCCTCCATCGCCATCTTGGTGCCGGAGCCGACCGAGAAGTGTGCGGTGTGCACGGCGTCGCCGAGCAGGGCGACCGGGCGTGGATCCAGGGCGTGCCAGCGCGTCGTGCGACGGGTGCGGAAGTTGCCCCAGCGTGAGTTGTTCGTCAGCAGCTGCCGGCCGTCGATCTGCTCGGCGAAGAGCTTCTCCAGGTAGTCCTTGGTGTTCTCGTCGCTCGGTCCGGGAGGCTGGGCGACGTCGAACTCGTCGAGACCCGCCCGTCGCCACGAGGCCTCGGCGGTCTCGACGATGAAGGTGCTCACGTTGTCGCTGATGGGGTAGCCGTGAACCGCGAAAACCCCGTCGGGCCCGCGCTCGTGCACGAAGGTCAGCCCGTCGAACATGTAGTCGGTGCCGAACCAGATGAACTTGGCCGACGCGGTCTCGACCGAGCTGCCGAGCCCAACGAGCCGCTCACGGATCCGCGAACCTGCCCCGTCGGCAGCGACCACGAGGTCATAGTCGCGAAGGTCACAGCCGTCGAGGTCGTCGAGATCGACCTCGGTCGAGAACCGCAGGTCTGCACCGAGCTCGCTGGCGCGAGCCTGCATCAGAGTGAGCAGGGTCTTGCGGGCGATGGCGGCCATCCCGTTGCCGCCGCAGCGGATTTGCTCGGCCTTGAGCCGCACCTCGATGTCGTCCCAGTGCCGGCCGTGGGTCGTCAACGCCTCGCGCAGCACCGGGTCAGCCTCATGGATGCCGGCCAGGGTGCGGTCGGAGAAGACGACACCGAACCCGAACGTGTCGTCGGCTCGGTTGCGCTCGAAGACGGTCACCTCGACCGACGGGTCGGCCTGACGCATCAGCGTGGCGAAGAACAGCCCACCCGGGCCGCCGCCGATGACGGCGATGTGCATGCTCAGCGCGTCTCGGGGCTAGGGCCGGCGCGGCAGACGTTGCGGCACTCGCCGATGCCCTCGATCGCGGTGACGATCTCGCTGCCCTCGACGAGGTAGCGTGGAGGCTTGCGGGCGTGGCCGACACCGCCGGGGGTGCCCGTGGCGATCAGGTCCCCGGGCACCAGCGTGATGATCTGCGACAGGTACATGACCAGTGAGACCGGGTCGAACACCAGGTCGCCGGTGTCGGCCTTCTGCATCAGCTCGCCGTCGACGATGCAGGTCAGCTCGTGACGCGTCGGGCCGTCGTCCGGCTCGGCCGTGACCAGCCACGGGCCGACCGGCGTGCTCGACTCGAACGTCTTGCCCTGCAACCACTGCAGCGTGCGGTACTGGAAGTCGCGGGCGGTGACGTCGTTGACGACGGTGTAGCCGGCGATGCCCTCACGAGCCTGCTCCGGAGTGGCATGGCGCAACTCGGTGCCGACCACGACGCCGAGCTCGGCCTCCCAGTCGACCTCGGTCGAGCCCGCCGGCAGCACCACCGGGTCACCGGCACCGACCAGCGCACGGGCGAACTTCGCGAACAGGGTCGGGTGCTCGGGCAGCTCACGCCCCATCTCGAGGATGTGCTGACGGTAGTTGAGCCCGACGCAGAACACCTTCTCCGGCCTCGGAACCGGCGGCGCGTAGTCGAGTCCCGCGAGGTCGTGCCGCGGCCCGGCTGCCTGCGCCGCCTCGGTGCGCCAGTGCGGAAGGCGAAGCAGGTCACCGAGGTCGTCGTGGCCCAGCTCGACAGCACCGTCGGCGTCCACTCGGACGGCGCGGGTCCCACCGGCCGTGCGGATCGTCGCCAGCCTCATGCGTGGTCGCGCCCGGTCCGAGCGAGGCCGAGGGCCTCGAAGACCGGGTCGTCGGAGAACCGGAAGGCGTCCAGCCCGCCGTCCGACTCGATCGTCAGCGGCGCCCACGACGGCACCGCGAACAGGTCACCTCGGCCGACGTCCCAGCGGTCGTCGCCGACGGTCACGGTGCTGGCGCCGTCGAAGACCTGCCAGACCGACGAGCCGGCGACACGAGCGGTCGCGGTCGCGCCGGCGCGCAGCCGGTGCATCTCGGTGCGCATGGTGCTGAGGGCGTCGCCGGCGGTGGCGGGGTTGGTGAACCGGACGACGGCATGACCGGGTGCTACGACGCCTGGGTGGCCCTCCGCCTCGAGCTCGAGCTGGGCAGTCAGCGCGGCGTCGGTGTGCTCCCACCGGTAGGCCATCAGGGGCGAGGCCTTCGGCGGGGGTGCACCGACCGGTCGCAGCCCTGGGTACGCCCAGAGCCGCTCGTTGCGGGAGGCGTCCGGCGTCTCGCGGGTCCCGAGCTGGTCGTGGCCGAACTCGAAGAAGCCGGCATCGAGCTGGCGGACGAGAGGGATGTCGAGCCCGTCGATCCACGCCATCGGGTGGTCGGTGGTGTTGTGGTGCTCGTGCAGGTGCCAGCCGGGCGTGAGCAGCAGGTCGCCACGGCGCATCGCGACGGGGTCGCCCTCGACGTTGGTCCAGACGCCCTCTCCCTCGATCACGAAACGGAACGCGGTCTGGGTATGCCGGTGGGACGGCGCCTCCTCACGCGGACCGAGGTACTGGATGGCCGCCCAGAGCGTCGGCGTGGCGTAGGCGGTGCCGGGCAGGCCTGGGTTGGCCAGCGCGATGGCACGACGTTCTCCACCCCGGCCGACCGGCACGAGGTCCCCGCTGCGAGCGGCCAGTGGGTAGAGGGTCGACCAGCGCCACAGCATCGGGACGGCTTCCGGTTCGGGGTGCGTCGGCATCAGGTCGTCGCGCTCGAGCCAGAGGGGCTTCATGTGCGCCTCGGCCAGGTCGCGGTAGAGCCGGTCGAGCGGCCCTTGTTGCCGAGATGTCACCGAGGTGCCGGTCTGGGTCATCGTTCTCTCCCTTCTCCGAGAGACATCCTACAACGAAGCGAGCGACGACCGGTACCTCTATCGTTATGTTTTGAGCATCTGGTCGACGAAGGCCTCCGCGGGGCGACGCAGCAGGCCGTGGGCCTGGAGGAACACGTCGTGTGCGGCGCGTCCGGACCAGTTGGACGGCAGCAGCTCCAGCGGGAGATCAGGGTCCCGGAACGGGAAGAGCCGGTAGTCGTGCACGAGGCGCATTCGCTCCGCCAGCGCCTCGCGGCCGGTGACGTCCCCGGCGAGGTACCCGGCGAGGCGGGGCCGGTAGCGCCCGAGCAGCGAGGCGTAGTCGGCGTCGAGGGCGTCGAGATCCCAGGCTCGCTCGGCCATGTCGCGGTCGGAGTCCGGACCGTGGGACCGGGCATGCAGGGTGTCGAGTCGAACCGCGGGCTTGTCGGCGAACTCGGCACGCAGCTGCGCGAGCCGGTCATGCGGGCTGAGCCACACGGCCGGGGAGAGCGGTCCGAACCCGAGCCAGGCCAGCCGCTTGCGCAGCCGTTCGCGGAGCGCGCGATCGCTCTCCGGGACGGAGTAGATGACCAGGTGCCACTGGCCGTCCCACGGGCGGTGCTCCCGGTCGAAGATCCTGGTGCGGCCCTCGTCGAGGAGCCGCCAGGCGTCCTCGGTGAGCGAGTACGTGGTCTCGCGGCCCTCGCGCTCCGCGTCGAGCCACCCCTCCTTGCGCAGCCGGCCAGCCACCACCCGCACGGTCGGCTCCGCGACGTCGAAGCACTGCATCAGCGCGATCAGGGAGCGGAGGCGGATGCGGCCGCCGCGGTAGCGCAGGTAGTCGCCGAACAGGTCGAACACCACCGACCGCGACGTCACGGGCGCGAGCATCTCACGTCCTGGCAGATCACGAGTCGACAAATTTACTGAACAACTCCTTGACGGCGTACTGATGAAATGTTAGACCTTGCCAGAAGACCCCCGGCACAACATTCGACAGAAGCGTTTACCTTGACGTGGAAGTTGTAGAACACTCATCGCGACGTCGTGACGCGCGTCACTCAGGCGACCTATGCTGGTGACCGCGGTCTCGACGACGATGACCTCACGCCCGCGAGCGCCACCCCAGGAGATGACATGAGCATCCGACCCTCGATCGTGAAGCAGCTCGGGCGAAGGGCGAGCCTCGTGCCCGCGGCCGTCGCCGTGGCGCTCGTGCTGGCCTCGTGCGGTGGCTCCAGCGTCTCCGGCGGCGGGGACGACGACGGCGGCGGTGGCGACGAGGGCGCGGCCCTCGACCCGGTCAAGATCGGCCTCCTGGTCCCGCTGTCGGGTGTGTACGCGGCCCTCGGCGAGGACATGCAGCAGGGCTTCCAGCTCTACCTCGACGAGAACGACGGCAAGCTCGGCGGCGCCGAGGTCGAGGTGGTCGAGGCCGACGAGGGCGAGTCGCCCGGCACCGGTGTCCCGGCCGCGACCCGGCTCGTCACGCAGGACCAGGTCGACGCGGTGGCGGGAATCGTCAGCTCGGCGGTGGCCCTGGGGGTCAAGGACCTCTTCGTGGAGTCGAAGGTCCCGCTCGTGGTCGCCAACGCCGGCGCGAACGACGTCACGGCCGGGGGCTCCCCCTACATCTGGCGTTCCTCGTTCACCAACGGCGGGGTGGCCGCCGCGCTGGGCGCGTACGTCGCCGAGCAGGTCGGCGACGGCTCGGTGTACCTGATCAGTGCCGACTACGCCGCCGGCGCCGAGTCGACCGGCGGCTTCAAGGAGACGTTCGAGGCCGCGGGCGGCACCATCGCCGGCGAGGCGTTCACCCCCTTCGGGACGACGACCGACTGGCAGCCGTACCTGCAGGGCATCCGTGCCTCCGGTGCCAGCGCCGTGTACACCTTCTACGCGGGCGCCGAGGCCGTCGGCTTCACCACGCAGTACAACCAGTTCGGCCTCAAGGGCGAGATCCCGCTGTACGCGGCGGGCTTCCTCACCGAGGGCGGCGTGCTCGAGGCGTCGGGCGAGGCAGCGGTGGGGATCCAGAACTCCTTGCACTACAGCGACCAGATCGACAGCGAGCGCAACAACGCGTTCGTCGAGGCCTACGTGGCCGCCTACGACGAGGTGCCGACGACCTACGCCGTCCAGGCGTACGACGCGGCGGCGGCGCTGGGCCTCGCGATCGAGGCCGCGGGTGCGACGGACTCCGAGAGCATCGCCCAGGGCCTCAGCGAGGTCGGCGAGATCGACAGCCCGCGCGGGACGTTCTCGTTCGACGAGAACCACGACCCGGTGCAGCCGTACTACCTGCGCGAGGTGCAGGAGGTCGACGGGGTTCTCGCCAACGTCGTCCTCCAAGAGCTCGAGCAGTAGGCCCCGTGCTCGACTGGTTCGACGCGTACACCGGCACCGTTCTCAACGGGCTGGCCCTGGCGGCGGTGCTGTTCGTGATCGCGGTCGGTCTGTCGCTGGTGTTCGGCACGATGGACGTGCTGAACCTGGCGCACGGGTCCGTGTCGCTGGTCGGCGCCTACGTCGGCGTGGCGATGGTCGGGGACTCGGCGTCGATCGCCGCGTTCGTGGCGGCCGTCCTGGTCGCTTCCGCCATCGGGCTCGTCCTCGGTGGTGTCCTCGCCGCGATGACGGCGAAGGTGAGCGGGCACCTCAGACAGGCGCTCCTGACGCTCGGAGTGGCGCTGATCGCGGGCGACGTCCTGGCCGAGGTGTTCGGTTCCGACGTCAAGCGGGTCCGCG
>Ga0075530_1001164_pt1 | contig 12599 bp, 22 predicted proteins | sample NGEPerD_2_FD_75101 | JGI IMG/M metagenome (GOLD analysis project Ga0075530, IMG submission 75101) | Arctic peat soil microbial communities from the Barrow Environmental Observatory site, Barrow, Alaska, USA - NGEE PermafrostL1-D | ecosystem: Environmental > Terrestrial > Soil > Wetlands > Peat ...
CGGCGCGACTTCTTCGTCATGGGTCCGGTGTAACGGGCCATGGTGAGGAACTCTCCTTAGATTCGCTGGTCGGGTGTCAGACGCGACGGCGCTTGGGCGGCCGGCATCCGTTGTGGGGCGTGGGCGTGACGTCCTGGATGGTGCCGACCTCGAGGCCGATCGCACCCAGGGACCGGATCGCCGTCTCGCGACCCGAGCCCGGGCCCTTGACGAAGACGTCGATCTTCTTCATCCCGTGGTCCATCGCCCGACGACCAGCGGCCTCGGCGCACATCTGCGCGGCGTACGGCGTGGACTTGCGCGAGCCCTTGAAGCCGACGGTGCCGGCCGAGGCCCACGAGATCACCGCGCCTGTGGGGTCGGTGATCGTGACGATCGTGTTGTTGAACGTGCTCTTGATGTGGGCTTCGCCCTGAGCAATGTTCTTCTTCTCCTTGCGACGCACCTTCTTGGCGCCGGTAGCCTGGCGGCTCTTGGGAGGCATTGATATAACTCCTGAGGATTGCTGGTGTAAGCGGGTTTCTCGAGAGAAGTCAGCTGATGACGAGACCGGAACGGCCTCGGGTCACTTGGCCTTCTTCCTGCCGGCGACGGTGCGCTTCGGACCCTTGCGGGTACGCGCATTCGTCTTGGTTCGCTGACCGCGGACGGGCAGGCCCTGACGGTGCCTGCGGCCCTGGTAGCTGCCGATCTCGATCTTGCGGCGGATGTCGGCCTGGACCTCACGGCGGAGGTCACCTTCGATCTTGAAGTTGGCCTCGATCGCGTCGCGGAGCTTGACCAGCTCCTCGTCACCCAGCTGGTGCACACGCATGTCCGGGTCTACCCCGGTCGTGGTCAGCAGCGCCTGGGCGCGGGTACGGCCGATGCCGTAGATGTAGGTAAGAGCGATCTCCACGCGCTTGTCACGCGGGAGGTCGACACCAACGAGGCGTGCCATGTAGGCGGTGTCCCTTCGTTCGTTGGAGGTGTCTGTTCGTGCCGCGCCCCCACCCGCCTCGGTGGGGCCCCGGCCTCCAGTCCGGGGGTGCCACCTGCATCCGTCGTACGACGGGGCGCAGGTGAGCGGTCACGATTGGTGGACCCCGAAATGCTCGGGCCCCGGTATTCAGTTGTCTCTCGTCAGCCTTGACGCTGCTTGTGACGCGGGTTCGCGCAGATCACCATCACGCGACCGTGCCGGCGGATCACCTTGCACTTGTCGCAGATCGGCTTGACGCTCGGGTTGACCTTCATGTTCGAAGCTCTCTGTTGGATCGGCTGATGGGGCTTACTTGTACCGGTAGACGATCCGTCCGCGGGTCAGGTCGTACGGCGAAAGTTCGACGACGACCCGGTCCTCGGGAAGGATTCGGATGTAGTGCTGACGCATTTTGCCGCTGATGTGGGCGAGGACCTTGTGGCCGTTGCTCAGCTCGACCCGAAACATCGCGTTCGGGAGAGCTTCGACAACCGTGCCCTCGATCTCGATCACGCCTTCTTTCTTCGGCATGTCCTCCGCAATCTGTTGTTGGCTCATCTACCGTGTGGCCCCGGAACCTCTCGTGAGTGCCGAGTGGACCTCGTACGACCCGTTCGGGCGCCCATTCCCGGACGTGACCCAGCGACCGGGTAGGTCACACTGTGTACGTCGGGCAGCCGCAGGGCACCACGAAACAGGCCCACGTTGGGCCGACGTACAACTCTACGGGAAGGTGCCGCTCCGGCCTAATCGCTCAGGAGGGCGCTCAGGCGCCGCCACAGGGGCACCGAAGGCGACGAGTCAGACCTGGATGCCGCGGGTGAGGGCCCCGTCGACCACCATGTTGGTGCCGCTGGTGAAGCTGGATCGCGGGCTGGCAAGGAAGACGACGGCCGCGGCCATCTCCTCCGGCGTACCCATCCGTCCGGTCGGGTTGAGACCCAGCGCCGTGTCGTAGAGGCCGGTGTTGTTCGCCTTGATGCTCTCCCAGACACCGCCCGGGAAGAACGTGTTGCCGGGCGAGACGGTGTTGGCTCGGATGCCCTTCCCGGCCAGCTGCAGCGCCAGGCCCTGGATGTACCCGATGATCGCGGTCTTGGCGGTGCCGTAGGGGCCGGAGGCGAAGTCCGCCTCGCGCCCGGAGACGCTGGAGATCGCGACGATCGCGGGCGCGTCGCTGCGCTCGAGGTAGGGCATCGCGGCGTTCACGAGCCGGACCGTGCCCATGAGGTCGACGTTGAGGCTGGTTGCCCAGTTCTCCTCGGAGTCGGGAATCGCGAGCGCACTGACGTTCGAAACGACGATGTCCAGCCCGTCGAAGGCAGCCGCCGACTTCTGCACCCACGCCGCGAGCGCGGGACCGTCCCCGACGTCGGCGACCGTCCCGGCCACGGTGCCACGGGGTGCCAGGGCTTCCTCGGTGCTCGACACCTCATCGGAGTCACGAGCGCAGAAGCCGACCGTGGCACCTTCGTCGAGGAAGGTCTCGACGATGGCGCGGCCGATACCGCGCGTGCCCCCGGTGACGAGGACGCGCTTGCCGGTGAGCTGGAGGTCCATGGTGGTGACCTTTCGGGTGGTCGGGCGAGCGGTGAGCCTAGACGGAACCGAGCGTGCGTGCGCGCTCCCGCAGGTCGCCGTGCAACCCGTCGAAGGCAGCCGCGGCGGGCAGCAGTGCCTTGGCTGCCTTCACCACGACGCTGTAGTTGGCATCGACCACGTTGGCGACCGGCACCTCGGCAATCTGCGCGAGCAGCTGGTACGAGTCCATCGGATGGAGACCGTGCAACGCCGCGACCCAGTGCACGAGCTCGGCGTTGCCGATGCGCCAGGAGTCCTCCATCGGTCGACTGGAGCCCACCGTCATCAGGTGGGTGTCGTCCTCGATGCGTGGCCAGCCGGGCGCGCCCCCTTTGACGAGCTCGACGATCAGCGTGGTCGTCATCGCCCCTTCAACTGCGGTGCCGCAGGCCTCGCCCTCGCCCTGGCGGTAGTGGCCGTCCCCGATCGAGAACAGCGCTCCTTCGACGTTGACGCCGAGGAACACGGTGGCTCCGGCACGCATCTGTGGCGTGTCCATGTTGCCGCCGAACCGGTCGGGAACCAGCGACGAGCGGGCCTCGCCTCCCGCGGGCGCGACCCCGACGGTGCCGAGCATCGGCGCCACCGGAAGGTCGATTCGGTGCTCGCTGTGGTGTGCCGCGAAGGTAACGGTGTTCGCGGCACGGTCCAGCTCGTAGATCCAGGTCGTGTCAGGCAATGGGTCCTGCAGCGTCACCGTGCGGTCCGTGCTGGTCATCCCGCCGAAGAACGGGATCGCCGCAGACGCGCCCCAGTCACGAGCGGGCTCGATCGCGACGAAGTGCAGCGCGAGCGTGTCACCGACCTCGGCGCCTTCGACATAGAACGGTCCGGTCTGCGGGTTGACGAACGGCAGCACGAGCTTCTCGCTCGACAGGTCATCGACACTGCGGAGGACGCCGCCGAACGCGTCGTCCGACCACAGCCGCAGGGCGGTACCCGGTGTGACCTTCATGATCGGCGCCACGCCTCCGAAGGTGTACGCGTACTGCTCGCGGGTGGGGACGAACTCGATGAGGTCCATGTCCTCGGATCCTGGGTTGTCAGACCTTGCGCCCAAGTGTCGTCCGAGCACGCGCCACAAGCAATAGAGGTACGTGGTCCGGCAACGGGCTCAGCGGCCGCCGAAGGGGACTCCGAGCTCGGCAAGCTTGGCCCGTCCCCCGTCCAGGGAGGTGAGGATCCACGCGCCGCGCGGGGTGAGCGTGAACGTGTGCTCGAAGTGCGCCGCCCACTTCCCATCGGCGGTCACCACCGTCCAGTCGTCGGGGAGCAGGTTGGTCGCCGGGCTGCCGAGCACCACCATCGGCTCGACCGCGAGAGCGAGGCCTTCGACCAGCTTCGGACCCTTGCCCGGCCGCCCGTAGTTGGGCACGTTGGGCGGTTGGTGCATCGCCGTACCGATGCCGTGCCCGACGTAGTCCTCGAGGATCCCGTAGGTCCCCTGCGAACGGACGTAGGACTCCACCGCATGTGAGATGTCGGTGACCCGGCCACCCAGGGATGCGGCCGTGAGGCCCCGCCACATCGCTTCTTCGGTGACCCGCATCAGTTCGAGTGCGCTCTCGGCCACGTCGCCGATCGCCAGGGTGAGTGCGGCGTCCCCGTGCCAGCCGTCGACGATGGCACCGCAGTCGATGGAGATGATGTCGCCGTCCTCGAGCACCCGGTCGCCCGGGATACCGTGCACCACCTCGTCGTTGACGGAGGCACAGATACTGCCGGGGAACGGTGGGTGCGCATAGCCCTTGAACGAGGGCACGCCCCCGGCGGAACGGATGTTGTCCTCCGCGATGACGTCGAGCTCCAGGGTGGTCATCCCCGCGCGCGCCGTACGACGCAGCAGGTCGAGGGTCTCCCCCACCAGCAGCCCCGCCACCCGCATCTTGTCGATCTGCGCCGGTGTCTTGATCTCGATACCGCGCTCCCGGAACGCCATCGTCAGCCGGCTGCCTCGGCCCGGACACGGTCGAGCTCGGCAAAGATCCGGGCGGTGACCTCGTCGACCTCGCCCGTCCCGTCGACCTGGACCAGCAACCCACGGTCGGCGTACACCTCGAGCAGCGGAGCCGTCTGCTCGTTGTAGACGTCCTGCCGGTGCCGGACAACCTCTTCGGTGTCGTCGGCGCGGCCTTCGATGTGAGCGCGGTGCAGCAGTCGCTGGACGAGCTCCTCGTCGTCGACGGTGAGCTGGACTACGGCCTCGACACCGTGCCCCACTTCGGCGAGCATCTCGTCGAGCTCGTCGACCTGGGCGACCGTGCGAGGGTAGCCGTCGAGAAGGAATCCCGCCTTCGCGTCGTCCTCGGCGATCCGTTCCCGGACCATCGCGTTGGTGACCTGGTCGGGGACGTAGTCGCCAGCGTCCATGTAGCGCTTGGCATCGAGGCCGAGCGGCGTTCCGTCCGAGACGTTCGCCCGGAAGATGTCCCCGGTGGAGATGGCAGGGACCTCGAGCCTCGAAGCGACAGTGCTGGCCTGGGTCCCCTTTCCGGCGCCCGGGGGACCCATCAGGATGACTCTCATTGCCGCGGCCCCCGGGGGATCGGGAGCGCAGCGAGCGATCTCTTGGGGTGGTCCATTATCGGAGGAATCCTTCGTAGTTGCGCTGCTGAAGCTGACTCTCGATCTGCTTCACCGTGTCCAGTGCGACGCCGACCATGATCAGGATCGAGACGCCACCGAACGGGAAGTTCTGGTTCGCGTTGATCAGCACGAAGGCGATCGAGGGGATCAGCGAGATCAGGCCGAGGTAGATCGCGCCCGGGAAGGTGATCCGGGACAGGACGTAGGCGAGGTACTCCTCGGTCGGCTTGCCCGCCCGGATCCCGGGGATGAAGCCGCCGTACTTCTTCATGTTGTCGGCCACTTCTTCTGGGTTGAAGGTGATCGCGACGTAGAAGTAGACGAAGAAGATGATCATCGCGAAGTAGGTCGCCATGTAGAGCGGGTGGCTGCCGTCCACGAAGTAGGTGTTCAGGAAGGTGGCCCACCAGGTGTTCCCGCCCTGGTTGAACTGCAGTGCCATCGCCGGCAGATACAGCAGGCTGGACGCGAAGATCACCGGGATGATGCCGGCCTGGTTCACCTTGAGCGGGATGTACGTCGACGAGCCACCGAACATCCGGCGCCCCACCATTCGTCGGGCGTACTGCACGGGGATCCGGCGCTGGGCCTGTTCGATGAAGACGACCGCGGCGACGATCACCAGACCGATCACCACCACGATGCCGAAGATGAACCATCCGTTGGACGTCTTCACTGACCACAGCGACGCCGGGAAGGTGGCAACCACCTGGGTGAAGATCAGGATCGACATACCGTTGCCGATACCTCGGTCGGTGATGAGCTCGCCGAGCCACATGATCACCGCAGTTCCGGCGGTCATGGTGAGCACCATGACCAGCACGGTCATGATGCTGTCCTCGTTGTACAGCAGTGGGTCCGGGCAACCCTGCAACAGTGCTCGGTTGCGGGCGAGCGCGGTGATACCGGTCGCCTGCAGGATCGCCAGGCCAAGGGTGAGGTACCGCGTGTACTGGGTGATCTTCGCCTGGCCGGCCTGCCCCTCCTTCTTGAGGGTCTCGAGGCGCGGGATCACCACGACCAGAAGCTGCAGGATGATGCTGGCGGTGATGTAGGGCATGATGCCCAGCGCAAAGATGGTGAGCTGGAGCAGCGCACCGCCGGAGAACAGGTTGATCAGGCCGTACAGACCGTCGCTCTCGATCTGCGAGAAGCACCGCTGGACGTTGGGAACGTGCACGCCCGGGGCAGGGATCTGCGAGCCGAGCCGGAAGATCACGATGACCAGCAGCACGAAGAGCAGCTTCTTGCGCAGGTCCGGGGTCCGGAACGCGTTGGCGAAAGCGCCTAGCACCTGATCCTCTTTCTACGTACGAGTATCCCGCTGGTCGCAGTGGGACCTCGGAAGCCTAACAGGCACAACCTGCCGAGCATTACGGATGTCGCTATCTCTGACTGGAACGAAATACTACGCTTCTGACGAGGAACAACCGGGCCGTTCAAACATGCAATTATCTACCGAACTGGGCGTTGGAACGTGCAAACCAATGGTTCTGCACGTTCCAACGGTCCGGGCAACGTCTCAGAGCTCGGTCGTGCTGCCACCGGCAGCCGCGATCTTCTCCTTGGCCGAACCGGAGAACGCGTGCGCGCTCACCTGGACGGCCACGGAGATGTCACCCGACCCGAGCACCTTGACGGGGTGGTCGCTGCGCACGGCGCCCTTGGCGACCAGGTCCTCCACGGATACCGCCCCACCGTCCGGGAAGAGCTCTCCGAGGCGGTCGAGGTTGACCACCTGGAACTCCACCTTGAACGGGTTCTTGAAGCCCTTGAGCTTGGGAAGGCGCATGTGGATGGGCATCTGGCCACCCTCGAAGGCGGCGGGCACCTGGTAACGAGCCTTCGTACCCTTGGTGCCGCGACCAGCAGTCTTGCCCTTGGAGGCCTCACCACGACCCACGCGGGTCTTGGCGGTCTTGGCCCCGGGGGCAGGACGCAGATGATGCAGTTTGAGCGTCATGTCAGTCCACCTCCTCGACGGCGATCAGGTGCGGGACCGCCGCGAGCATTCCACGGATCTCCGGGCGATCCTCCTTGACGACTACGTCGCCGATGCGCTTGAGCCCGAGCGACCGGAGGGTGTCCCGCTGGTTCTTCTTGCAGCCGATGGTCGACCGCTTCTGCTGGACCTTGAGGCGGGCCATTACTGGGCCGCCTCGGCGCGGGCCTTGAGCAGAGCGGCCGGCGCGACGTGCTCGACGGGCAGGCCACGACGGATCGCGACTGCTTCCGGCTCCTCGAGGCCCTGGAGGGCCGCGACGGTCGCGTGCACGATGTTGATCTGGTTCGACGAGCCGAGCGACTTGCTCAGCACGTCGTGGATGCCGGCGCACTCGAGTACGGCGCGCACCGGACCACCGGCGATGACACCGGTACCCGGGCTGGCCGGACGAAGCAGTACGACGCCCGCAGCCTTCTCACCCTGCACAGGGTGCGGAATCGTGCCCTGGCTCCGGGGAACCTTGAAGAAGGACTTCTTCGCCTCCTCGACACCCTTGGCGATCGCCGCGGGAACTTCCTTGGCCTTGCCGTAACCGACACCGACCATGCCGTCGCCGTCACCGACGATCACGAGGGCGGTGAAGCTGAATCGACGACCACCCTTCACGACCTTGGCGACACGGTTGATCGCGACGACACGCTCGATGTAGGCGGTCTTGTCGGCTGCCTGGCCACGACCGTCACGGCTACGACGATCTGACTGGCGCTCGCCACCGCCACCACGGCGCTGGGATCCGCTCATTCGAACTACCTCTTCTCTCCTTGAAACGTCTCGTTCGCGACTTCAGAACGCGAGGCCGCCCTCACGGGCGCCATCGGCGAGGGCGGCAACGCGCCCGTGGTACTTGTTCCCGGCGCGATCAAAGACCACGCCTCCGACGCCGGCCGTCTTGGCGCGCCCGGCGACGAGTTCGCCGACCTTCTTCGCCTTGGCGGACTTGTCGCCCTCGAAGGAGCGGACGTCTGCTTCCATCGTGCTTGCCGAGGCCAACGTCTTGCCGACCACGTCGTCCACCACCTGGACGGTGATGTGCTTGGACGAACGCGTGATGACGAGACGCGGGCGCTCCGACGTACCCGCAACCTTCTTGCGGCCGCGAATCTGGCGACGCAAACGCGACGCGGTGCGTGCGCTCGTGTGCTTGCCAGCCTTGAGTGCGATAGCCATCGTCACTTACCAGCCTTTCCGACCTTGCGACGGATCTGCTCGCCCGCGTAGCGAATGCCCTTGCCCTTGTAGGGCTCCGGCTTCCGCAGCTTGCGAATGTTTGCGGCGACCTCGCCGACCAACTGCTTGTCAATGCCCTGCACGCCGAGCCTCGTCGGACCCTCGACCGTGAACGTGATCCCCTCGGGGGCGTTGAACGTGATCGAGTGCGAGTAGCCGAGCTGGAACTCGAGCTGCGCCGGGCCCTTCGACAGGACCCGGTATCCGACCCCGACGATCTCGAGCTTCTTCTCGTACCCGTCGGTCACGCCGGTCACCATGTTGGCGATCAGGGTTCGGGTTAGCCCGTGCAGGGACTTGCTGATGCGCTCGTCGTTGGGACGCGACACCTCGAGGGCACCGTCCTCACCGCGAGCGACCGTGATCGGAGCAGCGACGCTGTGCGCCAGGGTGCCCTTCGGGCCCTTGACGGTCACGACGCTCTGGTCGACGGCCACGTCAACACCGGACGGGACCACGACGGGGAGCTTGCCAATACGCGACATGTTTCTCTTCCTTCCTGGCCTCTATTGTCCGGTCACCAGACGTAGGCGAGGACTTCTCCACCTACGCCCTTCTTGTTGGCCTGACGGTCGGTCAGCAGGCCCTGGCTGGTCGAGATGATGGCGACACCGAGGCCGCCGAGCACCTTGGGCAGGCCGGTGGCCTTCGCGTACACGCGCAGACCGGGCTTGCTGATCCGGCGCAGGCCGGCGATCGAGCGCTCACGGTGCTGGCCGTACTTGAGGGTGAGCGTCAGCGTCTTGCTCACTTCACCCTCTGCCGGGTCCTCCATCTTCCAGGAGGTGATGTACCCCTCCTGCTGCAGAATCTCCGCGACGCCGGACTTCAGCTTGCTGTACGGCATCGTCACGGCATCGTGGTACGCCTGGTTGGCGTTACGCAGACGAGTCAACATGTCTGCGATCGGGTCAGTCATCGTCATGGCCTGAGGCCTCTTTCCCACCGTGGTTTCGCTCCGTCGGTACGACGGTCGCGACCTTCAGCGATCTCGTTCTGAACAAAATTGATGGAACTACGGAACTCGTACGCCGCCTTCACCAAGAGCTCTTGGTGACACCGGGAAGCTCGCCCTTGTGAGCCATCTCCCGGAGGCAGATCCGGCAGAGCCCGAACTTGCGGTAGACGGACTTCGGCCGTCCGCAGCGCTGGCAGCGGGTGTATCCGCGCACCTTGAACTTCGGCTTCCGCGATGCTTTTACCCTGAGTGCTGTCTTAGCCATCGTCTCACTGCTCCTTACTCTGCATACTCATCGCTCCGCACTCTGCATATTCATCGCTCCGCGAAGGGGAAACCGAGCTGCTTGAGCAGCGCGCGACCCTCGTCGTCGTTCGTGGCGGTGGTCACGACCGTGATGTCCATGCCCCGCGAGCGGTCGATCCTGTCCTGATCGATCTCGTGGAACATGACCTGCTCGGTCAGACCAAAGGTGTAGTTGCCGTGACCGTCGAACTGCTTCGGGGAAAGGCCGCGGAAGTCACGAATACGAGGAAGCGCCAGTGACAGAAGCCGGTCGAGGAACTCCCACATGCGGTCACTGCGCAGCGTGACGTGCGCGCCGATCGGCATCCCTTCACGCAGCTTGAACTGCGCGATGGACTTGCGGGCCTTGGTCACCTGCGGCTTCTGGCCGGTGATCGCGGTCAGGTCGCGCACGGCGCCCTCGATCAGCTTCGAGTCACGGGCTGCCTCGCCGACACCCATGTTGACCACGATCTTGGTCAGTCCGGGCACCTGCATGACGTTCGCGATCTCGAACTCGCTCTGCAGTGCAGGGATGATCTCCGCGCGGTAGCGCTGCTTGAGACGCGGCAGGGGCCGCGCTTCGGTGGTGGACGTGCTCATTAGATCTCCTCACCGGACTTCCGTGCGACACGGACGCTGCGGTGTGCGGCGTACTCCGAACCGTCGGTACGACGCTTGGTCACCTCGTCGCGACGGAAACCGAGACGCGTCGTCACTTTTCCCTTCGCCGCCTTGTCCCCGCTGTCCCCACTGTCCGTCTTGGGAGCGTCGACGAGGAGCATCACGTTGGAGACGTGGATGGCGGCCTCCTGGGTCACGATCCCGCCGGTGTTGCCGGCGCGGCCGCCCTGGTTGACGACCTTGGTGTGCCGCTTGACGCGGTTGACACCCTCGACGATCACGCGCGACTGGTGCGCGAGCACGGAGATTACCTTGCCCTCGGCGCCCTTGTCCTTGCCGGCGATGACGCGGACAACGTCGCCCTTCTTGATGCTCAGGTTCCGCTTCTTGTTCTGTGCTGACTTCTTCTGGGCGGATTTCTTCTGTGCGGATGTCTTCTGGGCCATGTGTCAGAGCACCTCCGGCGCCAACGAGATGATCTTCATGAACTTCTTCTCACGCAGCTCGCGGCCCACGGGGCCGAAGATGCGGGTTCCACGCGGCTCCCCGTCGGTCTTGAGGATCACCGCCGCGTTCTCGTCGAAGCGGATGTAGGAACCGTCGGAACGGCGGCGCTCCTTGACAGTCCGCACAACTACGGCCTTGACGACGTCACCCTTCCTGACGTTGCCACCGGGGATTGCATCCTTGACGGTGGCGACGATGACGTCGCCGATACCGGCGTAGCGCCGACCCGAGCCGCCGAGAACACGGATGCAAAGAATCTGCTTTGCACCGGTGTTGTCGGCGACCTTGAGTCGCGACTCCTGCTGGATCATCGGTTTTCTCCTGGTTGTCGCGCCGGTTCTCGCTCGTTTCGCGAGCCTGGCGGAACTTGTTTCGGACTAGATGGGTCTTACTTGGCCTTTTCGAGGACCGTGACGATCCGCCAGCGCTTGGTGGCCGACACCGGACGCGTCTCCATGATCAGGACACGGTCGCCGACGCCGCACTGGTTCTGCTCGTCGTGTGCCTTGAGCTTGCTCGTGCGACGGAGGACCTTGCCGTACAGCGGGTGCTTGACGCGGTCCTCGACGGACACGACCGCGGTCTTGTCCATCTTGTCGCTCACGACGAGACCTTCGCGCACCTTGCGGCGCGAACGGTCCTCGCTGAGCTCCTTGGCCAGTTCGGTTGCTTCTTGACTCATGCGGCACCCTCCTCAGTCGCACCCGGGGTCTGACGAATGCCGAGCTCGCGCTCGCGCACCACGGTGTAGATCCGGGCAATGTCTCGCTTGACCGTGCGGAGACGGCCGTGGCTTTCGAGCTGGCCGGTGGCGGCCTGGAAGCGAAGGTTGAACAGCTCCTCCTTGGCCTCACGCAGCTTCTGCTCGAGGTCGATGTTGGTCATGTCGTCCAACTCGTGCGCAGTGGTAGCCATCAGAATTCACCACTTTCACGGGTGACGAACTTGCACTTCATCGGGAGCTTGTGGATCGCGCGACGCATGGCCTCGCGAGCGACGCCCTCGTCGACACCGGACAGCTCGAACATCACACGGCCGGGCTTGACGTTCGCCACCCACCACTCGGGTGAACCCTTACCGGAACCCATCCGGGTCTCGGCCGGCTTCTTGGTCAGCGGGCGGTCCGGGTAGATGTTGATCCACACCTTCCCGCCACGCTTGATGTGACGGGTCATCGCGATACGTGCGGACTCGATCTGCCGGTTGGTGACGTAGGCCGGCTCGAGGGCCTGGATGCCGAAGTCGCCGAACGTGATCTCGGTTCCGCCCTTGGCCGCACCGGTCCGCCTCGGGTGGTGCTGCTTCCGGTGTTTGACCCTGCGGGGCATCAGCATGGTGCTCAGGCCTCCCCACTGGTCGTCGCGGTACTGGATGTCGTAGCGGTATCGGATGTCGTAGCGGTCTTCGGTGCCTCGGACGACGCCGCCGCAACGGCCTCGACCGGAGCGGTGGCAGCCTCGGCGGGCGCTTCGGTGCCCTGTGACGGACGCGAGCCGCGGCTCGGGCGGTCACTGCGCTGCGGGCGGTCGGTACGGCCACGGCCAGGACGGCCACGGCCGGGAGCGCCTGCGCGAGCAGCGGCCTGCGCCTCACGCTCCGCACGGGTACCGGCGACCTCGCCCTTGTAGATCCACACCTTCACGCCGATCCGGCCGAAGGTGGTGCGGGCCTCGTAGAAGCCGTAGTCGATGTCCGCGCGGAGGGTGTGCAACGGCACGCGACCCTCGCGGTAGAACTCGGTGCGCGACATCTCGGCGCCACCGAGACGGCCGCCGCACTGGATCCGGACACCTTTTGCGCCGCTGCGCATCGTGGTCTGGATCGCTTTGCGCATCGCACGACGGAACGCCACCCGACCGGAGAGC
>Ga0075530_1001165_pt1 | contig 12595 bp, 13 predicted proteins | sample NGEPerD_2_FD_75101 | JGI IMG/M metagenome (GOLD analysis project Ga0075530, IMG submission 75101) | Arctic peat soil microbial communities from the Barrow Environmental Observatory site, Barrow, Alaska, USA - NGEE PermafrostL1-D | ecosystem: Environmental > Terrestrial > Soil > Wetlands > Peat ...
GTCCACACCCAGATCGTCCTCAACGTCTCCCTGCGCCTGCTGCGGCTGCTGGTCAAGGGCGGGGTCGAGCCGGCGACCGTCACCGACCACGGCATGAGTGAGCGCGACGCCGAGGTCGTCGTCGCCGGCGGGGCACTGCTGCACGACGTCGGCATGTCGATCCACCGCGCCGACCACGAGGCCTACAGCCTCTTCCTCGCCAGCGGCGCGCTGGAGCGCCTGCTCGCCGAGTCCTACCGGGAGCCGAAGCGGACGATCGTCGCCGCCGAGATTCTGCACGCGATCATCGGCCACCGCCGCCGCGGCGAGCCCTACACCCTGGAGGCGGGTGTGGTGCGCGTGGCCGACGCGCTCGACATGGCCCAGGGCCGCACCCGGATCCCGCTCGAGGCCGGCCGGGAGGGGATCCACTCGATCTCGGCGGCCGCGGTCGACGAGGTTCGCATCGAAGCGGGGCAGGAGCGGCCGGTGCGGATCGAGATCGAGCTCAACAACTCCGCCGGGATCTTCCAGGTCGACGACCTGCTCGCGACCAAGATCCGCGACACCCCGCTGGAGGGCCGGGTCGAAGTCGCGGCCAAGATCGAGGGCGAGACCGAGAAGCGACTGTTGAGCGGCTTCGAACTGGGCTGAGGCGGGTCAGCCGAGGCGCTCGAGGTCGGAGCGGCGCATTTCCTTGCGCTTCTCGAGTCGGCCCTGGATCAGCGACGCGACGATCACGAAGATCGCGAAGAAGGCGATCACGCCGAAGGAGAAGAAGGTCACCGTCTTGTCGGTGACCCGCCCCGCCAGCCCCTCGCCGTTTTCGGCGAGAGCCGCCGGTGCGGTCACCAGCAGCATCGTCAGCGCCGCGTAGGACGCGGCGAGAACCTTGTTGCGGCGCGACAGCTTCATCTGGGAAGGGAATCTACCGAACCGGCCGGTGGCGGCGGGGGGCAGGCGGCTCTTCCATAGGATGCGCCGCCATGTCCGAGCTAGAGGCACTGCTCCTGGGCATCGTGCAGGGTCTGACCGAGTTCCTGCCGATCTCCTCCTCGGGGCACCTGATCATCGTCCCCTGGCTGCAGGACAACACCTTCCTGCGCGAACACCCCGACTTTCACAAGACCTTCGACGTCGCCCTCCACGCCGGCACGCTGATCGCCGCGGTCGCCTACTTCCGCGGCGAGGTCGTGGCGCTCACGCGGGGCTTCCTCGAGGTGCTCGGGCGGCGTCGCATCGAGACGCCGGACCAGCGCCTCTCGATCGCGATCGCGATCGGCACGGTCCCGGCGGTGATCGCGGGCGGGCTCGGCGCCGACTTCATCGCCGACCACCTCGGCGAGCCCTGGATGATCGCGCTCCAGCTGATCTTCTTCGGCGCCCTGCTGCTCCACGCCGACCGCCTGCCGCAGCGCAAGGCGCTCGAGGGCTCGCGGATCAAGGACGGCCTCTACATCGGCCTCGCCCAGGTGCTGGCCCTCGCCCCGGGCACGTCGCGCTCGGGAATCACGATCACCGCTGCGCGCTACCTCGGGCTCGACCGCGACGCGGCGGCGCGCTTCTCCTTCCTGATGCTGATCCCGATCGTCTTCGGGGCGACGATCTTCTCGGCGTTCGAGGCGGTCGGCGAGGGCCTGCCGGGTGGCGTCGCCGGGCCGATGGTCGTCGGCACGGTCGCCGCCGCCGCCTCCGGCTACCTGGCGATCGCCTTCCTGCTCCGCCTCGTCCGGACGATGTCCTACGCCCCCTTCGTCTACTACCGCTACGCGGCCGGCGCCGCGGTCCTGCTGATCATCGCCACCGGCTTACGTCCCGCAACCTTTTAGACCGCAAATTACGGTATTCCCGCTGTGAAAATCCTGTGAAAGCAGGGATTTCCTCCAGCGTTCCGACGGCCGGTGTGAATACAATCGCGATGCCGGTGAACTCACAGCAGACCATCAGGCTCGCCGTCGTCGATGACGACAGCGGCTTCGTCACCGTGCTGGCCAAGCGCACCGAGGCTGCCGGTTGGCAGCAGCGCACGCTCGCCGGGGCGATTCCGCCGGAGGAGCTCGTGGCGATGAAGCTGAACGCGCTGCTGGTCGATCCGACCGTGCTCGGCGAGGACGCCTGGGCCTACCTGGAGCGGATCTGCGCGATGCTGCCCGACCTCGGCGTCGTCGTCTGCACCGAGCGCTCGACCGTGGCCCAGCGGGTCCGCGGCCTGCGGCTCGGGATCGACGACTGGATCACCAAGCCCTGCCATCCCGAAGAGGCGATCGCCCGCATCGAAGCGGTCTCGCGCCGCCGCCGCCGCGCCCGGCCGCAGGCCGAAGCGGGCCCGGTCGTCGCCGGCGAGTTGCAGATCCGCTCCGATCGCTTCCAGGCCTACGTCGGCGAAGTCAGCCTCGACCTGACCAGGCGCGAGTTCGAGTTGCTGCAACTGCTCGCCGACACGCCCGGGCAGGTGCTCGAGCGCGAGGCGATCTACCAGCGGGTGTGGGGATACGCGATGGCCCACGGCGACCGCTCGGTCGACGTCTTCATCCGCAAGCTGCGCCAGAAGCTCGAGAAGCTCTCGCCCGGCTGGGGTTACATCCACACCCATTTCGGCGTCGGCTACCGCTTCGATCCCGAGCCGGCCGAGGGCAGCGCCTTCGACGGCGGCGCGGCGGCCGCCGTTACGCCGGAGCGGCAGCCGCGGCCCGGCGCCGTCCCCGCGGCGTGACCGACCGTTTCGCCTTTCACACCTTTTTCACACCGGCGATACAGGCGGGTAACAAGCTGTCGCAAAGTCGCTGCGAGGGTGGGCGCCGAGGCCGGCCATCCGCCCGGCCGCTTAGCCGAAAAAAACGAGAAGGAGACAGAGTGACCAGCTCTAAGTGGCTAACGATCGTCGCCTGCGTGTCCGTCCTTGCGCTTGGAGTGGGGGCCTGTGGAGACGACGACGAAACGAGCGGTGGCGGCGGCGACCTCTCGGGCACGATCCGCATCGATGGTTCGAGCACCGTGGCGCCCCTGTCGGAGGCTGCGGCCGAGCTCTTCCAGGCGGAACAGCCCGGTGTCAAGGTGACGGTCGGGACCTCGGGCACCGGCGGCGGCTTCGAGAAGTTCTGCGCCGGCGAGACCGACATCTCAGATGCATCGCGGCCGATCGAGGAGGACGAGATCGCGGCCTGCAAATCGAACGGGATCGCCTTCGAGGAGGTCCAGGTCGCCAACGACGCGCTCTCGGTGGTAGTCAACCCCGAAAACCCGGTCGAGTGCATGACGGTCGAGCAGGTCAGCCAGATCTGGGACAGGGGCTCCAAGGTCGACAGCTGGGGCGACGTCAAAGGCCTCGAAGCGGATGTCGGCGACGAGGGCATGGAGCTCTACGGCCCCGGCACCGACTCCGGCACGTTCGACCACTTCACCGAAGCGATCAACGGTGAGGAGGGCGTGACCCGCTCCAACTACAACAACATCGGCGAGGACGACAACGGCGTGATCAACGGCGTCGCCGGAGACGAGTGGGCGCTCGGCTACGTGCCTTACTCCTACGTCGAGGAGTCGGCGGGCAAGGTCAAGCCGCTGCAGATCGAGAACCCCGAAAGCGGCGAATGCGTCGCGCCGACCGTCGAGACGGTGCAGGACGCCAGCTATGTGCCGCTCGGCCGCGGGCTGTTCGTCTACCCGAGCGGAGAAGCGCTGCAGAAGCAGGAGGTGCTCGACTTCCTCACCTTCTACATCTCCGAAAACGACCCGATCACCGAAGCGGCGACGTTCGTGCCGATGACCGAAGCGCAGAAGGAAGCATCGCAGCAGAAGGTCGACTCGCTGGTGGAAGGCTGAGAGGCCCCACCGCGCGCCGATGGAGGCACGAGATGCGATAGGCGCCTCCAGGGCGATCGGGACGGGCGGGGGTCCGTCCCGATCGCTGCAGGCGCCCTCGCCGCGCTACGGCGAGAAGGCGATCGAGGCGATTCTCGGCCTCTGTGCGCTGCTCTCGGTGGTGACGACGACGGCGATCGTGATCTCGCTGCTGGAGCCGTCGATCGACTTCTTCGGCCAGGTTTCGCTCAAGGAGTTCCTCTTCGGGACCGCCTGGGCGCCGACCTTCACCCCGCCCGAGTTCGGCGTCCTGCCGATCGTCCTGGCGACCATGGTGACGAGCTTCTGGGGCCTGCTGGTCGCGATCCCGCTGGGGCTTGGGGCGGCGATCTACCTGAGCGAGTACGCGAGCCCGCGGGCGCGCAAGACGATCAAGCCGACGCTCGAGGTGCTGGCCGGTGTCCCCACCGTGGCGATCGGCTTCTTCGCCCTCTTCTTCATGCGGCCGGTGCTCGAAGACCTGCTTCCCTTTCTGCCCTGGTCGGGCCCGCAGGCGGCCGGCGTCGCCGGTCTCGCGGTCGGGCTGATGATCGTGCCGATCATCGCCTCGCTCTCCGAGGACGCGATGTCCGCGGTGCCGACGGGCCTGCGCGAGGCCGCCTACGGGCTGGGCGCGACGAAAATGCGCGTCGCCACCCGCGTCGTGCTGCCGGCGGCCCTCTCCGGCATCGTCGCCTCGATCGTGCTGGCGACCTCGCGGGCGGTCGGCGAGACGATGATCGTCCTGTTGGCCGCGGGCGCCAGCCCCAACCTGACCGTCGGCTTCACCGAATCGGTGCAGACGATGACCGCCTTCATCGGCCAGACGGCGACCGGCGACATCGCCACCGGGACCGTCACCTACTACACGATCTTCGCCGTCGGACTTCTGCTCTTCCTGATGACCCTGATCCTCAACATGATCAGCATCAGGCTCGTCCGCCGCTTCCACGAGGCCTACGACTGATGGCCGCGCTGGGACCGCAGGCGGAGCGAACCCGGCTCGCCGCGGCTGGGGCCCGGTCGGTCACCCGGGCCGCGATCCTCAGCGGACAGCCGCTGAAAGACGTCATAAAGGGGCGGATCTTCTTCGCCCTCCTGCTGCTCGCGCTCGGCCTGGCGCTGCTCGGCCTGGCGGCGCTGATCCTCGACGCCGTGATCGACGGCCGCTCGATGCTCAGCCTCGACCTGCTGACCAACTCCGCCTCGCGGATCTCGCCGGAGACGGCCGGTTACGCCAACGCGATCTACGGCACGATCCTGCTGATCGGCGGGGTGCTGGTGATGACGGTGCCGATCGGCATCGGCTCGGCGATCTACCTCGAGGAGTACGCCGACAGGACGAAGTGGTGGAACCGGGTGGTCGAGCTCAACATCCAGAATCTCGCCGCCGTCCCGTCGATCGTCTACGGCATCCTCGGCCTCGCCTTCATCGTGCGCGGCCCGCTCGACCTCGGCTTCATCCTCTTCGCCGGCTCGATCACCCTCTCGCTGCTCGTCCTACCGACGGTGATCATCGCCGCTCGCGAGGCGATCCGCGCGGTGCCGCCGTCGATTCGCGAGGGCTCGTTCGCGCTCGGGGCGACGCGCTGGCAGACGGTGCGCCGTCAGGTGCTGCCGGCGGCGATTCCCGGCATCGCCACCGGCGTGATCCTCGCCGTCTCCCGCGCGGCGGGGGAGACCGCGCCGCTGCTGCTGGTCGGCGCCGCCACCTTCGTCACCTTCGATCCGACCGTGTTCGGCGACAACGGCTACACGGCGCTGCCGGTGATGATCTTCAACAACGCGAAGCAGGCCCAGCCGGAGTTCCACGTGCTGGCGGCGGCGGGAATCGTCGTCATGCTCGCCGTGATCCTGCTGATGAACTCCTTCGCGATCTGGCTACGAAATCGTTACGAGCAGCGCTGGTAGGGGGAATAGAGTGAGCGAGCAGATGGCACGAGACGAGAGCAGAGCGGAGACAGGGCGCGAGTCGCGCGAAGCGGCCGCGGAGCGGGCGGCGATCGCGGTGCGGCCGGGCCAGTTCCAGCAGCACGCCGCCGGCAAGCGCGAGAAGGTCTTCGAGTTGAAGGGCGTCGAGGTTCTCTACAGCGGCGTCTCCGCCGTCAAAGGGATCGGCCTGGACGTCCATCGCAACGACATCACGGCGATGATCGGGCCGTCGGGCTGCGGTAAGAGCACCTTGCTGCGCTGCCTCAACCGGATGAACGACCTGATCCCCGGCGCCGAGGTCCGCGGCGAGCTGCTCTACCACGGCGAGGACCTCTACGGGCCGAAGGTCGACCCGGTTCAGGCCCGCAAGCTGATCGGCATGGTCTTCCAGAAGCCGAATCCCTTCCCGAAGTCGATCTACGACAACGTCGCCTTCGGCCCGCGCATCCTCGGCAACAAGGACGGCCTCGACGAGACGGTCGAGGCGGCGCTCAAAGGCGCCGCTCTCTGGGAGGAGGTCAAGGACCGGCTCGACAGCAACGCCTTCGGCCTCTCCGGGGGTCAGCAGCAGCGGCTCTGCATCGCCCGCTGCATCGCCGTGCAGCCCGACACGATCCTGATGGACGAGCCCTGCTCGGCCCTGGACCCGATCTCGACCGGCAAGATCGAGGACCTGATGATCGAGCTGAAGAAGGAGTTCTCGATCGTGATCGTCACCCACAACATGCAGCAGGCGGCGCGGGTCTCCGACCGGACCGCCTTCCTGATGGTCGAGCTCGACGCCGACGAGGACAACCGCTGGGGCCGCCTGGTCGAGTACGACGAGACCGAGAAGATCTTCACCAACCCGAGTGACAAGCGCACCGAGGACTACGTCTCGGGCAAGGTCGGGTAACCGCCGATGGCCGAGGAAACCAGGATCCAGTACCAGCAGGAGCTGGAGCAGCTCGAGGCCAGCGCCCTCGGTGGCCTCGATCTGGTCGCCAGCGCGCTCGAGCGCACGATGGAAGCGGTCGAGCAGCAGGACGTCGAGCTCGCCCAGCAGGTGATCGCCGACGACGACCGCATCGACGGCCGCTACCTCGAGGTGCACCAGAGCCTGATCGCGCTGCTCGCCATGCAGTCGCCGGTGGCGACCGATCTGCGCCTGATCGCCGCCCTGCTGCACATCCTCAAGAACGTCGAGCGGATGGGCGACCAGTGCGTCAACGTCTGCAAGCTGATCCCGCTGACCGGCAACGAGCCGCCGGCCGACGAGGAGATGATCGGGCTGATCCTGGCGATGGGCAAGCAGACCCGCACGCTGATCAGCCAGTCGAAGCGGGCCTTCGAGGAGCGCAACGTCGAGATGGCGCGCGATCTGGTCCGCCAGGACGACGTCGTCGACAACCTCAACCGCGAGTGCTTCGCCCTGGCGCTGCAGATCGGCGACGACGCCGATCGCCGCGAGTGGGCGATGACGATGCTGCTGGCGGCGCGGGCGATCGAGCGGACCGGCGACAACGCGGTGGACATCGGCGAGCAGGTCGCCTTCGTCGTCACCGGGCTCTTCCGGGAGTTCGAGGACGCCTCTCATCCAAACGGGTAGGGGCGGACGCGGGGGCGTCCCCCTCCGAAAGCCCGCATAGTCGCGGCCTTAAGGGCGCTTGCCGGGGAGGGCTCCAATGCTTTCTCCGGGGGGCACCCCCGCACTCTGCCGCCATCCGTCGGGTTGAGTCCGGAGCTTCTGGGAGTATCCGGGGCCGAGTCCTGGATGCTCTGTGCGGCGATAGATATTGGGTCCAATACGACGCGACTTCTTGTTGCGGAGCCTGTCGATGGGCAGCTGAAGAAGGTGATGGAGCAGCGGGCCTATACGCGGATCAACAAGTCGGTTGCGGACTCGGGAGAGATTCCGGCTGAGAAGGCGGGCGAGGTTGCCGAGGTGGTGGCCACGCAGGTGCGGCTTGCGCGCGAGCTCGGCGCGGAGACGATCCGAGCCGTGGCGACGGCGGCGATCCGCGAGGCGAGCAACGGCGCCGACGTGGCGCTGGCGATCGAGCGGGCGTCCGGCGTGCCGGTCGACATCCTCAGCGACGAGGAGGAGGGCAGGCTCTCCTTCATCGGCGCGACCAAAACGCTCGGCCACCCGGTCGACGGGTTGGTCGGCGTCGTCGACGTCGGCGGCGGCTCGACCGAGGTCATCCTCGGCAGCGTCTCCGGCGGGGCGCGGGAGGTGCGCTCCTGGCGGGTCGGCTCGGGCGTGCTCGCCGACGAGCTGATCTCCTCGGACCCGCCGTCGGCGGCCGAGATCCGCAAGGTCCGCGACCGGATCGGGGACCTCTTCGCCGGGGTCGAGATCGAGCAGCCCGCCCAGGCCGTCGCGGTCGGCGGCAGCGCGACCTCGCTGCGCCGACTGGTCGGCGCGGTGCTCGAGTACGAGACGCTCGAGCGCGGCGTCCGGGTCCTCTGCGGCGACCCCGCCGCTGAGGTGGCGCGGCGCTTCGAGCTCGATCCCCAACGGGTGCGCATCCTCGCCACCGGGGTGCTGCTGCTCGAGAAGCTCTCCGAGCTGCTCGGCCAGCCGCTGCAGATCGGCAAGGGCGGCCTGCGCGAGGGCGTCGTCCTCGACCAGCTCAACGGCAACGCCAACGGCTCCTCGCCGGCCCGCATCGCCGCCTAGCAAAGCGGCGAGGCGGGGGACGAGCGGGGATGCGCCAGTACGATTGGCCGATCGACGACCCGGCCCTCTACTTCAACCGCGAGCTCTCCTGGCTCGACTTCAACCAGCGCGTGCTCGAGCTGGCCGAGGACGCCGAGCTGCCGCTGCTGGAGCGGGTCAGGTTCTGCGCGATCTACGCCAACAACCTGGACGAGTTCTTCATGGTCCGCGTCGCCGGGCTGTTCGACCAGCTCGACGCCGGGATCGACGCCCGCGGCCCCGACGGCCTCGCCCCGAGCGAGCAGATCGACTCGATCCAGGCTCGGGTCCTGGAGCTCGACACCCGCCTGCACAGCTGCTTCAACGGGACGCTGCGGCCGGCCCTGGAGGAGCACGGGGTCCGCATCGTCTCGCTGGAGACGGCCAGCGAGAGCGAGCGGCGCGAAATCGACACCCGCTTCCACGAGCAGGTCTTCCCGGCGCTGACCCCGCTCGTCGTCGGGCTCGGCCGCCCCTTCCCCTACATCTCCAACCTCTCGCTCAGCCTCGGCGTGGTCCTGCGCGACCCCGACAGCGGCACCGAGATCATCGCCCGGGTCAAGGTGCCGAAGGAGCTGCTCGGGCGCTTTATGCGGGTCGGCGAGCGGAACGAGGTCTTCGTGCCGCTGGAGGAGGCGATCGCGGCCAACCTCGACGCCCTCTTCCCCGGCGCCGAAGTGGTCGACCACGGTTACTTCCGGGTCACCCGCGACGCCGACTTCACGATCAGCGACGAGGCCGACGACCTCCTGCAGGCCGTCCAGGACGAGCTGCGCCGCCGCCGCTTCGGGGAGGTCGTGCGGCTCGAGGTGGCGGCCGGGATGAACTCGAAGCTGCGCGCCCAGCTGATCGACGCGCTGCGGCTCGAAGACCGCGAGGTCTACGACGTCGACGGGCTGATCGACCTCGCCGACCTCGGCGACGTCGTCGATGCCGCCGGTAGCCACCCGGAGCTGCGCTTCGAGCCCTGGTCGCCGGTGACGCAGCCGCGCCTGCAGGGCGAGGACGACGAGCCCGGCGACATGTTCGCCGCGATCCGCCAGGGCGACGTCCTCGTCCACCATCCATACGACTCTTTCGCCAGCTCGGTCGAGCGCTTCGTCATCCAGGCGGTCGCCGACCCCGACGTGCTGGCGATCAAGCAGACGGTCTACCGGACGAGCGACAACTCGCCGCTGGTGCCTGCCCTGATCCGTGCCTCCGAACGCGGCAAGCAGGCGGTCTGCATGGTCGAGCTCAAAGCCCGCTTCGACGAGGAGGCGAACATCCAGTGGGCGAAGTCGATGGAGGAGGCCGGCGTCCACGTCGTCTACGGCATCCCCGGGCTGAAGACTCACGTCAAGGCGATCCTCGTCGCCCGCCGCGAGGGCGACCGGGTGCGCGAGTACGTCCACATCGGCACCGGCAACTACAACCCGACCACGGCCCGCCTCTACACCGACCTCGGCCTGTTCACCGCCGACCCCGAGATCGGTGCCGACGTCGCCGAGATGTTCAACTTCCTGACCGGCTACGGGCGGCCGGCCGAGTACCGCAAGGTGCTGGTCTCGCCGACGACGATGCGCGACCGCATCGTCGAGGAGATCGAGTCGACGGTCGCGGCGCACCGCGGCGGCGAGGAGGCGGGGATCGAGCTGAAGATGAACGCCCTGGTCGACGCCGGCTGCATCCAGGCGCTCTACGAGGCATCGCGGGCGGGCGTGCGGGTCGACCTCAACGTGCGCGGCATCTGCTGCCTGCGGCCCGGCGTGCCGGGGGTCTCAGAGAACATCCGCGTCGTCTCGATTGTCGGCCGCTTCCTCGAGCACTCGCGGATCTACGCCTTCCGACGCGGCGAGGAGACGCGCGTGTTGACCGGCTCGGCGGACCTGATGCCGCGCAACCTCGACAGCCGGGTCGAGCTGGTCGTGCCGATCGAGGACGAGGGCCTGAAAGCGGAGCTGCTCGACGTGATCGAGCGCTGCTTCGCCGACAACGCCAACGCCTGGGAGCTCGACGCCGACGGGCTCTGGTCACGGCTCGGCGCCCCCGAGGGCGAGCGGCGCAGCGTTCAGCGCGAGCTGCGCGAGCTCCACTCCGCTGGGACCGCCGAACACTTCGTCGCGGCGCCCGGCTGAGCCGTAGGATCCCGCGATGGTCCGCCTCTCGCTCCTGCCGCGCGACGACGCCTTCTTCGACCTCTTCATCGAGGCCGGGCAGAACACCGTCCACGCCGCCCGCCTGCTCGACGAGATGATGGGCGTCTGGCCGGAGGCGGGCGACCTGGCGCGGGAGATCCTCAAGGCCGAGCAGGAGGGCGACCGGATCACCCACGACATCGTCAACCGGCTCAACTCGACCTTCGTGACGCCGATCGACCGCGAGGACATCTACAGCCTGGCGACGCAGATGGACGACATCGTCGACTACACCGAGGAGGCCGCCGACTTCCTCGGCCTCTACCAGATAGAGGCGCCGATGGCCCAGGCCCAGGCGCTGACCAAGGTGCTGGTCGGCGCCTGCGAGCAGCTCGCCGCCGGGCTGCAGAACCTGCGTGGGTTCAAGAACCTGGAGCGCTACTGGATCGAGGTCCACCGGCTCGAGAACGAGGGCGACAGGATCTCCCGCGACGCCGTCGCCTCGCTCTTCTCCAACGGGATCGACCCGATGGTCGTGATCCGCTGGAAGGACATGTTCGCTGTGCTCGAGAACGCGATCGACGCCACGGAGACCGCGGCCCAAACGCTCGAGGGCATAGCGATTAAGAATTCATGACGGCGTCATGAGTGCGGACCTTGCCCTGGTTCTGGCGGTCGCGGCGGCTCTGGTCTTCGCCTTCAGCAACGGGTTCCACGACACCTTCGACCTGATCTCGACCGCGGTCTCGACGCGGGCGGTCTCGCCGCAGGCGGCGATCGCGGCGGCGGCGGTGTTGAGCTTCGCCGGGGCGTTCATCGGGGTTGCCGTGGCGGCGACGATCGCCCAGGACATCGTCGAGGCCGGGGCGATCGCGCCGGTTGTCGTCTTCACCGGCCTGCTCGGGGCGATCGCCTGGAACCTCGCCACCTGGTGGCTCGGCCTGCCGTCGAGCTCCTCGCACGCCCTGATCGGCGGCCTGCTCGGCGCCGCGATCGCCGCGGCGGGAACCGATGTCGTGGTCGGCGACGGCGTGCTCGACAAGGTCCTTATCCCCGCCCTGCTGGCCCCGCTGGCGGCCTTTCTGCTCGCCGTGGCGGCGATCGCGTTCTCCTACCGCCTCTTCGGCTCGCGGCGGCCGGGGCCGGTCACGCGTGGATTTCGCCGCGCCCAGCTCCTCTCCGGCGGGCTGCTGGCGGTCGCCCACGGCGCCAACGACGCGCAGAAGACGATGGGTGTGATCGTCCTCGCCCTGGTCGCCGAGGGCAGCCTCGGCGCCGCCGCGGGGCCACCGCTCTGGGTGACGGTCGCGGCCGCCGCGGCGATCGCGCTCGGTACCTACGGCGGCGGCCTGCGGATGATGCGAGGCCGCGGTGCGCGCAATATCGAGATCGACGCGGCGCAGGGCTTCTCGGCCCAGGGGGCCGGCGCGGCGACGATCCTCGGCGCCACGTTCCTCGGCTTCCCGATCTCCTCCACGCATGCGATCAGCGGCGGCGTGATCGGCGCCGGCGCGGCGCGGCGGGTCTCGGCGGCGCGCTGGGGCGTCGCCGGCAACATCGTCGTCGCCTGGCTGCTGACCCTGCCGGCGGCGGCCGCGATCGGCGCGGCCGCCTACGGGATCGCCTGGCTGGCGGGGGTCGGGGCTTAGCGCCTCGCTCGACATGGTCGGCTTGCCCTTAAGCTTTCCGGCGTGAGGGTTCTGCGCAACGTCGCGATCGTGATGCTGCTCGCCGTGGTGGTCGCCTTCGTCCCCGCCGGCGGCAACGCGGCGGACACGATCCTGACCGCGATCACGATCGGCTTCCTGGCGGCGATCTCCTGGACGCTGTTCGTGCTCAGCCGCCAGAACGAGCTGACCCTGGCCGCGCTGAGGGACAGCCGTAGGGCGATCCTCTACGGCGCCCTGGGCCTGATCGCGCTGCTGATCGCCGGCAGCGACGAGATGTTCGCCAGCGGCGGCGGCACCCTCGCCTGGATCCTCCTGCTCGGCGCGTCGGTGGCAGCGATTTGGAAGGTGTGGACGGAGGCGAGCACCTACTGATTCGCTGA
>Ga0075530_1001167_pt1 | contig 12567 bp, 12 predicted proteins | sample NGEPerD_2_FD_75101 | JGI IMG/M metagenome (GOLD analysis project Ga0075530, IMG submission 75101) | Arctic peat soil microbial communities from the Barrow Environmental Observatory site, Barrow, Alaska, USA - NGEE PermafrostL1-D | ecosystem: Environmental > Terrestrial > Soil > Wetlands > Peat ...
GAGCGCCGCCGCCGGCGCACTCCAGAGCAGGCGGAGCGGGAGATCCACGGAGGAGTTCCTCCGCGATCGTCCCTTCCGCGACCTGACCATCGACGAGGTGATGGACCGCACAGGTCTCTCGCGCCCGTCCTTCTACGTCTACTTCCGCGACCGTCACCACCTGGCGCTGCGACTGCTGGACGACCTTGCGAAGCAGGTCTACGAGGAGAGCAACCCGTGGCTGCAGGGATCGGGTGAGCCGCCCGACGACATGCGGGCGGCGATCGAGGGGACCGTGGCGTTGCTGGCTCAGCACGGGGGCATGCTGCGCGCGATCTCCGACGCCGCCACCGAGGACGCCGAGGTGGAGCGTGCCTACCGCAGCATGGTCGACGGCTTCATCGACGCCACCGCCGCGCGAATCGAGCGCGACGTGAGGGCGGGTCGCGCCGGGCCGGACGACCCGGAAATGCTGGCCGCCGCACTGGTGTGGATGAACGAGCGCTACCTGCTCCAGAACCCGGTGCCCGACACGCCCGAGGACAGGCGTCGGGTGACCGACGAGCTGACGCGCATCTGGATGTGCGCGATCTACAACCGGTGAGGCGCGGCCCTCAGCGCTTCGGTCCGATGAATTCGTCCAGGCGGGCGACATCTGCCTTGCGTGACACGTAGATCGTGTGCGGCGCCCGCGTGCAGCGCACCCCGACGAGTGCGCAGGCGGCTTGGAAGATCCCCAGGATGTCCTCGGATCGGTTGCTGAACGAGTAGCGGGCGCATCGCCAGTTGGTGCCGGTGTTGATGAACCGACAGCCATCCGAGTGGATCAAGCCTCGGAGCAGAGGTTCAGGCGCCTTTGTTACCAAGTCGCGCTGCCACTCCGCCAGAACTATCGGACGCTCGTGCTTCCGCCCGGGGCCGTGCTGGGGAAAGAGGCACGGCCAAGACCGGCTGTAGGCCGAGACTTCCACACTTGAAGGATCATCCTGCGGCTTCGCGTAGCCCCCCGATTTCAAGGTACGACCGACTCGGTTTCGCGGCACGACGGCCTCCATGGCGGCTTCGCACTCGTCGACGATCCCTGGGTAACGAAGGTCGAGGACGATTCGCAGTCTCCACACCTTCCGCCGATGCTCGGACAGGCAGCCATCACCGAGGTAGAGCCCGAGCAGGTACACATAGGCCTCAGGCAGCTCGGTGTACCGGTGGACGCCCTGGTTGCACCTAGGGCAGGATCCAGCTGCCCGTCTGAGCGCCGTAGGCGAAAGCCCGTCAACCCAGCCGCGAACCGTGGAACGCGGCAGCCCGGTCAGCCGTGAGATCCGCAGCGCAGAATGGCCTGCGTCGCGCAGCTTGAGTACGGCTGCGACCTCATCGGCAGAACGCACTGGAACTCCGGAGCAACAGTGCGGGCGAGAGGAGTCGAACCTCCACGCTCTTTCGAGCACACGGTTCTGAGCCGTGCCTGTATACCAGTTTCAGCACGCCCGCTTGAAGCGAGATATTAGCCGCAAGCCAGCCTGCGCTTAGGGCTCCCCTCATACGAACGCATGTTCGCAGTTGGGGCGGACAGAATTCAGTTCAGGGTGCTGATCGCGGCCACCAACGCGGCCACGGCTCGCTCCAACCCCGCCGCCGCCTCGGCCACATCAGGCACCGCGTCGCGGTCGGCCAGCAGACCGAAGCCCACGGTGCCGTCGTAGCTCACGATGCCGATCGACAGCGCCTGGTTGCGCGGGTTCAGCGGCACGGCGGGGAACACCTCGCGCAGCGGCACCCCGTCGAGGTAGAAGGTCTGCTGGGGGCCCGGCACGTTCGACACCACGAGGTTGAACAGGCGCGGACCGCTCATCGCGCGCACCGCCAGCGAGGAGACGATCGGCGGCGCCAGGCCGGTGGCGCCCACGATCAGCGCGCCCGCGCGCACCTGCGCCGAGCCCTTGGCGGCGGTGGTCACCTCGTTGATCGCCCGGACGCGGTCGAGCGGCTCGCCTGTCAGGGGCAGGTCCACGAACACGGTGGAGATGCGGTTGCCCAGCTCGCTGCGGTCCTCGTCGGTGCGCACCGATACGGGCACCAGCGCGACCGCGCGGTCAGGCGCGCCGGGCCCGAGGAACTCCGACAGCATCAGCGAGACGGCCGCCAGCAGCACGTCGTTCACCGTGGCGCCGGTGGCGTGGCGCACGGCCTTCACATCCTCCAGCGTGCAGCGCGCCAGCGCCAGCCGCCGCTCGCGTCCGATCTCGGCATTCAGCCTCGTGTCGGGCGCCTGCGGGCGCACGCGCGCCAGCTCGCCCACCACGCCCGCCGCGCTGCGCGCCTGGCGGGCGTAGGTCCGCGGATCCACGGTCCGGCCCGCGGCCTCGCGGGCCAGCTTGCGCGGCAGGTCGAGCTGTGCGGCCGCGATGCGGGCCAAGCCGTCGAGCCGCAAGGCGCTGCGGCGCTCGGACGGCTCGCGGGGCTCGGGCGGCGGGATGTCCAGGCCCTCGGGGGTGGGGTCGAGGATCACGGTGCTCACATCCACCGCGGCCAGGCCGTCGACCAGCGCGTGGTGCATCTTGGCCACGATCGCCGAGCCCCCGCCCGCCAGCCCCTCGACCACGGTGAGCTGCCACAGCGGGCGGTCGCGATCCAGGCGCTCGGACAGGACCTGGCCCGCCAGCTCGCACAGCTCGGCGTCGCCGCCGGGGGCGGGCAGCGCCACCCGGCGCACGTGCCGCTCGGCGTCGAATGACTCGTCCTTCACCCAGACGGGGTTGGCCAGGCCCAGGGGCGCTCCCTCGAGGCGCATCGTGTAGCGGGGAAGCAGGTGCAGCCGCTCGCGCAGCCGGCGCACCACGGCCTCGCGCGAGACCTGCCCTTCGAAGACGCAGATGCCGCCCACGTGCATGTGCACCGGGCCGCGCTCGGCCTGCACGGCCGACAGGTCCGCGGGAGAGAGGGGCTCCGACACGCGGCGGCGAGCCTACCCGCCGCCCACGAGCTGCAGCTGGCCGTACAGGCAGCCGATCAGCTGCTCGGTCACGTCCGGGTCGAACTGGCTGCCACCGTTGCGCACCAGCTCCGAGACCGCCTCGGCGTGGCCCATCGCTGGGCGGTAAGGGCGGTCCGAGGTCATGGCTTGGTAGGCGTCGCAGGCCAGGATCACGCGCGAGCCGATGGGAATGTCGGTGCCGGCGATGCCGTCGGGATAGCCGCGGCCGTCCCAGCGCTCGTGCTCGTGGCGCACGATGCGGGCCACGCCGCCAAGGCCCGGGATGGTGCGCAGGATGCGCTCGCCGATCACCGGGTGCTCGCGCATCGTCGTCCACTCCTCGGCGTCGAGCTTGCCCGGCTTGTGCAGGATCTGGTCGGGGATCGCCACCTTTCCGATGTCGTGGAGAAGCGCCGCCGTACGCACCGCCTCGATCTCCTCCGGGCCGAGACCGAGCTGGCCGCACACCGAGGCGGCCAGCTGCACGACGGCATCCGAGTGCTCGCCCGTGTAGCGGTCGCGCTCCAGCAGCGCCATGGCCAGGGCGGTGATCGCGTCGCGCTGGGGCTCGGGCTCGGGCACGCCGGTCTCGGGCTCGTGCAGCTCGATGCGGGAGCCGCCGAGTGCGCGGGCGCGGTCCAGCGCGGCGCCGGCCGCGGCGGTCAGCTCCTCCGAGCTCATCCCGTGGCGGTAGCCCGCCAGCCCTACCGAAACCGACACGCTCTCCACCGGGCCGGCCGAGGTCTCCTCCAGCTTGAGCAGGATCCGCTCGAAGCCAACTCGGCTGTCGGCGCCGGAAGTCTCGGGCAGCATCACGAGGAACTCGCCGGCGCTCGCCCGGGCCGCGACGTCGGTTGAGCGCATCGCACCCCTGAGCACGCTGCTCATCGTCTTGAGCACGTCGTCGGCAATGCCCCGCCCGTGGCGGGCGCAGATGGTGCGGAACCCGTCGACGTCGAGCACGGCGAGGGTCAGCGCGCGCCCGTGGCGGCGCGAGCGCTCTACCTCCTCATCGAGGCGCCACTCGAACGCCGACAGCGTGAGCAGGCCGGTGAGCGTCTCGCGAACCGTGCGCAGCTCGATGTCCCTTTCAAGGGCGACGATCCTCTGTCTCGCGGCGGATAGCTGATGTTCCAGCTCACCTTGCCGCTGCCGGTGGCGGAGCACGGGTGCGATCTCAATTTCGGCATCCCGAGTTTGCGGCTTTAGAAGTGGGTGCGCGGCGTGGACGTGGCGCGTAGCCGTTTGGCTCAGCCGGACGGGCGGCGGCGCGGCGAGGTGCCGAACACGTAGTCCCACCACGGGGCGCTCACGCCGAAGCCGCGCGTGTCGTCCTGGAAGTGGTGGCGCATGTGCAGCTCATACAGCAGGCGGCCCACCCGCGTGCGCGGCATGCGGTGGTGCAGGTGGTAGTGGGTCATGTCATAGACCAGGTAGCCCGCGAGGAAGCCGGCGCCGAACAGGTAGGCGCCGGGCGCACCGAGCACGAGCCAGAACACGCCCACGAGCGCGGCCGAGAGCGGCACGCTTACCGACGGCGGCATGACCAGCCGCATCGGATCGTTCGGGTGGTCGTGGTGCACGCCGTGGATGATCCAGTGCAGCCTGGCTCCGATGCCCTTCTCGGGCTCGAGGTGAAACACCACCCGGTGCATCCAGTACTCGAACAGCGTCCAGAAGGCAAAGCCGCCGGCGAGCCACGCCACCGCGGGGAGTACCGGGGTGTTCTCCTGGCCCAGGGCGAACAGGACGGCGATCGCCGGCCCGAAGATCAGCGGCGGGACGCTGTGGTGCACGCGCGAGAGACGGTCCAGCAGATCCGAGTCGAACATACGCGGAGAGGCCAGCAGGGTCTCGCTCCGGCGCATCTCCATGACTGAAATGTACAAAACGCCGGGGCGCGCTCAGCGGGAAAGCTGGCGGCGCCCGCGGCGCGCCGCGCGCCCCGTCCAGACCGAGCTCACGTACTCCAGCCCGAAGCCCGCAGCGAAGCCGTAGACCACGACGCCCGGGAGGCCGGCAGGACCGCGCGCCGCCTGGCTGAACACGAACGCCAGCAGGAAGGCCGTGGCCAAGCCCACGAATGCCAGTTCCGCGTACCGCCTTGTGATTCGGATGGTCTTCTCGTTCATGTACCGCCATGGTCGGCTCAGCGGCCCGCGGCGCTGTGACCGGCGCGTGTCCCTTCTGTGAAAGGGACGTGAACGAAATTGCAGAAAGGCCCTGCAAAGCGGGTTGCTCGCGTCGCCGGGCCGGTAGAGTCGCGCCCCATGCCGGGAGCGGTTGCCGTACCCGCGAGTGCCACCGGCCGCCGTATCGGCGCGGCCCTCATCGACCTCCTCGTGTACTCGGTGCTGTCGCTGGCGGTGTTCTTCGCGCTCGCCGACCAGGTCGAGGCCGGGCTGCTGTCGGGGTCCAACGCCCACATCACCGTCGGCGACACCACCTGGCTCGTCGAGGGCGGCGACGCGGTGCGTTACTACCTGCTGTGCCTGGTGGTCGGGGTGGCCTACTTCGGGCTGCTTCCGGGCCTGAGCTCCTGGACCCCGGGCAAGCTGATCACCGGCGTGCGCACGGTGCGGCCCGACGGCCGCCGCGCCGGACTCGGCCGCAACGTGCTGCGCCCGCTGCTGTGGGTGGTCGACGGCTTCCCCTACTTCCTTCCAGGCCTCGTGGGCTTCGTGCTGGTGCTGGCCCGTTCCGACCGCCGCCGCGTGGCCGACATGGCGGCCGACACCTATGTGGTCCGGCGGGAGGAGGTGGGCCTGCCGGTGGATCCCGCGGGCGCGGCGCACCCGCAAGCCCAGGCGGGTCCCGCCGCGGGGTGGTACCCCGACCCGCAGGCGCAGTCGGGGCTGCGCTGGTGGGACGGCATGCGCTGGACCGAGCACACCCAGACGGGCTGAGTCAGTCCAGCTCCACCAGCAGCGGTGCGTGGTCGGAGGGCTTGGGACCTTTGCGGAAGTCGCGGTCGATGCCGCAGGCGGTCAGCCGGTCGGCCAGCCGCGGGCTGAGCAGCGCGTAGTCGATCCGGAGGCCCATCTTGCGGTGGAAGTGCCCCTGGCGGTAGTCCCACCAGGTGAAGCCCACGTCATCGGGGTGCAGCTCGCGATAGGCGTCGCGCAGGCCCGCGGCCACGATCCGCTCGAGGCGGTCGCGCTCCTCGGGCGTCACGTGGGTGGCGCCCGCGAACGCGGCGGGGTCGTACACGTCGATGTCCGCTCGCGTCACGTTGAGGTCGCCCGCGAGCAGGTCCAGCTGAGGCGCCCGCTCGGCCAGCGCGTCGAGGAAGGCGAGCTTGCCCTCGAAGAACGGTGAGTCCACCTCGCGGCCGTTGGGCACATACACGCTCGCAACCCTCATGCCGTCGACGGTCGCCTCCAGGTAGCGCGCCTCGTCGGCGTCGGGCTCGCCCGGGAGGCCGCCCCGCACCTCCTCTATCTCGCTGACGGTGGGAGCGAGGATCGCCACCCCGGCCCAGCGCCCCGCGGAGTGCTCGATGCCCTGATAGCCGGCGGCCTGCAGCTCGAGGTGGGGGAAATCGGCGACCTCGGTCTTGGTCTCCTGTAGGCACAGCAGCGCGGGGCGGTGCTTCTCCAGGAACTCCAGCACGCGCGGCATGCGCACCTTCAGCGAGTTCACGTTCCAGGTGGCGAGCTTCACGGCAGCCGAGATTAGGCTGGATCCGCGGTAGGGACTTGCGTGCTCGCGACGAAAGTTCTTGGCAAAGCGCAACTTTTCCTGCAACAGTGCGTTCTGCACCACAGTCAAAGTGCCGAGTTCCCGTGGTCATGCCACGGGGATCGGGGGACCCGAGTAAGTGGGGCGAATCGCCGTGAGATCACGGCGTAGCGCGACTTCCAAGCGCGAGCCCGTCAGCTAACCCCGTAGGCCCTACAGGAAGGGAACGACTATGGACATCGCTCGTCGGGATCTGGCCTCCTCGGAGCTGTGGCAGCGCTCGCTCGAGCGCTCGCAACGGCGACGCGCGCTCGTAGCGGAGGCACGCAAGCAGATAGCGCTGCGAAAGCATGCGGCGATCGCAATGGCCACGGCCATGCTCGGTGGACAGGCGGCGCCGACGGCGCTGGCGGCCGCGGGCTCCAACTCGGGCGACGGGGTGGCGGCCCAGTCCGCCCGCGCCATCGAGATCAAGGAGGGCGGCCTTCCGCTCAAGCTCGGCAGCGAGGGTGAGCTCGTGTCCGCCGTCCAGCGTGCGTTGCAACTTCCCGCCGACGGCATCTACGGCCCGCAGACCGAGGCGGCCGTGCAGCGGTTCCAGACCGCTCGTGGCCTGCTCGCGGACGGCGTGGTGGGTCCTGCGACGTGGGGCGCGCTGTTCGCCGCGCGTTCGGCCGGGCCGGCGTCTGCCGCCCAGGCCTCGGGTTCCGGGGTAGTGCCCGACGTGGTGCCCGCGGCCACAAAGCGGGAGATCTCCCGTGAGCTGCGCAAGGCAGGGGACGACGCGGCGTCGGCGCCGGCTACCGAGACGATCCCGGTGAGCAACGACGACGGCGCCACCGAGCCGGCCGTCGAGACCTCGCCGCCTCCGACCATCCGCTCCCTCCCGGTGGGTGACACCACCGGCGACTGCGGGTCGGGCCGGATCTCGTCTCCGGTCAACGGAGTCCAGACCTCGCCGTACGGCCCGCGTGGCGGGCGCAACCACGACGGCGTGGATCTCGCGGCGCCCACCGGAACGGCCGTCCGGGCGGCCGCCTGCGGGACCGTGACCGTACGTGGCCAGCAGAGCGGCTACGGCAACATCGTCTGCATCACCCATTCGAGCTCGTTCTCCACGTGCTACGCGCACCTGTCCGCGTTCAACGTGAGCAGCGGCCAGTCGGTGAGGACCGGCCAGGTGATCGGCCGCGTGGGCTGCACCGGCAGCTGCACCGGCCCGCACCTGCACTTCGAGACGCGCGTGAACGGTGCGGCGAGGGATCCGAAGCCGTACCTGCGGGGCCAGTCGGTGCCGGGAGCGTCCGTGGCTCAGCGGACTTCCGCGGCCGCGGTCACTACCGGTCCGGCCAAGACCCGCAGTGCGGCCGCGATCCGTCAGCCGGTCACCGGCACGACGATCGAGCGCAGCCAGGTGGCCACAACGGCCACCGGCGGCGGCGAGTGGCAGGGCGAGGAGCAGGCGAGCGTGGCGGCGCCGCAGCCGGCGGTCGCTCCGGCTCCGGCTCCGGCGCCCCAGCCGGCCCCGGCTCCCGTGGCCCCCGCGGAGCCCGCGCCGGCTCCTGTGGCGGAGCCCGTGGCCGCCGAGCCCGCGCCCGTCGAGGCCGCTCCTGTGGAGCCGGTCGCGGCAGGGCCAGTGCCCGAGCCGGTCGAGCCCGCCCCAGCTCCCGTGGAGGAAGCTGCGCCGGCACCGGTCGAGGCGGCTCCCGTGGAGCAAGCGGCCCCGGCCCCGGCCGAAGCGGCTCCCGCGGAGTCGGCGCCCGAGCCCGCGCCCGCCCCGACCGAGGCCCAGCAGGCGCCGGTCGAGACCGTGCCGGAGGTGCCGGTGGAGGCCGCTCCCTAGCTCAATCCGCGTCCGAGGGCATCAGCACCCAAAGCCCCAGGTACACGAGGATCTGAGGACCGGGAAGCACTACGGAAACGACGAACGCGACGCGCACCAGGACTGTCGAGATCCCGAAGCGCCGCGCAAGGCCGGCGCACACGCCGGCGAGGACTTTCCCGCTGGCGGGTCGAGCGAGACCACGGCTGGCGAAGGAGGAACGCGCGGAATTCACGCTGGGCTAGTACCCCGTCGACAACGGGCCAACCCGATAGGACCGCGCGGCTGGCTCTAGGCTCCGTGGCCGGTTGCCCCCGGCGCTTCGGCCGTAGTGGGGAGCCGCGGCTGTCCCACGGCCTCTAGACGCGGATAGCCCGCTCCTGGAGCGGGCCTTGGAAGTACCGCCACGGGGATTCGAAGGGCGGCTAGAGTCGCTGGCTAAAGCCGAATTCGCAGTCGTAGGCTTCGGTGCTGTCCGGGGTACCTCCGATGGCCGGGGGCACCGCGCACCTAATCTTCACTGGCGATGATCACGCTGTTCGACCTCAACGGGACGCTGACGGATCCGGCCGGCATCGGCGAGCCATGGGGCGCGCCGGAGCTGGGATCGAAGGCTCTCCGGGGCGCCGTTGAGACAGCCATGGTCGACGCCCTGACCGGCGAGTACCGCCCGTTCTCCGAGCACATCCGGTCTGCGCTCGAGCTCATCGTCGCGCGGAGGGGCCTGGAGCCATCAGGCATCGAGCGAGCGCTGGAGCGCGCTGCGGCGCTCGACCCCTTTCCTGACGCCGCCGAAGCCCTCGACCGGCTCAAGGCCGCGGGGTACCAGCTCGCTGTGCTGACGAACTCCGGCGCCGACAGCGGACGGAAGACGCTCGAGGCCGCGGGGCTGGTCGACCGCTTCGCCCACATCCTCGGCGTGGACGCCGTGAAGAGCTTCAAGCCCCACCCGCGCACCTACGCACATGCGCTCGCCGAGCTGGACGCCGAGCCCGGTCAGGTGACCATGGTCGCGGCGCACGCGTGGGATGTCACCGGCGCCAAGCATGCCGGCCTGCGCACGGCATGGATCGCTCGTAACGAGGGGAGCTTCCCCGCCACGGGGCTCGCTCCAGACGTTGAAGCCAGCGACCTGCTCGACGTGGCGCGCAAAATCAGCCAAAGCGCGCCGTGATCGCACGCCACCCGGGGGGCGGTGCCAGGAGGCAGCAGACGTCAGGCGTCGGTCACCTCTGCTGCCTCGTTCTCGCGTTCCGGGCGGCGACCGATCTCCAGCGTGCTCCAGAGCGCTGAGAGATAGGGGCGCAGCGAGGAGTGAGCATCGCCCTCGGCAATTCGGATGAGGTCGATCAGCGACGCCACCCGCACCGGCGCCCTGGCGATCTGCAGCAGCTCGGCGCCGCGCGAGAGGTCGCGGTAGCCCGAGGTGCGCGGTGGGTGCTCGTGCGCGACCAGGCACGCGGCGGGGTGAAGCCTCCATCGCCGCTCGGCGACCGACGCCCAGCCACAGCGCGCGACCGCGCGCTCGAGCGCGCCGAGCGATGCCGGCACGACTTCGACGAGCAGGTCACGGCCCTCAGCGGCCCCGAGAGTGATCGGCCAGCCGTGCGCGGCGGCGGCGACGCGCCCGACGACGACGAAATCGCCGCCGGCACCGGTGAGGTCGGCGAGGACCTGTGGGATGTCGATCGCGCGCAGCGTCGTCAGGCTCGTGATCCGCCGGGTCGCGGTCATCCGCAGCTGGCCGGCGATGAGCGCGTCATAGGAGTCATCGGCCTTGGGCAAGCCGACGGCGAGCTCCTGGCCGCACGCACGGACCGCCTCGAGCACCGCCTCAAACGAGGGGCGCTGCGTCGCGTTCTCCCACGCCGAGATCGTCGGCTGCCGACGCCCCATCCGCAGCGCCAGTTCGGCCTGCGTGAGCCCCGCGCCGCGCCTGGCCGCGATGATCAGATCACGTCCCTCCATAGCCCGACTATAACGAATCCATGATACGCGGCGTCGTCGGTAGGCACCGCCACTGACCACCAGCCGACGCTCAGCCGCCGAGCTGCGGCCCGGGGCTACAGCTCGGGGCGCGGCCGGCTCGAGATCGACCGGCTGCTGCGAGCGTGCGCGGGCGCGCATCCGCGCCGGCGCCGTGTCGTGGTGGGAGAGTCCCCCTCCGTGTCCCCCTTTGGTCCCCCTCGAAGGCCGAAAGCCCAGCTTTAGCAGGGCTTTCGTAAGTACCGCCACGGGGATTCGAACCCCGGTTTCCGCCGTGAGAGGGCGGCGTCCTAGTCCCCTAGACGATGGCGGCGTGCGCCGGGCGATTGTAGCGACGCCTTCGCCGCCGGCTCAGCGAGCAATCGACAGGCCAAAGAGGAAACCACTCACGTCTCCGGGCTCGGAGCCGAGGGCCTCCAGGCGGCGGGCTGCGGCGTCCAGCGGGCGCTCGAACTTGCGCGCAGCCGCGGCGCGCCGGCCCGGCACGTACTGGGCCATCGCGTTGTAGATCGAGCCGATCGCCACGTCCATCTCGGCGGGGTTGCCGCCCACCCGGCGCACGCGTCGCAGGCGCTTCTCGAAGGTCTTGCAGCTCACGACCGCCACGAGGTCGTCCTGCGCCGAGAGGCGCCGGCGCTGCGCGGCGACGCCGGCCTGCACGGTCGAGTCGCTGATCCCCGCGCCCTCTAGACGCTTCACGTAGCGCTCCATCGCGGGCCGGAAGACGCTGTGGCGCGCGCGCTCCTCGGCGAGCTTGGACAGCTCGCGCCACAGCATCCGGGCGCCGCGGGTGTAGGTCGAGCGCTGGGACTTGTTGCTGACCGCGCGGATTCGCTTCCAGCCCTTGCCCTTGCTCTTGCTCTTGCACGGGGCGAGCGCTCGGCGCTCGCGCGCGATTGCCGCCGCCACGCCGTCGGACAGGCTCTGCTTGCCCCTGAAGAGTTCGGCGTTGGCCGCCTTCACTGACGACACGTCGTCGGCGAACGCCGTGGCCGGGCCGGCCGCCATGGCCAGCGTGAGGAGGGACAGGGCGATGGCTGAGGTTCGAAGATGCACGAGGCACGTGGTCGGCAGGTTCGGCCGGTCGCTTGAGCAAATTCCCAGCTGATGGCCGCGATTGCCTGGCTAGCCTGCAAACGATGACTCTCTCGGCCAGAGCCCTTCTGCTCGGGGCGGCCGCGTGCGCCGTCGCCTTCGCCGTGCTCATGCTGTTCGCGTACGGCTCGGGTGAGGTCCGCTACGTGGACGGCGCGGCGGTGCAGAGCTTCATCGGCGCCCTTGGTCCGTCGGGCAGCACCTTGGCCAACCGCGTGGTGGACATCGGCGATCCGCTTCCAGTTGCGCTCCTGGCCGGCTGCCTGGCGGCGGTCGGCTTCGCGCGGGGGCGCCCGCGCCTGGCCATCTTCGTCCTGCTGCTCATAGGCCTGACCAGCGTGGGCAGCCAGGTGCTCAAGCAGCTGCTGGCCTTCCCGCGGGCGAACGGCGCGGCCAACATCGGCGACGCCGCGTATCCCAGCGGCCACACCACGGCCGCGATGGCCCTGGCGATCGGGCTGCTCGTGGTGACCCCGCGGCGCCTGCGACCGATCGCCGCTGTCGTCGCCCTGGCGCTTGTGCTCGGCATGTCCTACTCGCTGATCGCGGCGGGCGGGCACTTCCCGAGCGACGTGCTCGGCGCCTACCTCTTCGCCACCGGCACGGGGCTGTGCCTGCTGGCAGGCCTCCAGGCCTACGAGTCGCGCTTCACCGCGGGCGCCGGGCGCGAAGCGGCCAGGGGCGGGGCCACGCGGGCGCTCACCGCGACGCCGGCAGCTGCACTGGTCCTCCTGGCGGTCCTCGCCGTGGCGGCGGCGGCCGCCATCGCGATCTTCGGCCCCGGCTTGCTGCTGGCCTTCGCACGGGCAAACACGATCGCGGTAGTGGTGGCTGGGGCGCTGGCAGTGGCCGCCACGGTGTTGATCGCCGGCGCGGTCCTCACGGTGGGCCGCCAGGCGTAGCACACGCACTAGGCAGCCGGCCGCGGCGGCTGTATCCTGCTGCGTCCATACGGTCGGTGGTCAGGGAAGTCCGGTGAAAGTCCGGCGCGGTCCCGCCACTGTGACCGGGTGCAGATGTGCCGCACGAC
>Ga0075530_1001168_pt1 | contig 12564 bp, 10 predicted proteins | sample NGEPerD_2_FD_75101 | JGI IMG/M metagenome (GOLD analysis project Ga0075530, IMG submission 75101) | Arctic peat soil microbial communities from the Barrow Environmental Observatory site, Barrow, Alaska, USA - NGEE PermafrostL1-D | ecosystem: Environmental > Terrestrial > Soil > Wetlands > Peat ...
ACCTGAGGTTACAATCACTACCACAACAACAACAGTACCGCCTACAACAACAACCACTACACTACCTAATCAAAATCCTGTTTGCACAAGCCTTGGCTCAGGTGGAGTGGCAAGCGGAGCAGCTCCTTTAACAGTTAGTTTTACTGCTATTGGAAATGACGCAGATGGAACAGTTGGTAAAATTACCTTTAATTTTGGAGACGGAACAGTGAGTGATTTAACTGAAGGAGGAGGTGTTGGAACCGCCAGTATTAATTCTGTAGCAGATCATATATATAATTCTGGAGGAACCTTTACTGCAACTGCAATCTTAACTGATAATGTAGGCGGTGTCAGTACAACTGAGAATTGTACTCAAGCTATAACTGTTTCAGGTGAAAGTGTCGTTCCTACAACAACTCCTGTTCCAACACTTGAACCATTAGCGACTCCTGTTCCAACACTTGAACCAACAGGGCCAAACGAAACAATAATGACAATTGGAGCATTGGGAGCAATTCTTACAGTAATCGGGACTATACTTCTATTTGCCCTCTAGATTTGAATCTATAAGAGAATATAATGCTTGCGGAGGAAGATTAATTTTTGCATGTCCAAACATTTTTGATTTTCCTTTTTTCTGTTTATCAAGTAGCTTATCCTTTCTTGTTCTATCTCCTCCGTATAGTTTTGCAGTAACATCTTTTCTAAAAGGTGAAATTTCTGTTTTAGCAATAATTTTCCCCATAGCTCTTGCTTGAATTACTTGTTTAAACTGCTGTCTTGGTAATAATTCTTTTAATTTTTCTGTTTTTTCTCTTGCTACAGAATAAATCTCATCTTTATAAAACAACTCTGATAAAACATCAATTGGATTATCATTTACAAGCACCTCTAGTTTCTCTAGATCTCCTTTTTGATATTTAGTCAGCTCATAATCCATTGTGGCAAAACCTGAAGAGATTGATTTTATTTCCGAAGCAAGACCTCTAATAAACATACTATATGGAAGCTCATAAAAAAGAATCGCAATGTCTTTATGATATTTAAGATCTATTAAATGACCTTTTTTCTTTTGGCAAGCTGTCATAATATTTCCCACATATGCTGAGGGCACATAAACAGTAAGATTCATATATGGCTCAAGAATTGACCCATCTTCTTTTTTTTCATATAAAACCTGAGGCATTGTTAGAATAGGATTAACATCTTCTTCTTGAATTAATCGCTCTCTTACAATGTCTGCATGTAAAAGTCCTAAAAACCCCCCCCTAAAACCAGTTCCTAAAAAAGCAGAGTACTCAGAAGAGATTGACAAAGAAGCATCATTTAAAGAGAGCTTGTTTAATGCTTCCCTTAAATGAACCAGTTCATTTTGATTTTTAGGATAAATTCCAAAAAACACCATTGGTTTGGGTGTTTTATATCCAGGTAATGGTTTTATCTCCTCAGCTAAGTTTTGTTTTTTAAGACTTGCAAGCGTTAATGTATCCCCGACCCTACAAAGCCTAATATCTTTTATACCTGTAACAATATAGCCAATTTCTCCTGTTAAAAGCTCTTTTTTGGAAACAAGAAATGGAGAAAAAAAACCCAAATCTTTAATATCTGCCTTTATTTTATTTCCCAAGAGCTCAATTTTATCTCTTTTTTCTATTTTCCCATCAACTACTCTTACAAAAGCAATTACTCCTCTATGCTCATCATATTCAGCATCAAAAATTAATCCTCTAAAAACTTTTTCACTTTCTCCCTTTGGAAAAGGAATATTTTTAACTACAGCATTAAGTAAATCTTCTACATTTTCTCCACTTTTTGCCGAAACATAAAAGATTTCTTCCTTCTTAAACCCTAGAAGATCTACTAATTCATTTACCACTGATTCAACATTTGCGGTTGATAAATCAATCTTATTTATTACCGGAATAATTTTTAAGTTTTCTTCTCTTGCTGCTTTTAGATGAGCAACTGTTTGAGCCTGAACACCCTGGGTTGCATCAACTAAGAGAATTGCCCCTTCACAAGCAGCAAGAGTTCTTGAGACTTCGTAAGAAAAATCCATATGTCCAGGAGTATCAATAAGATTTAAAATATACTCTTCACCATTCACTTTATATATCATTCTAACTGGCGCAAGCTTTATAGTAATTCCTCTTTTTCTACTAATAGGGTTTTGATCCAAAAACTGCTCATTTACTAATTTTTCTTTAGAAATTGTTTTTGTTATTTCTAAAAATCGATCAGCAAGCGTTGATTTACCATGGTCTATGTGAGCAATGATTGCAAAGTTTCTAATCTTAAATTGATTCATCTGATTTAGAAGTATACCTTTTGAGGCTAGTAAAAGCAATTACGGACTTATCCTTGTCCCATCTATTGTCTCTTCTGACCTAGTAAGTATTTGCTTCCAATCGCCTATTTTCTTAAACATCATTACAAAAGTTCTTGCTTCTTTTACATCAAAAAGCCAGGTTAAGAATAAATAAAGAGAAAGGCCAAGAAAACTAGATATTCCTGTTAAAAGAAGAAGGTTAACCGTTTTTGTTGTATCAAAAACTAATTGATCTAAAAGTTTTATTGGAATATATAAAGCAAAACCTGTAAAAAAAGTAGCTAAAAAAATCTTAAAGATAGATATTAATAATGGTTTTTTATCAAATCCTCCAGTTTTTCTATCTAAAAAGCCAAGAAGAATTATTGTGTTTATAATACTCGAGATTGAATAAGCAATAGCAATACTTACTATCCCAAAATGGTAATAAAATATAAATAAGGCGCCCAATGAAAGTGTCATTATTGTTGTTAATGTTCCTACAATTAAAGGAGTTTTTGTATCATGAAGTGCATAAAAACCTCTTGAAATTAAAGAAAAAAGTGCTTGTGCGAAAATTGAAATACTAAAAAAAGCAAGTGTTTGTCCAGTTAGAACAGTTGCCGCCCAATCAAATTGACCTGCTCCAAAAAGAAGTCTTACAATAGGAATTCTTAATACCAAAAGTAATGCTGAAAAGGGTAAAACCAAATACATTAACTGATTTAAACTTGTTATAAAAGTTATCCTAAACTGATCTAATTTATTTTTTTCTCTTGAAAGAACTGGAAAAGCTGCCTGAGCAATTGCCTGGCCAAAAAGAGCGACTGGTGCAAAAGCCAAAGTTTGTGCATAATCAAAAATTACATAGTTTCTACCTGGATTGGGCAAAAATGAGACTAAAGTAACTGTTATTATTGTCCCAAGTTGAAAAATTGCAATAGAAATAGTCCTTGGCCACATGAGTTTCAAAACTTCCATTACTCCTTTTGTCTTTATAGAAAGAGTTGGAATAAATGAAAAGTCAACTTTTTTAATCAATGGAAGCTGTGCAATTACAAAAATAAAGGCCCCAAAAATCACACCATAAGCTGCAGAATATATTCCAAGTGTTGGAGAAAGAACAATAATACTTACAATAATTCCTAAATTATAAAGAGCTGCTGCAATTCCAGGAATAAAAAAGTGGCTATAGGATTGAAGAACTGCAGAAAAAAAAGTTCCCACAATAAATAACAATTCTCCTGCAATGATTATTCGGGTAAGAGAGGCCATTAATTTAGTTTGCTCAAAAGAAAAACCAGGCGCCATAAGTCTTGAAAATGGCTCTGCAAAAATAAATAAAATAAATGAAAGAATAGAAAACAATATTAAGCCTAAGATAAGCAATGTTGAGGCCATTTTATAAGCTTCTTTTTTGTCTTTTCCTAAAAAATCCGAAAAAATTGGAATAAATGCTGATGAAAGAGCACCAGCAATAACCAGTTGAAATAGAAAATCAGGCAAGCGTGAAGAAGCAAGGTAAACTCCTAAAATATTTGAAGCACCAAAAATAGAGACTAGAAGTCTTTGTCTTATTAAACCAAGAATCTGCGAAAATACAATCGTAAACATTATTACGAATGCTGCAGAAATTATGTTAGTCTGCCTTTGAAGTATTACCTTGAGGCTCTTCTCTAAGATCTTTTTGGGCATATTGTTTTTTACAGTATAGCATGCTAAAATGACGCAATGCCAGTAATAAAATCTGCTAAGAAAAAATTGAGAAAAGACAAAAGAATAACTAAAAAAAACAAGGTTCTAAAAACTTTTCTAAAAGATGTTATTTCTAAAGCTGTTAAAAAGCCAACTGAAGAAAATCTTAAAAAAGCTGTTAAAACTATTGATAAAGCAGCAAAAAAAAATATTATTCATAAAAATAAAGCAGCAAGATTAAAATCAAAATTATCGACTAATAAAACAGTTGCTCCGAAAGTTTTAAGCACAGTAAAAAAGAAAACAGTAAAAAAAATCAAAAAGACTGCAAAAAAAACTTCAAAATAGCTTTCTTCTCTTTTGACAAAAGCTTAAAAAATCCCTAAACTTAAACTTGATATGCCAAAAAAAATTCCTTCCGTTAACCTGGTTAAGCCCAGGCACGCTGATTTTTTTGCAAATTTTATAAATTGGGCCTTAACGATAGGGAGGCTTGTGGTTATCGTAACAGAATTAATCGCTTTAAGTGCTTTTTTATATAGATTTTCTCTTGATCGTCAACTTATTGATCTTCATTCAAAAATTAAACAAGAGCAAACAATTGTAAATTATTTAAAAAAAGAAGAAGATACTTATCGCAACTTACAAGAAAGGCTTACAGCTGCCACAACTTTTTCAGAAATTTCTCAGGATAGAGTAAAATTATTCAATGATGTCTTACTTTTTACTCCCCAAGGTTTAAGTTTTTCAGAATTTACCTTAAATAACGATCGTTTAAAAATAGCAGCTGATGTTGAATCGGTAAGCTCTTTGAGTAACTTTGTTGAAGAATTAAAAAAATATCCTAAAATAGCAAGCATCAGTATAGATAAAATTGAAAATCGTCCCGCTATTGGATTAATAAAAGTAACCATATCAGCACTTATAAAGGAAAAGAAAGGCAATAATGATAGCAATTAATAAAAATGTTTTTAGAGATATTAAGAAAAATAAATATTTTGAGTTACTTCCTGATTTTAAAGCAGAAAAAACCAAAAAAATTACGACGCTTATCTTGACACTTGTTGCTCTTTCATTTTTTGGTCTTTTTGCAATTAGTCCTACTCTTTCAACGATTGCAAGGCTTCAGAAGGAACTCGAAGATAATAAATTTGTTGATAAGCAATTACAAACAAAAATTAATAACCTTTCTATACTCCAGCAAAAGTATTCAAGTATTCAAAACGATCTTCCTTTGATATACCTTTCTGTTCCTAAATCTCCTGAAGCGCCATTGCTAACAGCAGAAATTCAAGGATTAGCAAGCAAATTCAATCTTAAAATTACTTCTCTTCAAATATTTGAGGCTGAAGTAGAAAAAAAAGAAAATGATAAAAAACAGTATTCTAGTTTTATGTTTGGAGTATCTGCTGATGGAAGCTATGAAAATATTTCAAATTTTATAACATCTGCTATAGATATGCAGAGAATAATAAATGTAGAAATTCTTTCAATTGGAAAAAAAAGCGGAGAAACAACAGATTTACAAATGCATTTGAAAGGAGCTGCTTTTTTTAAAAAATGAAACATAAGGATATTTACATGTTGCTAATTCCATCATTTGTTTTAATTGTTTTTTGGATAATCTTAACTATTTATCATAATTCTGTTGCTTCAACAATTACGCCTACTCAAAGTATTCAAATAAAACCAATTAATGCAGATTTTGATTCAAAAACAATCAATGATATTAAAAATAGAGAGCAAGTTGCTCCTCTTTTTGAAATAAATAATCCTACAGAATCTGAAAAACCTGCTTCTTCTGAAGCAATTCCAGAGCCAGTTCTTACTATTATCCCTGCTTCTCAAGGAGGATCTTTATGAGAAAGAGTATTTGGGATAAAAGAATCCCTACCCTCTTAGGTATTTTACTTATAACAATTGGGGTTGCTCTCACTTCATCTTTAGTAAAACAAGGAATAATCTTTATTACAAAAGCATCTCCAACTAATGTTCCAAAAAATGTAAAAATTACCAATTCCACTGATTCTTCTTTCACGGTTTCCTATACAACAGACGACAAGGTAATTGGATCTGTTAATCTTGGAGAAGATGCAAATCTCGGACAAGTCATGAGGGACGATAGAGATCAAAAGTCAGGTGAGCTTACCTCTGTTAAATTACATAACATTACTGTCAGAAACTTAAAGCCAGAAACTAATTATTTTTTTACAATTACTAGTGGACAAGATACATTTTCCGATAATAATCAGCCTTATCAAGTGCTAACAGCTCCTCTAATAACAGAATCTCCCAGTCAACAGGAGCCAATTTCTGGAAAAATACTACTTCCTGATGGATCATTAGCAAAAGAAGCAATTATCTATGTAACTATTGATGTTGCACAAACTATTTCAACCCTTATTAAATCCGATGGAAGCTATATCCTACCTCTTAATTCACTAAGAGCAAGTGATCTTAATTCATATTTTCAATTCTCTGAAGATATCATAAAAATGCTTGCTGTAGGAGAAAATGATCAAACTTCTAGCGTAATCTTAAGTTTAAGTCAAATAAATCCTGTTCCAAGTATAACTTTAGGAAAAAATTATGATTTTAGCGAAAGCATAGAACCTGTTGCCACAGATTCAGCAAAGTTTGAAGGATTTCCTATTTTTTCAAATACAAAAAAAGCTTCTCAGGGTACTGAACCACAAATTACTACTCCTGATCAAGACGAAGAATTATCAGATCAGCAACCACTTTTTAAAGGAATTGCATTGCCTAATGAAGAAGTAAAAATCATTATTGAATCTGAAATAATTGAAGATAAAACAACTGCTGACGCCTATGGTAACTGGAAGTATAGACCTACTACTCCCCTAGAACCAGGAAATCATACTGTAACAATAATTACAAAAAATGCTTCAGGAATATTAAAAACAATAACCAGATCGTTTGTTGTTTATGCCTCAGGAACACAAATTGCTGAAGCGTCTGGAATATCTCCTACTCCAACCATTCCAATAACGCCTACTATTACAGTTTCAGAGACTCCTATTCCTTTACCTACACATATCAGTGCTCCTTCTCCAACAGAAGAGCCACTTATCACACCTATTTCTACTGCTTCACCTACTAGCGAACCAACACCTACTATTTCTATCAATGTTGCAACTCCTACTCCGACCATATCGAGTCCTGGAAATCCTTCAGCTGTTACTATTAGTATTTTAGGAATAGGACTTACCCTTCTTGGAGGCTTCCTATTTTTACTTACTCGTGGTAGTATTTCTTCGCTATGAAAATAGGAATCATCGGAGCCGGTTTTACAGGACTTTCTGCTGCTTATAAACTATCAAAGAGTGGACATGAAATCACAGTATTAGAAAAAGAGAAACATCCAGGTGGACTTGCAATTGGTTTTAAAAAAAATAACTGGAATTGGACTTTAGAGGAGCATTATCACCATTGGTTTACAAATGATAAATACATTTTTGATCTTGCAAAAGAGATAAATTATCCAATTCTTATAAAAAGACCTAAAACCTCTACATTTATAAAAAATAAGATTGTTCAACTTGATTCACCTATTACTCTTATAACTTTTCCCCTACTCTCTATTTTTGACAGAATTAGAATGGGACTTGTTTTAGCATTATTTAGATATAACCCTTTTTGGAAACCTTTTGACAAAGTAAAAGCTTCTAAGACTTTATCTTTATTTATGGGAGCAAAAGCATTTAACTTAATCTGGAAGCCTCTTTTTGAAGGAAAGTTTGATAAATATGCCGATAATGTTTCTCTTGCTTGGTTCTGGGCAAGAGTTAGAAAAAGAACAACAAAGCTTGCCTATCCCAAGCAAGGTTTTTTACACTTTGCTAAAACTCTTGAAAAACAAATAGAAAAAATGAGAGGTAAATTTATATTTAATTGCAATGTAAGTAAAATAATAAATAACACTAAGCCAACTGTTTTTTTTACAAAAAACGGTAAGATGGAAAGCTTAATTTTTGATAAGCTTATTGTAACTACCTCTTCTTCTCTTTTTATAGAATTAATGCCAAGTCTCCCTAAGGGTTATAAAGAAAAACTAAAAAAACTAAATATGCTGGGAGCAACAAACTTATTATTAAGACTAAAAAAACCTTTTCTTCCTGATAACACTTATTGGCTAAATATTTGCGATAATACTTCACCCCTAATGGCTGTCGTAGAACATACTAATTTTATTGACAAAAAAAATTATAACAATGAATACCTTGTTTATGTTGGAAATTACGTTCCAGTAAATCATCCTTATTTCTCTAACTCAAAAGAGAAAATGCTCAAATTATTTAATCCTTATCTTAAGAGATTGAATAAGAATTATGAAAAAAATTTAATAGGTATTGAGTTCTTTAAGGCTCCTTTTGCTCAACCTGTCATGCCAGTTAATTATTCAAAAAATATTCCTCCTTTTACTACTCCTTCTAAGAACATTTTTCTTGCTAACATGGAACAGGTTTATCCATGGGACAGAGGAACAAATTATGCTGCTGAGCTTGGAGAAAAAGTTTCCCAAACCATATTATTATGAAAAAAAAGATTAAAGAAAACTTTTTAGAAAAAATTATCATTTTATTAATGATTTTATTTAGCTCCTGGCTAATGTTTTCAACTTTTTCATACAATAATGGATCCATTATTGTTGCATCAAAAGCTTGGAGTGATTTTGCAAGCCATGTTCCCTTAATCAGATCTTTTTCCTTTGGGAATAACTTTCCACCGGAGTATCCAATATTTCCAGGTTCTCCTATTAGATATCATTTTCTCTTTTACGCATTTGTGGGTTTTTTTGAAAAACTTGGTCTTAGAATAGATTTTTCTCTTAATTTATTAAGCTCTGCTTCTTTTTTTCTTCTTCTTTTAGCAATTTATAAGTTATCTAAATTTCTTTTTAAAAGTATTTTTGTTTCTATTTTATCTGTATTATTTTTTCTATTTAATGGATCTTTTTCTTTTTTATATTTTTTTAAGAAAAATCCTTTATCATTTCCTAATTCAATCTATGAAATATTAAATAACCAAATATTTCCTACTTTTGCACCTTATGATAAGACTTTTATTAGTGGCGGGTTTTGGAATTTAAATATTTTTACAAATCAACGTCACTTTGCACTTCCACTTGCCTTATTTATCTTTATTATTTATTTTTTATTAAAATCTGAACAAACTAATAAAATTCTATCAAATAAACTTATTCTTATTTCCGGCCTTACTATTGGATTATTTTCTTTTTTACACGGAGCAGTCTTTATTATGTCTTTTGCTATTTTAGCTTCTTTTTTCATTCTTTTTTCTAAACAAAGAAAAGTAATTTTTCTAATTCTTAGCATAGCTTTTGTAATAGCTTTACCTCAAATATTTTTTCTATGGGGAGCTGGAGCCGGTAATGCTATTAAATTAAATCCTGGCTATCTTGAATCAAATAATTTCACTGCTTTTAACTGGTTTAGATACTGGGTTTTAAACCTAGGCTTGGGATCAATACTTATTCCAATTGGCTTTTTACTCTCTAAGAAACCTGCTAAAAAACTTTTTATTGCTTTTTTATCACTTTTTATAATTGGCAATCTCTTTCAATTTTCTCCAGACATTGCAGCTAATCATAAATTTTTTAATTTATGGATAATAATTGCAAATATTTTTATTGCTTTTGCATTATTTAACATTTGGAGAAAAAACCTATATGGGAAAATAATAACAATTATCTTAATTTTTTTCTTAACTTTTTCCGGTGTAATTGATTTATTTGCTATTAAAAATGACACCATGTATTCAATCCCTGATTATCCTAGAAATCCTGATATAGAATGGATTATAAAAAATACTCCAAGAGATGCTATTTTTATAAATTCTACTTATATCTATAATCCTGCTTCTCTTGCAGGAAGAAAAATCTTTTTAGGTTGGCCATACTTTTCCTGGTCTCTAGGTTATGACACTAACGGAAGAGACTTAATTTTGCGACAGTTTTTCATCTCAAATGATTTGAAAAAGAATTGTGAGACTTTAAAAGATAATAAAATAAGCTATATAATTAGTCAGGATAAAAGTGATTTTCCTGTAAATAAAGCTTTTTTGAATAATAACTATCATAGATTATATAAAAACGAAAAAAGTGGCATTTCTATATATGACATAAAAAATGTTTGCAGTTTTTAACTCAATTAATACTATATTTATTTTTAACTGGTGGCTTACAATTTTTGTTATCGGTTATGTTTTTTTACCAATTTCATCTAGTATTTTTGGTAAATTTTTAGACAAGGGTTATCTTTTTTCTAAAATTTTAGGAATTTCTATTCTTGGATATACAATTTTTCTACTTGGCACTTTTCATATACTTCCTTTTTCACTATTTACTTGTCTTCTGCTAATAATTTTATTTTTCTTACTTAATTATTTTTTCTTTTTAAAAAAGAGAGAAAAGAAAAATAACCATTCTTTTATTAAAACAGCGCTTTTCCCCTTTTTTTCTAAAGATCGAAAAATATTTATTTTAGAAGAAATACTTTTTATTATTGCTTTATTTTTCTGGATTATTATCAAAAGCTTTCAGCCAGATATTCATGGACTTGAAAAGTATATGGATTTTGGATTTATTAACTCTATTCTAAGAAGCGAATATTTCCCTGCAAGAGACATTTGGTTTACTCCCTATTCTATTAACTATTACTATTTTGGACATTTAGTAACTGCTATTTTAACAAAAATCTCATCTGTCCCTTCACAAATAAGTTTTAATTTAATGCTTGCAACCTTATTTTCTTTAACATTTACAGCATCATTTTCATTAGGCATAAACTTATTAAATAGTTTTGATTTTAAAAAAAAGATATCTAGAAAATTTTTATTTTTTACTGGTTTCTTAACAGCATTTTTAGTTACGCTTGCAGGAAATCTTCACACAATATTTGCTTTTTTCAGATCATACTCTGTTGAAAACCCTGTACCTTTTTGGCAATTAGAATTTCTTCCCAATACATTTCCTAATTCTTATTGGTATCCTAATGCAACTAGATTTATTTATAATACTATTCACGAATTTCCTGCTTATTCATGGGTTGTATCTGATCTACATGGACATGTTTTAGATATTCCCTTTGTCCTCTTAATGGTAGCATTCTTATTTTCAATGTTTCTTAACCTTACTCAAAAAAAAGAAGAACACAATAATATCTTCCTATTAACTAGTTTAAGAGCAAATAAATTTAATCTAAAACAGCAACTATTTTCTTATGAATTTCTTTCTTTAATTTTATTAGGTTTTTTACTTGCAGTTATGTATATGACAAATGCTTGGGATGGTGGAATCTATCTTCTTTTTACATTATTAATACTTTTCTTTATAACATTAAATGGAAAAAATAAAACAAATATTATAGCTAATTTTATTTTAAAAACTAGTATTATTTTTATCTCTTTTATTATCTTCTCTCTTCCTTTTAATTTCTTTTTTAAACCTTTTACTTCTGGTATCGGTCTTCTCTGTGCTCCTGATTTTCTAACGAATCTCGAAAAGATTGGTCCATTTTTGTTTGAAGCAAACCATTGTCAAACATCTCCTTTGTGGCAGCTTATAATTCTTTATGGATTCTTTTATTTTCTAGTTTTATCATTCTTTGTTCTAGTATTTAAAACAAAATCTTACAAAAACGACTTTTTTATAACTGTTTTGATTATGTTCTCCACTATTTTAATTTTTATACCTGAAATTATCTATCTAAAAGACATTTATCCTGCTCATTTTAGAGCAAATACCATGTTTAAATTAACTTACCAAGCTTTTATTTTACTTTCTCTTTCTTCTGGATATATTATTGCAAGAATTTTTATTTATTTTAGAGAAAAAAATAAAATTTTTATAAAATCTATTGAGGTTTTGTGGATTATTTTTTTCACCCTTCTACTTTCTCTTATTATATCTTATTCTTATTTTGCAATTAACTCATATTATGGCGATTTAAAAAACTATCAAGGGCTTGATGGAACTAAATATCTAAAAGGTCTTTATCCTAATGATTATAAAGCAATCCAATGGCTTAATAAGAATATTAATGGACAAATTGTTATTCTTGAAGCACAAGGGGATTCTTATACAGATTTTGGGAGAGTTTCGACAAATACAGGACTTCCAACAGTTTTAGGATGGACAGTGCATGAATGGCTTTGGCGAGGAACCTATGATATTCCTGCTCCAAGAATTGAAGATATAAAAACACTTTATGAAACGAGTGATAAAGAAAAAACAAAAGAACTTATTAAAAAATATGACATTAAGCTTATCTTTATAGGCGAGCTTGAGAAGCAAAAATACAAAAATCTAGAGGAAGATAAATTTAAAGAGATTGGAAAAATTATCTATAAGAATTCCGAAGTAAATATTTATCAGATTAATTTTTAATAAATTTTGGAATAATACATCCTTCCATCTTTAGTTCGCAATCTATATATTTTTGTATTTCTAGGAAATTACCGTTTCCTGTTCTTGGAATTAATACCCATTGATAATCATATTCTTCATCTGGATCAGGATTAATAAGCAATCCTTCCCT
>Ga0075530_1001170_pt1 | contig 12556 bp, 12 predicted proteins | sample NGEPerD_2_FD_75101 | JGI IMG/M metagenome (GOLD analysis project Ga0075530, IMG submission 75101) | Arctic peat soil microbial communities from the Barrow Environmental Observatory site, Barrow, Alaska, USA - NGEE PermafrostL1-D | ecosystem: Environmental > Terrestrial > Soil > Wetlands > Peat ...
ACGCCTACGCGCGCGCCTTCGTCGGCCACCTCGGCCACTACACCTGCACCAACTGCGGGGCGGGCCGGCCGGACCCCGACGTAGCGGCGACCCGGATCGAGCTGCACGGCATGCGCGGCTCCTCGCTCGCGGTGCGCACCCCCGGCGGCGAGCTGGCAATCGAGCTCCCCTTGCCCGGCCTCTACAACGTCTACAACGCCCTGGCGGCGATCGCCGCCGCGCTGGAGCTGGGGATCGCACCGGAGCGGATCGCGCCGGCCCTGGGCGGGATGCGCGGCGCCTTCGGCCGGGTCGAGACGGTCGCGGTCGCGGGCAAGCAGGTCTCGATCCTGCTGGTCAAGAACCCCGCGGGCACGAACGAGGTCCTGCGCACGCTGAAGCTGGAGGCGGCCGCGGGCGAGCTCGACCTCTGGATCGCGCTCAACGACCGCATCGCCGACGGCCGCGACGTCTCCTGGGTCTGGGACGCCGACTTCGAGCTGCTGGCGGCGATGGTGCGCCGCGTCACCTGCGCCGGCACGCGGGCGCCCGAGATGGCGCTGCGGCTCAAGTACGCGGGCTGGCCGGAGGACGCGATCGCTGTCGAGCCGCAGATCGAGTCCTCGCTCGACCGGGCCGTCGACGAAGCCCCTGAGCGGCTCTTCGCCCTGCCCACCTACACCGCATTGCTCGAATTGCACAAAGTGCTTTCGGGCCGCGGCCTGACCGAGGACTTCTGGCGGTGAGCGTCGAGCGCTGGTGGGTATCCCGGTTGGGCGCTGGCTTTTTCGCCTCGCGCCCGGTCTCTCTCGCCGCGTGGTCAGGGCGAAAAAGATGACGCCGCGCCCAACCGGGATAGCCACCAGCGCTTATCGATCCGCCCGAGATATCTCGGTCATCTGGCATGACGTCGAGTGCGGCGCCTATGCGGCAGATCTGCCGCTGTGGGAGGAGCTGTCGGCGGAGGCGGAGGGGCTTGTCCTGGACCTCGGGTGCGGGACCGGGCGAGTGGCGCTTCACCTGGCGCGACGCGGGCACGCCGTGGTTGGGCTGGACACGAGTCCCGACGTCATCCTCGCATTGGGCGATCGTGCGAAAGAGCTACCGGTGGACTCTGCGGTCGGCGACGTCAGAGGGTTTGAGCTTCCGCAGACCTTCATGCTGATCCTCGCGCCGATGCAGTTGGTGCAGTTGTTCGCAAGCGCAGATGAGCGCAAGTGCTGCCTGGAATGTGTCGCTTCGCATCTCTCTTCCGGCGGCCTTGCCGCCTTTGCCATCGTGGAGTCGATGCCCGAGCCCGTCGATGCCTCCCCTCCCCTACCCGACACGCGGGAGGTCGATGGTTGGGTGTTTTCGAGCCTGCCGATCGAGGCGACTGTTGACGCGGGAGCCATACGGGTCCGGCGGCTGCGGCAGACGGTCTCCCCTGCCGGGGAGCTGAGCGAGGAAGTGGACGAGGTGCTGCTGCAGGCTCTGGACGCCTCGACCCTGGAGGCCGAGGCGGAACTGGCCGGACTGCGGCCCGCCGGTCGCCGCCACATCCCCCCCACCGACGAGCACGTCGGCTCCACCGTCGTCCTGCTGCGGAGGGAGCCCTGATGGAGCTCCGCGTCCTCGCCCTCTACCCCGACCAGATGAACATCTATGCCGACCGCGGCAACATCATCTTCCTGCAGCAGCGCTGCGAGTGGCGCGGGATCGGCTTCTCCTATGCCGGCGCCGGCCCGGGCGAGGGTCTCGACCCGGCCGCGCACGACCTGCTCTACCTCGGCGGCGGCCAGGACCGCGACCAGCGCGCCGTCGCCGCGGACATGGTCGAGAGCAAGCGCGAGGCGCTCGGCGCCGCGGTCAGCGACGGCGCGGTCCTGCTTGCCGTCTGCGGCGGCTACCAGCTACTCGGCCACAGCTACCAGCTCGGCGAGGAGCGGCTGCCGGGGCTCGGCCTGGCCGACCTGGAGACCGTGCGCGAGCCGGGCAAGCGGCTGATCGGCAACGTCGCGATCGAGGCCGACCTCGGCGACGGCCCGCAGACGATCGCCGGCTTCGAGAACCACGGTGGCCGCACCTACCTCGGCGACGCCGCCACCCCGCTCGGCCGGGTGCTGAAGGGCCACGGCAACAACGGGGTGGACGGATCAGAGGGCGTCCGCCGCGACAACCTGATCGGCACCTACCTGCACGGCCCGCTGCTGCCCAAGAACGCCTGGCTGGCCGACCGCCTGATCGCCCTAGCCCTCGAGCGCCGCTACGGCGCAGCGCCTGAGCTCGAGCCGCTCGACGACCGGCTCGAGCTTGCCGCGCAGCAGTGCGCCCGCGAGGTGGCGCTCAGTAGGTGAAACTCAGCGCCCGCTGGAGCCAAAGCCACCGTCGCCGCGCGCGGAGTCGCTGAGCGACTCGACCTCGACCGGATCGGCGGATGCAATCGGTGCGACCACCAGCTGGGCGATCCGCTCCCCCGGCACGACCCGGAAGATCTCGGCCGGGTCGGTGTTGAGCAGCAGCACCCGCACTTCGCCGCGATACCCGGCGTCGATCAACCCGGGGCTGTTGACCAGCGTGATCCCATGATCCCGCGCAAGCCCCGACCGCGGCAGGACCAAGCCAGCATGCCCCTCGGGAACCTCCACCGCGACCCCAGTCCCAACGCTCCACCTCTCCCCCGGCCCCAGATGAGCCGCCTCGCTGGCGTAGAGATCAAGCCCCGCATCACCCTCATGCGCGCGCGTAGGCCCGGCTGCGCCGTCCTTGAGTCGGGAAAACCTCAGTTCCACGGCGCGCACCCTATCGGCCTCTCGCGCGGGTGGCGGTGGGGTGGGGGTGTCCTCCGCCCGTGCGGAGTCTGCGGAGGGCAAGGCCCCATCCCTCAACGTGAGGACATCCCTCTGCCCGGAGCAGATCGCAGCACCAGGAGGGCACCCCCCACCCCGGCGACAGGACCCGCGCGCTGACGGTATCCGTCAGGCGGCGTCCTGGGCAGGGGTAAGCAGATCGTCGAACCGGTGCAACTCAGCCACAGGCACCTTCGCGTGCACGAGCACGCCGTCCTCACGCTCGGTCCGCTCCAGATCGCCGGCCACCTCATGCAGCTCGTGCAGCCGCGCCCCCTCGCTGTAGGGGACGAGCAGCTCGACCTCGGCCAGGGTGTCCTCGAAGGCCCCCTCAACCCGCTCCCGCAGCGCCTCGATCCCCTCGCCGGTCAGGGCGGAGACCAGGACCGCCCCGGGGTGGCGCAGCAGCCCCTCGCGGCGCTCGTCGTCGTCGAGCAGGTCGGCCTTGTTGAGGACGAGCAGGCGCGGCTTCTCGCCAGCGCCGATCTCCTCCAGGACCGCGTCGACCGCCTCCAGGTCGGCCAGCCGCCGCTCCTCGGGCGCGGCCGCGTCGACCACCTGCAGGATCAGGTTGGCGAGGACCGTCTCCTCCAGCGTCGCCTTGAACGCCTCGACCAGCTGGTGGGGAAGCTTCTCGATGAAGCCGACCGTGTCGGTGAAGAGGAAGTCGCGGCCGGAGAGCGGCACACTGCGGGTGGTCGGATCAAGCGTGTGGAAGAGCCTGCCCCCCACGCCGACCTCCTCGGCGCCGGCAAGCGCGTTGAGCAGGGTCGACTTGCCGGCGTTGGTGTAGCCGGCGAGCGCGACCCGGGGCAGCGAGGAGCCCTGCCGCCGCGCCCGCATCACGCCGCGGTTGCGCTCCAGCCGGCCGAGCCGTCGCCGCAGCGCCGCGATCCGGTTGCGGGCAAGGCGGCGGTCGGTCTCGATCTGGCTCTCCCCCGGCCCCCTGGTGCCGATTCCGCCGTCCATCCTGCCGGCGCCGAGGCGCTCGAGGTGCGTCCAGAGGCCGCGCATGCGGGCCATGTTGTATTCGAGCTGGGCCAGCTCGACCTGCAGCTTGCCCTCGGCCGAGTGGGCGTGGTCGGCGAAGATGTCGAGGATGACCGCGGTGCGGTCGATCACCGGCACCCCGAGTGCGGCCTCGAGGTTGCGCTCCTGGCGCGGCGCCAGCTCGTCGTCGCAGGCGACCAGGTTGGCGTCGCAGGCGGCGATCTGCTCTTTCACCTCGGCCAGTTTGCCGCGGCCCAGGTAGCGGTCGGGGTCCGGCGCGGCGCGCTGCTGGACGGCCTCACCCGCGGTGGCGACGCCGGCGGTGCGCAGCAGCTCCTTCAGCTCGGCGAGCGGATCGCCCTCCTCCCCACCTTCGACAATGCCGAGCGCCAGCGCCCGCTGGCGGGCGCGCGGATTGGCGACGCCGGCGCCGTCGGCGGCGTGGTGCGTCTGCTTGTTGCGCCCGTTCCTGGATCGATCCACTCGACCTGATTGTAGGCGTTGGGACTTCCTGGATAGGCTTACGAACCGTGAAGGTCTTCGTAACGGGAGGAACCGGTTTCATCGGCGGCGAGGTGGCCTGCCAGCTACGCGAGCGCGGCGACGACGTCGTCTGCCTCGTCCGCAGCCCCGGGAAGGCGACCAAGCTGACCGGGCTCGGCTGCCAGCTCGTCAGCGGCGACCTCGCCGACGGGGCCGCGATCCGCACCGGCATGGACGGCTGCGACGCGGTGGTCCATGCCGCCGCGATGTACGAGGTCGGGATCCCCGCCAAGCAGCGGCCGGCGATGTGGGAGGCGAACGTGGCCGGCACTGAGAACGTGCTCAAAGCGGCGCGCGACGCCAACGTCGCCAAGGTCGTCTACGTCTCCACCGTCGGCGTCTTCGGCAACACCCACCGCAAGGTCGTCGACGAGGCTTATGAGCACCCGGGCAAGGAGTTCACCTCCTACTACGAGGAGACGAAGCTGGAGGCGCACAAGATCGCCAAGCGGATGATCGAGGACGGCCTGCCCGGCGTGATCGTCCAGCCCGGCGGCGTCTACGGCCCCGGCGACACCTCCCAGGTCGCGGACCTGCTCCAGGAATTCTTTGCGGGGAAGCTGCCGCTGCTGCCCTTCCCCGAGTTGGGCATCTGCATGACCCACGTCGAGGACATCGCCGGCGGCATCCTGCTCGCCCTCGACAACGGCAGGATCGGCGAGACCTACGTGCTCAGCGGCCCGGTGACAACGATGCGCGAGGCGATCGAGACCATCGCCGCCGCCAGCGGCCGCAAGGCTCCCAAGCACGCAATGCCGGTAGCGCTGATGAAGGCGATGACGCCGATCGGCCCGCTGGTCGGCAAGATGATGGGCCAGCCGCCCAACCTGCGCGAGCTGATCTCCTCCGCCGACGGGGTCACCTTCTGGGCCAGCCACGAGAAGGCCAGTCGCGAGCTCGGCTACGCGCCCCGCGGCTTGGAGCAGGGCCTGCGGCAGACGCTGGAGGCCGACGACCGCTTCCCCACTCCGACCCCGGCCTGAGCCCTCCCCCGGCAGCGATGCGGCTGATCGACGTCGAGCACCTCGGCCGTCCGCACGTGATCGGCTGCTGGCAGGTCGGCGACGCCCTGGTGGACCCCGGGCCCGAGTCCTCGCTGGCGACCCTGCTGGCGGCGCTCGGGGACGAGCGCCCGCGGGCGCTGCTGCTGACCCACATCCACCTCGACCATGCCGCGGCGACCGGCGCCCTGGTGCGCCGCTGGCCGGACCTTGAGGTCTACGTACACGAGCGCGGCGCGCCCCACCTGATCGACCCCGGAAAGCTGCTCGCCAGCGCCGAGCGCCTCTACGGCGACCAGATGGAGCGGCTCTGGGGGGAGATCGTGCCGGTCCCGGAGGCCAACGTGAAGCCGCTCGCCGGCGGTGAGCAGGCACTCGGCATGCGCGTCGCCTACACCCCCGGCCATGCCTCCCACCACGTCTGCTACCTGCACGAGGAGAGCGGCACGGCCTTCGTCGGCGACACCGGGGGCGTCCGCGTGCCGGGGTCGGAGCTGATCGTCCCCCCGACCCCGCCCCCGGACATCGACGTCGAGGCCTGGGAGGGGTCGATCGGGATCGTCGAAAGCTGGGCGCCGCAGCGTCTCGCCCTCACCCACTTCGGGGCGATCGAGGGACCGGCCGAGCACCTGGCAAAGCTCCGCGAACGCCTCCGCGAGGAGGCCCAGCTCGCCCGCGAGCTCTCCGAAAGTGACTACGAGAGACGCTACCGCGAGGGGCTCGCCGCGCAGGTCAGCCCCGAGACCGCCGCCGAGCTGCTGCAGGCCGTCCCGCCCGAGTACCAGTGGCGCGGCCTCGACCGCTACTGGCGCAAGCGCGAGGAGCGCGCCGCAACGACGCAGGGCTAGGCGGGCTCAGCCGCAGCGCTACGCAGAACATCGGTCATCTCGGCCACGACCTCCTCGATCTTGTGTTCCATCTTCCCGTTCGGGAAAATAAGCCAAACGACTACGCCAGGTGCTCGCGCATGCGCTCGACGGCCTCGGTGATTCGCTCGTCCGGGGTCGTCAGGGCGATGCGGAAGAAGCCCTCGCCGCTCGGCCCGTACATCGAGCCGGGCGAGACGACGACCGCCGCCTCTTCGAGCACCAGCTCGGCGAAGGAGGTCGACGTGTGGCCCTCCGGCACCGGGGCCCAGACGTAGATCGTCCCCTTCGGCGCGGTCACTTCGACGCCGATCTCGCTCAACGCCGAGACGACGAGGTCGCGGCGGCGGGAGTAGGTCTCGTTCATCCGCTCCAGCGGCCCGGCGGGGCCCTGCAGCGCCGCGACGCCGGCCATCTGCACGGCCTCGAACAGGCCGGAGTCGACGTTCGTCTTCAGCCGCCAGTAGGTCTGCACGGCCTCGGCGTTGCCGAGGATCGCCGCGCAACGCCAGCCGGTCATGTTGTAGCCCTTGGAGAGCGAGAAGACCTCGACGCCGACCTCCTTGGCGCCGGGCGTGGCAAGGAAGCTGGGGGCGACGTAGCCGTCGTAGGTCGTCTCCGAGTAGGCGTTGTCGTGGACGACGAGGATCTCGTGCTCGCGGGCAAAAGAGACGACCAGCTCGAAGAAGCCCTCGGGCACGACAGCGCCGGTCGGGTTGTTGGGGTAGTTGATGAACATCAGCCGCGCCTTGGCGGCGATGTCGGCCGGGATCGCACCGAGGTCGGGCGCGAAGCCCAGCTCGGGTGCCAGCGGCAGCAGCTCCGGCGTCGCCCCGGCGAGGATCGGGCCGCCGGTGTAGACGGGGTAGCCGGGGTCGGAGGCAAGGGCGACGTCGCCGGGGTCGAGGAAGGCGAAGCAGAGGTTGTAGATGCACTCCTTGGCGCCGATGGCCGGGATCACCTCGGTCGCGGGATCGATCTCCACTCCGAAGCGCTGGTCGTAGAAGCGCGCAAACGCCTCGCGGAAATCATCCCGGCCGCGGTTGCTCGGGTACCGGTGGGTGGCGGGGTCGGCGACCGCGTCCTGCATCGCGGCGACGATGTGCGGGTAGGTCGGCTCGTCGGGGTCGCCGATGCCAAGGCTGATCACGTCGATGCCGGCGGCGCGCTTCTCGGCGATCCGCCGCTCCAGTTCCTGGAACATGTAGGGAGGCATCGCCTCCAGGCGCTTTGAGGGCGCCGCGATGCTCAGCTTCGCGTCGACGTCGGCCACGGGGCGGAACCCTAAAGGTCGGCGAGCGCCTGGAGCAGCTCGGGTGAGAGCTCGCCGGAGCAGATCGGCTCGGCCCAGCCGCTCAGCCGCAGCTCGAGATCGTCGGAGATCTCGACCTCGAGCTCGCCCCCGTCGAGCTCGACCACGATCGGGCTCGGCGCGCCGCGCAGGAAGGCGGTCACCGCGGCGCCGCCGGCGCCCGTGCCCGAGGAGAGCGTCTCCCCCACGCCGCGCTCGAAGATCCGCGCCCGCACCCGGCTGCCGCCGATCCGCAGGAAGGAGACGTTGGTGCGGTTGGGAAACAGCTCGTGGCCTTCGATCTCCGGGCCGATCGCGCCCAGATCGAGGTTCTCGAGCTCGTCGCCGACCTCAATCGCGCACTGCGGGTTGCCAATCGAGACGTGCTGGAAGTCCCACTCGCGGCCGGCCGCAGACAGCACGCCTCTGCCAGCGGGCGCTCCCGATGGGAAGTCCTTCGATCCGGTCGAGGCCTTGCCCATCTCCACCGAGCAGGTCCGCTCGGAGGTGATCGTCGGCGTGATCGGGCCGGCAGCCGTGCGGATCATGAAGGTGTCCGCCTCAGTCCAGCCGTGCCGGCGCAGGTAGAGGACCGCCTCCCTTGCCCCATTCCCGGACAGCTCCGCCTCCGACCCATCCGGATTGAAGATCCGCAGCTCGGCGACGAAATCGGGGTCATCGCTGCGCGAGAGCAACAGCACCCCGTCAGAGCCGATGCCGAAGTGCGAATCGCAGATCCGCCGCGCCCGCGCCTCGGTCGGCTCCCAAGGCAGCGCCTCCGCCTCCAGGATCACATAGTCGTTCCCCAACGCCGTCCACTTCTCGAATCGCATCGCCGCACCCTACTCAGAAGAGCCTATGCCGGTAGGGGTGGAACGTCTTGTACTTTTTCCGAGCAACCGCTCTCGGACGGCCAACCCCTGTCTTCGGAAAAAGTTAAGCGGAACCCCGACCGGGATAGGCCCCTACGCAATGCCGCGAAGACGAAGGCTGATCTCAGCGGCCACGTCAATATCGCTGCGCTCGGTGCGGTCGATCGCGGTCAGGTTGGGGATCTTGCGCATCCAGGTGAGCTGGCGGCGGGCGTAGTTGCGCGAGCGTTTCTTCATCAGCTCGATCTCGCCGCCGAGCAGCTCGTCGAAGCCGAGTGCCTTGTGCGCCGTCCTCGACGGCCCCAGCGCATCCGCGCGTCGCACCTCGGCCGCGGCGCCGCCGGCGACGATCGCCTCGGTCCGCACGTCGATCCGCTGATACAGCTGGGCGCGATCCATGTCCAGCCCGAAGATCGTCGTCGGCAGCCGAGTCTCAGGCGACCACAGCTCCGAGTCCTCCGCCCCGGGCGGCGCCTTGACCAGCGACAGCTCCGCCACCGCAGCCCGCAGATACAGCCCGGTCCCCCCCACCACGATCGGCCGTCGCCCAGCCTCCAACGCCGCGTCTATCTCCGAGTGAGCCAGCTGCATGTAATCGCCGACGGAAAACGGCTGGGTAACGGGCACGAACCCAACCAGCCGATGCTCCAGCAGCCCTTGCTCTTTTTCGCTTGCAACCCCCGTGAGGACGCTAAGGCCCTCGTACACCTGCAGCGCATCGCACGAAATCGCAACCGGATCCTCGCCTCGCGCGCGCAGCTCTTCCGCAAGGGCGATCGCCACCCCGGTCTTCCCAATCCCGGTGGGCCCGAATATCCCGACTACGCGCATGGGCGGGTCGGCATCGGCGCTTTGATGAGGGGATGTCGGTGCTGCCCCGAACGGCTTGTACTTTTTCGTCGTCGGGCTGGCGGAGGACCGCTCCGGCCCCACCGAAAAAGTTGAGTCAGGGGTTGCGCCGACATCCCCTCAACCAATCCGGCTCAGAAGTATCTCCGTCCCACTCAGAGTCGTCGACGTAGCGGCGTCTATCGCAACGGTCACGAACTCCCCTGGCCCGGCTACGCCATCGAAGTTGACCGTCTTGTTGTGTCGCGTCCGCCCCCGCAGCCGGCTCGGATCGGTGCGGCTCGGCCCCTCGACCAGCAGCTCGAGCTCGCGCCCGACGAAGCGCTGGGACCGCTCGGTCGCGCGCCGCTGGACCAGCCCGACCAGGCGCGCCATCCGCTCCCGCTTGACCGGATGCGGCACCGCCTCGTCCATCGTCGCCGCCTCGGTCTCGCGCCGCGGCGAGAAGACGAAGGTGAAGGCGCTGTCGTAGCCGACCTCGTCGACGACTTCGAGCGTCTGCTCGAAGTCGGCCTCGGTCTCGCCGGGGAAGCCGACGATGATGTCGGTCGTGATCGCGCAGTCGGGAACGTGCTCGCGGATCAGCGCGACGCGGTCCATGTAGCGCCGGCGGTCGTAGGTGCGGCGCATCCGCTTGAGGATCGCGCTCGAGCCCGACTGCAGCGGCAGGTGGATGTGCTCGCAGAGCGCCGGCAGCTCGGCGTGGGCGCGGATCACGTCCTCCCGCATATCCTTCGGATGCGGGCTGGTGTAACGGAGCCGCTCGATTCCCGCGACCGCGTCGATCCGCGTCAGCAGCTCGGCGAAGCCGACGCGAGACCCTCCCGGCAGGTCGCGGCCGTAGCTGTTGACGTTCTGACCCAGCAACGTCACCTCGAGCACGCCGTCGGCGGCGAGCGCCTCCGCCTCGGCCAGCAGCTCGGCCGGATCGCGGCTCTCCTCGCGGCCACGGGTCGAGGGCACGATGCAGTAGGAGCACTTGCAGTTACAGCCCTGCGAGATCTGCAGCCATCCCTGAAACTCGCGCTCGCGACGCGCCGGCAGGTGGCCGGAGAAGTCCTCGAACTCGAAGTAGCCCTGGGCGGTCAGCGAGTCCGAGTTGAGGAACTCGGCGAGCCGGTGGATCTGCCCCGGGCCGAAGGCGACGTCGACGAAGGGGAAGCGCTCGAAGACCTCCTCCTTGACCGATTGCGCCCAGCAGCCCCCCACTCCGACCACGCGCTCGGGGTCTTCGGACTTGAGCCGCTTCGCCTCGCCCAGGTGGGCGACGAAGCGGTTGTCCGCCGACTCGCGGATCGAGCAGGTGTTGAAGAGGATCAGGTCGGCCTCGGTGCGGCTCGCCGCCTCCTCGTAGCCGAGCGACTCGAGCATCCCCCGCATCCGCTCGGAGTCGTGCACGTTCATCTGACAGCCGAACGTGGTGACGTGGTAGCTGGGCATAGAACCCAAGCCTAGGCCAGGAGGTCTACTGCTGCTCCTCTTCTTCGGCTTTTTCGGTCGCCTGCGGCAGGCCGACTTCCTCCTCGTGGGGGCGTTCCTCGTCCTGGGAGTGCAGCACCGCGAAAGTCGTCGTCCCAGCCACGACGAGGATGAAGGCCGCAATTATCGCCACCATCGCTCCGTTCGATCCGGGGAAGCGGGAGGCCCGCAGCCCGACAAAGCTCATGAGGACCGCGAAGGCCGCCAGTCCGGCGCCCAGCACGTAGAAGAGAGTGCCGTTCATGTGGTGCCGATCCTACACCGGCAACAGGGGGAAACGACCATCCCGAGACTCAGCCCTTGCCAGCCTGAACCGTATTCGCTTCTCGCTCGCCGGGTCTGGAAGCGAGCTGCTCCGACTCACTTCGCGAAGGCGGTGGAGCGACTCTCGCGGATCACGGTGATCTTGATCCGGCCCGGGTAGGTGACCTCGCGCTCGACCGCGGTCGCGATCTCGTGCGAGATCAGCGCCGCCCGCTCGTCGTCCACCTCGCCGGGATCGACCATCACCCGCATCTCGCGGCCTGCCCGCATCGCGTAGACCTTCTCCACCCCGGCGTGACGGGAGGCGAGCTGCTCGATATCGCGCAGGCGAGTCACGTATCCCTCCAGCGAGGCGCCGCGCGCGCCCGGCCGGGCCCCGGAGAGCGCATCGGCCGCCTGCACTATCACCGCCTCCGCCGTGCGCGGCTCGACCTCGTCGTGATGGGCCTCGATCGCGTGGACGACCGCCTCGCTCTCGCCGTAGCGGCGGGCCAGGCGGGCGCCGATCTGCGCATGGGTCCCTTCGACCTCCTGGCCGACCGCCTTGCCGATGTCGTGCAGCAGCGCCGCCCGCCTCGCAATGTCTCCGGCCGCACCGAGCTCGACCGCGATCAAGGCCGCGAGGTATGAGCACTCGACCAGATGGCTGAGCACGTTCTGTCCGTAGCTGGTGCGGAACTGCAACCTGCCGAGCAGGTCGATCAGCCGCGGATGAAGGCTGTTCACCTTGGCGTCGAGCGTCGCCCTCTCCCCCTCTTCGACGACCCGGTCCTCGATTTCCCTCGTCGCCTGCCCGAACGCCTCCTCGCAGCGAGCCGGGTGGATGCGCCCGTCGGCGATCAATCGCTCCAGGGTGAGACGGGCGACCTCGCGGCGCATGCCGTCGAAGCTCGAGAGGCGCACCGTGGAAGGAGTGTCGTCGACGATGATGTCGACCCCGGTCAGTTGCTCCAGGGCGTGGATGTTGCGCCCGTCGCGACCGATGATCCTGCCCTTCATCTCGTCGTTGGGGAGGTGCACGAGCTGGGTCGACGTCCGCACCGCGTGCGGGCCGGCGAGGCGCTGCGTAGCCGTGGCGAGGATTCCGCGGACGCGACGCTCGGCCTCGAGCCGGGAATCCTGCTCGATCTTGCGCAGGGTCAGGCCCGCTTGGCGCCGCGCGTCGGCTTCGACTTTATCGAGCAGCGTCTGGCGCGCCTCGGAGGCGCTCAACGAGGCGATCCGCTCCAGCTCAGCGCACTGGCGGGACTCGCCTTCCCCCAGCGCCGCGGCGCGGCGGTCGAGATCGCGCTCGCGGGCATCGAGCGAACCCCGACGACGCTCCAGCTCGTTGAGCTGGGCATCCAGCGCCTCCAGCCGGTCCAGCACCAAATCGGGCTTCGAACCGTTGCCGCGTGACAACGTCCACGACGGCATGCTGAGTTTCATCTATGGGCCATCGTACTCCCCCCCATGGACCGGCTTGTCTAATCCCGAATCCACCGATTCCATCCGACCCTGAACGAAGAATGACCTCCTGAAAGGGCTTGAGAGCGGCTGATTGGAGCAGCCGCGGCCCGAGTTCAGGAGGTCACCTTGATGGTGCACGATGACG
>Ga0075530_1001171_pt1 | contig 12555 bp, 13 predicted proteins | sample NGEPerD_2_FD_75101 | JGI IMG/M metagenome (GOLD analysis project Ga0075530, IMG submission 75101) | Arctic peat soil microbial communities from the Barrow Environmental Observatory site, Barrow, Alaska, USA - NGEE PermafrostL1-D | ecosystem: Environmental > Terrestrial > Soil > Wetlands > Peat ...
GAGCCGCTGCAACTCCTCCCACGTCATCACCCCGGGGTTGAGATGGGGAAGTAGCCCGGTCTCCTCAAGTACCAAGATCGCCATCGCGCGCAGGTAGGACAGGGTGTCGGAGTAGCCGCGCGCATCCAACCACTCCCGCGCCGCCGGCCAGCGCCCCTCCGGCCGGTCGCCAAGGGTGAACAACGCCTCCTTGCAGCCCAGTTCTGCGCCGCGTCGGGCAGTCTCGAGGATGTCGTCCGGGGACAGGTAGGGTGAGTCGACCCGGCCGGGCGTCGTGGCGAAGGTGCAGTAGGTACAGCGATCACGACAGAGCCGCGTCAACGGGACGAACACCTTGCGGCTGTAGGTGACCATCCCTGCGCGACCCGCCACGGCGAGCCCAGCATCACGCACCCGGCCAGCGGTGCCGCACAGCGAGCGCAGCTCCTCACCGCGCGCATGCAGGAGCACGGTCGCCTCGCCCAGGTCCAGCGTTTTGCCGGCGCTGGCCCGCGCGGCTGCGCGCCGAAACGCCGTCCCCCGTGCGGTCAGCTGGCCAACCGCAGTGTGATTGTCCATTGCGCGTACTCCTCTTCACGTTGACCGGACGGCCCGTAGTTGACTGGTGGCTGACTGGCCGGCCGGTAGACCCGCTTTCTGCGGGCGCCTAGGCTCTTTCAGCGGGCTAGTCCCATCGAACTCGGCGCGTCTGCCGAGACTGAGCGATGAGATGACCGTCAGCCGCGTACAGCGCCGCCTCCTCCACGCAGTACTTATCGTTGGCCCATACCGTGTCCTGCGTCACGTAGTGCCAGTCGTTGGGTGAATCGGCCGTCGTCGGCGCGAAGTGCACGCTGAAGTCGATCGTCGGTAGGAACGTGGGCGGCACGGGCTCACCCAACAGCCCAGGCGGCAACGCGTCGAGGAAGAGCGCAGCCACCGCGTGCGGGCTCTGCAATGAGGTTTCGCCCGCGTCCTCGACCAACCTGACCCATGCCCGCGCACCCTCGGCAAGTCCGTGCGGGCGGATCGGCCGGATGTCGAGGAAGTCCCCATAGGGCAGCCGTCCGTAAGTCGGCTCGAACGGCGCGATCCCGTGCGGCTGCGGGAGGGACGTCCGGTCGGCTGATCTGTCCCACCGCCGCTCGGACCCGACGCTCCCAAGTTCGGCCATGGAGTAGGCGCGTACGCGAACCTGCCGTAGTTCAAGGTGCACGCTGCCGTCGACCGGCCACGGTGACGGACATCGACCGCCAACTCTGCGTCGCCGGTGTGAACCCCGGAGACGAAATGGATGGTCGCCGACATCGGCGCAAAGCCATCCAGGCAGTCAGCAGCGTCGATGAAGCGGGCAACGACAAACCCACCGTAGATGCCCTGGAAGCCCTGCCAATGTGGATCGAACAACACCGACATCGCCGAACTAGTGCTGTTCGCGGACAACGTATGCAGCCACGGCGAATTCGGGCTCAGCCCCGAGGCCGGTGCGCCACCACTGAGTCAAGGCGGCGTCAACGGCGTCACCCTCAGGGACCGCGTCTGGCTCGTCCTCGTTGTGCTTGGTCCAATCCGCTTCGGGTGCCGAGAGCAGGTAGCCCGCTGGGGCCGCCGCGATCGACACCGATTCGACGCCCTCGGTCGCGGCGTCCTTGAGTTCCGACTCGGGGCGCCAGATCGCGGGGCCGCCGAACCACGCGAGGACCGTGCATCCCTCGGGCGCGCTCATGGCTGTCCTCAAGAACCGTCTCGGGATGAGCGTGAGATCGCCGGGCCTATAACGGACGCCCTCGAGATCAAGGTACCCCTCGAGCACGAGGAATTCCTCGGATGCGACGTAGCCTCCGGGCTCGTGGCGCTCGAAACCCGCCGGGAATCGGCCGAGCATCGCAACAGTCTCCCCCGTCGAATCCATCCGCACGAGTTTGAAGCCGAGGTTGGCTCCAGGCATAGGCACCTCGCGCCACGCATAGGAATCGAGGGCGAGGTCGAGGGTGGTGGGTCTGGGCATTATCGGCCTGCCTTCGAAACGAGAGCGAGTGTCTTCCGGGCGCCGCGCAGGACCGCGATGTCAATGAGCCGACCGGTCGAGTCCAAGACGACTCCACGGCCTTCGGCCTCTCTCGCCGCAAAGTACTGAATGACAGACTCGGCCTCGGCGACCTCGTCCTCTGAGGGCGTGAAGACCTCGTGGACGACCGGGATCTGCGCGGGGTGGATGCAGGCACGCCCGACGAATCCCTGCCGGCGCAGGCGCTGCGTGGACTCCTCGAGCGCCGGAAGGTCGGTCGTGATGCGCGAGACCGCGCCGAGCGGCGGGTTGATCTGGGCGGCCGCGCTGGCCAGCACGATCATCGTACGGATACTGGCGAGTTCGGACTCATCGTGGCCGGGTGCAATGCCGGTCTCTCCGGTCAGGTCGACCTCGCCGATCTGCAGCTGGTGGACCCGCGGCCGCGTTGCGATCATCGCGGCGGACAGCACGGCTTTGGCCGTCTCGATCATGGGCATTAGCAGGGTGTCGTGGTCGCCTAGTCCGTCGAGTAGCTTCCCGACTGCCACGACCTCGCCTGGGCCTTCGACCTTGGCGAGGATGAGCCCGGTGACGGCCGGGATGTTGGCGAGCGCGCTGGCGTCACTGAGACGAAGCGGGTCGTGGTTGATCCGCACCCACAATTGGGTGTCGCGGACGTTGGGCTGCTCGCGGAGCCAACGCACGATCGCCGAGCGCGCGTAGTTCTTCTCCTTCAACGGCACGGCATCCTCAAGGTCGAGGATCAGCGCGTCCGCTCCGCGGTCAAGCGCCTTGGCCAACTTGTCGGGGGCATTCCCAGGAACATAGAGGTAGGAGCGAGGAAGGCGCGCGGTACTCATCCCACGACCGTTTCGCCACGCAGGAGCGACTTGGCGACGACGGTGCGCAATACGTCGTTCGTGCCCTCACCGATGCTCATGAGGATGGCGTCGCGGTAGAGGCGCTCGACCTCGAACTCGGTCGAATAGCCATATCCGCCGTGGATCTTCATAGCGTCAATCGCCGCCTCAAGGGCGACCTCGGAGCAGAAGATCTTGGCCATGCCTGTCGCACCGTCTGCGCGACCGGCACGGACGGCATCTGCCGCCCAGTAGGTCATGAGGCGGGCGGCCTGGACCTGCGTGGCGATCGTGGCGAGCTTGAGCTGGATGGCCTGGAATTCGCCGATAATTTGGCCGAAAGCCTTGCGCTCCTGAGCGTAGGCTAGCGCCTCCTCGTGGGCGCGTTGCGCGATGCCGACCGAGCGGGCAGCGATGTTGACCCGGCCCCACTCGAGCGCGGACAGCACCTGTTGCATGCCTTTGCCCTCGATGTTGCCGAGCAGCCTTACCTTGGGCACGCGGACGTTGTCAAGGAGGATTTCGCAAGACTCGGTGCCCTTGTAGCCCAGTTTCGGGATATCCTTCGTGACCTCGTAACCGTCGAGTGAGGAGTCGACGAGCAGCACGCTCATACCCTTGTGGGCAGGCGACGCTGCCGGGTCGGTCTTGACCAGGATCGGCAGTGGGTCAGCGTAGCGCGCGTTGGTGATCCACATCTTCGAGCCGTTGACGACGTAGTGGTCACCATCGAGTTTCGCGGTGGTGCGGATGCCCTGGAGGTCGGTGCCTGCGTCGGCCTCGGTGAGTCCGATGCCGCTTCGGCGCTTGCCGGTAGCAAGTTCGGGGAGATACATCTCCTTCTGCTCCTGCGTGCCGTGCACGGCGATCATGCGGCAGGCAAGCGAGTGGCTGCCCAGGATGCCAGCGATGCCCATCCAGCCGCGGGCGATCTCTTCGAACACGATCGCGAAGGAGACGGGGTCGAGGTCGAGTCCCCCGAACTCCTCGGGGACGGTGATGCCGAACAGCCCCATGTCAGACATGCCTTTGACGATCTCGGTCGGGTAGCGTCCGCTGTGTTCCCAGTCGCGTGCGACGGGGATGATCTCCTTCTGCACGAAGGTGCGGAGGAGAGATCGGAACTCGCTCTGGTCCTCATTGAGCTGGAATTCCACGGTGCTGCCTCTCTTGTGCGGGTCCGTCTGAGCCCTGATTAGTCTCAAATGGGCTGGAAGACCGGGAGCGCCCGGCCGTCCTCGATGTCGACCCAGGTGACGCAGACGCGGTCGTCGATCGACCATGAGTTGACGTCCCGTCCCTCGAGCCGAGTGAGCAGGATGGGGCCCTCGTCCAGACGGACGCGGGCGATGACATAGGGCAGCGCGAGCGCGGGCCGCAGGGCGCGGTGCACGACGGTGAAGGAGTCGACAACGCCCGCGCCCGAAGCGTGGGCCCACCCGAGGTGCTCGATCGATCCGCAGTGGATGCACACGGCGCGCGGCGGGTGCTGCACGCGGCCGCAGCCGGTGCAGGACTGGACGACGAGGCGATGCGCCTTCGTCGCCTCCCACCAGCCCTCGGTCACTTCATCGGCGGCTGGAACCTGTGGCGTGATCATGCGTCAACCCCCAACACGACGGTGGCGTGGGTGGAGAGGATGCCGCCGGTGCCATGGGCGAGCGCGGTGCGTGCACCCGGGACCTGGCGGTCGCCGGCCTCACCACGGAGCTGCCGGACTGCTTCCACGAGCAGGAGGATGCCGTACTGGCCCGGGTGACAGTATGAGAGCCCGCCGCCGGAGGTGTTGAGAGCGAAATCGCCGCCGGGGCGGATGCGGCCGCCCTGGATCCACTCGAGCGCTTCCCCCCTGCGACAGAATCCGAGTGCCTCGAGCGTGAGGGCGACGGTGATGGTGAAGGAGTCGTAGACCTCGACGATGTCGATGTCCGCTGGGGTCAGTCCAGCGCGGCCAAGTGCGTCGGCCCCGGAACCGACGGCGCCAGTCACGGTGAGGTCATCGACGGCCGTCATGGATGTGTTGGTGCTGCGTTCGCCGTAGCCCAGGACCTCAACCGGCTTCTTCTTCAGGTCTTTGGCGCGATCCGAGGACGTGAGTACGACCGCACCGCCACCATCGGTGACGAGGCAGCAGTCGCCGACGGTAAGCGGGCTGGAGATCATCGCCGAGTTCACGATGTCCTCGGCCGTGATCGCGCCGGCGCCATAGCGGAACGCGGCGGGGTTGAGCAGCGCCCAGTCGCGCGCGGCGACGGCGATCTCAGCGAGCTCTTCACGGGTCGCGCCGTACTTGTGAAGGTACTTCTGCGCGGCCATGGCGTAATAGGACAGTGGGAACAACGGGTCATAGGGCGTCTCGAACTGCGCCTCGGGCGTATGACTCTCGACGCCGCCGCCGAGCGAGCGCGAGCGCGCGGAGCGCTGGTTGGAAGCGAAGCTGACGACGATGGTGGCAGCCTGACCAGAGTTGATGGCCTGCACGGCCCGCGCCACCATCATTTCGTAGGCCGAGCCACCAGCGAAGGTCGAATCGGTCCAGCGCGGTTGCACGCCGAAGTAATCGGCCATCTGCGCGGCCGAGAACCGCGAGATGCCAGTCGTGGCGAACCCGTCGACATCCCGCAGCCTCAGTCCAGCATCGCCCAGGGCCCTCGTGACAGCCTGCGTCTGCAGCCCGAGGATGGAGCGGTTGGTGACGCCGAGATCACTCTCAGCGGCCCCGACAATGGCGACCCCGGTGCTCATGTAGCTCCCGGCCCGTCAGCCGTGCCAAGCATCACGGTGGCACCTGCGGGCCCTGCCGCGGTGCGCAGCACCCCGCCGTCCTGGCCCACAACGACGACCTGTTGCTGCACGGAGATGCGGTCGCTGTGAACCTCGGTCACGGTCCCCTCACAGCGCACCGTCTCACCGGCGAATACGAGCGCCTTGAAGGTGAAATTAAGCTTCTGCACGAAGGACTGGGGACCAAGCCAGTCCTGCAGCTGCTCGACGAGGAGCGCGCCGAAGACCTGGCCGTCAACGACGGGCGCCGGCAGGCGCTTCTGCGCCACGTACTTGGGGTCGTAATGCATCTTGTGCCAGTCCCAGGTCGCGCCGGCGTAGGCGACCATGTCGGTCAACGTGATGGTGCGCTCGAGCGGCGGGAGGCTATCACCAACGTGGTGGCTCATGCGGACGCCCCCAGCGAGACGAAGATCATGGTCTCGTCGTTCGTGGCCAGCAGTTCATCGTGCTGATTGGTGTACGTGGCTCGCGACGTCACGACCAGCATGTCCGATCCACTGCCGGTCGTCTTCTCGGTCATGCCTGTGATCTCCCAAGTCGCTGTCACGACGTCCTCGGGACGGAGTCGGCGGAAGAACTCGTAGGAGTTGCCGCCCCGCACCTTGCGTGTGTTCGGGACCTCGAAGTCCCAGGTATGCCCGGCGTAGCCCTCGGAGTCCGCATCGACGTTGGCGTACTGATTCGTCTCGCAGATCAGGGTCAGCGGCGCAGTGACACCCGCGAGGCCTTGGGCGCGCGCGAAGTCCGCGTCGGAATAGAGCGGGTTGTCGTCACCGATCGCGAGGCCGAAGTAGCGCCCGGCCGCTCCGCCGAACACCTCCGGTGCGGTGTAGACCCGCCGCGTGCCGATGAGCGCACGGATCTCGTCCGTAAGCAAAGTCACGGTGCATCCTCTGGGTAGAGCGCCGTTGGGAAGACCTCCAGCAAGAACTCCGGGCGCAGCAGTTCCTTGCAGATCGCGCCCGTCGAAGCGGGCCACGGCGGGCACAACAGGCGCTCTCGCACCGTCGCCACTGCGCGGTAGTCCGGCAGCGCCGCCTCGACGCAGTACTCGGTCGTGGCGAGGAGGTTCTCGGGACCAAGGCCGGCGTAAGCGAGCAGACGGAGGATCGCCCCATAGGTCGCCCCGGCCTGTGCCACGAGATCGCCGGGATACAGGGCCTCTTGGGTCTCCATATCCAGCGCGGCGAAACCAGACATGTAGAGCGTCCGGCCGGCTTTGACGCCGGGTGCGTACGTCAGGGTGTCATAGCGCGACCAGCCTGGGTTGACCAGTTCAAGCGGGTGGCGCGACGCGGTCACCTCGATGGCCACCAGGGATTCAGGGTGGTGCAAGCGGCTCATGAGGATGCCGCCAGCTCCGGGGTAGACGCCGGCACCGCCGAGGCGTTCTTTGCGGACGCGGTGTGTCTTGCGGTAGACGCTGCGCGTCGCGGGCGTCGAGTAGTCGTACGTGGTGACGGCCTGGTCGATCGAGAGGCCGGCGGCGACCAGGAGCTCGTCGGCTTTGTCCAGGCAGTAGGCGTACTGCCCAATGAAGTCGCCCCCACAAACAATGTCGCCCTTCGCGTCGATCGGGACGATGGTCGGCAGGTAGACAGCTCCGTCGTGACCCTCGCGGATCGCCGACGCGGTCCAGTTGCCCGCCTCGCGCTGCTCGCTGGCGACGCGTAACTCCTTGCCGCCGCCCTTGACTGCGTGCAGCTCGACCTCGAGGAAGGCGGTCGAGCGCACGAGCCGCTCGACGACGATCGTCGAGACGGTCGGCTGGTGGTCGCCGAAGATCTCCCGGCGCACGGCCGCGGCCGCCTCGTAGTCGGCCAGGCCGGAGAGAGTGACGTTCTCGGTCACGCGTGTGACGTCCTCGGGGCCGAGTCCGGTGCCCTCAAGGATCGTGAGGACCTTCTTGTAGGCCGTACGAGCCTGCTGCTCCATGGACCCGCGGACCGACATCTTCCCAACGACCTCATCGAACGCGGCGGCCGTGTGCCCAGAGGTCCAGGCCGTGTCGCCCTCAGCGAGGCCAAGGCAGAACGTGAATCCCTCATAGGGGAACCACGGGAACTCGGCTGGTTTGATGGCTCGCAGGGTCAAGAGTCTTCCACCTCTTTGTTAGCCTCTGCCGAGGCGCGTGCCGCAGCTGCGAGGACACCATCGATCTCTGGCTGGTCTTCGAGCGCCTCGATGAGCCGGACCAGTTCGGGGGCACCGGTGCCGGCGTTGCCCGCGAACTTCGCGAGCAGTGCCTCCCGGCTCAGTGGCTTGTCGGGGCCGCCTGCGCTGCGCTCGACGGTGCCGAGAATCTGGCGGCCGTCACGCAAAATGACGCGCACCACGCCGCGGGCGTCCGCCGCCGCGCACGGCGCGGGCATAAGTTCCCAGCGGATACGGGAGGCCAGGGCAGCGACCTCGGGGCGTGCGATCGAAGCAGCCCCGAAGGTGTCGAGCCCTAAGTGCCCGTCGGCGATGAGCGCGGCGGCGCTCCAAGGCAGTGAGAACTTCGCGGCGTAGGAACTTGCCGGTCGCGTCAGGTCGCGGGACGAGTCGCAGACGACGACGGCCGAGTCGGGGTGCACCTGGGCGGTGACGAAATCGACGTCATCGGGCGCGAAGCAGACTTGGGCCTTTGCGTCGAGCAGCGCGTCAATGGTCGCATGCAAGAGCTGACAGGCCGGGTAGGGCTTGATGCCGATCCGCTCGGTCTCCCAGGACTCGCCGAGCCCAGCAGTGATCACGCCCGGGTCGAAGAAACCGTCGGCGAGCGCCTCGTAGACGCCGTGTGGACCATCGAAAACCGTCTCGGGGCCGGTTGCCCCTGCTGCCGCAAGCCGTGCGGCGAGGATGCCGGACTGCGAGGCGAAGCCGGGGTGCAACTGCTTGGTGGAGGCCCCTGTCGACAGGAACGCGAGCAGCCCGCCGGCCTGGCTTCCTGCGATGCCGAGGGCGTTAGCGGCCTGTCCAGGGGTGAGTCTGGCCAAGCGCGCGGCTATGAGCGCCGAGGAGAATACGCCGGCGACCATCGTCGCGTGCAGACCGCGGGCGTGAAAGCCGTTGGGCGCGGCGGCCGCGACGCGGCACGCCGTCTCATAGACCACGATCGCGGCCTCGAGGACCTGGCGACCCGTCGCGCCGACCTGCTGGCCGACCGCGAAAGCCGCGGGGAGGACGACGGCCGTGGCGTGGACGAGTCCGCCCGCGTGAGTGTCGTCGAAGTCGAGCGCGTGGACGAGCGTGCCATTTGCCAGCGCGGCAGCCGGAGACGAGACCTTGGTGTCCGAGCCGAGGATTGTCGCCTCGGCCGGACCTCCCAGCCCGCGGGCGACTTCGATGGCGGGCTCTGCAGCGCGGGTGCGCTGGGCTCCGAGCGCCGCGCCGAAGCCATCGAGCAGGTGGCGAAGGGCGGCTTGGCACACGGAAGGAGGAATCTCCATCGTGGCAAGCCCCCATTCAGCCAGTTCCCGGGACTTCATCGTGCGGCTGCCTCCGCCTCAACGGCGGACGCCACCGAATCGAGAGGGACCGTCCCGAAGGCACCCTGGGTTTTGAGGGACTCGACGGCCTCGTCGTCAAGTCCGAGGATGGTACGAGTCACGAGGTCGAAGTCCTCATTGCGCCGCGGTGCACGGCGGTAGGTCGGTGTCTCACTGCCGACGCGGACCGGCGAGGCGAGTTGCGCGACCTCGCCGAAGTGCGGGTGCTCGGTCTTGACGATGAGGCCACGGGCCTTGGTTTGCTCCTCCGTGAGAGCGGCTTCCACATCATTGATGGGACCGCACGGGACGGAGGCTGTATAAAGGAGTTCGAGCCACTCGTCGACGGTCTTGTGGAGGAAGATCTCCTCGAGCAGCGCGAGCAGTTCCTTGTTGTTCTGCTGGCGGCCAGAGAAGTTGCCGTACGGCGAGCCATTCTCGGCCCATTCGGGGTGGCCGACAAGCTCAGCGAGACGCCCCCAGAATTTCTCCTTGGCGCAGCCCACGACCATCCAGCCGTCCTTGGCCTGGAATGCCTGGAAAGGGACAAGAGAGGGGTGCGCGGAGTGGCGGGTGCGGACCGGTTCGAAGCCGGCATTGAGATGCCAGGTCGCCGGGTAGGTCAGCATGGCGATCGCGGTGTCGTACAGGCTCACGTCGCAATCCATGCCGACGCCATCGCGGCGGGCAGCGTGAACACCCGCGAGCAGTGAGATCGCAGCTACAAAGCCGCCGGAGTAGTCAACGAGCGAGAGTCCGGACTTGGTGGGCGGGCCGTCGGGCTCGCCCGTCAGTTGCATCCAGCCGGCAAGGCCCTGGAGCACGTAGTCGTACCCGGGCTCCTTCTGCCGCGGGCCGGACATGCCGAATCCGGTCAGCGAGACACAGACGATCGCCGGGTTGAGATGCTTGAGGTCATCGTAAGTGATGCCGATCTTCGCCGGCACGTCGCCTCGCAGGTTCGAGTAGACGACGTCGGAGACCTTGACGAGTTCCTCGAAGACCGAACGACCCGACTGAGTCGACAGATCGAGCGAGAGGCTGCGCTTGTTGCGGTTGAAGGTCTCGAAGAAGAGCGAGTCCTCTCCCTCGAAGTACGGCGGCACGTAGCGGCCGACATCGCCGCCGACGCGCGGGTCCTCGATCTTGATGACCTCGGCGCCCAGGTCGGCGAGATGGACGCTGCCGAAGGGACCGGCGCCATACTGTTCGACGGCAATGATGCGGATGTCTTCTAGAGGCTTCATCGGGCGTAGAGGCTTCATCGGGCGCCTTGTGTGAACTCTGCGATCATTGCGATGATCTCGTCCTGTGCTGTGCGGGTGTCTGCGGCGGCGATGCCGTGGGTTGGCGGGCTGAGCTTGACCGAGTCGGCCTTGCCCGCGTAGGAAGCGATACCCGCGGCGACGTCGTCCCGGTCGCCGGCCATCGTGAGCGCGTCGACCATTTCGTCCGAGACACTGTCGGCGAGGTGGTCGGCACCCTTTCCGGCGTGGAACGCCTCAATAACGCCCTGCTGCTGCTCGCCGAGACCGTGGAACTCGAAGAAGTCGGCGTAGGTGCGGACGCTGGCGTAGAAGCCGACGAGGCCCGCAGCGCGGCGCTTGGCTGCCTTCGCGTCGCTGTCGACCGAGCAACAAGCCGAGACGACTACGTCAAGGTCCTCGCGCTTCTTACCCTCGGCGCGAGCGATGCCGGTCTGGAGGTCGGGCAGGACGCGCTCGCTCAGGTAGCTGGGCGAGCACAGTTCGTGACTGATCCAGCCGTCGCCGACCGTGCCGGCGAGGCGCGTCATGAACGGCCCCATGGCGGCTAGGTAGATCGGGATGTCAGCGCGGCCCACGGTGAAGGGGCGCTCGTAGCCGCGGATGTGCATCGGCTCGTACTCACCATCGAGGTCGATCGGCTCGCCGCTCGTACTATTCGCCCAGAAATGGCGGATGTTTCGGACCGTCTCCCGCATGTGGCCGACGGGCTTACCGAAGCGAACGTTGTGCCAGTCCTCGTTGAGGCGCTGGACGCCCGTGCCGAGGCCGAGCACGAAGCGCCCGCCGGTCAGCTCGTCCAGATCGAGTGCCTCGAGCGCCGTGATCATCGGGCTGCGCGTGAAGGCGAGCATGATCGCAGTGCCGATCTTGGCGGTCTGGGTCGCCTGTGCAAGCGTTGCGGCCGTGCCGGTCGCGCTACGGTGGAGCTCGGAGACCCAGAGAACTTCGGCACCGGCGGCTTCGGCGCGGCGGCCAGCGTCGGCCAACTCGGCGAGGGTCTCGCCCCACGGCTGGTAGGTGATGCGTAGGCTCATGCCTGTTCACCTTCCAGACTCAGCGGTTTCTTGCCCTTGGGAAAAATGCCGCCGAGTTGCTCGGCGCCACGCTTGTAGACGTAGAAAGTGCGCTTGAAGGAGGAAACCTCGGCGCCGTTCTGGTTGAGCGTGCGCGTGCGCACGGTCACGATGCCGGCGTGCGGGCGGCTGTCCGACTCGCGTTTCTCGAGGACGAGGGACTCGCTGAATAGCGTATCGCCGGCGAAGACAGGGTGCGTCATCTTGATGTCGTCCCAGCCAAGGTTGGCAAAGGCGTTCTGGGTGAGGTCGGTGACGCTCTGCCCCACCGCGATCGCGACGGTCAGCGTCGAGACCACCAGCGGCTTGGAAAACTCAGATTTCGCCGCGTACTCGCTGTTGAAATGCATCTGGTTGGTGTTCATCGTCAACAGCGCGAACCATGTGTTGTCGGCCTCCGTGACCGTGCGGCCCAGCGGGTGTTGGTAGACCTCACCCACCCCGAAGTCTTCGAAGAAGCGCCCCGTCCAACCCTCCTTGATCGCCATATCCTCAACCTCTCGAGATGCTTACGCTAGAAACCCTCACCTTAAACATCTGACAATTGACTGTCAAGCGCGCAAACGGGCAAACGGGCAAGGAAATCAGTTGAAGTGGGGTCTCCACTGCGGTGCCGGAAGCGTCCACAACCGGTGCCGCTGCCTCACCGGTTGTGGTGCTCGCAGTCGGTGATCCCAGCGGTCGTGGCGCCCCCTGGTCTACGGCATTGAGATGGAGACACCACTTCAGTTGAATCTCACGCCCAACTCAGCTGGGCAGAAACATCCGACATATCGATGCAACAGTCAAGCCGAGCGCGAACGGCAGCGGGCCCGCCTCGGTGCAGGCCAGGCCGCCGATCACTACGATGGTGGACACAGCGCGACTGCAGGTGCGCAGATGGTCACGGGGCGGTCAGTCAGTCGCCAGGCTTTCCGTACGCAGGGCGCAGCCGGACGAGGTGCTCGCGCATGGCGATGGCGGCGGCATCGCCATCACCGGCTTTGATCACTCGGAGGATCTCCTCGTGATCATGGTCGACCTGACCCCAGAACGCCTCAGGGATGTTCGGGTTGAGGAAGCGCGACTGGAGCACGCGGAACACCGGCTCGGTCATGACACTGAGCA